>Ga0335085_10002078_pt1 | contig 38875 bp, 27 predicted proteins | sample Lox_Sample_45_FD_206712 | JGI IMG/M metagenome (GOLD analysis project Ga0335085, IMG submission 206712) | Soil microbial communities from Loxahatchee National Wildlife Refuge, Florida, United States - Lox_Sample_4.5 | ecosystem: Environmental > Terrestrial > Soil > Wetlands | place: USA...
ATGTCCGCACTGACCCACCGCCGCCGGGGAACGCTCGCGCTCGGAGTTGCCCTCGCGCTTGCCGCCGCGCGTGCGGCCGCGCCGCAACAAGGGCTGCCGCCGACGCGCTCGATTGGACGCACGATCGCGACCGCGCCGGATTCCTTTCAGTCGGTGCACGACGTGCGCCAACTGAGCGACGGACGGGTGCTCGTCAACGACCCCGCGGCGCGGCGCCTCGTGCTGCTCGATTCCGCGCTCCGGAACCCGGTCGTTGTGCTCGACACCAATTCGGCGAGCGCGCGCCACTACCCGCACCGGAGCGATTCGCGGCTGTTGCCGTACCCGGGGGACACCACGCTGTTCATCGACGGCGACGCGCTGGCCCTGCTCATGATCGGCCCCTCGGGGACGGTCGCCCGCGTCGTCTCGCTGCCGAGTCCCGATCTCGACTTTGCATCCGCCACGACCGATGCGGCCGGGCGCCTCGTTTTCGAGTTGTATCCGTCGATCAAACCGCTGCCGCCGGTTGCCTCGCTCGAATTATCCGCGCCGGTCCGGGACAGCGCGGCGATCGTTCGCGCGGATCTCGCGACCCATCACCAGGACACGGCGGCGAAAGCGGCACTCCCGGCCAGATACCCGGGTGTCACGTCCGACGCGGGAACCACGAGCCCGGTCTCCAATCCCATTCACATATCCGACGGCTGGACGGTGTTGTCCGACGGCACGGTCGCCGTCGTGCGGAGCCAGGAGTTCCACGTCGACTGGGTGACGGCGAGCGGTGCCCATAGTACCTCGCCGAGGTTTCCGCATGATTGGTTTCGCATCACCGACAGCACCAAAGAGGCGCTGCTCGACTCGTTGCGCCGGGCGAACGCGGAACGCGATTCGACCCTTCGGGCCCGGGCGGCCGCCGCGGGGCGCGCAATGATCGTGTCCCCGATGTCCACGCTCTACCCCGACGTGTCGCAGCTTCCGGACTATCGGCCGCCGTTCTTTCTCCGGTCGCCCTTCGACGTGAGCGCGGACGCCGACGGCAACCTGTGGATTCACGAGGGGCTCTCGCGCATCAACGTGTTGGGGGGCCCGCCCGTGTTCGACGTCGTCAACCCGCGCGCCGGCCTCTTCGATCGGGTGCAGTTCCCGGGCGGCACGGTCGTGGTCGGCTTCGGTCCGGGCGTCGTGTACTTGTCGTCCCGGAACGGCGCCACCAGCTCGCTCGTGCGCGCGCGCATTCGCTAAGGGCGGACGCCGGCCCCGCGAGCGGGTGGAGAGGATTGTGCCGCCGCCCTCACCAGAGGTACGTGACCTTCAACAACCCGCTCCGCTCGATTTCTTCCCGCGTCGCTCCCGGAAATCCGTATTCCGGATGATGCGGTTGCAACAGATTCTCTCCGATGAGTGACACCTCGACGGCGGGCGTGGGCCGCCAGCCCAGCCGCGCTTTCAGCTCGTAGTACGCCGGCACGCGGCCGACCGTGGCGCCGTTATTGTTCCGCAGGGCGTCCACCCACCGCGGATCCACGTCCAGCTCCACGTGCCGTGCCAGATCCATGGACGAGCGAAGCGACGCCTGTTGGTGCGGATCAGCGGTCTCATTGAGTGCGTTGTTGAAGTCGGTCGCCCCCGGCTTGATCCAGACGTCCTCATGGAGGAGGTCGTATCCGCCGTGGATCCGCCACCACGGCAGCAGTTGATACTCCGTTGTCAGCTCGAACCCATAGGTCTGCGCCCGCAGATTGTTCTGGAAATACAGCGGAAAGGGAAACCCCGGGATCGTCGGCGTGGGGCTCGGGCTGGTGCTCCGCACGTCGTCGTAACTGTTATAGAAGGTCGCGAGCGACAGCGTCGCGTTGTCACCCAACCGTGCCCGCCACCCCACCTCGTCAGCCAGCACGGTCTCCGAGACAAAGCCGGAGTCGCCCTCGAGTACCACCAGACCTTCCGACGGCGCGGGCTCGGCCAGGTCGCGGTCCACGCGCGACGGCATTCGCACGGCGCGTGACACCGCGGCCCAGAGCATCTGGTTCGAGTCCACCGACCAGCGGAGTCGGACATTCGGCTCCCACTCGAACCCCGTGTAGTCGTTGTGCTCGAGTTTCGTGCCCGCCGTGAGGTACCATCCCTCATGGAGCGTGATCTCGTCCTGCACGAAGCTGCTCCATAAGCGCTGGCGCAACACTGGCGGCAGGAAGGCCAGCGGGTGCGCGCTGTCGACCGCGTCCCGGGTATACCGGAAGCCGAGGCCCCAGACGATCTGGTTGCGGTCGCGAAGCCGGAATTCGTCCTGATAATCCACGTCATAGGTATCGAGATTGTCCGTCAACGCGCCGGCCTTGGCCTCGGCCAGGGCGGGAAGAGGATCCAGGAGGTGGGTTCGGTCGACATACATCTGTAGGCTCATATGAGAATCGCTCGACGTCGCGCGTGTCCAGCGCCCCAGCACGTTGTCGCCGCTCACCCGCGCGGTGCCGCCGGTCTCCACGCTTTCATCGCCGCCGTAGCCGTCGCCCTGGAGCGTCAGCGTCGTTCCGCCGGGCTCTTCGGCGTCCAGACGGAAGCCCCCGCGCCCCTGATTCCAGTCGTCGTTGGCGTGGGCGCCCGTCGGCAGCACGTCGCTGCCACGGTCGAAATGGGCCCCGTCCACCCGCAGATAGACATGCGGCGCGATGGTCGCGCCGTAGCGTACGCGCTCATCGTCGTGTAGCTGGTTGCCCGCCTCCGCGCCCACGAACAGCCCCTGCGTTTCCCTGGCGCTCTTGGTCGTCACGTTGATCACGCCGTTCACCGCGTTGGCGCCCCAGAGCGTGCCCCCGGGTCCGCTGATCACCTCGATCCGGTCCACGTCTTCGAGCAGCACGTCCTGGATGTCCCAGAACACTCCCGAAAAGAGCGGCGTGTACACGGTCCGGCCGTCCACCAGCACCAGGAGCTTGTTGGCCAACGCGGTGTTGAAGCCGCGCGCGCTGATCGCCCAGTCGTGCGAGTTCTTTTGCGCGACGTCGAGATTGTCCGCGAGCCGGAGCGCTTCCGGCAGGCTCGACGCACCCGCACGGTCGATCTCCTCACCGGTGACGACCTGAATGGCCGACGCGGCGTCCAGCAGCTTTTCCGGCCGCTTGGACACGGAGGTGACCTCGAGGTTCAGCAGCTGCTCGATCGACAGCTGCTTGAGCGCGGCCGCCGGTGTCGAGTCGGCGCTTTGCGCCCCGGCGACGTGGGGCATCGCGGCCAACGCGAGGAGCGCAGAGAGGCGGATGGCGAATCGGGCGGGCGCGCCGCGCATCCCGACGATGGGCGGCCTGGCGGGTGGACCTGCGGTTCGGGTCATGGCGTCAATCCGGATTGGGCGCTGGTGTCGCGGTGTTCGATGTCGGCGCCGTGCCGCGGTCGAGCGCCGACTCGACGAGCGCGCGGAACGCGTCTTCCTGAATGGGCTTTTCCGAATAGCGATCGAAGCCGGCCGTGCGGGCGGCCTCGAACTCGCTGGCGTTCGATACCTGGTCCGCGGTCAGCGCCACGACCGGGATGCGCGCCGCGCGCGGATCTTGCCGCAGCGTCCGGACGGCGGTGAACCCGTCCATATCCGGCAGGTTGATATCCATGAGGACCAGGTCCGGCGCCTCCTCCCGGGCGAGCCGGAGCCCCTCGGCCGCCGTGGCGGCCCACGTGACCTCGCAGCCGATGCGCCGCAGAAGCAGGGACGCCAGCTTCGCGTACGTTTTGCCGTCCTCGATGAGCAGAATCCGGCGGCCGTTCATGATGCGGCCTCCCGCCGCTCCCGGGCCGCCGCCAGGTGTCCGGCCACAACGATGGGCAAGGTCCGCGTGTCGATTGGCTTGGTCACGTAGCCGTCGCACCCCGCCGCCCGCACCTTGTCGTCGTCGCCCTTCATCGCGTACGCCGTGAGCGCGATCACGACGATGTCGCGGGTCGCGGGGTCCGCCTTGAGTCGACGCGTCGCCTCGAGGCCGTCGATGCCCGGCAGCTGAATGTCCATCAGGATCAACCGCGGCCGAGCCGCCTCGACCAGCGCGAACAACTCGACCGCGTCCTGCGCGGTTCGGACGTCATACCCCTCGGACGTCAGGAGGACGCGCGCGAGTTTGAGGTTCACGGGATTATCATCCACTATCACGATCGGCTCACCGGACATGGACCCCTCCGGCGGCCTCGGGCGCTGCCAACGCCGGCAGGAGGATCCGGAGTTGGTCGACGACGCTCGAACTCCGGACGCGGCCTTTGGCCACGACGCCCTGCGCCGTCCGTCTCAGCCGCGCCCGCTCCGCCGCCGTCAAATCCTTGACGGACCACACGATCACGGGCACGCGACGGCAGGCCGGGACCCGCCGCAGCTCGTCGAGAAACTCGAAGCCGTCCATCCCGGGCATCATGAGATCCAGCACGATCGCGAGGGGGGCGGCGGCCCGGGCCGCGGCCAGTCCCTCCTCGCCGTTGGCCGCGCCCGTTGCGCGGTACCCGAACTCCGCCAGCGTCGCCAGCATCAGTTTGCGCGACGACGGATCGTCGTCCACCACGAGCACCGCGCCCGACCCCTCGGGCGACACACGCGCGCGCTTCAGCGACGCGACGAGCGCCGCCGGGTCGAGCGGCTTGGCGATCAGGTCATGCACGGCGAACCCGGCGACCGCGCCCACTTCGGTCACGACGGTGACGATCACCACGGGCACGTCACGGTTGGCCGCCCCCGAGCCGATGGCCTGAAGCACATCGAGCCCGCTCATGTCAGGCAACAACAGGTCGAGGGTGATCGCTGCGAAGGTGCGCGCGCGACAGTGCTCGAGGGCCTCGGCACCCGTGGCCGCGACCACCACGGCGAATCCGATGTCGGCCAGCGCTCGGGTGATCACGGCTTGATCGTGCGGATCGCCATCGACGACGAGCACCGCCGGCGCCGAGTCGGGGACGACGTCCGGCGCCGCCGCCGAGGGCATCGGCGCGCCCGCCTCGGCGCGGCGCGGCAACACGGCGAAGAACACGCTCCCTCGGCCCACGACGCTCCGCAGGCCGACCGCGCCGCCCTGCGCTTCGACCAGGCGCTTGGTGAGCGCCAAACCGAGGCCCGTGCCGCCGTGCCGCTTCGCGGCGCCGGCGTCGAGCTGTTGGAACTCGACGAACAGGCGCCCGATATCGTCGGGCGAGATGCCGGGCCCCGTGTCCTCGACTTCGAGGCGGAACCTCGTGCCGTCGGGCTCGGGGGTCGCCCGGACCGTGACGCGCCCTCCGTCGGGCGTGAACTTGAGCGCGTTCGAGACGTAGTTATAGAGCACCTGCTTGAAGCGCGACGCGTCCAGTTCAACGTCCGTGAGGATCGGATCGACGCGTGGCTCGACGCGGATGGCCTTCGTCGCGATCGTCGCGCGCACGACGCCGAGGACTTCGGCGATGAGGCGGGCGAGATCGACGGGCTCGGATCGGAATTCGAGCTTGCCCGCCTCGACTTTGGAGAGGTCGAGGACGTCGTTGATCAGCTGGAGGAGGTGCTGGCCGCTCGTGAGAATGTCGCCCATGTATTCCGTCTGGTCCTCGCTCAGCGGACCGGCGCGGCCGTCACGCAGGATCTCGGCGAACCCGATGATGCCGTTGAGCGGCGTGCGCAGTTCGTGCGACATGTTCGCCAGGAATTCGCTCTTGAGGCGACTGGCTTCCCGGACGTGCTGGTTCTGCGCCTCGAGCTGGACGCTCCGCACGCGCATTTCCTCGGCGCGGCGCTCCTCGGTCTGATCGCGGAACACGAGCACGACGCCGCGGATCGTGCCCATGAAATCACGGATGGGCGCGGCCCGGTGTGCGACCGGGCGGCTCGTGCCGTCGCGGGCGCGGAGCGAGGTGTGGTTGGACTGGCCGATGACGACGCCGTCGCGGACGATGCGCGCCACCGGATTCTCCAGCGGGCCGCCCGCGCCTTCGTCGACGAACTGGAGGACCTCGTCGAGGGGGCGGCTCACAGCGTCGTTCCGCGCCCAGCCGGTGAGGTGTTCGGCGACCGGGTTCATGCGAATGACGCGGCCGCTGGTGTCGGTGGCGATGACCGCGTCGGCGATGCTGTCGAGGGTGGTGGCCAGGCTCTGCTCGCTCGCGCGGAGCGCGTCGCCGCTCTGCTGCAGCTCGGCGTTTTGCTCGGCGATCTGACCGAGCATGTGGTTGAAGGCCTCGGTGAGCGATCCAAGCTCGCTGGTGGCCTGCGGGGGTGCCCGCACCGAGTAGTCCTGCCGGTCGGACACGGCGCGCGCGACGTCGGCCAGAACGAGAATGGGACCGGAGATCTGCGTCTGCAGGGTCCGCGAGAGGAGGTAGGCCACGAGCATGGCCACGGCGAAGACGAGCGCGGCGATGGCGCCGTACAGCCGCAGACGCTCATACAGCGCGCCCATATCGGCTTCGAGGAAGAGCGTTCCCTGACGGCGCTGCCCTTGGACGACGGGTGCGAACCCCAGCACGCGCCCCTGCGCATAGCGGTACCCGTCCGCTCCCGGTGCCGCGGGCAGGGAGTCGGCCGGCGCGGCCGGGTAGCGCGCGAACGGGCGGCCGTGCACGTCGTAGAGCTCGGCCGCGACAACGTGGGGCTCGGCGTGGAGCGCCGCGAGCGTTTCGGTCGCATCGTCCGCGTTGTCGAACGCGAGCGCCGCGGTGCTGTTCGCCGCCAGCACCTGCCCGAGCGTGGCGAGCTGGCGGAGCGCGGTGTCCCGGAAGGTCTGCATCTCGTACGCGAGAAGGGCGGTGCTCATGAGGAGCAGCGCGGCTCCGCTCGTGAGCAACATCATCGTCATCAGCCTGCGCCGAATGGGCACGCCGCGGGACGCCATGGGTCAGCGCGCTCCGCCGGGGACGAGTTCCGCGGCGCGGAGCAGCTTGGAGCTGATCGTGAGCTTCGCGGCCGCCGCCGCGTTGACGTTGATGAGCAGCCGGATCCTGCTGTTCTCGGTCAGGAACTGGATCATCCCGCCGCTCCGCGCGAAATTCGCGGTATCGCCGACCGTCAGAATCGCGCGCTGCTTGAACCGGTCCAGCACCTGGTCCATGCCCTCGCCCACCGGGCCGATAAAGAGGATCTGGCACGCCCCCACGTCCTCGACGCGCTGATAGCGCCGCACGACCAACGGGTGGCCGTTCACCTTCTCGTTGCGCACGGTGGCGTCGAGATAGTCGCCGAACGGGTCGCGGCCGAGCACCCCGATCACCAGGGGCGCGTCGGCCGATGCAAACGCGGACGGCGGCCAGCCGACGAACTGGGCGAAATTGAAGAGAAAGACGGCCTTGAGCTGGTACTCACTATATGCCTGCGCCCGGGCCGCCGTCGTGGGACACAGGGCCAGCAGGCATCCGAGGCCGACCGCGAGCGCTCCGGCGCCGCGGGCGCGCGGACGACGGGGTGCCGGTGGTGACGTGAAACGGACGAGGTTCGACATGGAGAACGCGATGGGACACGTCGCGGGCAGCGCCGCCGCCGATCTGCTGATGCTTCCATCAGCGACGAAAAACCCAGAACATAGTAACAGGTCGTGCCTGTTAACGTTCGTTAACAGCGGGTGCGCGATGGGCACGCATTGCGCGCGCTCATGCGGCGGTCTATACTCGCTCGTCGTGGCAAGCGCGTCGTTCGGATCCGGTCCCCGGTATCGAAAGTCAATGCGTGTGGCGCCAGCCGGCGTCTCGCGCGTCCGGCCGTCGTAAGGCGGCGATGGAGAAATCGGCGGGTCGGGTGCTCATCGTGGATGACGAGGCGGGCATTCGGCGGTTGCTCACCCGCGCACTCGAGCGAGCAGGATTCGAGGCGGACCAGGCGGACGACGGGCTTCACGCCATGGACCTGCTCGACACGTCGACGTTCGACGTCGTGATCAGCGATCTGCGGATGCCGGGCATGGGGGGCATGGACCTGTTGCGGCGCGTGCGGGAGCATGACCTTGACCTGCCCGTGGTCCTCATGACGGGCGCCCCATCGATCGAGACCGCGGTCGAGGCGGTCGAGTATGGCGCGCTGCGATATCTCATGAAGCCGGTCAGCGTCAACGCCGTGGTCGAGGCCGCGCTGTACGGAGTCCGCATGCGACAAATGGCGCGGCTCAAACGCGAGGCCATTGCGCACCTTGGCGTGCTCGATGCGTTTCCGGGCGATCGCGTTGGCCTCGAAACGGGTTTCTCCCGCGCCCTGGACGCGCTCTCGATGGCGTACCACCCGATCGTTTCCGCCGCGCGGCGCGCGGTCTATGGCTACGAGGCGCTGCTCCGTTCCGGCGAGTCCTCCATGCCGGACCCGGTCAGTGTGCTCGACGCGGCGGAACGGCTCGGTCGGATCTGCGACCTGGGACGGTCCATCCGATCGCAGGTGGCCGCGGCGTCGCGGCAACTGGCGGAGGAGACGCTCCTCTTCGTCAATCTCCATCCGCTGGATCTGCAGGACGCGGAGCTGTTCGCGCGGGGGTCCCCCTTGTCAGCGATCGCGGGCCGCGTGGTTCTCGAAGTGACCGAGCGCGCGTCGCTGGATGCCGTCCACAACGTGCGCGAGCGGACGGCCGCGCTGCGCGACATTGGCTTCCGGATCGCCGTCGACGATCTCGGGTCCGGCTACGCGGGCCTGTCGAGCCTGCTACAGCTCCAACCGGACGTGGTGAAACTTGATATCTCGCTGATCCGGAGCGTCGACGTCGACCTGACCAAGCAACGCCTCATCCGCTCGATGACCGAGCTCTGTGAGGACATGGGAATCCTCGTCGTCGCCGAAGGCGTTGAGACGCCCGCCGAGCGCGACGTGGTTGTGCAGCTCGGCTGCGACCTCCTCCAGGGCTATGTGTTCGCGCGCCCGGCCCGCTCGTTCGTGGCCCCGGCCTGGCCGGCTTGATTCGCGGGCGAGCGCGGCGCCGCGCGCGCGCCCTGCGGTGTCCTTACCGATCATGGCCGAACGGAGGCGACGCCCCTAACGCCGGAGCCACAGTCCGATCATCCCGAGCCCGAGGCCGGCGAAACCGAGGATCATCGTGGCGAACGTGCCGACGAGCCACCGGTTCTGTTCGGTGAATCGGCGCTCCATTTTCGCCTCGAGCTCGGCGATCGTGATGCGCAATTCCGCACGCAGCTCCGCGATGCGCTGATCGATCTTCGCGTTCAACTCCGCGGCCACTCGATCGATCTTCGCGTTCACCTCGGCAATGCGCCGCTCGAGCGTCGCGTCGAATCGCGCGAAGTTCATTTCGTTCAGCTCTCGAAGCTCCGAGCGGTACGACTGATCCACCTGGTTGAGCCACTCCGCGAGCTCGTTGGCGATCTGATCGCCAAGGCGCTCATAAAACAGTCCGACAGCTTCGCGGTCACCGGCATCCGCGAATTCCGTGTGTGAAGGGGTCGCAGACGCTACAAGGTACGCTCGGCGCGCACGACGGCAATCCCCCGTCCTCCTCTGACCGCTGGCCCACCCGTGCCTCTGGTTGACTTTCTACCTGAGCCGGTGCACGTTCCGGTAGAATGACTCCTGGACCATCCGACGCCGAGCGCGTGTCACTCATGCAGGGCACGCTGGACCTGCTCGTGCTCCGCATCCTCGCCCTCGGCCGCCAGCACGGCCACGGCATCGCGCGCACCATCCAGATGAGCTCCAGCGACGCCCTGCTCGTGGACCATGGATCCCTGTATCCCGCGCTCCAGCGGCTCGAGGATCGCGGGTGGGTCCGCGCCCGGTGGGGCGTTTCCGACAACAACCGGCGCGCGCGGTTCTACGAGATCACGCCCGCCGGCCGGCGTCAACTGGTCCGGGAGGTCAGCGACTGGCGCAAGCTGGTGTCCGCGGTCGCGCAGGTGCTCGGCCCCGACCTGGCGGAGGGATGATCGTGCGCTGGCCCTGGGCCCGACGCGGCGTCGACGACTTCTCGGAGGAAGTGGAGTCGCACATCGAGATGGAGGCCGACCGCCTCGTGCGCGAACGCGGCATTCACGCGAGCACGGCCCGGGCCATGGCGATCAAGACGTTCGGCAATCGAACGGCGGCCGCGGAGCGCTACTACGAGTCTCGACGCTCGCTGTGGTTCGACACCGTCCGCCGCGACGCCGCGTACGCCCTGCGGACCCTGCGCAAGACGCCCGTCTTCGCCGTCGTCGTCGTCGCCACGCTGAGCGTGGGCATCGCGTCCGTCACCACGGTCTTCAGCTTCATCAACGGCGTGTTCTTCCGAGCGTTGCCGTATCGCGATGTGAGTCATCTCGTGGCGCTCACCGAGAGTCGCGACCGCAGCTGGACGTTCAGCCGCATCTCGTGGGCGGCCGTCGGCGAGATCCGGCGCGGCACGCGCGTGTTCGACGGGATCGCGGTGTATCGCGACGCACAATCGGTGCTCGCGTCCGGCGGCGATCCGACGTTTCTCAGGAGCGTCGCCGCCGACGGTACACTCATGCCGCTGCTCGGAATCCGGACAGAACGCGGCCGCGTGTTCGCGCCCGACGACTATCAGGACGGCGCCGCGCCGATCCTCGTGAGCGACGAGCTGTGGCGACGCCGGTTCAACGCGGATGAGCACCTGGTCGGCTCGACCATTCGCGTGGATCGCGAGTGGCGCACGGTCATCGGCATCGTGGCGCCGGGGCAGCGGTTCCCGACCCTGACGGATCTCTGGGTGCCGCTGATTCCCAGCGCCAACCCCGACTCCAGTCTCGCGCCGGAGCTCTCCGCCGTCGCGCATCTGCGCCGCGGCACATCCTGGAGCACGGCGCAGGCGCAACTCGCCCAGCTGGCCAAGAGCCTCGCGACCACCGATCCCGCGCGATTCAAGGGAGAGATCCTGGCCGTCGAACCGGGCCTCGTCGAGTTCCGCGGCATGAACCCGTTCTCGGACCCCGACGTCTGGGAAGTGGCCGGCATGTTCATCGTGGGCGCGGTATGCGTGCTGCTCATCGTGTGCGCCAATGTCGGCGCGCTGCTGCTCGTGCGCGGAGCCGACCGCGGTCGCGAGATGGCCATTCGCGGCGCACTGGGCGGCTCGCGGCGCCGCCTCGTCCAGCAGAACCTCACGGAGTCCGCGATCCTCGCGCTCGGCGCCGGCGCGATAGGCGTCGTGTTGACCGCCCTCGGCGTCAAGGCGGTGACCTTCACCCTGCCGCTGGATCACCTCCCCGACTACATGCGGTTCGGCGTCGACCCGCACGTCCTGGTATTCACGATGGCGGTCGCCGTGTTCGTGACGATCGCCTTCGGGCTCGCGCCCGCCCGTGTCGCGACGCGGCTCGATCTCGTGCGCGCGCTCAAAGCGGGCGGCGACACGGCCGTGGCCGGCGGCACCACTCGCGGGGCGCGCAATCGCGTGATCGTCGAGCTGGCGCTCGCGTTCCCGCTCGTGGTGGCCGCCGCCGGCGCGTGGGGCACGTACCACCGGTTGGCCAACGTGGACCTCGGCTACGCACGCGACCGTATCTTGGTCGGCTCCATCGAGCTGGACGAACGCCAGTACGGCGACGCACGCGCAGCGCTCCGGTTCGGCGATGCCGCCGCGGCGGCGCTCGCGGCGAGCCCCGCCGTCGAGGCCGCGGCCTTCTCCTCGCAGTTCCACTCGTGGCGAACGGATACGAGCCGCGATTGGACGGGTGGCGAGGTCTACCTGAGCAGCGACCTGGTGAATCCCATCAAGGTGCCGGACTACATCGGTGAGCAAGTCGTCTCCGAAGGGTACCTGCGGACCATGGGCCTCGCGCTGCGCGAAGGCCGATGGTTCAGCCGCTCGGACGATTCGTCCAACGCCGCGGTGGTCGTGGTCAGCGAAGGGCTCGCCAAGCGGATCACGCCGTCCGGACACGTCACCGGCCAGCTGCTCCGCCTTGGCAAGACGCAGCGACCCGTGACCGTCATCGGCGTCGTCAGCAAGGTGCTGGGGATCACCGAGAGTGCCGCCGGGGGTTGGGCATCGGCAACCATGGCGCACACGATGTACTTCAGCGATCGCCAGGCCCTCGGGACAGACTTCATCGAGATCCTGGGCCGGTCCCGATCGCGCGCCGGGGCGCTCATGAAAGCTTTCCCCGCGGCGGTCCACTCCGTGGATCCGGACGTCGCGGCCGACTTCATCCGGCCCATGGAATTCGACGCCGACACGTCGCTGCTGCTGCTGCGGGTCATGGGCGGCGTCATGGCCGCGTTCGCGCTGGCCGCGCTGTTCCTCGCGGTGCTCGGTACCTATGGCGTGATCGCGTACGACCTGGCGCGCCGCACGCGCGAGATCGGGGTGCGCATTGCCCTTGGCGGGTCGACCGAGGCCATCATCCGCATGATCGTGTGGCGGGGCCTGCGCTTCGTCGCCGTCGGGCTCTTTCTGGGCGCGGGCTTGACCGTCATGACGACCCGCCTCGTCGGCTCGCTCGTGTTCGGGTACGTCGCGGCAAACGCCGCAGAGACCGCCGGCGTCCTCGCGCTGTTCAGCGTGGTGGGGCTTGCGGCGTGCTACCTCCCGGCGCGCCGGGTAACCCGCGCGGATCCGATCACGGCGCTACGCGCGGAGTAGTCGGGCTGCCTGTCATTGACCGGGCGGTCGTAAACGGGTCGTAGGAAACACAAGCTGGAGACGCGGCAGTCCTCGACGTCCGTTCGGGGCGTACCAGGCGCGCGCCTCGCGACCGGCGCTCGCACCATGCGACCGCCCGAACGGAACCGGGCATTGCCGCGTATCTGCTTACAAAGGGAGTCGAGACCTCCTCTGCCAGAAATTCTCACAAGAGTCAACCGCGCACATGACGCGTCGAGCGCGGATATCCGCGCTGTCGGTCGCTGAGACCGCCCATCGGCGGGAGAGCCGCGGCCAGGCGAGCGCTGCACGCCTTGCACCCATCCGTCCGCTCGCGAAGACCCTGAACTCTGGTGAGGGATCCCCGCCCCCATGCATCGAACGGTTTGGATCGACGCGGCGTCCAAGCTCCAATCGTGAGGCGAGCGGCGGTGGTCCTCGATTCGGCGGCCCGCGCGGCGCGCGGCCCTGGACGGACGTTAGCGCCCGTTCTCGCCTGCCTTGCATTGGCCGTCGGTTGCGCCAGCAAGGTGCTGGGCCAGGGGAGCGACGTCATTCGCGGCCGCGTCACTGATCGCCAGGGCGGAGCAATGGCGGATGTCTCCGTCACGATCCTGACCGAAGAGGCCGAGGCGCTGCAGTCGGGCCAGACCGATCGGAATGGCCGATACGTGCTGGTCGTGCGGGAGCCCCGCGACGTGTACGTCCTTTCCTTTCGTCGCGTCGGCTTCGCGACGCTGAGCAAGACCGCGCGCCGGTCGGGACTCGGGAGCGTCATCGACGTCGAGGACGTCATCCTCGTTCCCCGGCTCGACATCTTGCAGCCCGTCGTTACGCACTCGGTGGTTCTCGTCCCGTCGCGCGGCGATCACCCCGCCATCGGAGCGACCCAGCTGAACGCCGCCAGCGGCGCGGATTTCGTCCGTGATCCGTCGGACCTCACGAGCCTCATCACGCAACTCCCTGGCGTCACGTCGCGGGGCGACTCCGCCTTTTCCGTGCTGGGCGCGGACCCCGGCCAGAACAGGACCCTGGTCGACGGAGCGGACTTCGGTGGCACAAGCGTGCCGCGCGACGCCATCGCCCAAACGAAGCTGATCGTCAACACCTTCGATCCGTCGCAGGGCCGCTTCGCCGGCGGGCAGGCGACGGTCACGACCCGTCGCGGAGGACCCGTGTTCGATGGCGTTGCCCGCGGCCAGGTGCTCGGCCCTCGCCTGGCGTGGGCGGACCCCCAGTCACCCACGGGCATCCCCACGGTCGGCGCGCTGAGCGGGTATGTGTCCGGTCCGTCACCCGACAGCAACCTGACGTACATGGTCGCCGCCGAAATGAGCCAGGGGTTTGTCCCGACGACGTCGTTGCTGGCGCCGCACGGCGCGTTCCTGTCAGCCATCGGGCTCGCGCAGGACACGATTGCGGCAACGGGAACCGCCGCGCAGGGGCTCGGAGTCCCGTTGACCGTCGGACCCACTTCACGGACCACGACCAACTTTCGAGGGTCGGCGTTCGCGCGGGGAGACCTGCGCGTGAGCGGGACGACAGCGTTCACGCTGGAGCTGCTCGAGAACTGGAACGACGCGCCGCGACTGGCGACAGGAGCGCTCGCGTTCCCGAGCACGGCAAGCGGCTTCGACGCCGGGACGACGCGGCTTCTGGCGAGCGGCAGCACCTACCTGGGCCGCGCGCTCGACGAGTTTCACGCCGCGTGGGGCTCGACGGGTTCGCGCATCGCACCCATTTCCACCCTGCCGGACGCCTACGTCCAGGCCGGGACGTCGCTCAGCGACGGTCAGACGGGGCTGGCGACGCTACGGCTGGGAGGCAGCGGCTCCGCGGCCAGCACCATGACGGATCAGACCGTGAACGCGGATCACGAGGTATCGTGGGTCACGGGCGATGGCCGTCATCAATTCAAGCTGACCCAGGAGCTCCTGTTCGAATGGCGCGCCAGCACGGATGGATCGAATGTCATCGGCACGTACGAGTACCCGACCATCGCGGACCTGGCGTCGAACCGGCCGTCCTCCTTTCAGCGGGCGATGTCGACGAGCGAGGAGCGCGCGAGCAGCGTCTCCGGCGGCGCGTCGGCGGGCGACACGTGGAATGCCATCCCCGGGCTGCTCGACCTGCAGGGCGGGGTCCGGCTCGACGCGACCAGGTTCAGCGCGCGGCCTCCGTTCAACGAGCTGGTAGATTCGCTCTTCGGCGTGAGAACGGATCGGGTGCCGGCCGATCTCGGCATATCGCCCCGCCTCGGTTTCCTGTGGCGAGTGCGAGGGTCGAGGAGGAGCCCGTTGGTCCCCGCGGGCACGACGGTGCTGGGAGCGACCTCCGCCAGAGGTGGGCTCGCCCCCATCGACGCCGGAGGCATCGCGATGCCCGCGGACCAGAGCGAGATCGATGTGGCTGGAGGGGTGGGTGCCTTTCGGGGCGTCGTACCGCTGCGCGAGATCGGCGCGCTCGTCGACGAGACCGGCGTCGCCTCGGCGCCGCGCTACCTGAGCTGCATCGGCGACGCCACGCCGATTCCCGACTGGCCGCAGGGAGACGGATCGTCGCCGACGACGTGCCGTGGCGGCGCACCGGACGCCTACGCGGATAGTCAACCGAGAATCCGCGTCTCGAGTCCCGGCTTTCGGCCGCCGGTGAGCTGGCGCGGCAGCCTCGGCGTGAATGGCCTGCGAGCTCGTGGCTGGCTGATCGCCCCCCAGATCGCGTATGCCCTCGGCACGCACGTCCCGAGTGACGTCGACCTGAACTTTCGCGACACCCCCGCGTTCACGCTCCCCTCCGAGGGAGGGCGGCCCGTGTTCGCGCAGGCCGGTGCAATCGATCCCGCGACAGGGCTGATCGGGCCCGGCAGCGCGCGCGCCATTGCAGCGATGGGGCCGGTCACGGAAACGATGTCGGACTTGCAGTACCGGGCCGCCCAGCTGACGATCAGCGTCGCACCCGTGAAGGCCCTGCCGGGTGGTGGGCGCGTGTTCGCCGTGTACAGCTTCATGCCGCAGCGTGACGAGCAGCGGGGATTCGACGGACCCACGGGGGGCGATCCCCGCTCCGTGAGCTGGGTCCGCGGCGGACAGCCGACCAATCAGTTCATCGCGGGCGTGGCCCAGGGATTCGGCTGGTTGCGCGTCGCGGCGCGCGTGTCGGTGTTCTCGGGCGCGGCCTTCACGCCAATGGTGGCCCAGGACATCAACGGCGACGGTCTGGCGAACGATCGCGCGTTCATCCCGAACCCCGCTACGCTTCCGAATACACAGGTGGCGCGGGATCTCCAGTCGTTGTTGCAAGGGGCGTCGGGCAACGTGCGCGAGTGCTTGGGCAGCCAGCTCGGGACCATCGCGGCCACCAACAGCTGTCAAACCGGGTGGTTTGCGCGCCTGGATGTCGCCATGGACGCGGCGCCGACCGGTGTGCTCGGGATGGGGGATCGGTGGCGGGTCACGGCACAGGTGCTGAATGCGGGGAGCGGGGTCGTTCGCCTGCTCCACCTCCAGAACACGGCGTTGGGCCGCGGGCAGGCATCCGCCGTCATCGACCAGCGGCTGCTCTACGTCATCGGTTTCGACTCGGTCGCGCACCAGCATCAATACCGCGTCAATCAGCAGTTCGGCCAGCCGATCAACGGCAGGGCGCTGGGCGCCCTCGAGCTCCAGGTGGGTGCACAAGTCAGCCTCGGCATCCGTTCCAGCGCGCTGCCCCCGCGCCCGAGGCCTCCGCTCGCCGGAGATTCGCGGGACTCCGCGGCCCGCGTGCACGACGATCTCGTCAGCCGGTTCATCGGTCCCGACCCGATCCAGGCGCTGCTTGCGGTTCGCGATTCGCTCGGGCTCACCGACGACCAGACCCTCGGCATTCGGACGGTCGCGCAGATCTACGTCACTCGCCGCGACTCGATCCTCGCTCCCATCGTGGCGTTCGCGGTCGCGCAGGGCGACCGACTGACGGCCGACGACCTACGCGCCCGGATGCAGGCGGTCATGGCTCCTCTCGAGGAACTCGGGCGGAGCTCCCGCCAGCGCGCGGTTTCGTTTCTCACGGCGAGTCAGCAGTTGAAGCTGGCGTCGCTACATCCTCCCAACTGACGAAGCGCCTTCCTATGACGCGTTCGATAGTCCTCGCCCTCCTCATGGCCTGCACTGCAGGCGCACAGCAGGCGCCCGTGACGCGGCTGCAGCCTCCCAACGGACGGTTGACGGAAGTGTTCCGGGCCGTCTCGGCGAACCAGACGCTGGATGCACCGCGTGACCTCCGTGAGTTGAAGGACGGTCGGATCCTCCTCGTCGATGGGCTGCGTCTCCTGATCGGTGACCCGCTGACGGGCGCGTCGAGCGTGATACCGGACCTACGGACCGGCGCGCTGTGGCCACTGGCCGCCGACTCGAGCGTCATCATCACCCGGGCCGGGTGGTACTTCCTGGACGGCGTCCATCTGATCGGGATGCTCCCGGCCTCGAACCCGGTCGTCGGCTTCGCGGCCGGTGGCGGCGTGGGGGTCGATGGCGCCGACGACCTGGGATTCGTCCTCATGCATGTCGCGCCGAAAAGGGTGGGGGATTCCGCCGCGGTGGTTCGCGTGAACCGCATGACCGGCGACCAGGAGGTGGTCGCCAAGCTCTGGCCCGGGGAGCCGACGCAGCCGGACGTCTTTCGCCCCGTCTGCCGGACGTACGAGCGAGCAGTCGTGGCCTCCGATGGGTGGGTCGCTGTCGTCCGCGTCAACCCGTATCGCGTCGATTGGCGGAGTCCCGACGGGCGATGGTCCCTGGGATCCCCGATCCCGACACCCGTCGTCCGGATGACGGACGCGGAGAAGCAGGTCTACCTCGACTGGCGCGCGGGCGAGCGTCCGCCCCAGCCGCGGGACACCGTGTTGGCGTGGCCAGAAACGGTGTGTCCCTGGGTGAGCGGCTACCGGCCAATGCCGACGCCCGACGGCAAACTGGTCGTGTACCGGGTTCCAACGACGGACGCTCCCGCAGTGCGATATGACGTCATTAACAGACAGGGCCACGTTGAACGCCAGGTTGTGATGCCGCCGTCCGACGCGATTCTCGGGTTTGGTAAGAAGTCCGTGTACGTCGTGACGACGAGCGGAGGATCGCAGACGATTCAACGACATCCGTGGCCATAAGCCGGTGGCTCGTGCCCGCTCGAGCTGGCCGGGAACGGTTACTTGGAACATGTGTACTCGAAGGGATACGCCGCTGCCGCGAGCGAGGATTTGGTGACGCCGGCCTTCACCTCATACCTGCGTGGTTCCTCATGAAGACGAGTCGCCCGGTTCTCGCCGCCCTGCTTGCCGCTGCCACCGTCGCCGCCGCTCCGGTCGCAAAACCGCAGGCCCCTGCGCGCGCGTTGGGTCCGGTTCTCGCGACGACCGTCCTGCCGCGGGCGTACGCACCGGCGCTCGTTGGCGAACTCCCGGACGGACGCGTGCTCGTGTCGCTGCACGACTCGATCGGCGGGGGCGGCCGGCTGATGCTGTTCGACGCCGCTCTGGCCTCGGCAACGACGATCATTCCGAACCGACCCGTGCCCCGCGGGCCAACGGGGCTTTACCTTGGCCGCGGCGGCGACAGCACGCTGATCATCGACGCGGCGAGCGACTCGCTCCTGCTCGTCACCCCAATGGGTTCGGTCTGCTGCGGCCGGCAACTGCCGTCGGCCGAGGTCACGTCGATGGGGGACCTCGGTGGCGCCCGGGTGTTCGGCCTGGCGGGGGGGATCGTGTACCACGAAGAGCCCGGGGCGATGCCTCACGGCATGCACCGGGGAACCCCCGTGAATGAGCAAGCGCGTACCGCGCTGGGCGGCGGCGTGGTCGTCTTTGGGGCACCCTCGCCGCTTGTCCGGCTCGATGCGCGGTCGCTCCGAATCGACACCCTGGCCTGGATCCACACCGAACTCTCTTACCGCCAGATTGGTCCGACCGGGCGTGAGACCGTGCTGACCAACCCATTCCCGCTGGTCGACACCTGGGCGGTCCTCTCCGACGGGTCACTGGCGGTCGTGCGAGGTGACGACAGCCATATCGACTGGGTCCGGCCCGACGGCACGCACGACTCGACACACGCGATCGGCGAACCGCGGGATCGCCTGACCCTGGAGGCAAAGACGCGCATTGCGGATTCTGCGCTGGGCAACCCACTGTGGCACACGACCTTCACCCCCAGGGATCCTGCGACGGGACAGCCGGGGGCGAGGCCGGAAATGCCGCCGATTCTGATCATCCCGGCGGCACTGCTTGCCGACTATCGGCCGTATTTCGGAGCCAGCGCGGCCTTGGCGGATATGGATGACAATCTCTGGATCCAACTCGCGGGCCCGGCGCGCTCGGATTCCGGGAAAGTGTATACGATCGTCAACCGCCGGGGCGAGGTGGTGGATCGAGTGGTCGTACCAGCCCGTGAGGCGATCGTCGGCTTTGGGCGGGGCGCCGTGTACCTCACCCGCGGAGATTCGACGGGACAACATCTCGATCGGGTCCGGATCTGAGGGTTCTCGCTAGAGTGAAGGGCCGGCTCGGCTCCGAGCCGTTGCACTGCTCAGGACGTTGAGTAAAATTACTCAATACGATGAGTACCGAACCACCCTCCTACGAACGCCCCCAGGCGACGATCCTGGCGAGGCGCCTGCGCGAGCCCCGCCGCTTCATTCACGCGGTCGCGGGCCCCCGCCAGGTGGGGAAGACCACGGCCGTCCAGCAGGTGATCGACGCCCTCCACGCTCCGGCCCGCTTCGCCAGCGCCGACGAACCCACGCTCCGGGGCGCCGACTGGATCGAGCGCCAATGGGAGTTGGCCCGGCTCGACGTCGCCAAGGACCGGCGCAAGAGCGTCACGCTCGTCCTCGACGAGATCCAGAAGGTCGCCGGCTGGTCGGAGACCGTGAAGCGACTGTGGGACGAGGACACGCGGTCCAGACGGCCGATCAAAGTCGTCCTCCTCGGCTCCTCGCCCCTGCTCATCGCGCAGGGCTTGACCGAGAGTCTCGCCGGTCGGTTCGAGCTCCTGCACTTTCCGCACTGGTCCTTCGGCGAGATGCGCGACGCCTTCGGCTGGTCGCTCGACCAGTACCTCTTCTATGGAGGCTACCCGGGCGCGGCGCCGCTCATCAGGGAACCGGCGCGGTGGGCCCGGTACATCGCCGACTCACTGATCGAAACGTCGGTGTCGCGCGACGTCCTCCTCATGACCCGCGTCGATAAGCCGGCGCTCCTCCGCCGCGTGCTCGACCTCGGCTGCCGCTATTCGGGCCAGGTCCTCTCGTACACCAAGATGCTGGGCCAACTGCACGACGCGGGAAACACGACGACACTGGCCCATTACCTCGATCTGCTGTCCGGTGCCGGGATGGTCTGCGGCCTGCAGAAATACGCGGGCGATGCGGCGCGGCAGCGAGGATCCAGTCCGAAGCTCCAGGTCTACAACACCGCGCTGTTGACGGCCACGTCAGGACTCACGCTCGGCGAGGCTCGCGCCGATCGACCATTCTGGGGGCGACTCGTCGCGTCGGCCGTCGGCGCCCACCTCGCGAACGCGGCGGCGGCCGGCGCGATCCGTCTCTTCTATTGGAGGGACGGCAATCACGAGGTCGACTTCGTCGCACGGGACGGGCGCCGCCTGGTCGCGATCGAGGTGAAGAGCGGCCGAGTCCCCGAGACGCATGCGGGCACGGCGGCGTTCCGCGCGGCCTTCACGACGCACCGCGCGCTCCTGGTCGGCGGCGACGGCGTCTCAGTCGAGGAGTTCCTCAGCGAGCCGGTGCCGCGGTGGACCCGGCCCTGAGCCGCCCGTCCGGACCGCAACGCTGACCGTGGGGCCGGCCAACACCAGCCGCTCTAGTCAGACTTGAGCGTTGCCGCAGGATCGACGCGTGAGGCACGCCGGGCGGGGCGTTGGTGTTCCCTTCGGGAGCGTTGGTGTTCGATCCGGGAGCGCTGGTGTTCGATCCGGGAGCGTTGGTGTTCGATCCGGGAGCGCTGGTGTTCGATCCGGGAGCGCTGGTGTTCGATCCGGGAGCGCTGGTGTTCGATCCGGGAGCGCTGGTGTTCGATTCGGGCGCGCTGGTATTCGATCCGGGAGCGCTGGTGTTCGATCGGGGCGCGTTGGTGCTCGATGCGGGCGCGCTGGTGTTCCCTTCGGGAGCGTTGGTGTTGCGTCCGAGAGCGTTGGCGTTGATTCGGAGCGCGTTGATGTCGCATTCGACCGCGTTGGCGTTGCGTTCCGGTTCGTTGGCGTCGCTTCGGGGTGCGCTGGTGCCATCGCCCGGCGGGCGGACGGTTAGTTGGGCCGCGTTGGCGCCGGATCCGGGCGGTCGAAGACTGGCTCGCCACACGCTGGCCTCTGTTCAGGGCAGTCATTCGTTCGCTTGGCGCGCTCTTTCGATGACTCCGACTGCGTTTTCGCTCGCTCCGGGTATGTCGGTGCTCGGACCGGGCGCGATGTTGCTCGCTCCGGGCGCGACGGGGCTCGCTTCGAGCGCGATGTTGCTCGCTTCAAGCGCCAGGTGGGTCGCTTCAAGCGCCAGGTGGCCCGTTTCAAGCGGCAGGTGGCTCGCTCCGGGCGCGAGGTGGCTCCCTCCGGGCGCGATGTGGCTCGCTCCGGATGAGTTGGCGGGCGCTCCGTGCGCGATGCCGTTCGATCCGGCCGCGTTGTTGCTCCCTGCCCGGGCCTTGGCGATCCCTCGGCGCGCGATGCCGTTGCGGCGCCTGGCGTTCCCGCTCGCGCGGGCCGCGCGATCCGAGGGTCGAGCGCCATGTCGGTCGGCGAGGGCTCAACGGCGTCCGCGCGGCACGACGTCTCGTCGGCGAGCGCGGCGCGATTGTTCGCCGCGGGCCGCTCCGGGGTCGATCGGAGCGCTCATTCCCTCCGCAAGGCCATCCATCTCAGCCGAGCATCCGAAGGAACGTGCAAGCTCACCTGGTTCCGCGCCGCTCAGAGCCGGCAAGAACACATCGACGCAAGCCCCTCTATATGGTAAACGCCGGAAAATGGAAACTGGGGGGGGCAATTGCCATTAAGAGTTGATTAAGGCCGCAAACTGCGGATGAAAGATTAAGTGTTGATTACAAAGCCGATTTCGATCCCCCCACTTTGCGTTTTCCGGCGTTTACCTGAGTAGAGGCCATGCACGTCGCGGCTTCGACCCGGTGCTGACATGACGGGGCGATGACGCCTCGCTCTTACTAGGGGGACCATGAGAACTCACAATGCGTGACCCTCCCGTGGCGGCGAGGCAGCGCAGGCGCACTCCGGCCCTGCCAACAATGGAGCGGCCTCGCCAGCCGCCGCGCATACCGCGAACGAGCCGAGCCCCAGGTCGACCGGGTGCGCGCCGCCGTCGAGGGAACGGGTCCGGTGCCGGCCGCGTCCCTTCTCTTGACGGTCGAGAGCAAGCGCCCTACTGTTCTCTCTGCTACCGAGAGGAGACCGATGGCGGCGCAGAATCGCGACGTGGTGCAGGGCACGCTGGACATGCTCGTCCTCAAGGCGTTGTCGCTCGCGCCGATGCACGGCTGGGGCATCACGCAGCGCATCGGCCAGATCACGCGGGGCGTGCTGCAGGTCAACCCGGGGTCGCTGTACCCGGCGCTCGAACGGCTGCAGGATCGCGGGTGGATCGCGGCCGAGTGGGCGACCACCGAGAACGCCCGGCGTGCGAAGTACTACACGCTCACCGCGCGCGGGCGGAAGCAGCTCGGCGCGGAGACCGAATCCTGGCGGCGCATGGCGGCGGCGGTGGAAGCCGTGCTGCGGACGAGCTGACGTGCGCTGGTCGGCGGTGGTGCGGCGCGTGCGCGCCCTGTTCCGGCGGAGCGCCGTGGAACGCGAAATGCGCGAGGAGCTCGAGCTGCATCTCGAGTTGCAGACCGAGGCGCTGGCGCGGGAGGGAATGCCGCCAGACGACGCGCGGCGCCGGGCGCGGGCGCGCTTCGGCATGGAGCCGGCGAAGGAGGCGTACCGCGACGCGCGCGGAGTGCGGCCGCTCGAGGATCTGGGGCGCGACGTCGTCTATGCGGTGCGCTCGCTGCGCCGGAGGCGCACGTTCACGCTCGTCACGATGGTCACGATTGCGCTCGGCATTGGCGCGACGACGAGCATCTACACGATCGTTGACGGGGTCTTGCTCAAGCCGCTGCCGTATCACGCGCCGGACCGGCTGGTCGAGGTTCTCCGGACGTTTCCCGACTGGAAAAAGACGCCGATCCTGGCGTCCGAATGGGATCGGATCCTGCTGTCGATTCCCGAGTATCGCCAACTGCGCGACCGCGCCAGCGACTTGGCGAGCGTGGCGGTCTGGCAGCGGCCCAGGCACATGATGACCGTGGGCACGCGGACGGAGCGCGTATCGGCGGTGGCCACGACGCCGGAGATGCTCGACGTCTTGGGCGTGCGCCCGTACCGCGGGCGGTTCTTCCTCCCGTCCGACGACGTGCCCGGTGCCGCCGGCGTGGCGGTGGTGCCGTACGAGGCCTGGCAGGCGCGGTTCGGGGGCGACCCGCAGATACTCGGGCGGGCCATCGCCTTTGACGACCGACCATATACGATCATTGGAATACTCCCGCCGGGGTTGGCGGTGGGACGGACGAACCCCGATCGGGTGACGGGGCCGCCCGCCCTGTGGATCCCGATCGGGCCGGTGAGCGGCAGCGACTACAACGAGCGGACGAATCACGGATACCAGGCGGTGGCGCGTCTCGCGGCCGGAGTCAGCCTCGAGGCGGCGGAGTCCCAGGTCCGGTCGATTCTCACCGACCCCGCCGACTCGGGGCGAGTGGGCACGCGCGTCGTCTCGTGGCAGAAGTTCGAGACGCGGGACGCGCGCAGTCCGCTGCTGCTCCTGTTGGCGGGAGCCGGGCTGCTGCTGGCCATCGCGTGTGTGAACGTGGCGACGCTGCTCCTGGGCGAGGCGGCGTCGCGCGGGCAGGAGATGGCCGCGCGCCGCGCGCTCGGCGGCGGGCGGTGGCGGCTGGCGCGACAGCTCCTAACAGAAAGCCTCGTGCTCTCGGCGGGCGGCGGTGCCATCGGCATTGCGGCCGGATGGGCCGGAACCCGGTTGCTCGTGGCGTTCGCGCCGGTGGGAATTCCGGGCGTGACCGGCGTGACGATGGACTCGCGCGTGGCCGCCGCGGCGGTGGTCGTTGTCGCGCTCACGGGAATCCTGTTCGGCTCGATTCCCGCGCTGATGCTGTCGGGCACCGAGCCGGCCGCGGTGCTGCGGGCCGGGGCGGGTCAGAGTGCGCGGGGCCACGGCGCGTTGCAGCGGTGCTTCGTGGCCAGCGAATTCGCCATCGCGCTCGTGCTGCTCGCCGGCGCGGGCCTGCTGGTGCGAAGCTTTCGAAACCTCACGGCGCTCGACGTCGGGTTCGATCCGCATGGAGTGGTGGTGGTGAATACGTCGCTGCCGCGCAGCGTGTATACCGACAGTGCGCTGAATCGCCGATTCTACGACGACGCGACGGCGGGCATCGCGGCGCTTCCGGGCGTGGCGGCGGCGGTGGAGGCCGACGCGCCGCCGTTCGACGGCGCCAACAGCAGCTCGTTCACGATCGAAGGGGAAACCGGACCGGTCGCTTCGGGCGGGTACGCCGCCGCGGCGAACGCCATTCGGCACCAAGCGAATCAAAACGAGGTCGGCGCGGGCTACTTCCGCCTCATGGGCATTCCCCTCATCGCGGGGCGACTCTTCACCGAGGATGATCGCGGTGGGGCGCCGCCGGTCGCGGTGGTGAGCGCCGCGCTGGCGCGCCGCGACTTCCCGGTCGGCTCGCCGCTTGGGAAGCGCCTCAGGTATCAAGCGCGGTGGTGGACGATCGTCGGCGTGGTGGGCGACGTGCGCACGGGCAGCCTGCGCCAGCCCGTCGAGCCGATGCTCTACACGCCCATCGCCCAGCGCGAGATCTGGGGGCCGTACATCGTCGTGCGCGCGAAGGGTGCACTGCCGGGCCCGGCGCAGATGCAACAGGCGCTCTCCAGGGTGGACCACCGGTTCATTGCGACCGAGTTGCACCCGATGAACGACCTCATCGCCAGCACGGTCTCCGAGGACCGCTATCGTGCCCTTCTGATGACGCTGTTTGCGGTCCTCGCGGCAGTGCTCTCGGCCGTGGGCATGTACGGTGTGACGGCGCGCGCGGCGTCGCGGCGACAGCGAGAAGTGGGCATTCGCCTCGCGCTCGGCGCCTCGACGTCGGAAGTGGTGCGTGAGCTGATGCGAGCGACGACGGTGGGCGCCGGCCTCGGTGTCGCGGCCGGACTCGCGGCCGCGCTCGCGGTGGGGAAACTGCTCTCGCCGTTTCTGTTCGGCGTTCGCCCGACGGACGCCGGGACGCTCGTCACCATCGTGCTCCTGCTCGGCGTGGTGGCGGCGGTGGCCGGATGGCTGCCGGCGCGGCGGGCGGGGCGGTTGGATGTCGTGACGGTGCTGCGAGCCGAGTAGCCGGCGGACGCGGCACCGCTCGCGTAGCGGGCGCTCGGTGCCTTGCCGCTCGGCGCAGTCACCCGTACGTTGTATACATTCCTCACGAGCGGGGAGAGCATGCAACTTCGGGGGCGGCGGCCGCGGCTCACGCGCGCTTGCGGTGGAATGGCGATCGCCGCGGTCGTGCTCTGCGCGGCGACGGCACAGGATCGATCGCCGCCTGGCCTGGCCGCTCGCTCGACAGCAAGTGGCCCGGGTTCCTCACGGGCGCTGCCGCCACAAGCGGATTCCGCGGCATTGCACCGCCTCGCCGTCGAGGCCGTGAGCACGTATGAGCAGATCGCCTACCATTATGCCGTGCCGACGCCGCGGCAGCTCCCGTGCGACCCCCCGAGTTCGGAGCGTCGGCGAAACTTTCCGGACATCGTCCCGTGCATGGTCCACGCGTGTGTTCCCACAGCGGGGACAGCGCCGTGCGTCGTCGGACGCGAAGCTCCGTGTCACGATCGCCCTCGCCTCTCGGGGCCGCACATACGTGTGGAATCGCTGACGTACATCCCCGTCCCGTGCAAGCTCCCGGCAAGTGGCAATCGGCAGCCCAACGAGCCCGTGGATCCGGCCCGGGTCAGCACGGCGCGCGCGGCGTTGCTGCGGACGTTGGACTCGGTCGCGCGGCAGATTCCGGGCGACCGGTGGGTGGCGGGCCAGCGGGTATGGTACCTCACGTTTTCGGGGGCGCTCGACCGCGCGCTCGACGCCGCGACCTCGTGCGGGGCGGATGCGTCGTGGTGCCAGCGACTGCGGGGCTATGTCCTCGTCCGCGAGGGCCGGCTTCCCGCCGGCATTGCCGCCTTCGACAGCGCCCGGGCGGCCATGGCGCCGCAGGAGCGTTGCGCGTTCGACGATGTATCGCTGCTCATGGACGACGACTCGCTGCGTGCGCGGTACACGCAGCTTCCCTGTTCGTCCCCGGCGCGCCAGGGGTTGGAGTCCCGCCTCTGGTGGCTTGCCGACCCGAGTTGGCTGGTTCCCGGCAACGACCGGCGCGCCGAGCACGACGCGCGCATGGTCGATCGGGAGATCACGGAGGACTGGGGCGGAACGATCTGCGGCCTCTGTCGCGATGGCCCGCTCGCGGACGCGATCACCACGCCAGATGAATATGTCCGGACCGGCGCCAACACCGAGTGGATCGCATGGACGCGCGAATACGACCTGCAAAGCGAGACTTTCGTGAGGGGAGCAGCCACGGTGGCGTGGGCGACGGGCGTCGGCGGCTGCGGCGGGCTGCTCCCGCTCCCCACCGCGCAATTCCATTTTGTCCCCGATGGAGCAGCGATTGCGTCGCCCCTCGTCGCCTCGCCGCGCGCATGGAATCTCGACCTGGGCCCGCCAACGACGATCGGCGATTTGGCCCCATGGAACGTGCCGCTGTCTCCAGGGGCCGACGCTCTACAAGGCATCACGCCCAAGGGCGGCGCTGCCCCGATCCCGGGCGGTGGGAGCGCGCCAATACGGGCGACCCAGAGCAACCCGTTGCTCGGGCACACGGGCTCCTTGCCGGCCGGTTGCAATCCCCTCACCGAGCCGCCCGAGCGATTTTCGCCGGCGTACGCGGCGGTCTTCAAGCCGCTCCCCGATCATCAGTCGGCATTCTTCCGGCTCGGCGACTCGGCGACATTCGTGACGGTTGTGGACGGGGCGCGCGACACCTCGGTGGCGGCACTGCTGCAGACCGCGGATCCCCAGCTGAGCGGCCGGGCGCGCGCCGAGTTGATCGCGTATTGGAAGGTCGCGCCGGAGGGCCTGCCGGCCGAATCGCTGCACGTCGCGGCACAATGGGACTACCCAAAGTGGATCGCGTTGACGCCCGCTCCGTGGGATTCGATGGTGGTGGGGTTCGAAGTGCTCCTCCCGCCTGCGCGGAACGCCCTCGTCGACGGCGATTCCGCGCGGTCCGCGGGCCTTCTCCGGACCAGGTTTGGCATCGCGCCGCCCTCGGAGCCGGCACAGCGGGTCACGGTCTCCGATGTCGCGTTCTACGACCCTCAGCGAGAGCAAAAGCCGACGCAGGTCGACGGGGTCAACGGGGTGTTGCCGGTCATGTTGGGGACCACCGCGCTCAGTTCCACGGCAAATGCCGGCAAGTACGGCGTGTTCTGGGAGGTGTACGGGATCCGTCCGGGGGAGTCTGAAGCGGTGGCGGTGACCTTGTCCCGCACCGACGGGCGGCAAGGCGTCTTCTCCCGGTTGCTTCATCTCTTTGGCGGCGGCTCATCCGCCGCGATCCGGCTGCAGTGGAAGGACCAGGCACCCACCGGCGTTCCAGCCGACTCGCTGGCCCGCGGTTGGGGGCGCGCGGTGGTCCTTGGCCTGGGCACGCTGCCCCAGGGGCACTATAGGCTGCGCACGACCGTGGTCGTCCCGGGCCAGCTGCCCATCACCGTCGACCGAGCCTTCTCATTGGACATTCGCGATGAGCGCTGAACGTTCTGATACGTCGGACGGCAATGTGTAGGATGGTTCTCGAAGCCGGAGCGGTTTTCGCGCTCTTGGGGTCAGCTGTTGCACAGGCGGCGCCGTTACCCGTCGTCGCACCGTTAGGCCCCGTCGTGAAGGTCGCAACGGTGGCGCTGAAGTCCGCGACGCATCTGAGAGTTCTGTCGGACGGGAGTGGGGGAGCGGCAGGCGCCGTCGTGTCGCGCACCTCGCTTCCATATGAGCTAACACCTGAACCCGCGAAAAGTCCTCGTTCTCCGCGAAAATATTCCGCAGAATTTTTGTAATCCGATCTTCATGTTTCGGGCGAGGACATTTTGCCATGTCGGGTGTTAGTCCAAGTAGGGAACCGCGCGTGCGCTCGCGTTGCTGGCCCGACCGCCATACCATATGGACAGAACGGTTCTTCAGGACGATCGGACCGCGTCGGCACCAATTTGACCCAGACGGTCCCGCGTGACCTCGCCGCGATCGCGGTCGCGGGCGGCCTCCATGGCGACGGCCAAGACCCCGTCGCGGGTCAACGCGCACGCCATGGCAACCAATTCCCTCCGGCCTGACTCCAAGATGCAGGTCGACTGTGAATCACCGCGATCGGGGGTGGTCATGCAGAGCGTTCGTGCACGGAGTACCGGCTGGAACACCGAGGCCGCCCTCGGCGCGCCGGCCGTGTTCGCCCTGTTGTCCGCGAGCCTCGCGGCGGCCCAGGCGCCCGCGCTCCCGCCCATCCGCGCGTTGGGCCCAATCGTGGCCACCGCGCCGGATTCGTTCGCCAACATTCAGGGGGTCTTCGCCCTCTCCGGCGGGCGCGTCATCGTGCGCGACGCCACCCAACTCAGGGTCCTGCTGTTCGACGCGACGTTGACCCACTCGACGCCCATCATGGACAACACCGGCGCGACCCCCCGTCGCTACGTCGGCGGGATGGGGGGCATCGACGGACCGTACGCGTTTCGCGCCGATTCCACGTTCTACTTCGACGCCGGCGCCGAGGCCATGATCCTCGTCGACCCCGCGGGTACAGTCGTCCGCGTCACCGCGCCTCCGGTGACACGGCTGGCCAACCATTATCCGGTGGGCGACGGCCACGGACATCTCGTCATGCAGGCGCCGTTCGCGGCGTCGCACATGGCGCCCTCCGCGGCGGACACCGCGCGCGCGGTCGGCGGGCATCCCGTGGAGGACTCATATCCCCTGTGGCGGGCGGACCTCGCCACGCATCGCATCGATACGATCGCGATCATTCGAGACGCGGATACTTACATCGGCACCCGCGGCGTCGACTCCTGCGGCGCCGAGTACTTTCGGCCCGTTGGGAACCCGCTCCCGTCGCGAGACGCCTGGGTCGTCCTCTCGAGTGGCACGGTCGCGGTGGTGCGCGCGCACGACTTCCACATCGACTGGATCGCCCTCGACGGTACCACGACCGCGTCGCCGAAGTTGCCGCACGAATGGACCAGGCTCTCTGATAGCAACAAGGTCGCGCTGACGGACTCGTTGCGCCGGGGCTTGAGCACGACGGGCCTGTTGTTCTCCGCCGCGGTGCGTTCCGATGGTGCAACGCCGGCCGCGTGCGTCGCGGTGCAGCGTCGCGCGAGTGCCCCCGATTATCCCACGCCGGAGAACATGGCGGACTATGCCGCGCCGTTTCCGCCCTATGGCGCGGTGTTCGGCGACGCCGACGACCACGTCTGGATTCAGACCGCGGACAATCCGGCGGGCGGCACCGGACACGTGTACCTCGTGGTGGATCGGAAGGGGGTCGTGATCGACCGCGTCCAGGTGCCGGGCGGCGCCAACATCGCCGGCTTCGGTCCCGGCGTCGTCTATCTCAGGTCGCGCGTGGGACGCTTGGTCCAGCTCGCGCGGGCGCGGTTCCGGTGACCGCCGCGACACGGGGGCGTGCCCTGGGGGTAGCAGGCGAGCGCCGCCGCCGTATGCTTCGTGGTCCCGGGGGGGCCCCTAAGGAGGAGGTGCCGGGGGTGCCGCGGACCCGCAGACGTCTCCCATGTTGAGCCGCGCCGGGACACCGTATCGAATTGTCGCTGGAATGCTCGTGATCGCTGCGGCCGCGGCGCGCGCGCAGGCCCCCGCTGCCGGCTGCGGACGATGGATGCACGTCACCTCAAACGGGGTGACTCTCATGCGCGCTGACACAGTGTGGACCGCTCTGCCTGGCGCGACGGGACCAACACTGGGCGGTGCCCGCCCTTCGGGGGTGTTGCCTGCCGGGACGGTCGGGTGGCGTCGTTGGATATACCGGCGCGACAGCATCTATATGCTCGCGTGGGTTGGAGACACGACGACGTCGATCCTCCGAGTGGAGACGTACGCGATATCAGGCGACAGTGCTCATCTTGTTCGTGAGGTGGACAGTGCGGGACACGAAGTGCCGCACCTCCGTCCCACCCCGTATGTGCCCGTGCGGATGCTGATGATACCGAGGGATGGCGCCAGATCGGCGCAGCTGTTCGACATCAGGGCCAACCTTTGGCCGGCAGCGTGCGCGGACACCGCGCGACTGGCACCCAGAATGGTCCGTCGGCCTCGTCAAGATGGACGACGCGCGTCACGGCGAGATCGAGAAGACAAACGGTTCCCTGCACCACCTGCCGAACCGGCTTGCCCGCGATCGTGGCCGGCGCGAAGCGCATCTCAGGCAACGCGGCCTTCACCCCTTCTGAGAGCGACGCCGTCGGAGAGCCGCTGCAATCGGCGCTCAACCTGAAATTCGAAATAGGCGACGTCCGTCCCAGCGCCCGCCGACGAGCCTAGCCCAAAATCGCCGAACTGCCCGCTTGCCTGTCGGTACCGGTTTCGGGCCCCCGGACGGGAAAAGCATCCATCGTCTTCACGCGGTCTGGCGGCCCTCCAGCCGCGTACCGATCACTTCGGCAGCTTCACGGAAGTGGGTTGGGCCCACGATGGCTTGGGTGACGAGGGCGATTGCGCTGGACAGGTCCACTCGCCTCGTCCAGATTTGCGCACCTCCGCCGTCCGGACAATCACCGATACCGTGAATATTTCGCGTCGCGATTTCACAGTTCGAGCACTCGCCGGCGCGGCGCTCGGCCTTGCGCATCCATGGCGCGCGCTGGCGGCGCCGGCACGCTTCCTCGCGCTGCCCGATCGGTCGGGCAATCCCATTCTGCCCGGCTGGTACGCGGATCCCGAGGCCCGGATACTCGAGGGCGAGTACTGGATCTTTCCCACTTACTCGGCGCCATACGATCAGCAGGTTTTTCTCGATGCGTTCTCGTCGAGCGATCTGGTGACGTGGACCAAGCATCCGCGCGTGCTGGACGTCGCGAACGTTCCCTGGGCCAAGCGCGCCGTGTGGGCACCGTCCATCGTGTTCAAGGACGGGTGGTACTACCTGTTCTTCGGCGCCAACGACATCCAGAGCGATGCCCAGCTCGGCGGCATGGGAGTGGCTCGCGCGCGACACCCCGCCGGTCCATTCCAGGATTACCTGGGGCGGCCATTGATCGACGCGTTCCACAACGGCGCTCAGCCCATCGATCCATTCGTTTTCACGGACGATGACGGAACGCTCTATCTGACCTATGGAGGGTGGAAGCACTGCAACATCGCGAAGCTCAACTCGGACATCAGCGGCTTCGTGCCGCTCAGCGACGGCGAGACGTTCAAGGAGATCACGCCGAGCGGCTACGTCGAGGGTTCGTGGATGTTCTCGAGAAACGGGACGTACTACTTCATGTGGTCCGAGGGCGCGTGGACGGGCCCCAACTCCGCCGTCGCCTACGCGGTCGGCACGTCACCGCTCGGCCCGTTCGAGCGTGTGGGCAAGATCCTTCAACAGGATCCGGCGGTCGCGACCGGCGCCGGACACCATTCCGTCCTTCACGTTCCAGGCTCGAACAAGTGGTACATCGTGTATCACCGCCGGCCGTTGGGCGAGCGGGATCCGAATCACCGCGTGGTGTGCATCGACGAGATGCGCTTCGACTCGAGCGGGGGCATCCAACCCGTGGTGATCACGATGACGGGCGTGGAGCGCGACGTCCTCTCGAAATAGCGCGCGGTTCCGCCGCGGCGCCGGGCGCGCTATGAAGATGCAACCCTTTTCGGGCCCGACGGCATCTCCTTGGATCTTCGACGTCGCTCCATGCCCCTTTCCCTCGAACAGCGCCTCATCGACGGTGAACTCGCCCGCGCGCCACGTCCCCTGACCGACGCGGAGCTCGTGGCCGCATGCCTGGCGGGCGACGAGGCGGCGCAGCGATGGCTCTTCGACCGGCACGTGGATTCCCTGCGCCGCGTCGCCTTCCGGCTCTGTGGGGATTCGGACGTGGCGGCGGACATCACGCAGGAGGCGTTCGTCCGCGCCTTCGCGAACCTGAAACAGTTCCGCGGCGACGCCCCGCTCGAGCATTGGCTGGTGGCGATCGCCGCCTCCTGCGCCGGGAAAGTGCTCCGGAAGGGACGCTGGCTGAGGCTCCGATCGCGTCCGCTCCACGACGGGATCGCCCTCCCGGCTCGGGACGAACCCGGGTCGGACGTCGTGGCGCACCTGGACGCGGCCCTCGCCCGGCTCCCGCACAAGTATCGGGTGGTGTTCGTCATGCACGCCATCGACGGCCGTACCCATGAGGAAATCGCCGCGACCCTGGCCATCGCGGTGGGCACGTCCAAGGCACGCTTGTTCCGCGCGCGCGCCCGGTTGCGGGCCGCGCTGGCGCATCACGGGAGGGATAGACAGTGATACCTGATGACGAACTGGAAATGATCACGCGCCGGGCGTCGGCGAGACGGGATGCCGCGCCGCGCCGGACGAACGACGACATCTGGCGCGCCGTGCGCGGGGCCCGCCGCCGGCCCCGGCTCGGCCGCACGGCCATCGCCGCGGGCGCGCTCGCCGCCGGCCTCCTGCTCGTCTGGGGCGGGATCGCCATCGGCACCCATCTCGAGCGGCGCCGCGAGGCCGACGCCACGAACCGCGAGGCCGCGCAGCTCATCGAAAGCCACTTGCGGCAGTCGGCCGCCGTGATCGGCGCGTTCCGCTCCGCCGTCGCTTCCGGTGTGCCAAATCCGGACCTCGGGTCGTGGGCGCGCCACCTGGAAGCGGTCACGCGCCAGCTCCAAGCGACGCAAGCCTCGCACGATTCGACGCTCGATGCCCTCCTCGGCGACCTCGACTACGCGATGGCCCAGATCGCCGCATATGCGGATGCGGGATCGAACAGCGCGGCCGAGTCGGACCTGATCGAGTCGTCGGTGGAGGACCACCAGCTCGTCGCGCGGCTGCAAGCCGCGTCCGCGCGAGCGGCACGGCTGGCCGACACGCACGCGGAATTCGCGCCGTGAGGCGGGCGTTCGCGGCGGTGGTGCTCGTGGGTACGATCGCCGCACCGCCGGTTCTCCCCGCCGACGCGGCCGCGGCGCAGACGGACGCTCGGGTGACCGCGGACTCGCTGTTCCGCGCCGGCCGCGCGCTGATCGGCGCCAAAGACTACCGCGACGCGGCGGCCCTGCTTCAAGACGTCGTGATCGAGTTCCCGAAGGCGGAACAGGCACCCGCGGCGCTGTATTGGCGCGCATGGGCGCTCGACGCCGCGGGGCTCGCGGCGCACGATACCGTCCGCCTGCGTGCCGCGTTGGTGACGATCTCGGGCCTCGAGACGCGATATCCCGCCGCGCCGATCGCCGCGGATGCCCGTTGGTTGCGCGCGGACATCGTCGACGATGAGGCGAGTCTCGGAGACGCCGTCGCGAAGGAGGCCATGACCGCCGCGACCGCGCGGGTGCTGAAGGCGGGAGTCTCCTGTGACAGACCGGACCTCGAGCTCGAACTGGTCGCGGTCGAGCGTCACGTGAGTCTCTACCTGTCCAAGATGCCGGAGCTGGCCGAGACGTTGTTGGCGACCCAGGGGGCGTGCGCGCGGGACGCGAAGCTGGCGACCATCACGGCGCTCGCGGGCGCGCCGACGCCGACCTCCGTGCGCATGCTGATGGCGGTGGCGCGCGACCCGTCCGATACCGGGCTCCGGGCCGACGCGCTCCACGCGCTCCAAACCATCAATACACGAGAGACCGCGCTGTTTCTCGACTCCATCGCTCGCGCGCGGACGAACGAGGTCGTGCCCGCCCCCCAGGCCACCGCGTTGGACGCGTCGCGGGCGACCAAGATCGAACGCGATTTCGCCGAGCTCCGGAAGCGTCCGCTCACGTTGCCCGCGATTGCGCCCGGCCAGCCCTGCCCGAGAGAGCGGCCGCGGATGGTGTACAAGCCGTACGGGCTTGCGATCGGGAAGGGGCCGGCCTTCGCCGCCGGCTTCGGGACCGATGGCGTGATCGCCCTGGCGAATGCGCCCGGGAGCGCCTGGGGCGGCCAGAAGGTGGTCTGGTTCTTCGATCCCGCCATTCGCGGTCCGATCCTGATCCGGGGCGGATCGCTCGACGGGAAGGGGCAGTTGCGGTTCGACACCGGGGTGGAAACGGAGATCGCGATCGAACCCGACGAGCCGAATCGCGTCGCCCCGCCGTCTCGCCCGTCGACCGCGCGGGTGAGCGGTCCGGGGTGCTACGCCTTTCAGATCGACGGGACGGGATTCTCGGAGACGATCGTCTTCGAGGCCATGCCATAACCTGAGGAGAGTCTCATGCTTACACGTATTGGTACGCTCGTGGTGTCCCTGGTGGCCTCCGCGGCCGGCGCCGCCGTGCTCATCGGCGCGCGGTCCGCGGCGAGTCGATCGGCAAGATCGGACGGTCTCGTCGTGCACGAATGGGGCACGTTCACCTCGGTGGCGGGTGCGGACGGGCAAGCCGTCCAGTGGACGCCACTCAGCGCGCCGTCGGACCTCCCGTGTTTTGTCACGATGCTCGACCCCGACAGCCCCAAGGGGGACCTGGGGGGCGTGTTCCTGCTCGACACCACGAGTCACCCGACTCTCGCGAACGTGCGAGGAACGGTCCGCATGGAGACGCCGGTGATGTATTTCTACTCGCCCACCGAGACCGAAGCGGACGTGCGGGTCACCTTTCCGCACGGCCTGATTACGGAATGGTATCCGGCGGCAACCGTGCCCTTTGCCGCGCCGGGGACGGACATGGCCAACGCCACCGGCGCCATCGAGTGGTCCCACGTGCGCGTCCGGCCCGGCGGCGCGACGACCTTTCCCCGAGAGGCCGCGCCGAGCCCGTATTACGAGGCGCGCGCGACGGACGCGACGCCGCTGGAGGTGGGCGCCCAGCATGAGAAATTCCTCTTCTACCGCGGCATCGCCAATATTCCCGTCCCCGTGCGGGCGCGCCTCGATGACGACGGCTCGGTGTTCGTCGAGACGGCCGGCACCGCCGTTCCGACGCTCGTCCTCTTCGTCAACAGCGCACGCGGGAAGGGCTATCGGATCGTCGATCGGCCGTCGGAGCGGCTCACGATCGCGCAGCCGGCGCTGACGAACAACCTCGACTCACTTGCGCGAGACCTTGAGACCATGCTCGTGGGCCAAGGCCTCTACGCCGCGGAGGCCAGGGCGATGGTCAACACGTGGCGCGCGTCCTGGTTCGAGGCGGGCACGCGCCTCCTGTACCTCGTGCCGCGCGCGACCACGAACGCGATGCTGCCGGTTAGGATCGACCCGGCTCCCGCGCAGCTCACGCGCGTGTTCGTCGGCCGCGTCGAGATCATCACGCCCGAGGTGGAGGCGGCCGTCTCTCAGGCGGTGCGCGGCCACGATATCGGGGCCGAGAAGGCGTACGCGCGGTTCCTGGAGCCGATCGCGGCGCGGATTCTGGCGGATTCGCGCTCGGCCACGGAGCGCTCGGACCTGCAGGCGGCGATGCGCGCGGTGGTCGCCGCGCGCCGCGGGTCGGCGGAGTCGCAGTGTGGCCAGTGAGGCGCTGCCGGGGTAGGAACCCTACCTGATCTCCGCGACGGCGGCGCTCGCATCCAGCACCACGCGATGCGCCACGCGAATGTTATAGTATTAGTGTCGAAATGCCATTGGATACGAAGCGGCGACACAGGCAATATACCGATGGATGGCCGGCCTGACCCGATTTAGCGCCAGGAAGCACATGCCAATGTGCCGGAGGCACCGCGCTGGGGTCGCGTGGTGCCTTCTCGTCGGTCTCATCGCCGCGCGGGTCGCGGCGGCGCAGGACACGAGCACGGTGGTTCACATCGGGCTCACCTACAATCCCGCGGCGCCGCCGACGATCTCGGTGGTGCCGGTCGTCGGGCCCAACGGCGACTCGATTCAGGCCGTCATTGAGCGCGATCTCGTCAACAGCGATCGCTTCACGGTGGTTCCCCTGGAGGAGCCCGACACCAAGGCCTACCGCGACAGCACCGCGGCGGGTGGACTCAACTATCCCTTGTTCAAGGCGCTCCGCGTGCGTGAGGCCGTCCAGGTCATCCCCACCGCGGGCGGGCTCCATGTCGTTCTGTATGATGTCGACAGCGCGCGGGTCGCGGTGGCCAAGGATTTCGCGATCCCGGCCCCGGCGCTTGGGCGCGAGTGGCGATTCGCGCTCCACGGCATCTCGGACGCGATCGAGCAGTGGATCACGGGCGAACGCGGCATCGCGGCCACGCGCATTGCCTATATCCGCGGAGGAAGCCCGCGCGTGGTCGACAGCGACGGCGCGGAGGACATCACCGTCCCGACCGACTCAGGCCCGTACTGCCCGGCCTGGTCCCCGGACGGCGCGACCGTCGCGTACAACACCATCGGACGCGGCAGGATCATGACCGTCGCGCTCGCGACCGGTCGTGGGCAGACTATAGTACCATACCTCCTCAATCACGAACTTGGCGGCCCGCATTTCACGCCCAGCGGCGACAGCATCGCGTTCGTTCGCGATGACGGCTCGGCGTCGGAGCTGTGGATCGTATCCCGCACGGGGACCGGCGCGCGTCGCATCGCCTCGTTGCCCGCGGTTAACTCGAATCTCTCGTTCAGCCCGGACGGTCGGCGCCTCGCGTTCATGACGGGCCGAGCGCTCCATCCCCAGATCTATACGATGGATGCGGACGGGGCGAACGCGAGAATGCTCACGTCCATCCTGCGGGTCACCGACAGCACCTACAACTCGGACCCGGCCTGGTCCCCGAACGGCCTGACGATCGCGTTCCAGTCCCAGGTCAACGGGCATTTCCAGCTGGAGACGATCACGATGCGGGACACCCGGGTCGCGCAGCTCACGAGCGACGGGGAGAACCGGCACCCATCGTGGGCGCCCGACAGCCGCCACCTGGTCTTCCAGTCGGACCGGAGCGGCGCCCAGCAGCTCTGGTGATCGACATGCTGTCGGGAACCGTGCGACAGCTGACGCACGGACCGTCCGGCGCGGCGCTCGCGGCGTGGTCGCCCCGGGTCAGTGCGGGGTCGTGACCCCGATGCGGTACTTCTTTCCGTGGGCGGCCGCCGCCGTCCCCGCTTGCGTCGTGGCAGACCAGGCCGCCGACGCGGCGGACCGCGTCCGTCCGGTTCGCCCCTTGCACTCGTTGAAATAGTCCTCACGGCAGCAGTCGTGCCTGAGGAGGCCTTGAACGACACTCGCGAGGGGGCAGCCAGATGCGGTCCCGATACGGAAGTTCGCGCTTCGCCGATTTCTCAAAAGGGGTTGCCCACGCGGCCGGCCACCCGGCCACGTTCCTGGCCGCCGTGCTGGTCATCGTGTTCTGGGGCATCGCCGGGCCGGTCTTCGGGTTCTCCGACACCTGGCAGCTGGTCATCAACACCGGCACCACGATCATCACGTTCCTCATGGTGTTCCTCATTCAGAACACCCAGAACCGCGATGGTGCCGCCGTCCAGCTCAAGCTCGACGAACTGATCCGGGCGGTGGAGGGCGCCCACAACGGACTGCTCGACCTTGAAGAACTGACCGACGACGACCTGAGGCGTCTCCGCGCGCGCTATGAGTCACTGGCCAGGGCGGCGCGCGAACGGCTGCGGCGTGGCAGCGCCGACACCGACCGTCCCGAGGTGTCGGCCCGCGACATGCCGCGCGGCTGACCCCAGCGGGAAGGTCGGTCACGGCCTAGACTACATGTATGCCAGCGAAGCCGCGTCCGACTACGGCGATCACGATTCTCATTACCGCCTTGGTCGGGCTCGCCATTCAGTTCGGGCTCGCGATCCTCGGCTGGGGGGGATGGAGCGCGTTCTGGAACCATCCGCAATTTCAGGCACTCGTGTGGGTATCGATCGCCCTCGGGGTGGCCGCGATGTTTTCCGGCAGCAGTGGCTTGAGCACCGGCGAGAAGGAAGACAAGGGCAATCGCTGGGTGCTGACGGCGTTTACCGTCATCGCGCTGCTGCTGGCGTATCTGTCTGCCATGACCGACCGGATCGATTTCTGGACCGTCGGCGGCGACGCCGCGCGATGGGCGGGCGTGGTGATCTGCGCCGCGGGCGGCGTGCTGCGCATCGCCCCCGTGTTCGTGCTGCGAGAGCGGTTCAGCGGATTGGTCGCGATCCAATCGGGGCATCGCCTGGCCACCACCGGACTGTATGGCGTGATCCGCAATCCCAGCTATCTGGGGCTGCTCATCAGCTCATTGGGATGGGCCCTCGCGGTCCGTTCCGGTGTCGGCCTGATCCTCGGCGCGTCGCTGCTCCTCCCGCTCGTCGCGCGTATGCACGCCGAGGAGCGGATGCTGCACGACCACTTCGGCGCGGAGTATGACGCCTACCGCGCTCGCACGTGGCGCCTCGTGCCGTGGGTGTACTGATCGGGCACGACGTAACCGCTACGATCGGCCGAGGGTAAACACGAACGGCATCTCGACGCGTTGCCGCACGGCATGCCCGGCGATTTCGGCCGGACTGAACGTCATGTCCGGAAGGTGCGAGCGAACGGCGTCGGTGAAGAGGTCTTGGGTCGTCTTCACGACCTTGAACGTCGACATGTCCGCTCGCCCGTTTGCCTCAACGACGAAACTGACCAGGACCTCCCCCTCGACATTTGCTGCTCTGAGGGCCTTGGGGTACGCGGGGGGCTGATTCCCCTCCATGACGGATGCCTTCTTCTCCACCTGATACTCGGAGTACACCGTGCCCGCGCCTCCAGCATTCGTCGACGTGGATGCCCCAGCGGCGCCCCTGCCCGGCGGGGCTGAGGCAGAACCGTTGAGCAGCGTGAACACGAACGGCATCTCGACCGCTTGGGCCACCTTCGCCCCGTGGAGGCGCGCCGGGATGAACCGCATCGCCGGCAGGCGGGCGATCACGGCCTCGGTGAAGAGTGGATTCGACGACACGACCGGGGTAAACGACGTCGTGTCCGCGCGGCCGTTGGCATCGATGACGAAGCGAATCCTCACCATGCCCTCGACGTTCGCGAGACGAAGAGCGGCGGGGTAGGCCGGCGGGATGTTCCCCTCGGCGGCACTGGCCTTGGTATCGACCTCGCAATCGTAGTAGAAGGCGGGCTGCGGATTCGGCACCGAGATCGGCGTCGATCGTGCGTGGCCGGTCACCGAT
>Ga0335085_10002080_pt1 | contig 38844 bp, 40 predicted proteins | sample Lox_Sample_45_FD_206712 | JGI IMG/M metagenome (GOLD analysis project Ga0335085, IMG submission 206712) | Soil microbial communities from Loxahatchee National Wildlife Refuge, Florida, United States - Lox_Sample_4.5 | ecosystem: Environmental > Terrestrial > Soil > Wetlands | place: USA...
TAGCGGTACTGAGCAGATACGGAAAGTCGCGACACGCCTGAGGCCGGGCGGCGTAGATACCGCATAAGTTCCCCGCAAGGAAGACGCAGCCGTCAGCGGTCTGTTTCAGCGCGGTGACACCCGTTGCGCCATCGGTGGTTGTGTAAATCTGCGCAACTTCTTCGGGGGCCGCTTTGAGCAACGCGGCGATGGCGGCGAGATCCTCGGCGGTCACGTCGACGGTGGTTTCGCGGCAGCAATTGGCGCAGGTGCGGCAATCGATTTCGGCGGTGACCCGCTCGGCCACGTGATGCAGCGCATCGTGGGCGGGGTGGTGCGCCGTCACGTAACGGCGAAATTCAATGTTCTCGTCCTCGTTCGCCGCCGCCAGACGGCGAATCTGAACGAGGTCAGTGACCACCTCCTCAGCATAGCGCCGGCGTTACAGGACGGTGAATGCTAACGGCGGAAATGGCCGATGGCCCATCCGATCGCGCCGCCCGCGGCTGCGGCGATGGGGATCACCCCGACGTGCCAGACCACTACGTGGGGCGCCGAGAAGTACGCGCAGTGCATCTCCAGCATGGTCAGTCCGGCGAGTCCGGCGAGCGTTCCCGCGGCCAGCCCCGCGCCCGCCGGGTGCACTGCAAAGCCCCGGCGCAGCAGCAGCCAGAGCACGAGTCCGGTGGGCAGGGCGACTTCGAGGCCCTGGCGAAGGCAGGGGTAGCCGGACGCGATGAAGTGCGGGGTCGCGTAGTCGCGGAAGAGCACCGCGAAGATGGCCGAGAGCGCGATGGCACCCGCGACGAGGGGCAGCGCAGGCGCGGCATGCCACCGGCTCCCCGGAACGATCTGGCTGACGCAGACCGCGCCCACCACGCACAGCAGCACTGCCAGCGCGGAGAAGATGACCACAGCCTCCATGACGCTGAGGCGGTCCCAGCCGCCCGTGCCCAGCACCACGGCGGTCCCGATTCCCGCAGCCGCGGCCAGCACGATGAAGACGCCGGCGAGAATCCAGCGGGATGGCAGCGGACGGACCGCTTTGAGCGATGCGCCGATCGAGGTGGTGACACGTGCGAGCACCGCCGGGTCCACCGGCTCCGGAGCCCGAGCGGCGCGTCCGAGGATGTCGTCGATGTCGTTATTCCTCACGAAGCCACTCCCTCAACTTCTCGTAGGCGCGGTGCGCCTTCTGCTTCACCGAGCCCACGCTCGATGACGTCGCCCGCGCTACCTCTTCGAGCGTCATGCCGGCGACCTTCAGCATTTCGATCACTTCGCGCTGGCTCGGCGGCAGCGGCGATAGCAGTGTCTCCAGATCCTGCGCCGGGGCGGGACGGACGGAAACGGCGACGTCCAGCGCCTGTTCGAACCGCCCTTCGCGCACGGCGGCGCGGCGCGTGCGGCGGTAATGATCTACACGAATGTGGCGCGCGATCGCGTACAGCCACGGCAGCACCGGCTCGCCGGGACGGTAGGTGTGCCGCACGCGGTGAATGCGCAGCCACGTCTCCTGCAACAGGTCGTCGGCGTCGGCGCGGCCGGTGGCCTGCACAACGAAGAAGCGATGCAACTGCGGGCTCAGACGGTGAACCAGCGCAGTGGCTGCGTCGAAATCCCCCCGCTGGTAGCGAGACATCAGCGCCTGGAGATCGCTGTCCGGGCGAACGGCGGACGGGCTGCTCATCCCTTGAGCCACGCTGTCAGCGGATATGTCATGCCGTACTTATGAGTCATGGACCGCGACCCGCTCTGCGGTCCTCGCGCTTATGAGCAAGTATACGCTCGGCGGCGGCGGAAAGTTACGGCGTAACTTTCGCCGCGGGAGGCGCGAAAGAACCTGCGATGGCGCGGGTCCGCCTGGGGGTCTCCGCGCCGTGAATGCCCGATCCTTGAGGAGAACAATGAGGAAGATCTTTGCTCTACCAATTCTGATTCCACTGATGGCCGCGGCAGCGTCGCTCAACGGGCCTCTGGTGGTTACCGCATCGAATGCAACCAACAACCAGCTCATGGTCTACAACTCCGCCGGCGCCCTTGTACAGACGGTGCCCACGCAGGGACAGGGTGGCGTGAGCGTGAACGCCGGCGGCATCGAAGCGCGCGGCGGCCTGATTGCCGTTGTGAACTTCAATTCCCAGTCGGTGTCCATCTTTGACCGCGGCTTTCGCGGTTTCGAAGTGAAGCAGGTGGTGCCGGCGGCTTCCAAACCGGTGAGCGTCGCCTGGACCGACGACCATCTGTACATCCTTGGCGCAACGAAGGTGGAGTCGCACCGGGTGCTCGGCCACCTGGTGTTTTCGAACCCCGACGGCGTGGTTCCGCTGCTGCTAGCCGATGGATCGGCGGCGCAGGTGGGCGTACTGCCGGGCCAGCTTATCATCTCCGAGAAGAGCAACGTGATTGAGACCGTGAACCTGCGGCACGACGGCGCGGTTACGGGCGCGGCGACGCCGGTACAGGGCATCCCTGCCAACGTGGACACGCCATTCGGGCTGATCACCCGCGGCAACAACGCCTACGTCACCATCGCGCACGCCGACGAGATCAGCCTGGTGCGCAACGGCCAGGTGCTGACCACCACCGGCTCCGGCACGCAGCATTCGCCCTGCTGGCTGACGCTGGTGGGCCCGTTCCTGTTCTCGTCCAACTCACCGAGCCTGAGCATTTCGCGCTTTGCGGTGTATGGGCAGAAGATCGTGCAGGACGCTGCGGTGGCGGCGACTCTTGCCGGCGCGCCCACGGACATCGATTCGAGCGTGGGTCTGGTGGCGGTGATTGACGGCAGTAACACGCTTTCGATCTTCAACGTGGACGAGGACGGGAACCTGACGCTGCACAGTTCGGCATCGATCCCGGCTGGCGCGAACGGCGTGGCGGTGATTCCGAGCGACGGCAACTAGGACGGACGTTTTCCGGTTGTGCGCTTCGCCTTGCCGGGGGTAACGGTGGAGGGGGTGCGCGATGACCAGCGTCCCAGGCGGTAGGTGCGTTCGTAGCCTGCCGTGGCATTGCAGATGGCGACCTGCACGGTGCCGCTCGCATCGCAGATGTAGTTCTCTTCCACCGTCTGGTCGGAAGCGGCTGCCCGGCGGGCGATGCCGGCCTCGTGCAGGTCGGGGCAATCGCGCAGCGCCGGATCGAAGGGGAACAGGATCTCGTCCCAGACGGTGATGTCGCCGGTGGGCTCGCCGCCGGGACCGAGTTGGCTGCACTCAAGATAACGGAAGTGGCCGATGTTGTGCCAGGGCTTATAGGCGCGCGCGATGAGCAAGGGCGCCGCGCCCGGGGCAGGCAACAATGTGCCCTTCTCGAACAGCGGATCGAAGATGATACGGGTCCCGCCGTCGGTTTCGCGCCAGACGCCGAAATAGCGCGAGAACTTCTCGCGCAGCACGTAGCCCGTCTGCACATCGGACTGAATGGCCAGGCCGATGGCCGTTGCCGAGCGCGTATAAGCCGAGCGGCGAACGCGGCGGCCATATTCCTCGCGCATTACGCGCGAGACAAGTGGAAGCTCGCTGCCGCCGCCGGTGATGTACAACGCATCCACGGAGCGGCGGGCGTGTTTCGACATCACGTCTTCCACCAGGTGCAGCGTCTCCTGCATGAGCGGCTGGCACTGTTCGTAGAAGTCCGAGACCGAAACGGTGGCGGCGCCCCAGCCTTCGCGCACAGCTTCCAGATCCACCACGACCTTGCGGGTGTTCGGCCGCAGCGACTCCTTCTTTTCGCGGCACTCTTCGAGCAGCAGGAACGTCTCGCCCTGGGTCAGCTCGTGCGCATCAGCGGAGATGCCGGCTTCTTTCAGAGCGAGATCGGCGAGGATCTGATCGAAATCGTCGCCTCCAAGAGTGGAGATTCCCTCGGAAATCACGACCTGATGGGTCTGCTCGCCGGTTTCGACGAGCGAGGCATCGAAGGTGCCGCCGCCAAGATCATAAACGAGAATGCGGCCCGGCGTTTTATATTTGTGCGCGTATTCGAGACTGGCGGCGGACGGCTCATTGAGCAGCCCGAGCACGTCAAAGCCGGCCGCACGAAACGCCTCGGAGGTGAGAAAGCGCTGGTTGCTGTTGGAATTGGCGGGCACGCCGAGCATCGCTTCCAGCTTTTCGCCCTTGCGGATGTGCAGGCTGGAGCGTTCGAGCAGCGAGGCTTTCAACGCCTCGGCCATTTCACGAAGCAACTGCGCCAGCGGGATCTTCTGGCTGCCGGCGTGAATGATGGTGTCCGGTCCGGCGCTCTCGAGGACGCGCTTGATGGAGCGGATGATGGTCCAGCTCGGCTCCAGTTGCGGCGCCCAGGCATCCCAGCCATAAAGGCGCCAGTCACGGCAGACGGCCATGACGGAAGGGAACCAGTCGTAGTGCTCGCCATCGGCGGTCTCGAAGGACACCACCGGATAGTTACCGCGGTCCACGGCCGCCACTACAGTTCTGGTGGTCCCGAAATCGATTCCCAGTCGCACCGCTTTGTACACCACGATAGCTCAGAGCAGGCCCTGAGCGTTCAGGCGGTGGCATTCGCGGGCGATTTCCCAGTCCTCCTCGGTGTGGACGACCACGACGCGCACGGCTGAATCCGGCGCGGAGATCTCCGTGTCGGCCGGCGATTGCTGGTTCACAGACTCATCCAGTTTCAACCCCAGGAACGCGAAACGCGCGGCGACGCGCGTGCGCAGCAGCGGAGTGTTTTCGCCGATGCCCGCGGTGAACACCAGCGCGTCGAGACCTCCGAGGGTTGCCAGCATGGAGCCGATCTCCTGGGCCAGGCGGTGCACGTAGACATCGAAGGCCAGCAGCGCGTCTTCGTTTCCCGCGCTCATTGCCGTGAGCACGTCGCGCATATCGCCGGAGATCTGGGAAAGGCCCCTCAGTCCGGACTGCTTGTTGAGGATGCGGTCGAGTTCGTCGGCCCGATAGCCGCAGTTGCGGACGAGATGAATGACGATGCCGGGGTCGACGGAGCCGCTGCGCGTACCCATCATCAGGCCGGCAAGCGGCGTGAAACCCATGGTTGTATCGACGCTTCGCCCGCCGGCTACGGCGGCAAGCGACGCGCCATTGCCAAGGTGGCAGGTGATCATGCGCAGCGATTCGACGGGGCGGCCGAGAATCTCGGCGGCGCGGCGAGAGGTGTACTGGTGGCTGATGCCGTGGAAGCCGTAGCGGCGGAGGCCTTCGTCGAGCCACGACCGCGGGCCCGGATAGGTGTACGCCGCCGGCGCCAGCGTCGCGTGAAACGCAGTGTCGAAGACGGCCACCTGCGGCAGATTCGCGCCGAGGATGTTCTCTACCGCTTCGATGGCCTCCAGTTCGAGGCGGTTGTGCTCCGGCGCGTACTGGACCAGGCGGCCGATCTCGCGTTTCACTTCCTGCGTAATGCGCGCGCTCTCGCGAAAAGCCTTGCCGCCGTGCACTACCCGATGGCCGGCGATGTCGGGACGGCCGGGCAGGGACTCGAGCACCGGACGCAGCACCGCCTCCTGAGAAGGGATGGGCAGCGACTTGTTGCGGATGTCGCCGCCCGTGCGGATGCGGATCTCAGCGATGCCCGGCTGGCGGCCCCACTCGACGCGGGCGTCCCAGGCCGGTTCGGGCGGCCGCAGAGGCGTCGCAGCCGCGCCGAGTTCGTACATGACCGCCTTCAGCGTGCTGGAGCCGCCGTTGAGAACGAGGACGAGCATAATCTTGTTCACAGGCTGAAGCCTGTGCTACCCCGGCCACTGCCAGTCGCGGATCTCGGGCATGTCTTCGCCGCGTTCGGAGACCCACAGCTTGTGCTCGATGAGGAGATTGCGCAGCAACTGCTTCTCGTTCGCCGCGGCTGCGCCGAGTTTGGGAACGCGGTCGATCACGTCCATCGCGAGGTGGAAGCGGTCGACCTGGTTCAGCACGGTCATGTCGAAGGGCGTGGTGGTGGTGCCCTCTTCCTTGTAGCCGCGCACGTGCAGACTGTCGTGACCGTGGCGGCGATAGGTCAGCCGGTGAATGAGCCACGGATAACCGTGAAACGCGAACACGGCGGGGACGCCGGGCGTGAAGAGAGCGTCGAATTCGTCGTCGGAAAGGCCGTGCGGATGCTCGCTTTTCGGCTGCAGTGTCATCAGGTCAACGACGTTCAGGACCCGGATGCGCAGATCGGGGAGGTGGCGGCGCAGCCAGTCGACAGCGGCGAGGGTTTCGAGCGTGGGGATGTCGCCGCAGCAGGCCATGATGACGTCAGGATTCCGGCCGCCATCGGTGCTGGCCCAACCCCAGATTCCCACGCCCGCGGTGCAGTGGCGCACGGCGGCATCGATATCGAGATACTGCAACGCCGGCTGTTTGCCGGCAACTATGACGTTGACGTAATTGCGGCTGCGCAGGCAGTGGTCGGCCACCGAGAGCAGCGTGTTGGTGTCGGGCGGCAGGTAGACGCGCACCACGTCGGCCTTCTTGTTCACGACGTGATCGATGAAGCCGGGGTCCTGGTGGCTGAAGCCGTTGTGGTCCTGCCGCCAGACGTGGGAGCTGAGCAGATAGTTGAGCGACGCGATGGGCTTGCGCCAGGGAATGTGGCGCGTGGTCTTGAGCCACTTGGCGTGCTGGTTGAACATCGAATCGACGATGTGGATGAAGGCTTCATAGCAGGAGAAGAAGCCGTGGCGGCCGGTGAGCAGATAGCCTTCGAGCCAGCCCTGGCAGAGATGTTCGCTCAACACTTCGAGCACGCGGCCGCCGTGGGCGAGATGATCGTCGCCGGGGACGAGCGTTGCTTCCAGCTCGCGCGCCGTAACTTCAAGCAGCGCGCCGAGGCGGTTGGAGACGGTTTCGTCAGGGCCAACCACGCGGAAGTTCTTCTCCTCGGCATTAAGCTGCATTACGTCGCGCAGCATGTCGCCCAGCACGCGGGTTGCTTCGGAGCGCGTCGTGCCCGGTTGGTCGAATTTCACGGCGTACTGGCGGAAATCCGGCATGCGCAGGTCTTTGAGCAGCAGGCCGCCATTGGCATGCGGACTCGCACCCATGCGCCGCGGGCCGCACGGAGCCAGCGCGGACACACCGGCCACCACGCGGCCGGTATCGTCGAACAACTCGTCGGGCCGGTAGCTCTTCATCCAGTCTTCGAGCATCTTCACACGCTCGGGATGGGCGGCAAAACCGTCGATGGGCACCTGGTGGGCGCGCCACGTGCCTTCCACGGGCACGCCGTCGAGCTCCTTCGGTCCGGTCCAGCCCTTCGGCGTCACCAGCACGAGCATGGGCCAGCGCGGACGCTCAGTGACGCCTTCCACGCGCGCGCGGCGCTGGATGGCGCGGATATCCTCGACGATCCGGTCAAGCGCGGCGGCCATGAGCTGATGCATGGTTTCAGGCTCGTGGCCTTCGACGACGATCGGCTCATATCCGTAACCGCGCAGCAGCTCGAGCAGCTCTTCGCGCGGAATGCGCGCCAGCACGGTGGGATTGGCGATCTTGTAGCCGTTCAGGTGAAGGATTGGCAGCACGGCACCATCGTGCGCGGGGTTGAGAAACTTGTTGGAGTGCCAGCTCGCCGCCAGCGGCCCGGTCTCCGCTTCGCCATCGCCGACCACGCAGCAGACCACCAGATCGGGGTTGTCGAACGCCGCGCCGAAAGCATGCACCAGCGCATAGCCGAGTTCCCCGCCCTCATGAATCGAGCCCGGCGTTTCCGGCGCTACGTGACTCGGGATGCCGCCGGGAAACGAAAACTGCTTGAACAGCCGTTTCAATCCCTCGGCATTCTGGCCAATGTTGGGATAGACCTCCGAGTACGTGCCTTCCAGATACGTGCTGGCGACCGCTCCGGGACCGCCGTGTCCGGGGCCGGCGATAAAGATCATGTCCAGGTCGTTGCGCCGGATGATGCGATTGCAGTGCACATAGATGAAGTTGAGGCCGGGAGTGGTGCCCCAGTGGCCGAGCAGACGCGGCTTGATGTGCTCCAGGCGCAGCGGCTCCGTGAGCAGAGGATTGTCGTAGAGATAGATCTGACCGACTGAAAGGTAATTGGCGGCGCGCCACCACGCGTCCATGCGTTGCAGTTCGTCGGGCGAGAGCGGGTTCGGACTCATGAGAGAACCTCAGCCATCAGCATGACAGACGCGGATTACGCTTGTGTGTCAGGGCTGCTGAACGCCGGCGCGCGATTCGAGATCGTTCAGGCGCTTGCGCGCCGCTCTGGCGAATTCGCCCGTTGGCTCGAGCGATAGATAGCGCCGAAGGTGTTCGATGGCGTCGGCGGTATCGTTGAGCTGCGCCAGCGCCATACCGAGGATGAACTCGGCGCGGGGGAATTGCTGCGTCTGATCGAGCCGGATGGCCTGGCGCGCGCTTGATTCGGCGCGCGGGAAGCGGTCCAGCGAGAAACTGGCGGCGGCATCGAGGTACCAGGCCGCAGCCGTTGCCGCTTCGGGCGACCGTACCGCGCACTCGGTGTAGCGGGCGGCGTCGGTGTAGCGCGCATCACGGATGGCGACGACGGCGAGATGCATACAGGCACGGGTCAGGGACGGATCGGCTTCGAGCGCCTTCCGCCAGGCGGCCGCGGCTTCGTCTCGCAGATTGAGCTTGTCCAGCGCGAGACCGAGCTCATCCCAGGCGAGCGCGTGCGTGGGGTACTCCGACACAGTTTTGCGAAAGAACGCGGCGGCTTCGGCCAGGCGCCCCAGGCCCATGGCGGCTTCCCCTTCGGCGTAGGCTTTGTGCGCGGAGGGCGGCATTCTGAGCATGGCGACGCTGACCGGCCCGGCAGCCATCGTGGACGGCTCGGCTCCGATGCGCCGCAGGACCAGGGTAATGGGACGGTGGACGAGCGTTGTTTCCACGCGAACGCTCTGGAAGCCGGGGAGAGAGATTGTCGCACTGCAGTGGCCGACCCAGGAAGGGGCGACCAGCGTGGCGACGCCGTTGGCCTTCATCGAGTACGAGTTGCAGGAGCGGCTGACGATATCCGGCTTGCGAACCGGCGGTCCGCCATCGTCCAGAACGACGTGGAAGGCGGTGATCACTTCTCCGGGGACGCTCGGCGTATTGGAATCGGTGGACGCGTTGGGATTGACGCTGGGAATGCCGGCCGGCTGAGCCATGGGGTCGACCATGCCGTTCTGATTCAGCCACTGCCCGAACGATGAGGCACCACACAAAAGAACCAGAAAGAGCGCCCTCACGGGAACACCTCTGCCCGCAATATATCAGGAACTAACGCTGACTGGCGTCGCCGGCGGCCATCTTTCGGTTGAAGGCTTCGGACATGCCTTTCGGAATACTGAGCGATTTCCACTGCGCACCCTGAAAATGCTTCGCCAGCAGCACGATCTGGCCGACGTGACTGGCATAGTGTGCGATCTGGCGGTTGATGGCTTGCATCACCGAATGAGCCTCGCCGCGGATGGCGACCGTACGAGTCAGGTCGGCATCGGTGAGCGGCTCGAGCGCCGTGAAGACGCGCCGCCAGCCGTCTTCCCAGACTGCCAGCAGCGCCTCGCGCGTGGCCGGAGGATCGACGAACTCGCTGTCGCGGTTGCGGTCCGGCTTTTCGCCGTCGGTAGTGAGGAAATCGGTCCAGCGCGAGCGCATGTTGCCGGCCATGTGCTTGACGATGAGGGCGATGGAATTGGCCTCGCCGTCGAGCAGGGCGAAGAGCTGTTCGTCGGAGACCTGTTCGATGGCGCGCTCGGCCATTTTCTTGTATTGGCGGAGGACGGCGAGCGAATCGGCGAGGTAGGAGGTGGTGAATTCGACGGCCATGGGGATATGATCGCGCCGGCGGGAGAAGGACGCTACGATCGACTCATATGGAGCTGGCGATCCGGATTCGCGTGGAGGAATTGCCCGAAGGCATGTTCCTGGCGACATCCGACGAGCTCTCCGGTCTTGTCGCACAGGGCCGAACTGTCGCCGAGGCTCTCGACATCACTCGTGATGTCGCTCGAAAGCTCATCGAGGCGCGCCGCGAGCGGGACGGGGTCCCGAGCCTTCCGACGGCAGGCGATCTCCGCGACTACACAATCGTGGTCGCCGCCTGAGTGGGACGCCTGGCTGGATTCCGATATAAGGAAATCGCACGCCGTCTGAAGGCATGCGGGTTCTTGTTCGACCGGCAGGCCGCTGGCAGCCACGAGATCTGGTTCAATCCAATCACGAATCGCTATACAACTGTCCCAAATCATCCTGGAGACTTGCCTGAGGGCACACTGCGGGCCATTCTGAGAAGCCGGTATCGATCTGGAGGATTCCCTGGAGTCGTGAGCCGCCCTTGTTGTCCTATACTGAAACAGCCTTTGCAATGCAGCTTACATCCCCGGAGTATTTCGTTCTCCTGGCGCTTGTCTTCTTCCTTTACTGGTTTGTACGGCGCACAGGGAAGCTGGCTGTCGCCGCCGTGCTGGCAGCCAACTACTTCTTCTATGCCACGTGGCACCCGATCTACCTCGGTCTGGTGCCGCTCGCCGCAACGTGCGATTTCTTTCTGGGCCGCGCGATCGCCGGGCATCGACCCGGCACCGCCCGCCGGTTCTTCGTCAGCCTCAGCATTCTGCTCAACTGCAGCCTGATTCTTTCGTCGCGCTACGTGCCGTTCCTGCTCGATCCGCTGACGGCCGCGCATCCCGGGATAGCGCAGATGGAGTGGCTGCTGCCGCTCAGCCTGTCGTTCTACGCTTTCCAGGCGATGACCTACACGATCGATATTTATCGTGGCGATGCGGAACCGGCGAAGTCCATCCTCAGTTATCTCGCTTCGGTCAGTTTCTTCCCGACGATTATCGCCGGGCCGATCACGCGAGTGGCGAAGCTGTTGCCGCAGGTGGAGAACAACGCGCTGCGCCTTTCGGCTGAGGACGGCGGCCGCGCGCTATTCCTCATCGGCCTGGGGCTGATGAAGAAGCTCCTCATCGCCGACTACCTCGGCGAGAACCTGGTGAACCGCGTTTTCGATTTTCCGAAGCTCTACTCCGGCGCCGAAACGCTGCTGGCTGCCTACGGCTACACGTTCCAGCTCTACTACGATTTCTCGGGCTATACCGATATCGCTCTTGGCTCGGCGCTGCTGCTGGGCATCACTCTGCCGGCGAATTTCAACCAGCCGTATAAAGCGATCAATGTTGCCGATTTCTGGCGGCGCTGGCACATCTCGCTTTCCAACTGGTTGCGCGATTATCTCTTCTTCTCGCTGCCCGGCCAGCGCTCGAAGTGGCGGCCGTATCTGAATCTCTTCATCACGTTCACCATCGGCGGGCTGTGGCACGGCGCGAACTGGACCTTCATTGTGTGGGGCGCGCTGCATGGTACCGGGCTCGCGGTGGTTCGCGGCCTGCAGGCTCTGCGCGGGAAACGCAAACCGAATCCGGGGCCGCTGCTGCGGGTGGTCAGCATCGTGGTGACGTTCCACTTCGTGGCGCTCACCTGGGTGTTCTTCCGCGCGGCGACCATCGGAACGGCGCTGGACGTGCTGCGGCAGATCGATTCGGGCTCGGTCGCATTCACAAATGTTACGTCGGGCTTCTGGATGGTGCTGGCCATCGCGGTTCTCGCGCACTATGTGCCGGGCTCGTGGTACAAGGCCTCCCTGAACGTGTTCACGCGCATGCCCGCGCCAGTGCAGGCCATGGCGCTTGCGGCGCTGGTGCTGGGCATTCGATATGTGGCGGCGACGGGCTCGGCGCCCTTCATCTACGGGAAATTCTGACGATGCCCCGCAAAGCCGCCCTCGCGATTCTCTGCTTCGCCGCAATGGTTGTTGCGATGCACGCTCCATTCGTCCCGGCGCAATTTCGCGTCGCAGCCATGCCATATCGCAGGCTGGTGGATTTTCATCTGCGCGATCTGCGGATTCACCCACCGGTATACGAACTTGTCGAGCCTGTGTATCGGCCGCACGAGATCTCGCGCGACGCCGTGCCCGGGCTGACGGATCCCAACGGCAATCTGCAGCATTTCTACGCTGCGCTGTGGCGCACTGAGCAGCATGTGCCGGGCGCTATCACGCGCGTGCTGCATTACGGCGATTCACCCACCACCGCCGATCTGGTCACAGCAGATATCCGCAGCCTGTTGTACCGCCAATTTGGCGACGCCGGCCATGGTTTCGTGCTGATTGCGAGGCCCTGGGCATGGTATGGACATCGCGGCATCGACCTGCACTCCGAAGGCTGGCACGTGGAAGCAGCCACCATGAACCGGGCGCCCGACGGCTTCCACGGCCTGGGCGGCGTGAGCTTCACGGGGGATACGGGCGCAACTTCCACCATCACGCTGCCCGCCGGCCACACGCGCATGGAGCTGCAGTATCTGGAGCAGCCGGGCGGCGGCACAGTGGAACTCACGTCGGGCGACACAGAAATCGGAACCGTGGAAACGAACGGTGGAGCCAGGGCACCGCGTTTCGCCGGGTTCCCGCTGCCGCCGGGCGCGCGGACCATTACTGTTCGCGTCACCTTCGGCCGCGCGCGGCTGTTCGGGTGGTGGTTCGAAAAGAGCCGCCCGGGTGTGGTCTACAGCAGTCTCGGTCTTAACGGCGGGCAGGTGGAAGCGGTGCTGTGGTTCTTCGGCGCGAAGCAGTGGACCGCGGAGCTGCGCCACGCCGACCCCGACCTCATCATCCTCAACTACGGAACCAACGAAAGCGTCTATCCGGCCTATGTGGACAAGACCTACGAGCACGAGCTGCGGGCGCTGGTGGATCGCGTGCGCACGGCGCTGCCGACCGCCTCGCTGTTGATCATGAGCCCGATGGATCGCGGAGTCCGCGACGACAACGGCGACATTGTCACGCCGCCGGTTTTCCCGCGTCTGATCGCGATCCAGAAGAAAGTGGCGGCCGATACCGGTGCGGCCTTCTTCAATACGTACAAGATGATGGGCGGCGCGGGCACAATGGCAAAATGGTATAGTGCTCAGCCACGCCTCGTCAGCGCAGATTTTATTCATCCTCTTCCGGCCGGAGCCGCCATTGTCGGCCGCATTGTTGAGGAAGCCCTGATGAAGGGTTACGCCGGATACAAAGCCGCGAATCGGCTGAACGAGACCGCTGCCGCAGGGAAGAGCCAGAGCCAGTGAAGGCGATCATTTTCGTGCTTCTGATGCTGTTGGCGCTGCCGGCGGCCGACGGCATGGTGGCGTCGCGCCCGTCGGCGTCACACAAGAACCCGAAGAAGCGCAGGAAGACGCGCGCTACACGCGCCGCGATCCGCGTCAGCGCGGCGCAACGGGCAAAAGCCGTGGACGAGGTGACGAAAGACCTGGCCTCGCCGCTCGCCTTCGACAATCCCGCCGGCCTGGTGGCGTTCTTCGAGACGCTGTATCAGGCTAAGCAACATCCCGCGCCCGTCCACATCCTGCAGTTCGGCGATTCGCACACCGCCTCCGACGACTGGGTGAATTCCATGCGCCAGCTCGCGCAGGCGAAGTTCGGCGACGGTGGTCCGGGCTTCATTTATCCCGGGCTCCCCTTCCGAGGCTTCCGCCGCTTCGATGCGCACGGCGCGGAATCGTACTACTGGCACACGGACGGCACCACGCGATCGCCGGGGGACGGGCGTGTCGGCTTCGGCATCAGCGTCCAGACCAGCCGACCCGGCCAGACCGTGTCACTCGACGCCACGGGAGCGCGCGTATCGTTGTTCTACCTGCAAAGCGCGGGCGGCGGTCTGATGGATCTTTCGGTGGACGGTTATGACAGCACGCAGCTCATTGCCTCGGGCGATTCCAGCCTTGGCGTGTGGACGCACGATGCCGGAATCGGACCCACGCAGTACGGCGTACGCACCAGGTCGTCGTCGCCGGTTCGCCTCCTCGGCTGGGCGGTGGACAATCCAACCGGCGTCACGTGGGAAACAATGGGCATCAACGGCGCGCAGGTGGGCATTATGAATGGCTGGGACGACACGCTGTTCAACGGGCTGATCGCGAATCGAGCGCCCGCGCTGGTGATTCTGGCCTTCGGCACCAACGAGGCGTTGAGCCGCGATTTTTCGTCCGAGGATTACGCCGAGACCTTCCGCAATGCGATTCGCAAGGTGCGTCGCGCCACGCCGGTGGCCAGTATACTCGTGATAGGCCCGCCGGACTGTTATCTGCGCCGGCGCCGTAGTCTCGGCCCGTTCCCGTGGCTCGATCAGGTGATCGCCATCCAGCGCCGTGTCGCGATGCAGGAGGGCTGTGCGTTCTGGGACTGGCGGGAGCGCATGGGCGGCGCGGGGTCGAAAAATCGGTGGGTGGTTTCCGGATATGCGCAGGCCGACTACGTCCACTTCACCGGCGCAGGCTACGACCTGCTCGGCAAAGCGCTGTTCTCGGATTTGATGTTGCAGTACGACACCTTTTTGAAGGTGCGCGAGGAGCCGGAGAATGAGCAACCAGGACAGAATCGTCAGGATTCTGAAGGCAGTGTCCCAAAGTGACGATGTGCCAGCCGCGGAAGAGTCGCTGTTTGAAGGCGGCTATCTCGATTCGTTCGCTCTGCCCGACGTCGTTTCGGCGCTGGAGGCTGAATTCGGCGTGAAGATCCCGGATTCGGACCTGAATCCCCGGAAATTCGAGACGATCGCGAAGATCGAGCAGTATCTCGCGGCACGCAAGGCATGACGTCGATTGCCGCATTCGGATCCTGGTTGCCCGCCCGCGTTGTTACGAACGCCGAACTTGCCGCCCAGCTCGATTGCACGCCTGAGTGGATTCTGGATGTCTCCGGCATTGAGGAACGGCGCTACGCCGCAGCCGACGAGGACGTGGTGACGATGGGCGTCGCCGCCGCGCGGGATTGTCTGGAGCGCGCGCGGTGTGCGGCCTCGGACGTACGGCTGCTGATTGTCTCTTCAGGTTCGGCGGCGCAGCGATTTCCGGGGCCGGCCTCGGCCGTGGCGGCGAGGCTTGGTTTGGGCGAAACGCCCGCAATCGACGTTCCCGTGGCCAGCGCGGGCAGCCTGTTCGGCATGGTGCTGGCGGCGCAGCTCGCACCCGCCGCGGGTCCGGTCCTCGTTGTCGCAGCCGAGAAGATGTCCGGCAGCATCGTGCTCGAACCCGCGCACAAAGCCACTTCGATTCTGTTCGGCGACGGCGCGGGCGCGTGTCTGATCCGTGAAGGGCCCGGCGTGCTGCGTATCGTCAACTGGCAGATCGGCTCCGACGGCGCGTTCGCGGCCGACCTGCGCCTGCCGTTGACCGGTCCCATTGAAATGAACGGCCGCTCGGTAATTATGCAGGCTTCGCGGAAAATGCCGCGCGCGATTACCGAAGTCCTCACCCGTGGCGGCATCGCGCCCGCCGGCGTCGCCGTGTTCCTGATGCACCAGGCGAACCAGAATCTGATGAACCGCGTGGCGAAATCCGTAGGCGCGCCGCCCGACCGCTTCTACTCCAACATCTGCCGCTACGGCAACACCTCCTCTGCGTCGATGCTGATTGCGGCGGCCGAGTGGGCTGGCAGTACTGAACTCAACGGCGGTGAATCGGTGTGTTTTGCGGCATTCGGTGCGGGGTTTCACTGGGGCGCGCTGCTGGCGGCGGCGGAATAGGCCAACGGCGCACGCACGCCCGCACGATGTACACTCTTTACTTAATCCCTGAACTACCGAGGTCTCATGTCGCACGCCGTCCGTTTCATACTTGACGAGGATCAGACGCCGAAATTCTGGTACAACATCGTCGCCGACCTGCCAACGCCGCCTCCGCCGCCGCTGCATCCGGGCACTCTCAAACCGCTCGGGCCGGACGATCTCGCGCCGCTGTTCCCCATGTCGCTCATCATGCAGGAAGTCACCTGCGAGCGGCACGTGGAGATTCCGCAGCCGGTGCGCGATGTCTATCGCCAGTGGCGGCCCAGCCCGCTGCATCGCGCGCGCCGTCTGGAACAGGCGCTGGATACGCCCGCGAGAATCTACTACAAACACGAAGGCGTCAGCCCGGCGGGCAGCCATAAACCCAACACGGCGGTGGCGCAGGCGTTCTACAACAAGGAAGCTGGCATCCGGCGCATCAGCACGGAAACGGGCGCGGGCCAGTGGGGATCGTCGCTGGCCTTCGCGGGCGCGTTGTTCGGCATCCATGTCGAAGTCTTCATGGTGCGCTGCTCTTACGATCAGAAGCCGTATCGCCGTGCATTGATGGAGACCTACGGAGCGCGCTGCGTCGCCTCGCCTTCAGAGGAGACGGCAGCCGGCCGCGCGATTCTGGCGAAGCACCCCGATCATCCCGGCAGCCTCGGCATTGCGATCTCCGAAGCCGTGGAGGTGGCGGCCAGCCGCGAGGACACCAAGTACTCGCTCGGCTCCGTGCTGAATCACGTGCTGCTGCACCAGACCGTGATCGGCCAGGAAGCAATGAAGCAGCTCGAAATGGCTGGCGATTATCCGGATATTATCATCGGCTGCGCGGGTGGCGGATCAAATTTCGCGGGAATCGCGTTTCCATTTCTCGGCGCGCAACTGCGCGGCGGCCAGCGGTCGCGGATCATCGCGGTGGAGCCCGCGGCCTGCCCCAGCCTGACGCGCGGCAACTACGCCTACGATTTCGGCGACACCGGGCACCTGACGCCTCTGGTGAAGATGCACACTCTCGGCTCCACTTTCACGCCGCCCGGGTTCCACGCCGGCGGACTCCGCTACCACGGCATGGGACCGCTGGTGAGCCACGTCCTCGCGCTCGGCCTCATCGAAGCCCGCGCTGTTACGCAACTGCGTTGTTTCGAAGCCGGTGTGCAGTTCGCACGCACTGAGGGAATCGTGCCCGCGCCCGAATCGACCCACGCCGTTTCTGTCGCCATCGAAGAAGCGCTGCGCGCGAAAGACGAGGGCCGCAGCCGTGTGATCCTTCTTAACCTCTCTGGCCACGGACATTTCGACATGCAGGCTTACACCGACTACTTCGCCGGCAAACTCGTCGACCAGCACTACGACGAGGCGGATCTCGCCGACGCGCTGGCCGCCCTGCCCCCGGTCCCGAGCGCATAGAATAGGCACGTGGACAAACGGCTGCTCATTCCCGTCCTCATCGGCATCGCCGTGGTGGCGGTGGCCGTGGTGTTCATCCTGTCCGGCACGAAGGGCGCGCATCTCGAGCTCCAGTGGAAGCTGGTGAAGCCGCGCGTAGGCGCCCTCGATGAAAACAGCAGCGCAGTGGTGGCGGATTTCCGCATCGAGAACCCGTCGGACGTGCGCTTCATGGTGGGTGACGTGACTGCCACGCTCACCACAGCCAAAGGCGAGACGCTGGACGGCCAGATCGTCGCCCGTTCCGACGTGCCGCAGTTGCTGCAGTTCAACCGCCTCCTCGGTAATCAATACAATCCGGTGCTGACGGTCCGCGACGAGATCAAACCGCACGTGATGTTCGACCGCATGGTGGCGGTGCGCTTCGAAACGCCGCTTGCCGAACTGCAGAAGGCGCAAAAGATGACGCTGTCGCTGCATGAGGTGGATGGGCTGGTGTCGAGCACGGATGTCGCGTTGAAGTAGACCAGCGGAGCACGCTCCACGTTACACTAGTCATATCTATGGCCATCAGCAAGGAGCTTCTGGATATCCTGGTCTGCCCGCTGTGCAAGGCTGCGCTGGAGCTGAAGCCGACCGGCACCGGGCTCAAGTGCGTCGAGTGCAAGCGCGTCTACCCCATCCGCGATGACATCCCCGTGATGCTCATCGACGAGGCGCGCATCGAAGACTGACCGCCCGTGGATTGCGTCCTTGAGCGTCTGCCCGAACGCGCGCGCGTTGCGGTGGTCCGCCTCCGCTCGCTCGGGGACTGCGTTCTCACCACCCCCGCGCTGGCGCTGCTGAAGCAGACGCGGCCCGATCTCGAAATCGCCGTTGTCGTCGAACCACGCTTCGCTGCTGTTTTTGCGCACAACCCCGGCGTGAACCTCACGCTCGACCCCACGCTCAGCGCCATCTCGCGATTCCGCCCGCACCTGTGCCTCAACCTGCATGGCGGACCGCGTAGCGCGCAGCTCACGGTGGCCTCGCGCGCCAGCCTCCGCGCCGGGTTCGAACATTTTCAGTTCCGCGCGGTTTATAATTTACACATCCCGAAGCCACAGCCGACGCTGCAGATCAACCGCCGCGCGCACACCGCCGAGCACATCGCCTCCGCGGTCGTCTGGCTCGGCGTGCCGCTGCAGGAAATCCCGGGCGCGCGTCTCTTCCCTGCCGATCCGCCCGCCGCGCCTGCGAACACCGTCGTCATCCACCCCTTCGCCTCGGCCGCCGACAAGACATGGCCCGCCGACCGCTTCCTCGCCCTGGCCGAGCGCACCGGCCTCGAACCCATCTTCATCGGAGCCGCCACCGACGATTTCGCGCCCTTCCGAGCGCACCGCTGCCTCGCGGGCACTGGGCTCGAGGAGGTGAAGTCGATCCTCGCCGGCGCGGCCCTGTTCATCGGCAACGACAGCGGGCCCGCGCACATGGCCGCCGCCTTCGGTCTGCCCTCCATCGTCGTCTTCGGCAACTCCGATATCGACCTCTGGCGTCCCTGGAAAACCGAGGCCGTGGTGCTGTCCGATCCCGCCGGCATCCACGCTATCCCCCTCGAGCGCGCCATCGCCGCACTCGACCAGCTCGGAGTCCGCGCATGAGAGAACTCCGCCGCCTGCTCCGCTACGTCCGCCCGTACACCTTCCCGCTGCTCACCAGCGTGGTGCTCATGGCCGGAGTCGGCGCAACCTACGCGCTCGTCGTCGCCCTCATCCCGCCCATCTTCGACCGCGTCCTCAACCCAGCCTCCGCCGACAAGCCCGTTGCGCTCTTCAACGTCCCGTTCCTGCAGCATCCGTTGTATCTTAACCAGCTCATCCCCTCGAACATCCACAACGTCTGGACGATGGTGGCCGTCGGACTCCTCGGCGCATTTATTCTGAAGGCTATCTGCGATTATTTTGGGAATTATCTGATTAACTACGTCGGTTTATCCACAGTAACCGATCTGCGCCAGCGAGTATTCGACCGCATTCTGCGCCAGGACACCCAGTTCTTCAGCGCCAACTCCACTGGCAGGCTGATGTCATCGGTGATGAACGACATCGACAAGATCCAGACCGCCGTCTCCAACATGCTGGCCGATTTTCTGCGCCAGTCGTTTACCGCGGCGGGCCTGCTCTTCATGGTCATCCAGAGCGACTGGAAGCTGGCCATTGTCAGTCTCACGGTGCTGCCCTTCGTGCTGGTGCCCACCGCGCGGCTCGGCCGGCGCATCCGGCGTACCAGCCGCCGCGCACAGGATGACACCGGCGAGATGAACCAGATCCTGCAGGAGACCATCAGCGGACATCAGGTGGTGAAATCGTTCGGCACGGAAGAAATGGAGTCGAACCGGTTCCGCCTCGCCGCAAAGCGCCTCAAGACCAGCATGCTGCGCTACGTGGCTCAGCAGGCGGTTGCCTCGCCCATCATCGAACTTTTTGGCGCGCTCACCATCGTGGGCCTGCTCACCTACGCGCGCGGCGAAATCATCCTGCACCGCATGACCGCGGGCCAGTTCACCAGCTTCGTCTTAGCGCTGCTCTTCCTCTACGAGCCCGTCAAGCGCCTCACCGGCATCCACAACATTTTTCAGCAGGCGCTGGGCGCTTCGCAGAAGGTCTTTGAATACCTCGATGGCGAGCAGCACGTCCAGGACAAGCCCAACGCCGCCCGGGTCGGGAAGTTACAGTCGGCTATCACCCTGCACGACGTCGCGTTTCACTATCCCGATTCGACCAGCGACTTCGGCCTCGACGGGGTGAACCTCGAGGTGAAACTCGGCGAAGTGGTCGCGCTCGTCGGGCCCAGCGGCGCGGGCAAAACCACGCTAGCCAATCTGGTCCCGCGCTTCTACGACGTCACTGGCGGCGCAATCCACATCGACGGCCGCGATATTCGCGATCTGCAACTCGCCTCGCTGCGCGATCACATCAGCATCGTTGCCCAGGACACTTTCCTGTTCAACGACACTGTGGCCAACAACATCCGCTACGGCAAGAAGAACGCCAAGCCCGACGAAATCCGCGCCGCCGCCCGCAACGCCCTGGCCGAGGAGTTCATCCTCCAGATGCCCGCCGGCTATGAGACCATGATCGGCGAACGCGGCGTGCGCCTCAGCGGCGGGCAGCGCCAGCGCCTCGCCATCGCCCGCGCGCTGCTGAAGAACGCGCCCATCCTGATCCTCGACGAAGCCACCTCGCACCTCGACACCGAATCCGAATTGCTGGTCCAGCGCGCGCTGCAGCGCCTCATGGAACACCGCACCGTCATCGTCATCGCGCACCGCTTGTCCACCATCCGCCGAGCCGATAAAATCGTGGTTCTGGACAAAGGAAGGATCGTGGAAGTCGGCTCGCACGAGGAATTAATCGCCGGCGGCGGAGTCTACCAGCGTCTGCATGAGCTGCAATACCTGGAGCCCGACCCCATAGTCTGATGACCCAGCCCACTCACCGACCCGTCCGCAGCATGACCGGCTACGCGCGCGTGCAGCATTCCAGCGAATGGGGCGAAATCTCCGTCGCCATCCGCAGCCTGAATCACCGCGGCCTCGACCCCCACTTTCACCTGCCGCCCGCCTTCGACGCCTTCGAGAACGCCATGCGAGCCGCCATCAAGGAAAACGTCGCGCGCGGTCACCTCGACCTCCGCATCATCTGGACCCCGGCGGTGGGCGGCTCCGGAGGCCTTAACCAGACGCTGTTCCAATCGTGGCTCGACGCGTTTCGCGAAGCGGCCCAGGAACTCGGCATCTCCGGCGCGACGCCGGACCTCAACTCCGCCCTGCGCGTGCCAGGCATGGTGGCCGGCGAATCCGATCAACCGCTCGCCGAGGCAGCCGAGACCGAGGTCATATCCCTGCTCCGGCGCGCGCTGTCTGACCTCAACGCGTTCCGTGAGCGCGAAGGCGAACAACTGGCGAACGTCATTGCCGCCCACAACTCTGCCATTCAGGAGCGCGCCGCAGAGCTCGAGCGGATCCGGGGCTCGGCGGTCCCGCTGCTCCAGAATCGCCTCAACGAACGCCTCGCCGAGCTCCTGCGCGGCGCCACGGTCGAACCCCAGCGCCTCGCCCAGGAAGCCGCCATCCTCGCCGACCGCAGCGATATCAGCGAAGAAATCGCCCGCCTGAAAATCCACGCCGGCCAGGTGGCCGAACTGGTCACCGGCGGGGGTGAGGTGGGCAAGAAGCTCGATTTCCTGCTCCAGGAAATGAATCGCGAAACCAACACGATCCTCTCGAAGACCTCGGGCATCGGCGAACTCGGCCTCCGCGTCAGCGACCTCGCCCTTGCCGCCAAGGCCGACATCGAGAAGATCCGCGAACAGGCACTCAATCTCGAATGACCTGCGTCTTCATCATCTCCGCGCCCTCCGGGTCGGGCAAATCGACGCTGGTGCATCGCCTGCTCACCTCCGTCGGCGACATCCTGTTCTCGATCTCCTATACCACCCGCGCCCCCCGTGGCGCCGAGGTCAACGGCCGCGAATACCATTTCATCTCGCGCGAGGACTTCGAGGCCCGCCTCGCCCGCGATGAGTTTCTCGAGTACGCTCAGGTCTTTGGCAATTATTACGGCACCCACCAGGACAACTTCGACCGCGCCATGGCGGAGGGCAAGGACCTCCTGCTCGACATCGATGTGAAAGGTGCGCGACAATTAAAGGAACGTTTGCCCGGCGCAATCAGCGTTTTCATCCTGCCGCCGTCAAGGCAGATTCTGGAAGAGCGGCTTCGTGCCCGTTCCGACACCGCCGAGTCCGTTATTAAGCGGCGCTTGCGCGAGGCAGCCGAAGAGATTCGGAATTACGACCAGTACGATTACGTGCTGGTGAACCAGGACGTTGAAGAATCCACCGAGACGCTACGCTCCATTGTGTTTGCGGAGCGTTCCCGGCGGGCGCGGATGGAAGAAGCCGTCCGGCCCATCCTGAAGACGTTCGAGCAAGAGGAGATTGAAAAGAAATGACCGAGCGAGTCAACGCGGCTTACACCATCCCGGACGATCCGGAGGGCAGCACTTACCGTTTTATCATCGTCGCGGCGAAGCGCGCGCGCCAGTTGCAGAACGGAGCCCGCTCCTTCCTGCCCACCGCGTCGAAAAAGCCCACCATCACGTCTATGGAGGAAGTGCGCCGCGGTCTGGTGAATTACGACGACCCTATGCGCGAGATGCCCGCGCTGAACACGAACGAAAACGAAGCCGAATAACCTCGCATGAACGCGGCCCTGGGCGTCGGCGGCGGCATTGCCGCATACAGATCCGCTGAGCTGGCCCGCGCGCTCATGGAGCGTGGCATGCGCGTCAGTGTGGTCATGACGCGAGCCGCACAGGAGTTCATCACTCCGCTCACCTTCGCCGCCCTCACCGGCCGCAAGGTCATCACCGGTTTGTTCGATTCGACGACACCCGACGCCACGCTCGCCAGTTCGGTGGAGCATATCGCCGTCGCGCGTGAGAGCGATGTGCTGGTGATTGCTCCAGCTACCGCGGACCTGATCGCCAGGATGGCCGCGGGCATCGCCGACGATTTCCTCACCACGATGTATCTGGCCTTCACCGGACCCGTCGTCCTCGCTCCGGCCATGAACACTTCAATGTGGGAGCACCCGGCCACGCGGGCCAACATCGAAACGCTCCGGCGCCGCGGGCACGTCGTCGTCGGCCCCGGCGACGGATTGCTGGCCTGTGGCGAAGTGGGTCCCGGCCGCATGGCCGAACCGCCCGCCATCGCCGACGCAGTCGTGGCCGTCCTCCAGCCGAAACGCCGCGATCTGGAAGGCGAGACGTTCCTCATCACCGCCGGCCCCACGCAGGAGCCGCTCGATCCCGTTCGCTATATCAGCAACCGTTCCAGCGGGCGCATGGGTTACGCGCTGGCCGAAGCCGCTGCGGCCCGCGGCGCAAAGGTCACTCTAATCGCCGGCCCCGTCCAGCTCACCGACCCGCCCGGCGTCGCCGTCGAACGCGTCCACACCGCCGTCGAAATGCACGACGCGGTAATCCGCCATCTCGCCGCCTCAACGGTCATCGTCAAAGCGGCCGCTGTGGCCGACTACCACGTCGCCAACGTTCCCCAACAGAAACTCAAGAAGACGGCTGCGCGCCTCTCGGTGGAGCTCGATCCCACCCCCGACATCCTGGCCGAAGTCGGCACCCGCAAAGGCGACCGCCTGCTCATCGGATTCGCCGCCGAGACCGACCGGCTGGTGGACGAAGCCCGCCGCAAGCTCGCCACCAAGCACTGCGACATGGTAGTAGGCAATCTGGTCGGCCGCGACGGCACCGGTTTCGACGCCGAAGACAACGAGGTCACGCTCGTCCTGAGCACCGGCGAGGTGATGCCCGTCGAACGAGCCTCCAAGCGCGCCATCGCCGATCGCATCCTCGATGAGGCCATGCGTCTTCGCCTCGCCCTCCACGCGGCCCAACATTGATGACCGACAATCTCCTTCGTGACTACCTGGCCTTCTATCGCGACCTCGGCGTGAAAACTCTCAACCGCTGTGAACCGCCCGAGCCGCCGCCCGCGCCGACCGCGGCGCCCGAGGCGGAAACCGTAGTACCGGTCAGTGTTTCTGCGCCGCCAAAACCGGTACTTTCCCCGCTTCCGGGCCTCCATCCTTCCGATGACACGCTCGCAAAGATCCGCGAAGATATAGGAGATTGCAAACGCTGCCGCCTGGGTGAGACCCGGAAGAAGCTGGTCTTCGGATCCGGGAACGAGCAGGCGCGGCTGGTGTTTGTTGGGGAAGGCCCTGGGGCCGACGAGGACGAGCAGGGCTTGCCGTTCGTCGGCCGGGCCGGACAACTCCTCACGCAGATGATCGAGGGCACCGCCCACAAAGAGGGCATCCCGCTCTCCCGCCCCGATGTTTACATCTGCAACGTCGTCAAGTGCCGCCCGCCGGAAAACCGCACGCCGCTGCCCGATGAGATGGAAATCTGCGGCCAGTTCCTCTACCGGCAGCTCATGTCGATCCGGCCGAAGGCTATCTGCGCGCTCGGCTCCACCGCCATCAAAGCCCTGCTCGGCACGAAGGAGGGCGTTACCCGCCTGCGCGGCAACTGGCAGAAGTGGCGTGACATTCCGGTCATGGTGACGTATCATCCGTCTTATCTGCTACGGCCCTACAATCAGAACGCCAAGAAGGAGGCGTGGGAAGATCTGAAGAAAGTGCTCCACTATGTCTACGACTGAAGCGCCGCCGCAAGTGGACATCATGGACAGCCTGGAGCCCCTGGCCAGGCGGCTGGGCAACGGCGTCACGCGCCGCCGCGGCTTCTTCATCACCTTCGAAGGCATTGACGGAGCGGGCAAGAGCACGCAGTTGAAGCTGCTGGCGGCCCGCCTTCGCGCGGCGGGCAAGCAGGTGCTGGAAACGGCCGAACCCGGCGGCACTTCCATCGGCATGCAGGTGCGCCGCATCCTGCTCGACCCGGCCAACCCCGAAATCTCCGCCATGGCCGAGTTGTTGCTGCTGTTCGCCTGCCGCACCCAGAACGTCCAGGAAGCCATCCTGCCTGCGCTCGATCAGGGCCTCATCGTCCTCTGCGACCGCTTCACCGATTCGACCGTCGCCTACCAGTCCGCCGCCCGCGGCCTGCCGCTCGACACTGTTCTCGCGATAGACCGCATCGCCTGCGAGGGCCTCTGCCCGCACCTGACCCTGTATCTGGACATCGACGTGGACACCGCGCTGGCCCGCACCCGCGAGCGCAACCTGGAAGATGATGCGCCTGCCACCCGCATCGAGCAGCAAACCCCTGAATTCCACGGCCGCGTCCGCGACGCCTATCTGGACCTGGCCGCCACCCAGACCGAGCGCATCCGTCTGGTGGACGGCACGGGCACGCAGGAGCAGGTGGCCGACCGCATCTGGGGTCTGGTGAGCAGAGCACTCAGCTCACGTTGAGCCTCGTCGGACGGCGCCATGCGCTGTCTACCGCAGCTTCAGCCTCGGCACATCGGCGAAACCGACCGTGTTTAGCGTCCACAGCGCCGCGTTTCTCAGAATCGCGCACGCCGCGATTGCCAGATCGATCTCGCGCCCACGTGGCCGCCGCACCGTCCGGTATAACTCGGCGCTCAGGGCTGCCTCTTCCGGGCCGAACGGAATAGCGGATTCGGAGGGGAACAGCGCCTCCTGCGCCGCGATTTCGGCTGGAACCCGAGGCCCGCGCAGCCACTCGTAAAGAACCAGCGCCGGCAGCACAATCCGCTCACCTGCCTCGATTGCGCCCCGCAGGGTCGGCGCCGAACGCCTCGGCCCCGTCAGGCTGTCGATCAGAACTGACGTGTCCAGGACAATCACGATTTCCGCCGGCCCGCCCGGCGTCCGCCGCTTCGCCTCGCCTGCCGCAGCTCAGACAGCTCCTTCTCCACCGCCGCCCGGCTCCGGGAAGGTATCTTCGGCACCAGCTCATCGAAAGTTCTTAACATCGCGAGGCGTTCCCGCTGACTGAGCTGGCCGATCCGCTCGTAGTAGTCGAGAATGGCGTCCCGCACCACCTCGCTCTTCGGGCGGGCGAGCCGCGTCGCGGCGTCCTGCAACCGGTCCACCGTCGGCCGGTCGAGCGTGAACGTCACCTTCACGGTTGCCATACTCTTACCATATCACCATATCAATGACGCCACCGTGCGCTGTTGCGCCCGTGTCAGTGCACCACGGCCGTCAGATTGGTTGGCGGCGCCGGACGGGAGCCCGTTCCTGAAGGCACCACAAACAGCGTGATGCTCTGCGAGGGAACCGTTGCCGAAATGGCGTTGCTCGCCACGTTCACGTTCGCCAGGTGCGAGATCGAGGTTTGCGTCGCGGAGTTGATCTGCCAGACCTGCGCGCTGCCGTTGCTTGTGAAGTTCGCCAGGCTCACGGTCACCGGCGTGCTACCGTGCTGCTTGTTGATCACCATCACGGTCAGGGCGCCATCGGAGCCGCGCAGCGAGGCGAAAGCCGACAGATTGTCGGGATTCGCCACCGAAGCCGAAACGCTCGTGTCGCCAAACGTCGATGAATTCCCGTCGTAATTGCGGTAAATCTGGCTCGCCAGATAGGTCGGATAATAGGTCGTTGGCGTCGTGTTCGTGTTCTTGGCAACCGTCCAGCGCGTCGCCAGATCGAATCCCTCGCGCCCATAAATCCCCAGCACGTCGGCCTGCGTGGTGGCGCCGTTCAGGTTCGCTTCATCGCCCCAGTTGTACTCGGTGCAGCCAATCCCCAGCCCCGGATAATACTGGTCGACCATCGCCTTCAGCGTCGGAATCCAGTTGATCACGCGTCCGTTGATGCCGATATCGCCGTACCACGACGGGTCCTGGAACGTCGGGTCCCAGAGAATCCGCGTCTCGCGATTGCGCACCTGCTGGCCGTTCGTGGAATCGTCGCTGCCGTCCGGAGTGCCGTTGTAGCAGTGGACCGTCAGGATATCGATCAGCGATTTCCCGGTCTGCTGCTTATACGCGGAAAGCTGCTGCAGCAGCCAGGGATAGTAGTAGGTGTTGTTATGGGTCTGGTAATCCGACCCTGAGCCGGTCCCGTTGGCCTGGTCATATCCGCTGAAATACATCGCCCACCAGCCCCACTCCTCAAACCCCACGATCTTCGCGTTAGAGTCGGCATTGCGAATCGCCGTGGCATACGCCACCACCTTGTTGTAGATCTCCTGGTAGTTCGGCGGGGTCGGGTGGACGTCGCGATGCGTGGAATACCAGAGCGACGGCTCATTGTCCAGGATGTAGTACTTGATTCCCGTCGAAGTGCTGGCGTTCCCGAACGTGTTCACGAAATGCTGCACCCAGGCCTGCTGAATCGAGGTGCTGTTCGCGACTCCGGTATCCAGCGGGTTGTTGCCCGTGATGTTCTTCCCGGTGGACGCGCTCACGCCGTTGCCCGCGTCCGAGTTCCACGGATCGGTACTCTGCTGCGGCCCATATTTCTTCACTGAGAACCCCGCCAGCGTGCTCCGGTTCGAACCGAGGTTCGCCAGGTAGTCGATCATCGGAATGGTGAACAACGGTTCGGCGCCGGCGTTGGCGCGCGTGGTAGCCACGAAAGCATCCGCCGATCCGCTGGCCGTGCCGCTGCCGTCGGAGTAGGTCTCGAAATACCAGTCCGCAGCCGCCGAATGCGCGTCAATCTGCCAGTTGTAGCGCGTGGTGGAGTTCCCTCCCCAGCGGTTCAAGGGCGCGTTCAGCGTCACCATGTCGTGCGCATCGCCGTAGGCGATACCGTAGATGTTCGGATTGATCGAATGCCGGTTCGCGTTCGCGTCCACGCTCACCGTGGTGGCCGGATTTTGCGCCACAAGCGGCGCCAGTCCCAGCAGGACGACGGTAATGAGCTTCACCTTACAAGAGTGCCCGGATTCACACAATATTCCTATAGGTACGGAACCGGATTCCGCCCCTTCGCGATCCCTCAGCGCCGGTTCAGGGTATTCCCATCTTTTTTCACAATAGAATCAATATGTTACGGACTATGCCGACGGTGCCCTTGCTACAACAGTGGTCGAATTCGGCCGAATTCGCGTTGACGTGCCCGCTCCGGCGGGTGCGAACTGGTGTTGCCGCCGCTTCGGTGGCGGCGGGATGTCGATATCCACAAAAGATCAGCGCATCGCAAGGTGCGCCATCACATCGGCCGGGCGCCGCGGAGGTGCTCCCGTTCGCGGGCCCGGCATCAACGAACTTCCCTTCCCGATGCCGCAGTGTGCCCGGTGTCCTCTTGCCGAGTCCCGGCCGATCCCCTACCTATAATCAAAACAGCACCCTTGCATGAAGATCTCGGCCGCCATCATCACGTTCAACGAGGAGCGCAAGCTGCCGCGCGCCATCGAGAGCCTGCGCTGCTGTGACGAGATCGTGGTACTGGACAGCGGGTCCAGCGACCGCACTGTGGCCATCGCGAACAATCTGGGTGCGCGCGTTATTGAAAGCGGCTGGCACGGATACGCGGCGCAGAAGAACATCGCGGCTGAGCTGTGCGCCAATGACTGGGTGCTGTCACTGGACGCGGACGAAGCGCTCAGCGAGGCTCTGGAAGGCGAGATCTGGCAGATCCGCAAAAACGGCCCGCAATTCGACGGCTACACCATGCCGCGGCTCGCGCAGTACCTCGGGCGCTGGATTCTGCACTCCGGCTGGTACCCCGACCGCAAGGTCCGCCTCTTCGACCGCCGCCGCGCGCGCTGGAAAGGGGAGTTTGTGCACGAATCGGTGGAGGTGGACGGCCGCATCGGTCATCTGCAATCGAATATTCTGCACTTCACATTCGAGTCGCTCTCCGAGCACCTGCGCACAATGGACCGCTACACCACGCTCGCGGCCGAACAGCTCATCGAGAGCAAGACACAGGTCGGCTGGAGCGATCTGCTGCTCGATCCGGTGTGGACGTTCTTCCGCACGCTGGTCCTGCAGCGTGGCTTCCTCGACGGCACCGAGGGTTTGTGCATCGCTTATATGGCTTCGGTCTACAATTTTCTTAAGTACGCTAAGGTCAGGTTTATGCGGCCCCATGATTGAGACCGCGCTCGATCGCCCACTCAACATCCTGCATGTCTACGCGGCCGAGGAGGCGCGCGGAGGCGAGTATCAGACGCTGGCTCTGATCGGACACCTGGCCAGGCTCGGCCACAGGCAGACTCTGCTTGCGCCCGCAGGCGCGCCCGTCGCCGCGGAAGTCTGCTCGCGCGGCGTTGAGGTGCTGCCGCTATCTCTGCCGGCGATTGTGCGCCTCAGCCTGGAGTACGATCTGGTACACGCGCATGATACGCGCGCTCACAGCATGGCGGCAGCCACAGGGCGCGCCCCGGTGGTGGCGACGCGCCGGGTGACGCCGGTCCGCCGCGGCCCGGGGTTTCGATGGAAACACCGCCGCACTGCCCGCTTCATCGCGGTTTCGCATTACGTCGAGCAGCAACTACTGCACGCGGGCATCCTGCCGGAACGCATCTCCGTGGTCTATGACGGCGCCGAGCCAGCGGCGGCCGAGCGCGACGGTGATGCCTCCCTGGTGGTGGCGGCGGAGACGAGTCGCATCCTCGAAGAAGCCGCGCACCTTGCCAGGACGACGGTTGAGGTTTCCAGCGACCTCGACCGCGCACGGCTGTTTTTATACATTGTGCACGCCGAGAGTTCCGGCTTTCCGGTGATGGAGGCCATGGCCCGCGGCATCCCGGTGATCGCCAGCCGCGTCGGCGCTCTGCCAGAGGTGGTAGAAGATGGCCACACCGGGCTGCTCACCGCCAACGAAGCGCAATCGGTGGCCAGCGCCATCGCGCGCATCACCGAAAATGGCGCGCTGGCGGCCGAGTTCAGCGCCAACGCCCGCGCGCGCATCAAGGAACGCTTTACGACGGAACAGACGGCTCACAGTACGCTCGACGTTTACCGTCAGGTGCTGGCGCCGCCGAGCACCTCTGAATAGACCTGCAGTGTCTGCTCAGCCGTTCGCTTCCAGGTGAACTCCCGCGCTCGCGCAAGCCCCGCCGCGATCATCCGCGCGCGCACATCGGACGATTCCACTGCCTGCAACACCTGCGACGCGATCGCGCCTGGGTCGCGCGGGTCGGCATAAAGGATCGCCTCGCCACCCAGTTCGGGGATCGACGAGGTGTTCGAAGTCACCACCGGCAGCCCGTGCGTCATGGCTTCCAGCACCGGGAATCCAAAGCCTTCCTCGAGAGAAGGAAACACCAGAGCGCTGGCCGACTGGTAGAACGTGTTCAGCATCGCCAGAGAGACATAGCCGCTGCGATGCACGCGCCCCTCCAGCCGATGTTCCGCGATGAACGCGTGGATCGCCTCGTGCCCGTGGCCGTTGCCTCCGACAAGCTGCAGATGGTAGCGCTCCGGCAGCGTCTCGAGCGCGCGCAGGGCATTGATGATGTTCTTGCGGTTCTCCAGATTGCCGACGCTCAGCAGCATCTCATTGCCGGGACCGACCAGTCGCTCACGCTCACGGAGCCGCTCCTCAGAGGCCAGCATGCGCGCCGGCGGGTCGACGCCGTATGGAATCACGCGAATTCGAGCACGCTCCACGCGGCATACGCTCTCCAGCAACCCCGCGGTGAATCGCGACCCCGTCACTATGCACGCCGCACGCGCCATTGCCTCGCGCAGGACCGCCGAGAACTTCCGCCGGTACTCCGGCGTAGAATAATCGTGACCGGTGATCGGGAAAATGTCGTGAATGGTGACCACTTCGCGGCGAAACCGGAACGACGGCGGGCGCTGGGCGAGGCTGTGGAAGAGATCGATGCGCCAGGGCCGCCAAAAGGTGAGCATCCGCGTTGAGGTTCCCGCCGTGCGAAGAAACTCGCGGCGTTTCGGCCATCTTGACATCCGGTAGCAGATCACGAAATGGTGGTTGGAGTCGAGAGCGGCAAGCGACTCGATCAGGCGGCGTGAGTAGGTGGCGCTACCCGTGGGAAACGCGCCCAGAATGTAGCTCGCGTCGAGTCCGATACTGGCCATTGCTTACTAGATGATACTGACTACGCTGCATGTGGACCTTGGGCGCGAGTGGCGCGGCGGCCAGAATCAGGCGCTGCTGCTGGCGGCCGAACTGCGCCGAATGGGCCACACGGCGGAGCTCGTGGCCAGCGCAAGTAGTCCTCTGGCACTCCGTGCGCGTGCAGCCGGCATCACAGTGCATGAAGTGGCGAACCGCCTGCAGGCGGCATTCGCGCTACGGCGGCTGCGCGGATTCAATGTGGTCCACTGTCACGAGGGCCACGCGCTCACCGCCGCCCTGATGGCAGGGGTGCGGCCAGTGGTCTCGCGCCGCGTCGCCTATCCAATTTCCCGCCTCCACTACCGCCTCGCGAAGCGCATTGTCGCGGTTTCCCAATTCGTCAAAGCCAGCGTGCTCGCCTGCGGCTTCGCCGATAAGAACGTCGAGGTAATTTACGACGGCGTCACACCCCCCGACGAGATGGCACAGGGCACCCGAGGACTCCTCGGCTGTATTGGCTGGTTGATTCCTGACAAAGGACAGGAACTGCTGATTCGCGCCATGCCCGCGGTACTGGCGCGGTGTCCCGGTTGCCGGATGATCCTGGCGGGCGATGGTCCGGAGCGGCCGTTCCTCGAATGCCTCGCTGCGGAACTGGAAGTCACCGCCGCCTGTCGGTTCGCGGGAATGGTGGATGACGTCGCGGCAGTCTATCGCTCGCTCGACGTGTTCGTGTTTCCGTCCATCGCCGAGCCACTCGGCAGTTCGCTGCTGGCGGCGATGGCGCACGGACGTCCGTGTGTCGCGCTTTCCGGGGGCGCGGTGCCCGAAGTGATTGAAGACGGCGTGAACGGTCTGCTGGTGAATGAACGTGATCCGGCCACCCTGGCCACCGCCATCCTGCGCCTGCTCGACGACCGCGATCTTGCAGCGCGCCTCGGTGTTGCCGCGCGCGGCACGATCGAGCAGCGTTTTACCGTCGCACGCATGGCGAGCGAGACCGTCGAGCTCTACCGCCGCCTGCTACGATCACAGTAACCCATGCTGGCAGCCGCATTGGCATTTGTAGCCGGTCTTCTCATCGGCAGCTTCCTCAATGTGTGCATCTATCGACTGCCGCGCGACCTTTCCGTCGCCAAGCCCAGCCGCTCCTTCTGCCCATCGTGTGAGAACACCATCGCGTGGTACGACAATATTCCGGTTTTGAGCTATATTCTGCTGCGCGCGCGCTGCCGGCAGTGCGGCGCGCACATTTCAATCCGCTATCCCCTCGTGGAGCTCACCACCGCGCTGTGGTTTGCATGGTCGGTATACGCGCTGGGTCCCGTGCCGGAAGCGCTCCGTCTCTGCTCATTCGGCGCCATTCTGATCGCGCTGGTGGTCACGGATTATGAGGAGCAGATTCTGCCCGACGAATTCACCCTCGGCGGCACAGTGCTGGGCATCGTCCTCTCGCTGGCCATCCCCGTTCACACCGGTATCGCGCACATGTTCCTGTACGACCAGAGCGAGCGCATCGCCTCTCTGGGCGAAGCGGGGCTGGGCGCGGCCGTGAGCAGCCTGGTACTCTGGCTGTTGCGCTGGCTTTACGAGAAGGTGCGGCATCGCGAGGGACTCGGCCTGGGCGACGTGAAAATGGTGGCCATGATCGGCGCGTTCCTTGGACTACAGGGAGCAATCCTCACCATCATGGTCGGTTCCGTTCTGGGCAGTGTGATCGGGCTTGCATTTGTCCTGCTCGCGCGCAAAAACGCCGCGACCTTTGAGCTCCCCTACGGCAGTTTTCTCGGCATTGCTGGCCTTCTGGTGGCCGCCTGGTTCCGCGCGGGGTTCTAGAGTGCAGGCGATCGGCGGCGTGGCGCACTCCGACAACCTCACCTTCATGCGCACACTCCCCGATGCCGCCGTGGATCTGATCTATGCCGATCCGCCTTTTTTTACGCGCCGGCAGCATGGTTCGTTCAACGATCAGTGGCCGGGCGGAATCGCCGTCTACATTGAGTGGCTCGACGCGCGGCTGCGCGAGATGCATCGGCTCCTGAAGCCGGATGGCAGCCTGATTGTGCATTGCGACTGGCACGCGAGCCACTACATCAAGGTCGCGCTGGATCGCATTTTCGGCTACCAGCGGTTCGTGAACGAGGTCGTCTGGTGCTACAAGTCAGGCGGGGCCAGTCCGAAACGCCGCTTCAGCAGGAAGCATGATGTGCTGCTGTGGTACACGAAGGGACCCGACTACTACTTCGCCGCGCCGCGCGAGAAATCCTACAATCGCGGCCGTAAACCGTATCGCTTCGCTGGCGTGCCCGAGTTCGAGGACGAAAACGGCTGGTACACCGTGGTGGGGATGAAGGACTGGTGGGAAATCGACATGGTGGGCCGCACCTCGCGCGAGCGCACAGACTACGCGACACAGAAGCCGCTGCGGCTGCTGGAGCGAATTGTGGAGGCCTGCTCGCCTCCGGGAGGCGTGGTTGCCGATTTCTTCTGCGGAAGCGGAACGACGTTGGTGGCCGCCGCACGGCTCGGCCGTCGCTGGATCGCCTGCGACGAGTCGGCTGAAGCGGTGAAGCTGACACGCCAACGTTTGGAGCGCGAGACACGATGAGCCGAGTGCAGAAGCTGGCGACGTCGCTGACCCTGATTGTCGCGGTGGCCCTGGCGTTACGCCTGGGGTACGCGATCGACTACGTCCAACAGCGGCCGCATCAGGCGCTGGGCGTGATTCCGTTTCTGTTCGAGCCCGGCAATATCGCGGCGTCGGTAGCAGCCGGCAGGGGCTTCAGCTCTCCGTTTCGCGTGGAAACCGGTCCGACCGCGTGGCTGACGCCTGTCTATCCGGCGATCCTGGCCGGGATCTTCCGGCTGTTTGGCGCATACACGTTTCAATCATTTGTGGCGGCTGCTGTTTTGAACATCTTGTGCTCCGCGCTGACGTGCCTTCCGGTCTATTTCGTCGGCCGGCGCATCGGCAATATCGGCGTCGCCGCGGGCGGTGCGTGGCTGTGGGCTCTATTTCCAAACGCAATCAGGCTGCCCGTGGAATCGATGTGGGAGGCGTCACTGGCAGCGTTGTTGACCGCGACCATCGTCTGGGCCACGCTGAAACTCGCCGGATCGCCGCGCGTGGCCGACTGGGGCGGGTACGGGCTGCTGTGGGGACTCGCCCTGATGACCAGTCCCAGCCTGCTCGCAGTGCTGCCAGTCCTGCTGGGCTGGCTCGCGTTTCGCACGCGGTTGTGGCGGCACGCGGCTGTAGCCGCGCTGATGGCCGCCCTTTGCTGTGGGCCGTGGACCGTGCGCAACTACGCCGTCTTCCGCCGCTTCATCCCGCTGCGTTCGGTGCTGGGGCTGACGTTGTGGATGGGCAATCACGACCAGTCGCGCGGCGAGTGGCCCGGCAGACTGCACCCCATTGCCAACGCCGACGAACGCGCCCGCTACATCGAGCTGGGCGAGGTCGCCTACATGCAGGAGAAGCAGAGCCAGGCAGTGCAGTTCATGCTCGATCATCCGGCCGATGAGGCGCGCGCGTGCTGGTTCCGGTTCGTCGCGCTCTGGGCCGGCGGATCGGCGCATCCGCTCGAAGATTTCGTCGCTTCGGATTCATGGGCCCTCCGCGGGATTCTCGCGTTCAATGTGCTCGCGTCGATCGGCGCGCTGGCAGGCATGATCGTGCTTTTCCGGAAGCGCAGCCCGTACGCGATTCCGCTGGCAGCGTTTCCCGTGGTCTTTCCGTGCGCGTATTATGTGACGCTGGCGATCCCGCGTTATCGCCTGCCCATCGATCCGATCCTGATGCTGCTGACCGCCATCGCCGCGTCGGCGCTCATGGCAACCGCCACGGTGGGTTCTTCCGGTTCACCCCGGCCTGAAACAGGCAGATCGCGTTCCCGTCGGGATCCCGCAAAGTAGCCTCGCGCCAGAGCCACGGCTGATTGCGTGGTTCCGATTCGAAGGAAATCCCGTGGCCCCGCAACCGCGCCACGGTGGCATCAAGATCCGCGCATTCGAAGTACACCAAAACGCCGGGGCTTGCCGGCGCCCGCTCCGCCAGGTGGACCGAGAATGTCGCGTCGCCCGTGGGACATTCAAAGCGCGCGTACTTCGGAAGGTCCCGAACAATCAGTTTCAGGCCGACCCGCTGGTAGAACTCAATCGACCTGGCGACATTTGTGGACGGAACGGTGACCTGATTGAGGTTCATACTTCGGCGGGTTCCGAACCGTGCTGCTGGTTTAGCTCCGTGTCGAGTTGGTCGATCACGCCATCGGTCGTAGCCGGATTCTTGAGGTCCTGAGACAGCCGCTGCAAAGCCACACCGATCACGTCGCGATGATGCAGCTTCGCGCCGAAGCGCCGCGCCGAAAGATCGAGCCAGAGCTGATGGACCAGATCGACGTCCTCGGGCCAGAGCCGCGGAGGATGGGGGCCGAGGTTGAAGAACTTCGATTTCTCCCGGCCCATGAAGACCTCCAGGGAGAGCGATGGCCGCGGCGCCGGCAGCGATTCCCACGCCTCGCCGACAATCTTACCCAGCACCGCGGCGTCAAAGCGCGGCGAAAGCCCCGCGACAATGCGCGCCGAGCCCAGCTTCTGCGCGGTCTGCACCACGGCCTGCCAGGCGTCGGCGCCCGGCACCGCGAGCAGTTCCACGTGCTTGCCAGCCTTTTCGGCAACGGTCACCACCTGGCTGAACAAATAGCGTTCGTCGGGTCCGAAGACCTGATCGGTTCCCAGCGTGATGGCCTGCGATCCACGCGTGCTCACATGCACGGTGATGACGACAATGTCGATCTTGCGTGTGTCTGTCTTGGCGAGGGTGCGTTCCAGGTGCTCAAGGTGGTTCGGGTTGCGGACCGCCACCAGGACATTGCCGGGGCGCACATCCACGGTCTCGGGCACAACGTCGTCGCTGCCGGCAAGCCGGAATTCCTCCAGCTCAGCGCCGGCCGTGCTCTTGCGGCGCTTGTTCACGTGCTCGGAGACCGCAAACGTAATGAAGAAGGCGGCAGTAAAGCACAGCCCGGAGATGGTGGCCACCTTCTTCGTGAACACATTGACAATGGCCAGCGTAAACAGCGACGTGGTGATGAGCGCGAGTCCGACGGGCAGTTCGACGCCGCCGATCTTCAGGTTGCCGGGCACGCGCCATTCCGGCGCACCGGGCTGCTTGAAGCGCAGCACCAGCACGGCCAGCCCGTTCATCGCGAAGCTCCACACCACGCCGAACGCGTACGCTTCGCCTAGCAGGATGACGTCGCCGCGGCTCACCAGAATCGTGATGAGCTGCAGGATCACGATGATGCCGATCAGGCGGCTGCTGGTGCCGTATTTCGGATGTGGCTTGCGGAACGAAGCGGTGAGAACGCCGTCCTCGGCCACGCGATTCAGCACGCCGTTCGATCCGATGATGGCCGTATTGACCGCTCCGGAAAGAATCATCGCGCCCACCAGCACCACAAACGCGTGGAAGAGAAGACGCAGCGACTCGGGCCCCACCAGGTACATCGAGAGGCCGCCGATCAGGTTGTCCAGAAACTTGCCGCGAACCGCATCGGGAATGATCATCACTCCGAAGAACGACACCAGCGAAGTGAAGAGCATGGAGTACATGAAGATCACGAAGCCGGCACGCTCCAGATTCTTCAGCTTCGGCGAGGCAATTTCGCGATTCACCTGCGCCAGGCTCTCCTCGCCACTCATGGCCAGCAGTGAGTGGCCGAGACCGATGAGCATCGCAATCACCGTGAAATGTGGCCAGATTGTGCCCTGCAGCCAGCCCAGCGCATCGGGCCCGTAATGGATGTTCGCAGGCGTTGGGAGCGGCACCGGCTGGAAGCCGCGCGTGATGATGGTGACCAGGCACCACACAATCAGCATCACCACCATCACGGTAGTGACCTGCATAATCCGCAGCGCTTTCTCGCTCGACTCACGAATGCCGATGACATTCTTTCGCCAGAAATACAAGGTGACAACCACGGCGAAGACGGTGGCGAATGTCGCCGCATTCACCTCCCAGCCGGGGCGGTGAAAGTACACAGCCATTTCGTTCAGCAGGCCGGCCGCGTAGAGACCCGCGCTGACGGCGCTGATGGGACCGGTGAGCACGTAGTCGAACATGAGGGCCGAAACGGAGAACTTCGCCAGCGTTCCGCCCATGGCTTCGTGCACCACGCGGTAGACACCGCCGCGCACGAACATGCTGCAGCTCTCGATGTACACGGCGCGCACCGCGTAGGAGAACAGCATGATTGCGAGGATGAACCAGGGAGCCGACTTCCCGATGGCGCTCTCGGCGATGCCGCCCACGTAGTACGCGGATGAAGCGAGGTCGCTCAGAACGATGGCCGCCGCCCTCCAGAACGAGATGAAGGACAGCATGACGGTGGTAGCGACCACGACCTTTGTCGCACCACTGGAATTGCGCAGCGATGTCACCAGCTCAGCTCCTTGTGCGCGCCATAACGGCCGCGACACTCTCAAATACGCCGGCGAGGTTAGCTGACGGGCTCGGGCTTGAAAGTACCCGGCTTCTTGCGGAAGCTGCGCCCCGTTGGGTGGGTCCCCCGCTCCTTGTCGGATTAGGCCATGAGGAATCTTCATCGATTGTAGCCAAAAGACAGCCCTGTTGCATGAACGAAGCCTAGCGCAGATGCTGGAAAGGGATGCCCGAACTCCCGGATATTGCCGCCTATCTGATCGCGCTCGAACCGCGCATCGCCGGCAGGACGCTGGAGTGCGTGCGTGTGGGCAGCCCATTCCTGTTGCGCAGCATCCAGCCGCCCCTGGCGGAAGCGCACGGGCGGGCAGTACGGGAGCTGCGACGCGTCGGCAAGCGCATCGCCATCGGCCTGGAGGGCGAGCTGTGGCTGGTGCTGCACCTGATGATTGCGGGGCGGCTGCACTGGCGGCCTGCGGGCGCGAAAATCGGCGGGCGGCAAAATCTGGCGGCGTTCGATTTTGCCGGCGGCTCGCTCACGCTGACCGAGGCGGGGGCAAAACGGCGGGCGTCGCTGCATGTGGCGCAGGGCGAGGACGGGCTGCGCGCACTCGACCCCGGTGGAATTGACGTGTTCACGGCGAATTTGGCTTCGTTTCGTTCGGCGCTGGCCGCGGAGAACCACACGCTGAAGCGGGCGCTCACCGACCCGCGGGTGCTCAGCGGCATCGGCAACTCGTATTCCGACGAGATTCTACATGCCGCGCAGCTTTCGCCCCTCGCACAAACGCAGAAACTGAAACCCGAGGAATGGGAGCGGCTGTTCACAGCGACGCGCGAGACGCTGACCGCCTGGATCGAGCGGCTGGGCGCGGAAGCACGGCTGGCGTTTCCCGAAAAGGTGACCGCGTTTCGCGATGGCATGGCGGTACACGGCCGCTACGGAAAACCATGCCCCCGTTGCGGCGAGAAGGTGCTGCGCATCCGCTACGCGGACAACGAAACGAATTACTGCGCACGCTGCCAGACGGGGGGCCGGGTGCTGGCGGATCGCGGTCTTTCGCGGCTGCTGGGCGCTGACTGGCCGCGCACGCTCGACGAACTCGAGGCGCTGGCGCGGCGATGACGCGGCGGCCGATGGCGGTTTCGGTGATCGCGGGGTTCTTGTTTGGAGCGACGGCGATTGCCGCGGTGGTGGGGTTCTCGCTGTTGTTTCCGGGCCCGCTGCTGGAGCGGATGTGGGCGCTGAATCCGCGGGGCGAGGTTGTGTTTCGCGCAATGGGCCGCATCTCTGGCGTGTTTCTGATGGAGTTGGGCGCCGGAACGGCCGTGGCGGGCGTTGGGTTACTGCGCGGGCGGCGGTGGGGGTGGCGGATCGCAGTGGCGCTGTTCACGCTGAACGGATGCGGCGATGTGGTGTCGCTCTTCATCACGCACGACTGGATACGGAGCGGGACGGGCGTCGCGGTGGCCGCGGTGTTCCTGCTCGCGCTGATGCGGCCGCGTGTGCGGACGTTCTTTCGTCCGCCGGACAGACCCGTGCGACAATAAAATGTCGATGGATGAACGCGCGTTTTACCGCGAGTCGCAGACGACCAAGCCGATCAGCCTGAACTGCCCGTTCTGCCGCGCAACCGAAACCTACGACCTGAAGTGGCTGGTGCGCACCAGGGTGGCACAACTGCCTCGCGGCGCCGACGAGCGCGATCGGGCCAAATTCGCCAAGGCGGCGAATTACATGGTCCTGATGGAAGACAAGGTCATGTGCAAGAACATGCGGTGCCGGAAACGCTTTGACGTCTCCGGGATCAAGACGACAGCTTTCATTTAACCTGGTCACAGTTTTGCCGCACGTGAGTCTCACAAGGGGAGGATACGTGTGCTCTGGCGATTTGCGATTGCGGCAGTGATTTCGGCGGTACTGGCGGCGAGCGGCGGGTTCGACGGGAAATGGGTTATCGACCGGTCGAGTACCGGCGATGAGCCTGTGCCGGTGCACCT
>Ga0335085_10002081_pt1 | contig 38834 bp, 35 predicted proteins | sample Lox_Sample_45_FD_206712 | JGI IMG/M metagenome (GOLD analysis project Ga0335085, IMG submission 206712) | Soil microbial communities from Loxahatchee National Wildlife Refuge, Florida, United States - Lox_Sample_4.5 | ecosystem: Environmental > Terrestrial > Soil > Wetlands | place: USA...
CCCATGCTCTCTGGCATGCTGACCGGCAAGATGACGACGGAGCGCGCAGCAAACCTGGCCGCCGACGACTGGCGCCGCAAGAACAAGGAATTCAATGAGCCGCGGCTGAGCCAGAATCTGCGCCTCGTCGAATTGCTGCGCGAGATTGGCGCCGGCCATGGCGTGACTCCCGGAGTGGTGGCCGTGGCATGGGTGCTGCACAATCCCGCGATTACCGCCGCAATTGTCGGCGGCCGCAGCGCCAAGCAGGTGGAGGAGACCGCTGCCGCACTTAACTTTCGATTGACCGAGGAAGAATTCGCGAAGATCGGCTCGTTTCTGGCTACGATGCAGCAGTGAGTCCGGGCCGTTTCACGTTCTCCAAAACAAAAACCCCGGCCGAAGCCGGGGTTTTGTTTTCAAGCGAAGAATGTTGGTTACATTGCAGCGACAAAGTCCGGAACCATGACGGCTGCGTGTTCTTGCAGCAACTGCGTCATGCGGGCTGCCATGCCGGTGTACATCGATGCGGCGCGGAACGCATTCACGCGAACACCCTCGCCAGCGTGCCGAAAGGCATATTGCGCCAGGGCAGCCAGGACGCAAACCCGAATCTGCATCGCGTCGCTGTGCAAGGTTTCGATGAGCAGGCGATCCACGGAATCGCAATGCTTGGCGGCGAAGTCTGCCATCTCCTGCATGACGCGCGCGTTCTGGTAGATCACCCACAGACCTTTGGGACCTTCCATGCGATGCCAGGCATCCTCGGGGGTGGCGCTCAGACCTTCCTGCCACAAGAAGTGGTCGCTCAGTTCGCGAGCGCTCCATTCAGGGCGAAGACGGGTCAGCAACGAATCCCATGTTTGGGAGTTGCGACGCTGCACGCCTTGGCGCCACTTCACAAGAACTAAAGCAGTCGCAACCACGGCAGCAATTTGGAGTACAAGCAATGCCATTATCGATCCCCAAAATCAGTCTATCGGCACTTGATGCTCTACTGTCCGAACTCTGAACAATTCTCTGTACACCACTACTTGTAGCAGAATCCAAATTGTTTGTCTCCGGCAAAAAGGGGGCTAGGCATACCACTTTTGGGGGATAAATTATGGTGCCGACGGAACGGCGTTAATGCCTGATGAAGGTAATGGCCGATTCGCTGCTGCGGGATCTGACGCGCTCGCATGCGCACGCCCGAGGCCCGCATGCGGCGTCGAAAGCCTTCCATTACAATGGAATACAGGGAGAAATCTCTCCGAAGGAGTCACACCGGAGTGCTCGAGAGAACCTTCAGCATCATCAAGCCGGACGCCGTAGCCGATGGAGTTGCCGGCGCCATTCTCAGTGAAATTGACAAGGCCGGCTTCCGCATCGTCGCCATCAAGAAGGCATTCATCAGCAAAAAAGAGGCTGAAGGCTTTTACGCGGTTCACAGCGAGAAGCCGTTCTTCTCGAGCCTCACGGACTTCATGGCTTCGGGTCCGCTCATCCTTATGGTTCTTGAGAAGGAGAACGCCATTGCGGACCTGCGCAAGCTGATGGGCGCCACCAATCCCGCCAACGCCGAAGAAGGCACGATCCGCAAGAAGTTTGCGCGGTCACTGGGTGAAAACGCCATCCATGGGTCCGATGCCCCAGAAACCGCAGCCTTCGAGATCGGCTACTGGTTCGCCGGCTACGAGTTAATTTAGCGAGTGACAATCGGAATTGGAGCACTTCGCGAAGGAGCTTGTCTTATGACTTCAAACGACAATCAGCTCGCGCCCTTGTTCCTTGAGTTTTCCAGGAAGAAGCTCCTGGGACAGTATTGGCCGCGGATGAAAGAGTGCGTGGCTCCGCTGGCCACGGGGCAGATATGGTGGCGGCCTAACGACGCCTCGAACAGCATCGGAAATCTGCTGCTCCATCTCGACGGCAATGTGCGCCAATGGCTGGTCGATTCATTCAATAAGAGTGAGAACAGGCGCAATCGCCCGGCAGAATTCGCGGCGAAAGATGGGCTCTCGGCTGCCGAATTGCTTTCGCGCCTTGGCGCCACGCTCGATGAAGCCGCCAAAGTTCTCGACCGCCTCACCGTCGATGAACTGCTCGCGCCTTACGAGATTCAGGGCTACCACGTGCGTGGCCTCGACGCTGTCTATCAGGTTGTGGAGCACTTTGGCCTGCACTATGGGCAGATCGCTTACATCACGAAGAGTCTGCTTGGCAAAGACCTCGGCTTTTACAAAGAGCTGAATAAGACCGGCCGCGCCTCGTGAAGCTCCGCGCTCGCGGATTTACGGACGTCGCGCGATTGCCACGCGGGAAATGCTTTGTAAATCCTTCACAAATTCAATTCCAACGAATCCGGAGGCGGCGAGTAAGCCTTTAATCGCCGCATCCTGGCCGAATCCGATTTCGAGGACGAGAAATCCGCCGCTGACGAGCGCATCGAACGCCGCGGGAATCAAGCGGCGATAAACTGCAAGACCGTCCCGGCCGGCAAAGAGCGCCTGCGCTGGTTCGAACTCGCGTACTTCGACGGAGAGCGAATCGCGATCTCCCTCCGCCACATATGGAGGATTGGAAACGATCAAGTCGAATCGCTCACCCGCTACCGGTGCCAGCAGGTCGCCCTCGTGGAAGCGCACTCTCTCCGCGACTCCATTGCGGAGAGAGTTGGCTCGCGCCACTTCGAGAGCGTGCGCGGAGATGTCGGTCGCATGGATCTGTGCGATCGGTAATTGGCTCGCCAGCGCGACGGCGATGGCTCCCAACCCCGTGCCCACATCCAGAATGCGCGGACGCTCAAGCTCGCACGCCAGATCGATGGCCTTCTCCACCAAGTGCTCGGTTTCAGGCCGCGGTATCAGCACTTCGCGGTTGACCGTGAAGCTCAGCCCGAAGAATTCCGCCTCGCCCGTGATGTATTGGATAGGCTCTCCGGCGCGGCGGCGTTCAACTCCGGCACGAAAATCGGCCTTCGAGTTTGCGGGTAGCCTTTCGTGGTCGTGCGCGATCAACCAGGCCAGATTCGCGTCCGGCATATCCGCTCTGATCGCATGAAGCAGCAGTGTCTCGGCGTCGCGTCGCGCGCGCGTTGGATGCGGCCCCGCAGCCAGCGAGCTTTCCGCTTCGACAAGCAGCGTACGAATTGTCTCGCGATCGGTCAACACGGTCGGCATCTGCGTTCAATCCCCCGAAAAGCTCCGTGGCTTCGTGCGCATCGTCCCACTGCGAGGCACAGTTCAAATATAGATGTCCTATAATCGACTCCGAAAGCTCGCTTTCCCCTTTGCGCGTGATCTGATCGGCGAGCCCATCCAATTGCACCTCAGTCGTCCGCTGCGAACTTGCATGCACGATGCATTCGCATGGGATCGGCGCCGCACCTTTTTCCCAGGGTTGCGCTGGTTCAGCCTGACCGGAACGTGGAGGATTATGCAGCCAGGCCGCAATCTTTCCTCATCTCGATCCCGGCTCTGCTCCGTTTTCCTGCTCTCGCTCGGCGCTCTGCCGGCCCTTGCAGAAGGCGCCCAGTCCACGCCCAGTATTCTTGCGCCCGCGTCTACTCCCGCGCATGAGATTTACGGCCTCTCGCTCTTCGTGCTCCTGATTACCGGTTCCATCTTCGCAGTGGTCGCGGGGCTGCTCGCTTACGTAATCGTCAAATTCAGGGCGCGCGGGCCCGACGCCGAGCACGAGCCGCCGCAGATTTACGGCAGCACGCAAGTGGAGCTGGCCTGGACCGTCATTCCTGTTCTCATCGTGGTCGTTCTATTTCTCACCACCGCGCGCATCATCTTTGCGATTCAGGATGCACCCGAACCAAAGTCGGCGCTGGAAGTGACCGTGATTGGCCACCAGTTCTGGTGGGAGTTCCGCTATCCCAAGCTGAACATCGTTACCGCCAACGAGTTGCACATTCCCGCGAGCACGCGCGAAGCACCCGAGCCGACTTATCTGCACTTGCTTTCGGCCGACGTCGATCACAGCTTCTGGGTGCCCCAACTCGCCGGTAAAACCGATTTGATTCCGAACCACCCCAACGAGATGTGGCTCGATCCAAGCACGCCCGGCCTCTATGTGGGCCAGTGCGCGCAGTTTTGTGGCATCGAACATGCCAAAATGCTCATTCGCGTTTACGTTGACACGCCGCAGCAATTCGACGCATGGGTAAGGAATCAGCAGCGACTTGGCGTTGACGATTCCACTGTCGCCGCCGGACGCCAGGTTTTTGAATCGCAGGCCTGCGTCAACTGCCACACCATTGTGGGCACGCCCGCCCACGGAACCTTCGGCCCCGATCTCACGCACCTGATGAGCCGGGCAACCATCGCCGCAGGCGCCGCGGCGAACACACCCGAAAATCTGCGCGCATGGATTCACGATCCCGGGACATTCAAGCCCGGAGCGCTGATGCCCGCCATGCAACTCACCGATCAGCAAACCGACGAAGTTGTGGCGTACCTCGCCACCCTGCACTGAAGGAACCACGATGGCCGACCAGACACTTCCGATTCCCGGCTCAGTAACAGCAACGCCGTCGCGCGATGCGGCGCTGCTGGAGTGGTTGCATAGTTGGGTCGTCACCGTCGATCACAAGAGGCTGGGCATTCTCTACGTTGTGTATGCGATTTTCTTTCTGCTCGTCGCCGGAGCCGAAGCGCTGGCCATGCGGATTCAGCTGGCCATCCCCAATAATCACTTTCTGTCGCCCGAACTCTACAACGAGTTTTTCACCATGCACGGCACCACGATGGTTTTCCTGGTCGGCATGACCTTTATCTTCGGTTTCGGCAACTATCTGGTTCCTCTGATGATTGGCGCACGCGATATGGCCTTCCCGCGGCTGAATGCATTCAGCTTCTGGATGACGGCCTTCGGCGGCGTGTTGCTCTACTTCAGCTTCATTGGCGGCTTTGGCCTGTATGGCATGGGCGCAGCACCCGACGTGAGCTGGTGGGCTTACGCGCCGCTCACTGCCAAAGCATTTTCGCCGGGCCACAACACCGACTATTGGGCGCTGTCGCTCATCGTGATGGGATTCGGCACGCTGGGTGCAGCCATCAATACCCTGGCAACGGCGTTTTCAATGCGTTGCCGCGGCATGACGCTCTTCCGCATGCCACTCTTCGTTTGGCTGATGGTCGTGACCAGCGGTCTTACGCTGATCACCATCACGCCTCTCACCGCCGCGCAGATCATGCTGACTATCGATCGCTACCTCGGCGGGCATTTCTTTGACACGCAGGCGGGCGGTTCGGCAACGGTGTGGATGCACTTTTTCTGGATCTTCGGCCATCCGGAAGTCTATGTTTTGATCCTGCCCGCGTTCGGCATTGCGAGCGAAGTGATCCCGGTGTTCTCGCGCAAAGCCATCTTCGGCTACCCGGTGATGGTTGCGGCCTCGGTCGGGATCGCGTTCGTGAGCGTAAGCGTGTGGGCGCACCACATGTTCACGATCGGCATGACCTCGGTGAGCAACTCCTTTTTTGTCCTCTCCACTATGATGGTTGGCATTCCTACAGGCATCAAGATCTTTAACTGGATTGCGACCATGTGGGGCGGCAAAATCCGCTTCGCTACACCTATGCTGTTTGCCACTGGATTTCTGTTTCAGTTCCTGATTGCGGGATTGACCGGAATCATGCTTTCCGTTGCGCCCTGGGATTGGCAATTGCACAACTCCTACTTTGTGATCGCGCATTTTCACTACACGCTGACCGGCTCATTCGTCTTCTGCATCTTTGCCGCGATTTATTACTGGTATCCGAAAGTCACCGGACGCATGTTGTGCGAGAACCTCGGGAAGTGGCACTTCTGGCTCTTTCTCGTCGGCTTCCACCTCACTTTTGACACCATGCACTTTGTCGGCATTCTCGGCATGCCGCGCTCCATTTACACCTATGAGGCCGATCGCGGATGGGGCACGCTCAACATGATCATCTCCGCGGGCGGATTGATCCAGGGCATCGCGGTGCTGATCTTTGCATGGAACCTCATCCACTCCTATCTGCACGGCAAGCAGGCGGGCAACGACCCATGGGACGCGTGGACACTCGAATGGTCCACTCCATCGCCGCCGCCCGCCTATAACTTTGCAGACGATCCCGTGGTGCGCAGCCGCCGGCCGCTCTGGGACATCAAGCACCCCAACGATCCCGACTGGAAGTACGAACAATGAGCGCGATTCAGAATTCGATGCCAATCTTCGCCGATGAAAACTGGCGCCTGCCTTCGCGCGGCCGCGTGGGCATGTTCGCGCTCATCATCGGCGAGTCGGCCATCTTCACTATTTTTGTAATCGCCTACGTTTATTACATCGGCCGCAGCACATACGGTCCCACGCCGCAGATTCTCGACATTCCCATCTTCAACACGGTCTGCCTGCTTTCGAGCAGCCTCACCATCTGGCTCGCCGAGCACGCCATCGAGCGCGGCCGCATGCGCGCCTTCGCGGCGTGGTGGGCGCTCACCATGGCGCTGGGCGTCATTTTTCTCGTAGGAACAGCGCAGGAGTGGACGCGGCTCATCGTTCACGAAGGCCTGACGATCAGGACGAATTTGTTCGGCACCACTTTCTACTCGCTTGTTGGCCTTCACGCCACGCACGTCGTCGTCGGCCTCGTCATGCTTTCGCTGGTCATGATCTTCACGCTTCTTGGGCGCGTGGAGCAGCGTCACGCCGAGCGCATTCAGGTGCTCTCGCTCTACTGGCACTTTGTTGACGCGGTGTGGGTTGTGGTCTTCACCGTGGTCTATATCGTGGGCAGGTAATCACTATGGCAGATTCTCTCCAACACGGCGAGCAACAAAGCGCGACAATTCACCTGCCCGCGCCCACCGCGTGGCCCATCATCCTGGCCTTCGGCTGCACACTCGCAGCCGCGGGATTGGTTACCAGCGCGGCCATCAGCATTTTCGGCGGCGTCTTCATGCTTGCCGGCTGCATCGGATGGTTTCGCCAGGTGCTGCCGCACGAGCGGCATGAAGAAGTCGCCGTTGCCGTTCAGCCGGTCACCATCGCTTCGTCTCGCGTCCTGGTCGATCGCATCCGGCTCAGCCCCAGACATCGCGCGCGGGTGCCTGTCGAAACCTATCCCGTCATCAGCGGCATCAAGGGCGGCATCGCCGGCGGCATCGCCATGATCGGGCCGGCGCTCCTCTACGGCCTGATTGCGCAGCACAGCATCTGGTACCCGGTGAACCTGCTTGGGGGCGCGGGAGTCGCGGGCTGGAGCCATCCCACGACGGCGGAGATTGCTGCCTTCCATTGGCAAAGCCTGCTCATCGCCATCGTGATTCATTCACTCACCTGCCTGCTGGTTGGCCTGCTCTATGGCGCCATGCTGCCCATGTTGCCGCGCCACCCGATTTTGCTCGGCGGCATTATTGCTCCCGTTTTGTGGACGGGCATTCTGCATTCCTTCATGGGCATCATCAATCCCGCGCTCGCCGACCGCATCTCGTGGAGTTGGTTTCTGGTTTCGCAGGTGGCCTACGGAATCACCGCGGGAATTGTCGTTGCGCGCCAGGAACGTGTTCCCACGGGACAATCCCTGCCTTTTGCCGCACGCATGGGTATTGAAGCGCCCGGCATGATGCACTCGCGCACCGACGCCGGACCACCGCGCGATAAGGAGAAGCCGTGAAGCCGCGCGAATCGCTCTTGTTCGGCGCGATGCTTGCCGCGCTCGTCTCCGGTTGTGCAAACGCGCCCGGGTATCCGCCCGATCCTGTTCAGCGGCCCGATGCGGTCACGGATTTCGCAACACTCTACAGCCAGAACTGCGCCGCATGCCACGGAGCGAATGGGCAGAACGGGCCGGCCATCGATCTCGCCAATCCCGAATACCAGGCCCTCGTTGACGACGCAACGCTGCGCAAGTGGATCTCCGGCGGCATGCCTGGCACCGAGATGCCCGCCTTTGCGCAATCGCAGGGCGGAATGTTGACCGACGCGCAGGTGAATGCTCTTGTGGATGGAATGCGCGAAAAGTGGTCGCGGCCGAACGCGTTCGCGGGCGCCACGCCTCCGCCTTACACCGAGACAGCGTCTGGCGATCCACATCGAGGCGAGCTTGGCTATCAGGCGCACTGCGCATCCTGCCACGAGGCCTCGCGCGAGCAGATCACAAGCCCGGTCTATCTTGCGCTCATCGGCGATCAGGCATTGCGCGACATCATCGTCGCCGGACGGCCGGATATCGGCCAGCCCGATTGGCGCAGCGACGGTCCGGCTGGCAAGGCCGCCACGCCGCTTTCCGCTGGGGACGTTGACGACATTGTTTCGTATCTAGCGAGCCTGCGGACAACTTCGCCGCAAACCGACGCCACCACTGTGCCCCATCAGTCGGCGTCAAACGGGAGCCACGCAAAATGAACCCTGAAGAAAACAAACGGGACTCGCCGACGCCGCGAAGCGTGGCCGCGCCCACCGCGGGTGAAGCGGCAAATTCTCCTCGCCTCGTATCCCGGCGGTGGCTGCTCTTCAAGGCCAGCATCGCTCTCAACGGGATTGTTGGCGCGGTGCTCGCCGTGCCTGTCCTGCGCTACTTCTTCGCGCCCTGGCGCAAAGACGCGAGCTACGACTCCTGGGTTTCGCTCGGACCTGCCACCGATTTTCCAGCCGGAGAAACTCGGCTCGCATTTTACAAAAATCCCTCCGCCAATTCGTGGGACGGCCAGACGGACAACGTCGCCTGCTACGTGCGCAGCGAAAGCGCCAACCAATTCCGCGTCTTCGCCATCAACTGCGCGCACCTTGGCTGCCCCGTACGCTGGTTTCCGCAGTCGCAGCTTTTCATGTGTCCCTGCCACGGCGGCGTCTACTACGCCGACGGCTCGCGCGCCTCCGGTCCGCCTGAGCGCGGCCTCTTTACATACGACTGGAAAATTTCTTCCGGCGAGTTATACATTGACGCCGGGCAGATGCCGACGCTCTCAAACACGGCCAAGCTTGTGAAGATTTCAACCAGCACTGGAGATTGCGCATGCACCGGCTGAAGCAAACCGTAAGCCGCGTTTACAACTGGCTCGAGCTGCGCCTGCAACTCGAAGGGCCGGTCAAGGACGCGGCTCTGCATCCGGTGCCGCGCAACACGGCGAGTTGGTGGTACGTCTTCGGCAGCGCCGCATTCACGCTGCTGTTTTTGCAAATCTTCACCGGCATTCTGCTGGCGCTGGTTTACGTTCCTTCGGCGGGCGAAGCGTGGAACAGCCTGAACGTTTTGAATCATCAGATTCCTCTTGGCTGGTTTTTGCGCGCGCTGCACGGCTGGGGTTCGAACTTCATGGTCGCCATCGTCTTCATCCACATGGCGCAGGTGTTTCTTTTCGGTTCGTACAAATTTCCGCGCGAGCTTACGTGGATCGTCGGCGTTTTTCTATTGCTGATGACGCTTGGCATGGCTTTCACCGGGCAGGTTCTACGTTTCGATCAGGATGCTTATTGGGGCCTGGGCATCGGAGCATCCATCGCCAGCCGCGTGCCGTTCATCGGTGGCGGCCTGGTGCATCTGCTTCTCGGCGGTCCCATTATCGCGGGGGCCACGCTCTCACGCTTTTTTGCGTTTCACGTGTTCGTCATTCCCGGAGCGTTGCTGCTCTTCGTTTTCGTGCATGTGTGGATGGTTCTCAAGCTCGGCATCAATGAGTGGCCGATGCCGGGGAGGCTCGTTCACCGCGCAACCTATTTACAGGAATACAAGCAGCTCACGCACGAGGACGGCATTCCCTTCATCCCCGGCGCGTTCTGGAAGGATCTCGTCTTCTCCGGCGCGATTCTCGCCGCCGTCGCCGTGTGCGCGTTCGTGTTCGGACCCTATGGGCCCAGCGGCCAACCCGATCCGTCGATCATTCAAACCGTTCCCAAGCCGGACTTCTCGTTCCTATGGATCTACACCGTGCTCGCGTATCTGCCGCCGGAGATGGAAACGCCATTCATGCTGATCGCGCCGATCCTCGCCATCGCCGGACTGCTCGCGCTGCCGTTTTTTGCATCGGAGGGAGAGAAGAGCTGGCATCGACGCCCGGTTGCGGTGCTCACCGTTTCAACGATTGCCGTTTGCTGGGGCGTGCTCACGCATCTGGGAACCACGACGCCGTGGAGCCCGCACATGAACGCGTGGAGCAGCGATCCGCTCCCTGTGCACTATTTGCAGTCGGCCACGCCGCTGGTCCGACAAGGCGCTGTCGTCTTCCAGGCCAAGCAGTGCCGCAACTGCCACTCGATCGGCGGTGTGGGCGGCGAGCGCGGGCCTGCGCTCGACGACGTGGCCACGCGTATGACCATCGACCAGATGCGCTTCAAAGTGGTCACCGGCGGCGGCAACATGCCCGCTTACGGAAAGAATCTTTCTCCCGCGGAGATTGAGGCGCTGGTCAGTTTTCTCGAAACGTTGCATCCGGCGAACGAGCCGCCTGCGTACGACGCCTCGCGGCGCGCGGTCGACGGTGAAGAGCCAACGGAGACTCCCAAACCCGCAACGAATGCGCACACGACAGTCCCATGAGCGACACCACGACAGTTGCGGACCTCTTTACCCAGTGGGATATTCCCTGGATCGTTACCACTGCGCTTGGACTTACTGCGATCATTTACACGCGCGGCTGGATGCTGATTCGGCGGACGCGCCCTGCGCAATTCCCTGTCTGGCGACTCGCCACATTTCTCGGCGGCATCGCGGCTCTCTTTGTCGCCGTCGCCTCGCCGCTTGACACCTTCAGCGAGTCGCTCCTCTTCATGCATATGGCGCAGCACTTTGTGCTGATGTCGATCGCGCCGCCGCTGATCGTCTTCGGCGCGCCCGTTGTTCCCATACTGCGCGGCCTGCCCCGCTTCGCAATTCGCCGCCTGCTTCGCCCGCTCTTTGTCTCACGCCTGCTGCCAAGAGCTGGCGCGTTTCTCACGCGCCCACGCGTTGCCTGGCTGGCTATGAACGCCGCATACATCGGCTGGCACATTCCGCGCGCCTACGAGTTCGCGCTGGCCTCGGAAAACTGGCACAACTTTGAGCACGCCTGCTTTTTCTTTACCAATCTGATGTTCTGGTGGCCGATCATTCAGCCGTGGCCAAGCCGCTCGCTGCGCTCGCGCTGGGTCTTGATTCCCTATCTTCTGCTGGCGGACGTGGTCAATACAGGAGTCTCGGCCTTCCTCTGCTTTGCCGGCCGCCTTCTCTATCCGAGCTATGCATTTCTTCCGCGGCCCTTCGGGTTCGCCGCGCTTAATGACCAGGTCGCCGCTGGCGCTTTCATGTGGGTGTGCGGGACGATGGTCTACCTGATTCCCGCGGTCGCGATTGTCGCACAGCTTCTCTCGTCTCAGACGGGCGTGCCGCGCGGAGTTCAGACACTCCACGAACACGAGGCGTGAGCTGCGGACTCAGAGCGGGTAGCGTTCGGCATCGACGCAGTGCCGGGCGACGGCGCGGCTCAACGCAACCACATCGCTCGGTGTCGAGCGCGCCAGCCTCCGCAGAATCGCCAGCTGCGTTGCTAGCGCGTCGCCTTCGCCGCATGCCGCGAGCACGCGCCGCGCCGCCCGCTCGGCCAGAGTCATCGATTCTTCGGCCAGCAATCCCGTCATCGCAGCAGCAACCTCACCTGTGCGGTTCCCTGCGCGTGCCATCTTCTGTGCGCGCACCAGCGCAGACTCAAGCGCAAACACCTGGCTGATCATGTCGGCCAGGTCGGCCATGATCTCCTGCTGCTCTTCAAGCGCTGTCATGAATCGCTGGCTAGCCACTCCTGCGGCAAACAGTGCCATCTTCTTTACCGCGGCCAGCACCGCCGTCTCATGCGCAAGCGGCTGCTCTCGATCCGCGTCGCCACCGAAGGCGGGCGGTTCCATCACTTCGTCCATCACGCGCTTGATCGCCGCGAGCAGCGGGAGCTTGCCGCTCATCGCGCGCTTCATCATCCATCCCGTAATGATGAGCCGGTTGATCTCGTTCGTTCCTTCGAAGATCCGATTAATCCGCGCGTCTCGATACGTGCGCTCCGCCGGATAGTCCTCGACATAGCCGTATCCGCCCATCGTCGCAATCAGCTCATCGGTTACCAGCGTGAGCATCTCAGAGCCGTAGACCTTCAATATGGAGCACTCGACGGCGTACTCTTCAATACTTTTGGGAATTTCGAACCCGCGCGGAACATCGCTGCGCTGGCCGGAAGGTCCGGCATTTGCGCCGTTGAGCTTCGCCTCGATCAGGCCTGCGGTTCGATAGGCCATGCTCTCCGCCGCGTAAAGCTGAGCGGCCGCCGATGAAATTTTGCGCTGGATCAGGCCAAACTCGGCAATCGCTTTGCCAAACGCGCGGCGCTCTTTGGCGTAACGGATCATCTGCGCCAGCGCGTGCCGTGCCCCGCCGATGCATGCAACGCCCAACTTGAAGCGACCCACGTTGAGCACATTGAATGCGATGTGATGGCCCTTGCCGGCTTCGCCCAGCAGATTCTCTTTTGGGATTTTGCAATCCTGCAAAACCAGCGGGCATGTTGACGAGCCGCGAATCCCAAGTTTGTGCTCTTCAGCGCCGATCGTGAGCCCCGGTGTTCCGCGCTCGATGAGGAAAGCGGAAAATTTTTCGCCGTCAATTTTTGCGAAGACTGTATAAAGGTCCGCGATGCCGCCATTGGTGAGCCACTGCTTCTCGCCGTTCAGAATGTAGTGGGCGCCATCGGGCGAAAGCACGGCGCGAGTGCGGATGTTCATGGCGTCCGAACCTGAGCTGGCTTCGGAGAGTCCATATGCGCCGATAGATTCGCAAGATGCGAGGCGGGGCAGGTAGCGATGCTTCTGCTCTTCGGTCCCGTACCAGACCAGCGGCAGAGTGGCGATGCCGACGTGCGCGCCGAACGCCGTTGAAAAACTTGCCAGCACGGAGATGTGGTCGGTGATGAGCGTCGAGCTCACCTTGTCCATCCCCAGGCCGCCATACTCCTCGGGGACATCGATCGCTGTGAATCCAAGCTCCGCGGCCTTGCGGAGGATCGCCGGCATCGCGCCCGGCTCTTTTCGCTCGATCTCCGCCACGCGCGGCAAAATCTCCTCGCGCGCAAACTGCTCCGCTGTCGCGGCGATCTGCCGCTGCTCCTCGGTCAGGTCTTCGAGAGTGAAGACTTCTTCCGGCGTGCGCGATTCGATGAGGAAGCTGCCGCCGGCAGCGGCGGCAATCGGAGATGCGGTGACGGCGTCCATAGGCTTAAAGGGTCTCCTTGCAATCCCGCAACCGAGCCCGTTGCGCCAACCTTACTTGAGCGCATCAAGTCTCTGCAACCGGCCGTCACCGTCACGCCGTTATCGAGTGGCTTCAAACAGGAACCACGCGCGCCGCTCCGCTTCGTCGATCCAAACTTCGATCAGGCTGGTCGTGGCGTAGTCGTTGGCATCGGACGCCACTTCGTGCGCCTCGCGGAGGCTATTCACCAGCGCTTTGTTGTCGGCCCCGAGCTCCTCCAGCATTCCGTGCGCCGGAACAAACTCGTAGTCGTTGTCCTTGATCCGCTGCAAGCGCGCAATCTGCCCGATGGAGCGAATGGTTTGCCCGCCAATCTTGCGGACGCGCTCGGCAATCGCATCGGAGATGGCGAAGATCTGGTCGGCCTGCTCGTCGAGCAGAAGATGATAATCGCGAAAATGCGGGCCGCTCATGTGCCAGTGAAAGTTCTTGGTCTTGATGTAGAGGGCAAAGACGTCAGCCAGCAGTGCGTTCAGGGCGTCCGTCAATTCCCTCACCTGCTCAGGCTTAAATCCGTCCGGAGGGCTTGTCTTGGCTGCCTTGTTTGATTGGGTAGCGTGAGTTGGCATTTGATCTCCTTTAAGCGAGACGAGCCGGGGACCCGACGAGGGGAAGAGTTGGGGCGGATCTGCTGTTATCTCGCGTACTCGCTTTGATGCCAAGAATAGAAGGCAGATTCGGTCGAATGAAAGGGAAGTGATGAAAAGTTGTGGAGAATTTCACAGACGCAAGAGGACGCAGTCATCGTGGCGGGCTGGCTTCAGACCGTCGATACGAAAGTGCTCGGGTGCGGCGCGAGCCTGGGGATGCGGCGCGGAGCGCAGCGGCATTGAGGCCTGTGGCAGGGCCGGGGAGTGTTTACGAATGAGTACATAGCAAATGTTATCGATTGGTAAATAGTTAAGCCATTGATTCTATTGACTCGCGCCTCAAAACCACCCAAATCTGCACTAAAATCAGTGCAATTTCCGGCGAAAAAAAACACGAGCACCTTGCGTCGGGTAGATTGCCGAAAACCGGGCGCATGCGCCTTGCGGTTGTCAGCGTTCCGGGAGTGAATGAGGCCCGATCCATATTTCAAGATTAGCAGTTTGAGCGAATGAATCGGCAAACTTGAGAAAGAGATCTGCCTCAGCGTAAGTGCTGGATGAAGAGCGGGTTAGCTTTGAATCCCGCACTGCTCTGCGTGGCCGGGCTCTTGACAGGCGCGCGAAGCGGAAGCAGCGACGAAAGAAAAAGCATTGAAAAAAGACGCGCGGGTTCGCTGGACAGTGCGGCCGAATGAGCGGCCCGAACGGGTTGTCCGCTCGAGCCTGCGGGTGCTCGCGAATCGCTACACTTTCACGTTGGGGTGCGCCGCGTAATGCAGCAGCACGGCGACGGCGCAGCTGGTGAGCCGCGTCTCCGCCGAATCCGCGCGGCTGGTGAGGATGGTCGGCACGCGCGCGCCGAGAACGATGCCAGCCAGTTGCGCTCCGCCCAGATATTCAAGCTGCTTGGCGAGCATGTTGCCGCTCTCAAGATCGGGAACGACAAGAATGTCGGCCTGGCCCGTGACCGGCGAAACCAGCTTCTTGATCTGCGCAGCCTTCTGGCTGACCGCGGTATCGAAGGCCAGCGGCCCGTCGAGAATTCCGCCCGTGATCTGGCCGCGATCGGCCATCTTGCACAGCGCGGCGGCATCGAGCGTGGATTGGATCTTGGGGTTCACCGTTTCGACAGCCGAGAGAAGCGCCACTTTAGGCTCGGGAATGCCGAGCGCGTGCGCCAGGTCAATTGCGTTCTGAACGATGTGAATTTTGTCTTCAAGCTCCGGCGTAATGTTGATGGCCGCGTCGGTGATGAGCAATGTGCGCGCGTAGGCCGGCGTATCCATAATGAATACGTGGGAGATGCGCCGCGCCGTGCGCAGCCCGGTGTCGCGCTGCATGGCCGGCTTCAAAAGCTCGTCGGTATGCAGGCTGCCTTTCATGAGCGCCTGCGCGTTGCCCTGGCGGCACATCACCACCGCTTTCTCGGCGGCCTGAGCCTCGGTTTCGGCGTCCACGATCGGATTTGCGGTTATGTCGGCGCCGATCTTTGCCGCCAAAGCCTTCATCGCTTTTTCCGGACCGATGAGCGTGGGCTCGATGAGGCCGGCAGCTGCGGCTTCGACCGCGCCGCGCATGGCGACGTCGCTCATGGGCCAAACCACCGCAGTGGTGATGGCAGGGAGATTCTTGCAGCGCTCAATGAACTTGTGAAAGACGTGATAGTCAGGCGGATGGCCGACAAGCGGGTCAACGGCAACAGCTTCAGCAAGCGTGGCAAGGTCACTCATGGATTGCTTCTCCCGGCCGGAGATGTACGCATCTTGCCGGCCTTACTCAGTTATTGTCGCGTGCATTCCGCGAACCGCGTGTGCCTTCGATCACACTTCGGGCTGGAGTCTCTGCATGTGGTACCCGCTCACCCGCAAAAGCGCGTGGTCCCGGAGCAGCCTCCGACGGCTCGGCTTCCAGTTTTGACAATGCGCAAAACCCGCTTCACTGGCGGCCATCCGCGCGAGGGCGACTCCGTTGACTCTGCGCGAAATTCGGGCCTATACTCTGGAATACCGGGCCTTCCCCCCAAGCCATCAACGGTGAACGGCGTCCCCCTGACGCCCATATTCATTAAGGAGAGTCTTATGAAAAGACTTTTCGCGATCGCCCTTGGTGTCCTGTTTTTCTGTGCGGTTTCGACGCTACCCTCCTCAGCTCAGCTTGGCGAGATTGGCAACGTGCTGAATGGAAAGCAAAAAAAGGGACAGGACCCGAACGACATCAGCAACGTGGACAAGGACAAGATTGCCCGGGTCGAACAAATGCCCGAAGTCCAGGATGCCATCCAGCAGGAGTGGGACACGCTGCGCAGAAACGATATGCAGCTGGCCTACGGCATCAACCTGACGGAGCACATGGGATTATCGCAGGACGCCTCTTCGGGCGACTCCTTTGACCGGCAGCGTCTCTACGCCAATCCCGTGGTGCAAAGCTACGTCAACCACGTCGGGCAAAAGCTCGTTCCGAAAAACTCAGCCAACGTTTACACGTTCCGCGTCCTTTACGATCCGATTCCCAAAGCTCTCACCCTCTCGACGGGGACCATCTACCTCTCGACGGGTTTGGTTTCAATGCTCGACAGCGAGTCAGAACTGGCCTACGTGCTGGCGCACGAAATTGCCCACGTTGAACTGAGGCAGGCCTACCTGCGCATTCGCGACAAGCATATCGCCGAGGAGTTGGCGAAGGAGAAGGCCGAAAAGGAGAAGATGATCACCGACGTGGGCTCCATGGTGATGGGAGCCGGACTGGGCGGCGCGATGATCCCGCTTCGCCTTGGCGGGTTGCTGGGCGGCAGCGCCGGCCTGGCCACGGGAATGGAAGTGGGCCACTACTTCATTCATCCCCAAATCGAGCCGGTCCTCTGGGCCTCAAAGGAAGAGGACGACGCCGACGACATGGCCGTGAACCTGATGCTCGAGCAGGGTTACGATCCGCGCGAAGTCAATCGGCTCTTCGCTTCGCTCAATCAGGTTGTCACGGCGGACTCGCGCATGGGGCTGGGCTTCATGGGCAGCGCGCCGCGCATCAAGCAGCGCCAGACCCACCTTGACGCGCTCCTCGGCGGAGAGCTGAAGGCGGAAATTGAGTTGAGGACCAAGGGCAAGGGATTCAGTCCGAACTCACCCGATTTCGGGCCGACGATTTCTTCAGTCAAGCGCGACAACGGGATTCTGGCTATGGACTACGATCTCTTTGCCGTGGCCAAGCGCAATCTGCAGGGCGCAGTGACTGAGCGGCCCGACGATCCGTACGCGAGCTTCTATCTGGCCAAGCTGGAGCGGCTGACCGCGCGCACTCCCGAAGAGCGCCAGGATGCTCTCAATCATCTGACGACCGCACTACGCCTGGACGCGGACCGCGGCGCCATTCCCTCGGCTCATCTGGAGTATGCGGTCGCCCTAATGGAGGCGGAAGATCCGTCCAACCACGATCAGATTTCGAGCGAGCTGAAGTCCTACGTCGTCCTCACCGAGCGCGACCGCGGCGGATTGCCCGCCGATATGCCGCTTATCTACGACTACCTGTCGGCCTCGGGTGATCCGCGGTGGTATTTGCCTCCGCAATGGTATGCCGCGCAGTTGACCAACAATCCTGGGTTCACTACTACATCGCCTGAGGCGGTGATTCGCAAGGCCACCATGCTGGAAGGACCCACACCGCCCCCAGCGCAATCGCCTGCGTTAGCCGACGTCTCATCCACTCATCCGAAGTCAAGATCCAGCTCTGCGCACGCCAAGAAACAATAAGAGCTGATTTTGCACGGCGGCGTAACTTTTCTCATCCGGTCTGGCCCATCAGCTTGCGTTAGTCTGAGTTCTTATGGGCCAGATCCGCATCCTTCCCGATCAGGTTGCCAATCAGATTGCCGCCGGCGAGGTGGTGGATCGGCCTGCGTCCGTGGTCAAGGAACTCCTTGAAAACGCGCTCGACGCCGGAGCCATGCGCATTCGCGTGGAAGTGGAAGGCGGCGGACGAAAACTGATCCGCATCTCCGATGACGGGCACGGCATGAATCGCGACGACGCTTTGCTGGCCTTCGAGCGCCACGCAACCTCCAAGCTCCGCACCGCGGACGATCTGCTTTCGATTGCGACCCTGGGCTTTCGCGGCGAAGCGCTTCCATCCATCGCTTCTGTTGCGCGCGTCACGCTTGAGACGGCAACCGGCGACGAGGCCGCGGGCACGCGCATGGAGATCGCCGGCGGGAAAATTCATCGCGTGGAAGATGCGGCTTTGCCCCGAGGCACCACGATTGCGGTCGCCGATCTTTTCTTTAATACGCCGGCGCGGCGCAAGTTCCTCCGCGCCGAATCCACCGAGCTGGCCCACGTCACCGCGCTGGTGACGCACTACGCGCTGGCGCATCCTGAGAAGCAATTTGAATTGCTCTCCGCGAGCCACACCATTCTCTCGGCGCTTCCCGCAACGCGCACTGCCGAGCGCATCTTTCAGATCTTCGGCAAGGAGACGCTCGGCCAGTTGCTTCCCGTCACCGCCGAAACTCAATTAGAGCGATCGGGCTTGCCGGAACCTCCTCCATGGAGAAAGAGTCCGGAGGATCCGCCTCGGCAACCGGGCGCATTGCGGCTCACCGGCTTCTACTCCAAGCCTGAACTGCAAAAGCTCAACCGGAATTCCATCTATATCTTCATTAACAAGCGACTCATCCGCGACCGGCTTCTTATGCACGCCATTACCGAGGCCTATCGCAACGTGATTCCGCCCACCAGCTTCCCGGTGGTTTTGTTGTTCCTTGAAATGCCGCCCGAAGAGGTGGACGTCAACGTTCATCCCGCCAAGACTGAGGTGCGTTTTCGCCAGCAGAGCCACATTCACGACTTTGTCCGGGACAGCCTGCGGACCGCGCTCATCAACGCGCGTCCCGCAGCCGGGTTCCTGGCCGCAATTGGCTCGCAGCCGACGGCCAGCCCATCGCTCATGCCACAGGCCGCGTCGCCGCTGCCGGGCATTCCCGACTCCGATCCGAACGCCCTGGCCGATGCTGAGACTTTCCATCTCACGCCGCGGGTTCCGACCCCTTTGCCGGGCACGCTTCCTTTCGGGGGAGCGGGCATTCCCGAAGGCCCATTCGCCGGCAATCTCGATCTTCAGGTCCTGGGCGCCGCGGCCGGGGCACTCCTCGATCCGGAATCAACCGAAAATGCCGGCGATTGCAGCCCAAGCCTTAATGGAGCAACAGCTTACGGAGCCAACACGGCGGCGGCGACGGCCCTGGTTGAAGCCGAGCAGGCGGCCAGCTCGCTCAACCATCTCGGCTCGCTCAAGCCCCTCGGCCAGTTGCGCGATTCGTTCATTCTCGCGGCGGGCGACGACGGCCTGTGGATCATCGATCAGCACGTTGCACACGAGCGGGTGCTTTTTGAGAAGATCCTGCGCGATCGACAGGTAGAGCGCGTCCAGCGCCAGCGCCTGCTCATGCCGATGCTTGTGGAATTAAAGCCGGAACAGATGGTTGTTTTCGCCCGGATCGCTGAAGAGCTCGAAGTGAACGGTTTTGAGGTGGAACCCTTTGGCCCTCAGACACTTGCAATTAAAGCCGCTCCGGTGGGCCTGGAGGGCGCCGAGCTTGAACGGACGCTCGCCGAAGTGATCGATCAGTCGGCCGCTGATTCAGGCGAACCAACACAAAATGAGGCACTTAACACGCTTCGCTCCCGCATTGCCGCCTCCATTGCCTGCCATTCTGCCATCAAGGTGAATACACATCTTGATCCAAAACGTATAGAATGGTTATTGTTAGAGCTTGCAAAGACCAGTCACCCAACCAGTTGCCCGCATGGACGTCCAATCGCTCTCCTGTACTCTTGGAAAGAAATCCAGCGGGCCTTTCACCGAATTTAGGGTCCTTTAGAGACCTCTCGGCGCTTGGAAGGTGACCGGACGCGCTCTCAGGGGCGCGGGATTTTGGCCGTGATCGCCAACCTGGAAGCGAGGTTTTCTTTGACAGCAGAACAATTGGAAGCATCGCGCGCCGAAAGGATGCGCCTGAACGGACGCGGGCAGTTGACTCTTGATGAGGCCCGCACTTGGCTGGAGGAGACGGGATTGTGTCTCTTTCTACCGCGGCGCCAGTTCGCCTCGTTCGTTGCCCCCACCTTCGTTGAAGCCGTAGCCGGTGAGCACACGCCGTCTCCCGGAGCGAAGCTCGTCGCCACCGCTGAAGATCTGCTGATTCGGCTGGAATCTGAAAGCGTGGCTGTACGGCTGAATCTGCTTGGCCAGCCCGGAGATCAACCTGACTTTGTGGTTGCGGCATGGGTTTTGCCCTACGTCTACGCACTTCGCGGCGACCGCGATTGGCGGCGCAGCCCGCAATTGACTGGATCGCGCCAGGTTTCACCGCTCGCCGTCCAGGCCTACAAGCATCTTGAAGCCGGCGACGCCACCATTCCGCAGTTGAAGCATGCGCTGGGCCGCGAGGTTTCGGAGTCCGCTGTTCTGCGCGCCATCACCGAGCTCTGGCAGCAACTGCGCATCATTCCCGTAGTCTCCGCTCCCAACAAGACGCCGCAATGGCAGCTTCTGCGCACCCGCTACCAGAAAGCGATCGCCGAAGGCGCATCCACATCGCAGGTGACCGCGATCTCGGTGCTCGCCTCCATCTACCTGCAAGCAGTGATTGCTGCCAGCATGGAAGAAGTGGAGATGTTCCTGGCTCCGCTGACCGCGCGCAGCAAGGTGCGCGAGGTTCTGCGCGGGCTGGTTGCCACGCGCCAGGTTCATTCGCTCGCGCTCGGCCACGCTCCGCACTTCTACGTCGCCGGAACGCTGCCCGAGTTTGCCGCGCCCACCACAATTTACGCCAGCTCGTCCATGCCGGCGTCGTCAATTTTCCTGCGCTCGTACGAGCATGAGGAAACGGTTCGCACGCCGATTGCGCCCAGGCCGGCTCCACAGTTTGCGTCGGCGCCTGTTCCGCCACCCAAGCCTGCCGAGCCTGCTATCGAGCTTCCGCCGCAGCCCAGGGAGACCGCTTCCGCTCCGCGGCCGCGCTTCAGCCATCAGCCTGCACACGCACGCGACCGCAAACCGGCTCCGAAGTCCTCCGCCGGCCGCATTACGCGGCGACCCAGCCGCGATGCGCGCAGCGCTTCGCCTCGCGCCAACGGCAGCGCCCGCCACGCACACGGTTCACGGTGGACGAAGAGTGCCGCAACGAATGGTCACGGTCAACGCTCCGACTCCAAAAGCTCTTCCAACGGAAACGGCTTCCATTCGAACGGCCACTCCCGGACGGGCAACGGCGCCAACGGATTGCATAAGACCAAGGCATCCGCGGCGAGACCTTCGCGCAACGGCCACTCCACCAAGGTAAAAGTTGCTGCCAAATCCGTCCGGCGTACTGACGCCACCCGCAAGGGTGCGCGGCCCGGTTCGCGTACCGATGCGCGCAGCAGCCGCAAGCCGGCACTGACGGCTTCTTCAAAGGCCGGCAACCGCTCGCGGTATGGCTTTACCGCCTCCTCTAATCGGCGAACCAAGAAGCGCGGATGAACGAAAGTAAATGAGCCCGGACGACAAGCTCATCCCCGCTCCTGACCGGGACCGCAAGATTATTGTCGCCATCGATGGCCCTGCCGGAGCCGGGAAAAGCACCGTCGCGCGCCACCTGGCCCGGCATTTCGGCCTGCTCAATCTTGAGACCGGCGCAATGTATCGCGCCTTTGCCCTCAAGGCCCTGCGCGCGGCGATCGCCCTGGACGACGCCAAGGCTCTTGAAGAGCTTGCCCACGAAACCGAAATCCGGCTCGAGCCCGGCGAAGAAGAGAATCTTGTCCTGCTGGACGGCGAGGACGTCACCGGCCTCATCCGCAACCCGATGGTCACTGAAGCCGCATCGCGCGTGAGCGTCTTTCCCGCGGTGCGCTCCTGGATGGTCCGCCTGCAACAACAGGTCGGCGCGCGCGGCGGAGTTGTGATGGAAGGCCGCGACATCGGCACCGTCGTCTTTCCGCAGGCAGAAGTGAAGATCTTTCTCGACGCAGCGCCGGAAGTACGCGGCCAGCGACGCTACGAGCAGATTGGCCAGAAAGGCGCAACAGCAGCGCCGCCTCCTGAAGAGATCCTGCGCGACCTGCGCGCACGCGACGAGCGCGACCGCAACCGCAAAGACTCACCGCTCAAGCCCGCGCCCGACGCTGTCATCCTGGATTCCACGAGCATGTCGCTCGATGAGGCGCTCGCCGCCGCCGAGGCCATCGTCGCTCTGAAGCTGCGCAAGCCGCATTCGAATCCGCAACCGCGCTAGTTCTCCCCTTTCACTCTTTCGTCCCCCTTCACGCCCAATGCGATAGGCTCATATCTATGGAGTTGACCTGCAGCCGCTGTCATCAGACCGTTCAGCCAGAGGACTGCTTTTGTCCTTTCTGCGGCCTGCCTCAGCTTGTCTACACGGCGGACGGATCTGCCGTGCCGGGCCAGCCTGAGCGTGCGGGAGGACCGGTACGCGACGCCGGCTCCGTCGACTGGAAAGCTGCTCTGCGCCTGGCTCTCATGCTGGCCATTCCGGCTGGCGCGCTCTGCTCCATGTACTCTCCGGCAGGAATCCTGGGATTGCCGCTGATGGCCGCGGCAGGCGCATGGGTTGTTGCCCTCTACATGCGCCCTCGCCGCCCTGCGTGGATCACCATCGGAGCCGGCGCGCGCATTGGCCTCGTCATCGGCATTCTCGGCGCCTGGACCGCGGCATTTACCACCGCTCTTTCGCTCTACGCGATGCGCTTCTGGCTGCACCAGGGCTCGGCCATCGACGATCTCTGGCTGAACGCCGTCAATCAAGGCATGCAGCAACTGGTTGCCGCGGGCTCAGTGGACACACAGGCGATCGCGAATATCAAAGCGCTGATGCTTTCGTCGGAAGGCCGAGCAGGCCTGATGCTGGTTTACACGGCGATGTTGGCGCTGATCCTCCTCGGCTTTTCCGTAGCCGGCGGCGCGCTCGGCGCGCGTTTCCTCGGCCGCCCGCGCAGAATCGAGCCATAAGGTAAACTGTGCCCACGGTTTCGACCCGTCGTCAGGCAGAAGCTCGACGCGGTGAACTGGGATCAATCCTCAAACTCGAGCGATCAACCTTTGGACAAGAAATCAAAATCGACCGTCGCAGTGGTCATCGTCTTCGTGATCTTCATGTGCCAGTTGGCGCTCATCCTTCTCAATCCTCCCTGGCAGTTCTCGGCTCTCGTCGTGGGAATCGTCATAGAGGCGGTCATTGGCGTTTGGGCTTTGCGGAATAAGCGGCAAAGACTCAAATCAGGCGCCTGAACCAATCTGGTTCATTCGCGCCTTGACCTCGCTCAAGACATTCGGTAGATTAAAACCCATGAGGTTGTCGCTCACCATGTCGGCGTGTCGGGCGTGTTGTTGCACGTCACACCGGCCTTGTTGTTGAGCGGATTTTAGGCTCAGCCCATTCACCCTCAAGGCCGCGTAACAGCAGAATTGCTGACGCGGCTTTCGTGTTTCCGGCGGCAAACTCAACCGGAATCATCCCCGAACCAAATCTTTTTTTGACACGACCATGAACATTCTTTCCCGGCCTCGGCTCCATGTGCCTGCCTCCCGGCGGGCCGGTTGTCGCTGTTGTTGTTGCTGTCGCTGTCGCTAATTCCCTTTTTCAATTCTTCATTTGAAGCGCGCTCAGAATCCTGTCTGCCCTTTTGCAGACGCTTTTAAGGCGCGCTCATCCTCATAAACCTGCACGAGCAGGCTTGGCCAGATTCTCAGGAGACGCAGATGAACATTCAGGTAAAGCTCTATCGGATTCTTCTTCGATTCGTTGTGATTGTCCCCGTCGTCGCACTTGCTTTCGGTCCGGCACCGGCCGGCGCGCAGATTGTCGGAGGCACTATTAACGGCACGATCCACGACTCCACCGGAGCCGCGGTGCCCGGCGCAAGCGTCATCGTCCGCCAGACTGACACCGGATTCACGCGCACTCTGGTTACCGGAGCCGATGGCCGCTATGCCGCGCCCAGCGTGCCCGTCGGTCCCTACTCGGTTTCCGCCGCGCACGACGGCTTTCAGCCCCAGGAGCAAACCGGCATCGTGCTCTCAATCGGGCAAAGCGTGCAGGTGAATTTTGAGCTCAGCGTGAGTTCCGTGCATGAAACGGTGGTCGTCGACGCAGGCGATCCCGTTGTGAACACCAGTTCCCAGCAGACGTCGGGTCTCATCGACGAGCGCCAGGTGAAGGAGCTGCCACTCAACGGCCGCAGCTACGACCAACTGCTCACGCTCAATCCCGCCACGGTGAACTACACTGCCCAGCGCTCCGGCGGCACGGGCACCTCCAACTCATCGGTAGGCAACATGTTTTCGGTTGGCGGCCGCCGCCCGCAAGACAATCTATTTCTCCTGAATGGAATCGAGTACACCGGCGCTTCGCTCATCAACGTCACACCCGGTGGAACCAGCGGCCAGTTGCTCGGAGTCGATGCGGTGCGCGAGTTCAACGTGGTCACCGACACCTACGGCGCCAGCTACGGTAAACGCGACGGCGCTCAGGTCAGCATCGTCACGTCGTCCGGCACGAACACCCTGCACGGCACGGCATTCGAATTCATCCGCAACAGCGCGCTCGATGCCCGTAACTATTTTGACCAGGCGACGATCCCGGAATTTCAGCGCAACCAGTTTGGCGGAACTCTCGGCGGACCTATCAGGAAAGACAAGCTGCTCCTCTTCGGCAATTACGAGGGGTTCCGACAGGCATGGGGCCTGAGCGATGTCACGCTGGTTCCCGACAATGAGGCGCGCCAGGGCTACGTGCCGAACTCATCGGGCGCCGAGCAATATGTCGGCGTGAATCCATCCGTCGTTCCCCTCTTGAATCTCTGGCCCGTGCAGAATGGTCCCGAGCTTTTGTCGAACGGCAATCCCAGCGGCATCGCCGAGGCATTCAGCCATCCCGAGCAACACATCAACGAGGATTTCGGCACCACACGCTTTGACGACAACCTGAGCAACAAGGACCTGCTGTTTGCTGTCTACACGGTCGATGCGAGCGCCGCGACCACACCTTCGGCAAACCCGCTGAGCTACGTGAACGAGAGCCTGCGCGAGCAGGTGGCAAGCGTGCAAGAGCAGCACGTGTTTTCGCCTTCGCTGCTCAACACGGCGCGCTTCGGCTATTCGCGTGGCAGCTATTTCTTTAACGGCTTGGTCCCCGTCAGCGGCGTGCCCGGATGGGTGTCGGGCGCGCCCGTCGGCGCCATCGTCATCAGCGGCAGCACGGCGTCAAACGGTGCTTCGGCCATCACCGGCGCGGGCGCCAATACCGGCAGCAACAACCAGACAGCGCGGAACCTGTTCACCGAAGACGATCACATCTACTGGTCGAAGGGGCGGAATCAAATCGAAGCAGGCATCTGGTTGCAGCGCGTGCAGGCCAACGATCTGCTGGCGCAGGATCAATACGGCCAGGCTTCGTTCTCGACAGAAACAACATTCCTGCAGGGCACCGTGGCCACGTTCACCCTGGTTCCCGCGCCCACTGAGCTGGGATGGCGGTCGCTCGAAGGCGCGGGATTCTTCGAGGACACCCTCAAGATCACGCCGCGATTTGAATTGCGAGCCGGCTTCCGCTCGGAGTCGACCGACGGATGGAACGAATCGCAGAACCGGGCCTCGAACTACGCAATCGTCAACGGCGTGTTGCAGACGACGCCTGTGGTCGGCAGCGCGGGGCTCTGGACCAACCGTGCAAAGTTCCTGCCCAATCCGCGCCTGGGTTTTGCGTGGGACGTGTGGGGCTCGGGCAAGACGGCCGTGCGCGGAGGTATCGGCCTCTATCACGGCCTGCTCGACACGCTCGACTACCGGCTGGACCAGACCGCGCCCTACAACACGGCGGAGTCAATCAAGTCCATCGCGGTTTCGAATCTGAATTTCACGGCGGGCGTTCCGCCTCCGCCCACCGCCAAGGTTTCCCCCAGCAACATACAGCCCGATCTGGCTACTCCGGCGGTGATCACATGGAGCCTGCGCATCGAGCAGCAAATTGCTCCGAACACTTCACTCACAGTCGGCTACGTCGGTTGGCACGCATACCACCAGATTCTCTCGGAAGATATGAACGAGCCGTCGCCCGTTTACGCATCGACGGGACAGGTCTACTACCCCTCGACAGCCGACGTAAATCCAAACCTTGCTAACTCGACCTCGTGGGTTTCGCAAGGCACAGGCCTTTACAACGCGCTCGAGATCGATGCGCGGCACAGCTATGCCAACGGCTTTCAGCTGCGCGGCAACTACACGTGGTCAAAGAATCTGGATGACGGCTCGGCGTGGAACACCAGCGTCAGCGGCAACACGCCGGCGTATGTTTCCTTTCCGCTGAATCCGAAAGTTGACTGGGGGCCGGCGGCGACCGACGTGCGCCAGGCCGCTTCAATCAACGGCAGCTACGATCTGCCCTTCGGGCCCGGCCGGCGCTTTCTGAATCATGCTTCGGGGCCGGCGGGTTTCTTTGCCGGAGGCTGGACGGCGAGCGCCATCGTCGCCGTCCAGGCCGGCTTCCCATTTTCGCCGCAACTCGGCTACAACCCTCCCGGCAACGGCGACTCGCGCAACCCCATCCGGCCCAGCTGGAATCCTTCCTTCACCGGAAACCTGTACCCGCGCAGGGCGACTGAATACTTCAATCCCAGCGCCTTCATCCAGCCCACGGTCAGCATCCCCAACGGCAGTGGAGGCAACACGATCTATGGAACCTACGGCGATGTGAAGCGCGACTCGCTGGTCGGGCCGGGGCTCACCGATCTGGATTTCTCAGCAGTCAAGGACTCGCATATCACCGAGAAGCTCGATCTGCAGTTTCGCGCTGAGTTCTTCAACATTCTCAACCACACCAACTTCCTTACGCCGAATGAGGTGGTGTACTCGTCTGCCCCAACCGTCGCTTCATCGGGGGGAGTGCAGACTGTGGCCGCTTCGGCGGTGTCACCCACCGCGGGCGTTGTGACCGCAACGTCGACGACCTCGCGCCAGATTCAGTTCGGCGTTAAGCTGCACTTCTAGCGTGGCTTCACAAGGGTGAAAACCAATAGGGGGCCGGCGAAGTTCGCGGGCCCCGAACCACTACCCACTGCTCCGACAGGCAGCCTTTGATGATGAGGTTCGCTACAAGGGAACTGCCGGGTAGGCGACTGCACGACCGTAGTTATTTCTGACGAATCACGTTTACCGAGATGTCAGACTCGGTCTTGATGTGAATTGGTTGACCATCCTTCGTGGGCGGTTCAAACAGCCAAGTCATCATCTGCTCGCGAATCTTCTGTTTAAGAGCCTCGCTCGGGGATTTTTCGATATTCGCCATTTCGACCGTCCCGTCCGGTCCGACCTGAAGCGTGATGTGAACCGTGATTCGGCCCTGCACCTTGTCATCAATGAAGACCGGCTCCAGAGAGCATGATACACAGCGCAGTGCTCCGGTCGGAGGTTTCGTCCCCAAGCGAGGCATTGTTTGTTCGTCAGGCAGTGGAACATCGGGAGATGCTTCAACGTCGGACGCCTTGCCGAGCGCAGCGCACGTGACGTTCTGGTTTAGGGTGCAGATGTTTTCTCCAGCAACAGCCCATTTTGCCGTCAGCGCACCTTTGGGAATCGCGGCGTAGATCGTTCCTTGATGGAAGAAATTGACGAGCAAGGTGCCTGATGCCAGACAGCCCTGGGAGTTGCAGATAACGCAATACTCCCAGTGGCAGGGATGAATCTCATTGGTTGTGTGTGTCCAACGCGTACCGTCGTCAGAGTAGGTAGCCATCGGAACGCCGTACCCGCCGCCGGGTTTGTCTTTACCCACGACCTCATGCCCAGTAGCCCAATACTTGCCATCAACGCGCAGAAGGTCTTTGATCCCGGTGCTAGGCGGATCGTAAAAACTCCAAGTCTTGCCGCCATCGATTGTCGCAAGGAACCCACCCTCAGAATACGGCCCTTCAGTGAGAACAGCGGTCATCTTGTCTGGTGAGAGTGCAACGAGAAAAGGCGTGAATTCGAAGCGTTGCAGGATATCAGCAGGCTGTACGATCTGCTGGGGTGAACCGCTACCGTCGAGATAAAACAGTGACGGCGCGGTACGCAACAATCCGTGGGTCGGATCAGAGAATGAGGCGAGCAAGATAGTGTCACTTCCAAAGTGATGCGTCTCCCATGTATTCCCGCCATCGTTGGTAAAGAGAACCGTCCCTCCTGTTCCGTAGGCGTATCCGAATTTCGCAGAGAAGAATTCGATGCCAAAGAGCATTGCACCGGCACCGGATGCGCGGTGGTGGATAGTCCAGTTTTTGCCGTCAGGCGAGGATGCAATAGATTCATTAGGGCCACAGACCCAGAATGCGCCCTCATTCGAGACTATTGCGAGGGAGTGAAAACCCGGATTGCTTGTCTGCCATGCCGGTGTTTGGGCGTCGGACGCAAGACATGCTGAGAGACAAAGCATGAGTACGGCCTTGCGGATGCGCATGGCTGCCAATTTTATCGTATGGAGCCTGCCCGACACTGCCTCTTCCACAGGGGCCATGTCCAGCATTGCCGTTGTATCACCGCCCAACCGGAAATTACTCTTCGACTCACAATCCTCCGGCCCCGGTCTGAGATCATCGAGCAGTGCGTCGTTCGGACGCCGGAGGTCGATCGGGAATGAGGGAAATTGTCACTTATGTCTTTGGGCTCGCTCTGCTGGGCAATGCGGCGCTTTTCGTGCCCCAGGCGCTCGCCGTCTGGCGCAAAAAGAGCGACGAAGGCGTTTCGCTCATCACCTTCGGCGGCTTCTGCATCTTGCAGGTGATCGGGGTCGTTCACGGCTTCTACGAGCACGACAACTCCCTCATCGTCGGCCTCGGCGTCAGCTTTCTCACATGCGGAACCGTCACACTGCTCACCATCGTCTATCGACTCCGGCGCCTGCGGACCCGGTCAGCTTGAACGGTGCGGACCTGCGCCCGAGAAGGACGGCTGCCGGCAACTGGCCGGCTGCAACCAAAGGCTGGTGACTCCCATCACATCGTGGCATGTGGAAGGATCTGTACGACAGTTGTGTGTAAGTCGGGTTATACTGCTCTTCCCCGGCGAGTACGCCGCCGCGGTCGGAGGCAGTTTTCGCTGCGCGGCTGCCAAAAGCACAAGGAGGTCCCGATGCGCATCACCGACACCATTGGAGCAATCCTCAAACACAAAGGCTCAGTCAAGGTCCTGTCCATCGCCCCCGAGCAATCGGTGCACGAAGCCCTCTCGCTCATGTCAAAGCACGATATCGGCGCGCTGATGGTCATGTCAGGCCCGCGCCTGCTCGGCATCCTCTCCGAGCGCGACTACGCGCGCAAAGGGATCCTGTTGGGTCACCACGCCCGCGAAACGCAGGTGCAGGAGATCATGACCAGCCCCGTCCGCTCTGTCACCCCGCTGCACACGGTGGATGAATGCATGGCGATGATGACCGATGGGCGCTTCCGCCACCTCCCGGTGATGGATGGCGACGCGGTGGTGGGCATCATCTCCATCGGCGACCTGGTCAAGTGGGTCATCTCCGGCCAGGAGCACGCCATCCAGGCGCTCGAGGGCTACATCACCGGCGCCTATCCGGGATAAAAGCGCATGTGCCGCAACATCAAGATGCTCTTCAATTTCGATCCTCCCGTGACCGACGCGGAAGTGCGTGCCTCTTCGCTGCAGTACGTGCGCAAGGTGAGCGGCTTCAACAAGCCGTCGAAGGCGAACGAGGCAGCGTTTAATTCCGCGGTCGACGAGATCGCGGCGGCTTCAATGCGGTTACTCAGCCGGCTGGAGACGCAGGCGCCGCCACGCAATCGCGAAGAAGAAGCGGCCAAGGCGAAGTTGCGCAGCGCGGCGCGATTCGGCGTGTAAAACAGATGGAGTCGGTCGTGTCCAAGGAATCCGGGCTTGGAGAATTGCTCCACCCAATCTAAGTCGCAAGATCTGGGCAGCGCACCAGATCACCCCAGAAAGATCCCCGCAATCGAAGCCGAGATCAGGTTGGCCATCGTCCCTGCCATCATGGCCCGCACGCCCAGACGTGCCAGGTCATTGCGCCGCTCGGGAACCAGTGCGCCGATGCCGCCGATCTGCATGCCGATCGATCCCAGGTTCGCGAACCCGCACAACGCAAACGTGGCGATGGTGAACGAGCGCGGCAAGAGCGTGGCCTTCTCTGCGCCCAGCCCGATGTAGGCCACCACCTCGTTGAGCGCCATGCGCGTGCCAAGCAGGTTGCCGATTGCCGGGCAGTCGCGCCACGGAACGCCGATGAGCCACGCCACCGGCGCGCCGACGAAGCCCAGAATCTGCCCCAGGCTTGCGGGAATCCAGTGCGTGTAGGGCATCCCGTGAAACCAGCTCAGCAGCATGTCGAGCAGCGCCACCAGCGCCAGAAAACTCACCAGCATGATGCCCACATTCATCGCCAGCTTGCCGCCGTCGATTGTGCCGCGCGCGATTGCCCCAATAAAATTCTCGTCGGCGTGCAATTCGTCCTTGGGAATCACGACCTTGCCCTCGGTCGCCGGCGCATCCGTCTCCGGCACCAGCATCTTGGCCATCAGGATCGTTCCCGGCGAAGTCATGATGACGGCTGAGAGCAGGTGCCGCGCCTCAACACCTTGTGCGATATACATGGCCATGATGCCGCCAGAAACGTGCGCCATGCCGCTGGTCATAATCGTCATTAGCTCGCTGCGCGTGGCTTTCGACAAAAACGGCCGGATGGTCAGCGGCGCTTCCGTCTGCCCCATGAAGATGCTCGCCGCCACATTCATGCTCTCCGCGCCGGAGATGCGCATCGTCTTGAGCATGATCCACGCCATGCCGCGAATGATGATCTGCATCAAGCCAATGTGATAGAGCACCGCAAAGAACGCCGAGATGAAGATGATCGTCGGCAATACCTGGAACGCAAAGATCGCGCCTTCGTTGGCCGTGTGCCCTGGAACCTGGGCCAGCAGATTGCCGAACGCGCCGGAGTTCGGCAGCCCGAGCTGCCCGAACAACACCTGCGTCCCCGCGAACGTGGCTGACAGCATGTTGGTTACCACGCCGCCCGCCCAGTTCATCACGACCTGCCCAACGCTGAAGCGCAGCACCAGGAATGCAAACGTGATCTGCAGCCCGAGCCCCCACAGAATCGTGCGCCAGCGGATGCGCCTGCGGTCCGTCGAGAAAAGCCATGCGGCCGCGAGCACCGCCAGAATTCCCAGCACGCCAGTAAATCGACCCAAGAAATTGCTCCTTTAGGAGCACAAAAAATGCTCGAAGTGACTTTCGATTACCTTACAGCATTCTGCAAATAGTTTTCAGCATTTTCGCGAGTGAACACTCTCCCCACCAGCGCGACTGCGTCGGGCGGGGTCTTGGAGAAGTGCACAGCCCGTTTGAGAATCTCCACCGGCTCGGCCAGCATTTCAGCTTTTGTCGCATAGATCGTCGCGAACGGCTGGCCCTTCTCCACCTTCGTCCCGCGCCGCGCATGGAAAAGAATCCCCGCGTGCGGATCGACAGGCTCGCCGGCCTTTTCGCGCCCCGCGCCTGTTCGCTGCACCGCCCAACCCAGCGCGGTCGTATCCATCTCCGCCACGTAGCCTCTCTCCCACGCCTCAACAATCTCGGTCGCACCGGGTTTGTGAAAAGCCTTCATGTCGTCGAAGGCGCTCACATCGCCGCCTTGCGCGTCGACCATCTTCATAAATGCAGCCAGCGCCGCACCATCATCGAGCGCCGCTTCGGCAAGCGTGTAGCCGGTCTTCGCCGACTCCGCTTTTCCACCGAGGTGAATCATCCATCCGGCAAGGATCAGTGAAAGCTCGCGCAAATCTTCGCTGTAAGCCGGCCGCTCTCCGCGCAGCAGCTCCACGCACTCCACCAGTTCAATCCAGTTGCCCGCCGCGCGTCCCAACGGCTGGCTCATGTCGGTCAACAGCGCCACCGTCTGCGTGCCCGCGGCCTCCGCGGTCGCCACCATCAGCGCCGCCAGAAACTCCGTGTCCTCCAACTTGCGCAGGAAGGCGCCCGAGCCCGTTTTCACGTCGAGTACCATGCCGTTGAGCCCTGCCGCCAATTTCTTACTCAGTATCGACGCGCAGATCAGTCCCGGATTCTCGACCGTGCCTGTCCGGTCGCGCAATGCGTAAAGCTTGCGGTCGGCGGGCGCGAGTTGGTCCGTTTGCCCGATGATCGACGCACCGCATTTCTTGATGACCGCCTCAAACTCGGCCAGCGTCAGCGCCGTGCGATAGCCTGGAATCGCCTCCAGCTTATCGAGCGTTCCGCCGGTGTGCCCCAGCGCGCGCCCGCTGATCATGGGAACGGCCACGCCGCAAGCCGCCGCAAGCGGGGCCACCAGAAAACTCGTCTTGTCGCCGACCCCGCCCGACGAATGCTTATCGACTGTCCGCCGGCCCAGTCCCGCCGGTGAGAATTTCACGCCTGAATCGCGCATGGCCATCGTCAATGCGCGCGTTTCGCTGAGCGACAACCCCCTGATCCACGACGCCATCAGCCACGACGCCAGCTCGGCCTCCGGAATGGACCCATTCGCCGCTCCCGCCGCTACAAACGCAATCTCACGCGCGTTCAGCTCTCCGCCGTCGCGCTTTTTGCGGATGATATCGATGATGTGCAGCGGAATTACGGAATCGGATGCCATGGTTTTGGACCTGCGGTGCAAGGCAATAAGAATATCGCATCGCGCCCGGCTCAATGGGCAATGATGCGCTGGTTACGAACGACACCGCGCTTGACATTGCCGCTCCTGTTTCCCTAAGATTCTTCATCCCCCTGTTCCAACTTCGTTACGCGCTTTTGGTGCGGAGCGGAGTCCCTGAGAGGCCGCCGCCACCCCCGCGCAACCTGTCGTGGACGTATCCGCGCCCGCTTATCCTGAATGTCGCGCCAGGCCTCAAGGGGCCATGAGAACCATAAGGAGATCTGCGATGAACTGTCCTGCCTGTGGAAAGACAAATCCCGACGGAGCCGTGTTCTGCGAACAATGCGGAACGAGTCTGCGCGCGCAACCTGCCGCGGGCCCCGCTGTTGCCGCGCCGCCGCCCCCGCCTCCGCACTCGACGGCCTCTGCCGCCGCCACCGTCACAACGGCGCAGATTGCGCAACAAGGCCAGGCGCTGATCGCTGCCATGTCGCTGGGCGAGAAGATCTCCGGCGCAGGCGCGATCGTTGCGATCATCGCATTCTTTTTGCCATGGGTTTCCGTAGCGATTCCAATCCTGCTCACTGCGGACACATCGACCACTCTCAGCGGCCTCGAGCTTGGAAAGACCATTGGAGCCGTGTATTTCGTTCCTCTGATCGCCGCGGGTGCGGCCGCCCTGTGCTACCTATCGAGCAAAGCCGCGCCACCCCGGAAACTGCTTTACGCCGGTTACCTGGTCTTCATCGGCGCGCTGTGCGGCCCGGCAAACCTGATGGCGCTGATCTTTGTTTCCCAGGTGCACGCCATGGCCGGATTTGGGCTTTGGCTGTTCTCGCTCGGCTATACAGCCATCGCAGCGGGCGGCTTGTTGACCATTCAGGGCTTCAGCAAAAGAGTCTATTGAGCCGGAAGAGAAGGCGCGGGCAATGAAGCCGGTGTTGGAAACTGGTGTGGCGCCCTATTTTAGCTTCATCTCCGTCCCCAACGGCAGCAGTTCGCTGAAGGCCATCGTCCGCGTCCCGCTCTCAACCGGAAAAATCACCGGCGCATCGGGCTCGATGAACTCAGCCAGCACCTGCCGGCACGCGCCGCAGGGTGGGCTGGCCTGTCCATTCAGGTTCACGATCGCTGCAGCCGCAACGCGAATCCTGGGGCCGAACTGCGAAATCGCTCGCACCACCGCGGCCCGCTCCGCGCAAATGGTGAGCCCATAGCTGACGTTTTCTACGTTCGTGCCTGTCACTGTTTCGCCGTTCGACAGCTTTAGCGCCGCACCCACGCGAAACTTCGAGTAGGGCGAATACGAGTTCTCCGCGGCCTTCCGCGCCAGTCCCAGCAGTTCTTCGAGCCCTGAGTCGGTTGATTCCTTCATCGTCAATGCGCCCTCACGTTCTCCCAAGGGAAGAATTAGAGGCTAATCCATCGCGACCCGTTGTGTACACTCGCCGCCGGGCCGGGCCCCTGAATTGGCCCGTTGCGGATAGACTTAATCCGAAAAGCGATTTGCATCGATTACCAGCGGGGCGACTCGCCCGATCGGCAGCTTGCGAATGGACGCGGCAAATGAAGATTCTGCTCAAGAGGGCTTACGACGAGCCTGCCGGCTCTGATGGCTTTCGTGTTCTGGTTGACCGCCTGTGGCCGCGCGGAAAAAAGAAGGCCGATTTGCGCCTCGACACTTGGGTGAAGGCCATCGCGCCCAGCACGGAATTAAGAAAATGGTTTGGTCACGATCCGAAACGGTGGCCCGAATTCTGCAAACGATACAAAGAAGAATTGAAGAGCCCAAAGCTGCGGAGACTGATTGCAGAAACAGTTGAAGCTGCCAAAAAGTATTCCGCCATCACTCTGGTCTACGCAGCGAAGGATGCGGAGCACAACGAAGCGGTGGTGCTTCAATCGATCTTCAAAAAGATGTCCGGCTAATCATCATTCCTGGTTTTGCAGCTGGCCAAGCGTTCGTGCAAATATCCAGAGCAGTTCAAGAGCCATCGGCCACACGATCACCGTCGCAACAAACCACCCCGATCGCGACGAGAAACTCCCCGACGCTCCGGCATAAACCACAAGAACCAGCGCCATATTGGCGAGATAGGCGGTATCAATCCCGGCGATGCAGGCTCGCGTGGGTGCAATACGGCGGCGCCGCAGAAACAGCAGAACGCCGCTCGCGATCATGACGCCGAAGCCGAGGCCCAGCACGGCGAAGCGCTGCCAGTCGCTGGTTCCCGCCAGGTGCAGCAGAAAGGGCAGCTCCACCAGCGTGGTTCCGCAAACCGACAGGCCAACCAAAATCCAGATGGCGCGTCTTCCTGCCGCGGTCGATGGCCGCTCCCCAAAAAGAGCGCGCAGCCGGAGCCAGATCATCGGAAACGCGAGGAACGCCGGGGCGCCCGCAAGAAAGTGCCACCAGTTGCCTTGATTGCCCGGAACCCGCAGCGTCACTGCGTCCCACGGAGATGTGTTGAAGGCAAATGGCAAAAATGCCACCGCCCCCGCCGCCAGCCAGACCAGAAGCGCAACTGCGTTGACCCATGCCGGATCTTGTTCGTCTTCAGGCCGCGACGCACCGCTGCCTCGCGCAACGCTTGAAAAAGCTGCCAAGATTGACCCCTCAGCCCTTGTACGCAGAAAGTCTCGATTGGGTTCCGCTGTCCGCCTGCGGGAGCTGGTCGTCCGCTGACGCAAAGCCGCTCAAAGCTCGCCGGGAAGCGGCTCCGCGGTCTGGTGTTCGCTCGCCCCTTCTTCCACCGGCACGAACAACCTGAACACTGTGCCGCGATTCCGTTGGCTGCGAACGGCAATTGTGCTCTGATGCTTGTCCAGGATTCCCTTCGATACCCACAACCCCAGCCCGGTGCCAGCCTCACCCTTGGTGGTTGCGAACGGATGAAAAAGGCGATCGAGCATCTCGCGGTCCATGCCGGAACCGTTGTCGGCGACCGTGACAGCCACGCCGGGGGCGCCGGCTGCATCGTGCGACGGCTGAACGCAAACCACGAGACGCCCAAAGCGTGGCAGCGCATCCAACGCGTTGCCAATCAGGTTGGTGATCACCTGCCGGAACTCTCCGGGATGGTAGAGCACCTGTGGAGCTGGGCGATAGCGGCGATGCAGATCGATGTTGCGCATCTTGATTTCCGTTTCGTAGAAGAACAGGACGGACTCGATCTGCTCCTCAAGCGAACACAAGGACGGCGCAGAGTGCTGCCGGTAAAACTTCAGGCTTCGCGCAGCGATGTGCGAAAGGCGCCGCAACTCCTTGTCGGCTTCTTCAAGCAATTCCCTTGAACTGCCTGTTCCGCTTGTATCCATTCTCGCCAGGTAGAGCAAGTTCGTAACAGCCTCAAGCGGATTGTTGATCTCATGAGCGATGCTTGCCGCCAATCGGCCAGCGGCCGCCAACTGCTCTGATTTTCTGAGCGCTTCCTCCGTCTTCCGCGCTTCGGTAATCTCGCGCGCGTACAGGATGATGCCCTCGTCGGGCAGCGGATAGACGTGGACCCGGAACCAGTCGCCCAGAGGCTCGTAGTAGTACTCAAATTCCAAAGCCACCCGTTGTTCCATCGCCCGGCGCAAGCTCGATTCCGCAATGGTGCCGAGGAGATCCGGGAGCACTTCCCAAATCGATTCTCCAAGAAGCTTTTTTCCCAACCGCTTGGCAGTGATGGCGCCCGCCGCATTCATATAGGTAAAGCGGAAATCGTTGTCGAACGTGTAGAAGGTATCGGGAATGTGCTCCAGAACTTCCCACGCAAAGCGCTTTGTCTTTGAGATCTCAAGGTTGAGCGCCGCCTGCTGCTCCACGGCCTCTTTACGCAGCCTGGCCAGTTTGAGCTGAGCATCCACGCGGGCCAGTAGCTCCCGGGCGCTGAACGGCTTGGTCAGATAGTCGTCTGCCCCGGCGTCAATGCCGTCGATGCGCGCTTCTTCTCCCGCGCGCGCCGAGAGCATAATCACCGGAACGTTGCGCGTGGCCGGATTCTGCCGCAGGGCGGCCAGCAGCGCGAATCCATCCATCTCCGGCATCATGATGTCAGTGAGGACAAGATCGGGAAGCAGTTTTTCAGCCTGCGCAAGCGCGGCCTTGCCCGTTCCCGCTTCGATGAGCTTGAAGCGGCCTCGAAGCAGGCCGGACACATATTCGCGCATGTCGGCGTTATCGTCCGCCAAGAGAATAATCGGCTTTCGCCCCGCGATGCCGGCGGCGGACTGCAGCGGCGCATCTCCGGCCACGGCGGGGGCGACCTCGTCCTTCAACCTGTCGACGTCGCTCAACCAGCCCATGGCTTCTTGCAGATATGGGGCCGCCGCACCTTGCAGCGATGACTCGGCTCCCCGGCTGCTGACCACACGGCCTCGAGACAGGTGCTCCTGTCCGAAGCGAAGGGTAACCGTAAATTCAGATCCAACATCGACAGCACTTCTTACCTGGATGGAGCCGCCGTGCATCTCCACCAGTTCCTGCACCAGGGCGAGGCCGATGCCGCTGCCTTCATGGCTGCGGCGCCGCGCCCCGTCGATGCGCGTGAAACGCTGAAACAAATGGGGCAGATCGCTTTCCGAGATGCCCGTGCCCGTGTCGCTCACCGAAACTTGCACTTGATCGCCGGAGGCGCGCACGGTGACCCGGATCTCTCCCTCAAAGGTGGATTTGAGCGCGTTGGAGATGAGATTGAGAATGATCTTCTCCCACATCTCCCGGTCAATATAGACAGGCTCCGGCAGTGGGGGACAATCGACGATCAATCGCAATCCGGCACGCTCCACTGCGGAGCGAAAAACGCTGGCAAGCTGCGCCGTGAACACGGAGAGATCGGTCGGCTCAAACGTTGCGCGAAGCTTGCCCACTTCAATGCGGACAAAGTCCAGCAGCCCGTTGACCAGCTTGAGCAGCCGCAGCGCGTTGCGGTGCAGCATCTCCAGGCTTTGCGGCGAGGGCGGCGCCTGACTGGTCAGCGCATCTTCAATGGGGCCGAGAATGAGCGTAAGCGGGGTGCGCAGCTCGTGACTCACGTTGGAGAAGAACGCGGTCTTGGCACGGTCCAGCTCGGAGAGTTCTTCCGCTCGTTTTCGCTCCTGCTCATAGGCGCTGGCGTTGTTGATGCTGGCCGCGATCTGGCCGGTGATGAGATCGAGAAATCCCTCATAGAAGGCGTCGAACTGCCGGTAGGGGTTGAGCGCGGTAATAAAGACGCCGACCGGCTTTTCCTGCCCCTGCCGGGCAATGGGAACCAGGCGGGCGCGGGCCGGCGGCTTGTCCCAGCATCCCGGCGGGAGGTCGGGAAAAAGCTCGACCAGATTGTCGACGGTAAATCCGCGGTTGGTACTTAGAATTTGGTGGACGGGCCACGCGGCAGGAGATTCGTCCGGGTCGATGACCAGCGAAGCAGCCGGATGGTCCGCGTCGAAGCCGGTTCTGGAGACGAGCTTGAGGCGGGAGCTACCCTCTTCGAAGAGGTATGTCAGCGTGCAGGGCATGTCTTTTTGATTTGCCAGCCCGCGCTCAATGGCGGCAAACACATCCTGCATCGAAATGGCGCCTGCCAGAGCCTCGGCCAGGGTGCCCAGCGCGCTGAGCTGCCTTTCGCCGATCATGCGCACCGTATCTTCCATCACGACGCACAACATGCCGACAATCCGGCCGTCGGACTCGGAAAGCGGACTATAGGAAAACGTGTGGTAGGTTTCCTCCGGGTATCCGCTGCGTTCAAGAATCAGCAGAAGCGTTTCATCCCAGGAGGCCTCGCCCGTGTCCATCACCTGGTGGATGCGCGGGCCGATGTCCTTCCAGATCTCATGCCACACCTGCTGGGCCGGCTTGCCCAGCGCCCAAGGGTGTTTTTTACCGAGAGTCGTACGACGGTATGCATCGTTGTAGAGGAATGTGAGATCCGGGCCCCAGGCCATCCACATCGGAAAACGCGACGTGAGCAGAATCCGGACGACGGCCTTGAGGCTGTCAGGCCATGCCGCTGCCGGCCCCAGAGGGGTCTGGGACCAGTCGAAGTCCTCGACCAGCCGAGGCATCTCTGGCGGTGCGATCGGTTCAACACCGGTCACGTTGAGACGATCGCCTGGACCGATCTCATGCTCCATCGAACTCATCTCCAATACAGCAATGCGCTCACTCGCGCAGCGGAGTCCGCTCCGCGAAAACACCGGCCGCCCGGCGTCCCGCCGCGCCGGATTAAATGCAATCTTAGCCGACAGAGAAAGTGGGGAATCCGACGTGACATTGGATGCCCAGGTCCTTGCCGAGGTTGCCATCACGGGCCAAGCGCGAAAAATCGCTCCGCCCGCGCCAACGCCGCAAAATGGCCTCCTCGGTCACCGTCCGTTTTTGCATCTTAAACGGTGGAACAT
>Ga0335085_10002082_pt1 | contig 38824 bp, 35 predicted proteins | sample Lox_Sample_45_FD_206712 | JGI IMG/M metagenome (GOLD analysis project Ga0335085, IMG submission 206712) | Soil microbial communities from Loxahatchee National Wildlife Refuge, Florida, United States - Lox_Sample_4.5 | ecosystem: Environmental > Terrestrial > Soil > Wetlands | place: USA...
ACGGGGCCTCTAACTGCAACGTCATTGCGAGAAGCGCAGCGACGAAGCAATCCAGTCTATAGACACACTGGATTGCTTCGGCGGCCGAAGGCCGCCTCGCAATGACGCCTTAGAAAGCTAAGACCACCGCGCGAAACCCAGCCCCGTGCCGCTCAAGCCCATCGTGCGGTAGCCGGGGATATAGGCTTGCCAGCTCATCTCGAGCCCGACGGTATCGGCCGCCGCCGCGGCGACGATCCAATTGCGGATTTCGGAGCTGCCGGCGAGCAGGCGATAGGGCTTGAGCGCGCCGAGGAAATCGATATCGCGCCGCTTGATCGCATCGAAGATCGAGCGATCGAGATCCTCCTCGACGCGGAAATGGCTCATCCCGCCCGAGGCCATGATGCCGATGCGCTGATCGCTGGGATAGGCTTTGACGATCTCGGCGATGGCGCGGCCGAATTCGACGCAGCGCCGGGGCGTCGGCTGGTTCGGCGGGTTGTAGGTGTTGAGGAACACCGGAATGATCGGCAACGCGGCGCCGTGATAATAGCGGTGATGGACGAAGGAATAGGCGTGGCCTTCGGCTTCGCTTGCCGGGATCTCCTTCACCGCCGAGATGTCGAAGCCCTGGGCGACGAGGCTCTCGATCAAGTTCAGCGCGAGCTTGCCGTCGCAGGGATAGGTGACCGGCCCTCCCGGCTCGGCGCGTTTCAGCTGCGCGTTCTTGTACCAATCGGGATCCGGCTGCGCCGGCCGCGCCGCGTTGACGATGTCGGGACCGTAATAGATCGCGATCGACGGCATGTTGTTGTCGAAGAACAGCTCGTACTGATCGTCGCCGCAGATGATCAGCGCATCGAGCTTGGCGCCCCGCAGCTCCTCGCCCATCCGATCCATGGCGCGCTGCGTGTCATGATAGCGCTGCGTGATCGCCTCGGGCGTGATGAGATCGGCGGCATTGGCCGGCGCCTCGGCCAGCACCTGCGACCACGGGATGCGGTTGCCGAGCTTGTCGTAGAACGGCAGCCGGTCGTCGCGGTCGCGGAATTTCGTCAGCCAATCCTCGAGCTCGCAGGTCAGCATGACGCTGTGCGAGGTCGCAAAAGCGGCGGCCAGCCTGGCCATGCGCGCAATCCTTCCGGTCGGTGTTTCTTCAGGCGTGTATTTCTTCGCTGGCGCGCATTGTAAGCTGAGCGGCGTTGCTCGCAACCTGCCCGCCCGCATAACAGAGTAGTGCATGTCCCCATCCCCCTCGCCTACCATGCCGCTCGCCGACCTGCGCGTCCTCGAATTCACGCAGAACGTGATGGGGCCGAGCGGCGGGCTGGTGCTGGCCGATCTCGGCGCCGACGTGGTGAAGATCGAGCCGGTCGAAGGCGAGGCGACGCGCTATCTCGGCGGCTTCGCCTCCGGCTTCTTCAACTACTTCAACCGCAACAAGCGCAGCCTTGCCGTCGATCTCAAAAGCGCCCGCGGCCGCGCCCTCGTCCATCGCCTCGTGGCGAAAGCCGATATCGTCCTCGAGAATTACGCGCCCGGCACGATGGAGCGCCTCGGTTGCGGTTACGAGACGCTCGCCGCGATCAATCCGCGGCTCATCTATTGCGCGCTCAAAGGCTATCTCTCCGGCCCCTACGAGAAGCGCGCCGCGCTCGACGAGGTCGCGCAGTTCCAATCCGGCCTGGCCTATATGACCGGGCCGCGCGGCAAGCCGCTGCGCGCCGGCGCGTCGGTGGTCGATATCATGGGCGGCACCTTTGCCGCCGTCGCGATCCTCGCCGCGCTGCGCGAGCGCGACAAGACCGGCAAGGGCCAGCTCGTCAAAAGCGCGCTCTTCGAGAGCGCGGTCTATCTCATGAGCACGCATATCGCCGGCGGCGCCTACAACCGCATCGACCACGTGCTGCCGATGCCGGAGCGCGGCCCGGCCTGGGGCGTCTATCAGATCTTCAAGACCGCCGACGGCGAAGACATTTTCGTCGCCGCGACCAGCGACGCGCTCTGGCAACGTTTCTGCCAGGTCTTCGAGCGCCCCGATCTCGGCGCCGATCCGCGCCTCACGCGCAACGCCGATCGCGTCAAGGCGCGCGACTGGCTGGTGCCGGCGGTCAGCGAGACGCTCGCCAAATTCACCCGCGCCGAGATCGAGAAACGCTGCGAGAGCGTCGGCATCGCCTTCGCGCCGGTCGCGACCGTCGAGGATCTGTTTCGCGACCCGCATCTCGCCGCCGGCGGCATGGCCGAGACGACGCTCTCCAACGGCGTCGTCACGCAATTGCCGAAGCTGCCGATCGAGATGAGCGGCGCGCGGCCCGACAAGCGCACCGACCCGCCCCAACTCGGCGCCGATTCGCGCGCCGTGCTGCGCGAGGCGGGCTTGAGCGATGAGGAGATCGACGCGCTCGTTCGCGATAAAGTGGTGGCATCGAGCGAGTAAGCCCCCTCACCCTCCCATCGCTGACGCGATGGGCCCCTCCCTCTCCCCGCTGGGGCGAGGGAGACTTGGCGACGCGACGAGAGAACCCTCGCCCCGCCGGGGAGAGGGAGGGGCCCGGCGCGAAGCGACGGGAGGGTGAGGGGGCTCTGACAACAAACGTGGACGGAGGAAGACATGGGCAGACTCGACGGCAAGGTTGCGATCGTCACCGGCGCGGCGCTCGGCATCGGGCCTTATTACGCGCGCGGCCTCGCGGCGGAGGGCGCGAAAGTCGCGATCATCGATCTCGAGCCGGCCGACAAGATCGTCGCCGAGATCAAGCAAGCCGGCGGCACGGCGATGAGCGTCGTCGGCGACGTCTCGGACAAGGCGACCGTGCAGAAGCTCGCTGCTACGGTCGACAAGGCTTATGGCGGCATCCACATCCTCATCAACAATGCCAGCCTGGCGCGCATGGGCCGGCTCTCGGTGACCGAGCTCTCGACCGAGGAATGGGACCGCTATTTCGCGGTCAATGTCCGCGGCATGTTCCTCTGCGTGCAGGCCGTCGTGCCGATCATGCAGCGCCAGAAATACGGCAAGATCGTCAACGTCACCTCGGGCACGGTGTGGAGCGGCCCGCCGCAGATGCTGCATTACGTATCGACCAAGGGTGCGATCCTCGGCATGACGCGCGCGCTGGCGACCGAGCTCGGCAAGGACGGCATCCGCGTCAACGCCATCGCGCCCGGCCTCACCTCGACCGAGTATATCGGCGGCCGCAACGACTATGTCGATTACCGCCAGGCGATGGCGAACACGCGCGCGATCAAGCGCGAGGAGATGCCGGAAGACCTCGTCGGCACCTGCCTCTTCTTCTCGTCGCCCGAAAGTGATTTCGTCACCGGCCAATGCCTCGTCGTCGACGGCGGCGCGCTGAAGCATTGACGCAGCGACGGGGAGAAAGGCCCCCTCACCCTCCCGTGCTTCGCACGGGCCCCTCCCTCTCCCCACTGGGGCGAGGGATTTATTGGCGAGCGATAGCCTAAGCCCCTCTCCCCTCGGGGAGAGGGAAGGGCCCATCGCCTAGCGATGGGAGGGTGAGGGGGCGTTACAGAAACGAACGAAACGGGAGCACACCATGGGCAAACTCGACGGCAAGGTCGCGATCGTCACCGGGGCCGCCTCCGGCATCGGCCCGGCTTATGCGCAAGGCCTCGCGGCGGCCGGCGCCAAAATCATGGTCGCCGATGTCGAGCCGGGCGACGACACGGTGCGCGCGATCAAGGCGGCGGGCGGCGAGGCGCAAAGCCGGATTTGCGACGTCAGCGACGAGGCACAGATCGCCGCGCTGATCCGCGACACCGAGAAAGCCTTCGGCGGCGTGCATATCCTCGTCAACAACGCCGCGGTCTTCGCGCGTTTCGTCCATGTGCCGCTCGACCAGATCAGCGCCGCCGATTGGGAGCGCGCTTTCGCCGTCAATGTCCGCGGCTCCTATCTCTGCGTCACCGCGGCGCTGCCGATCATGCGGCGCCAGGGCTACGGCAAGGTGATCAACATCGCCTCGGGCACCGTCTTCAAAGGCGTGCCCATGATGCTGCATTACGTCGCGACCAAGGGCGCGGTCATCGCCATGACCCGGTCAATGGCGACCGAGCTCGGCAAGGACGGCATCCGCGTCAACGCCATCGCGCCGGGCCTGACCTCGACCGAGTATCTCAAAGGCCGCAACGACATTCCCGGCGTGCTCGACAACATGGCGAAGACCCGCGCCATCGCGCGCCAGGAAGACCCGCAAGACCTCGTCGGCGCCTGCGTCTTTCTCGCCTCGCCCGACAGCGACTTCGTCACCGGCCAGACCCTCGTCGTCGACGGCGGGCAAGTGCTGCATTGACGAGCGCCGCGCCAGATCGCGGCGGTTGACAGGCCGGTCGCGGCGCTGCCACCTTGACGACGCGCGGTCGAAAGAGCGCGCCCGATTGCCGCTATCGGGGCGGCGAGAACAAAAAATTCGTACAGGGAGAAATCGTCATGCTCTTCGCCTTCGCGCGCTGCGCGCTCGCTCTTTCCGTGTTCCTTGCCCTGCCGGCTTTGGCGCGCGCCGAACCCGTCACGCTGAAATTCGGCTTCCCCGCCCCGCCCACCTCTTATGTCAACACCGAAGGCATGACGCCGTGGATCAACGATGTCGAGAAGGCCGCCGGCGGCACGCTCAAGATCCAGCTCTTCGCGGGGCCGGCGCTCGGCAATTTCAACAACATCTATGACCGCACGGTAGAGAATGTCGCGCAGATCTCGTTCGGCACGTTCGGCGCGTATGCCTCGGTGTTCGTCCGCACGCAGGTGACCGACCTGCCTTTCATCAACGACGACACGCGCAGCTCGAGCGTCGCGCTGTGGCGCCTCTACGCCAAGGGACTGCTCAATCCCGAATACGAAAAGGTCAAGGTGCTCGCCCTCTTCACCTTCCCCGGCTCGATCCTCAACTCGAACAAGCCGATCAAGACCCTCGAGGACGTCAAGGGCATGAAGCTCGCGGCGTCTTCGCGCACGCTCGGCGAGGCCGCGATCGACATGGGCGCGGCGCCGATCACCCTCACCCCGAGCGACCTCTACGAAGCCCAGAATCGCCGCGTGGTCGACGGCATCCTGGTTGGCTGGACGGCGGTGAAGACCTTCAGGCTCGACGATGTGACCAAGGATCACCTGCAGCTGCCTTTGGGCGAGGCGCCCGCCTTCGTGTTCATGAACAAATCGGCCTATGACGCGCTGCCGGCGCAGGCGAAGGCGGCGATCGACAAATATTCGGGAGAATCCTTTTCCGATCGGCTCGGCCTCGCCAACGAGCGGGCGAACCGCGAAGAGGCCAAGCACGTGGCCTCGCTTGCCGGCCAGAGCGTCACCAAACTCTCGGCCGAGCAATATCCGATCTGGGAGAAGCGCATCCGTCCCGTCATCGAGCAATGGGAGAAGGCCACGCCCGACGGCGAAAAGGTGCTGGCGGCGTTCCGGGACGAGCTCAAAAAGGCGCCGAAGACGCCCGAATAGCGTACACCTGCCAGGGACGCTCTATTTCTATTCCCTCTCCGCCCTTGGGGGCGGAGAGGGTGGGGTGAGGTGGGGGATTCCCAACGCCTGACCGCTGACAGTTGGGCGCGAATGCGCGAGCAAATGCGGATGTTCGGTTGGCACGGCACGGCCTGCTTCCAGATCGTAGCCCCACCTCACCCTGCGCTCTCCGCCCCCCAAGGGCGGAGAGGGAATTTCGGATTTCGGCATTTCGCGCTAGAGAGTGGCCTAGCGAAAGGATCACCCATGGCCGATAAGAAACAGCGTCTGCGCGACATCATCGCGGCGAAATCGCTCTTGAGCGGCAGCTTCACTTTGGCCTCGGGCAAGGCGAGCGGCTATTTCTTCGACATGAAGAAGACGATGTTCGATCCGGAAGGCGCCTCGCTGGTCGGCGAGCTGCTGTGCGATCTCCTCGCCAGCGATAGCGAGATCAAAGCGGTTGGCGGGCTGGAGATGGGCGCGGTGCCGATCGCGCTGTCGATTGCCATGAAGAGCCATGAAAAAGGCCGGCACCTCGATGCCTTCTTCGTGCGCAAGGAGGTGAAGGACCACGGCACCGCCAAGCTGATCGACGGCAATTTCGCCCCCGGCAGCAACGTGATCGTGCTCGAGGACGTCACCACCACCGGCGGCTCGGCGATGAAGGCGGTCAAAGCCGTGCGCGAGCAGGGCGGCAAGGTCGACACCATCGTCACCATCGTCGACCGGCTCGAAGGCGCGCGCGAGAACCTGAAGAAGGAAGGCCTCGAGCTGGTCTCGCTCTTCACCAACGACGATTTCAAACGGTAGCACGGTATCCGCCAAGGCCGCTGGCGGCCGCCGCCGCCGCGGCCTTATTTCTATTGACTTCGTACGCCAAATACGTATATTATGCGTACGGAGGAATTCAGCAATGGCGTCAGAGGCAAAGATCGCCGCCAATCGGCGGAATGCAGAGAAGAGCACCGGACCGAAGACCGCGCGCGGCAAGGCAATGTCCGCGCGGAACGCGTTCCGCCACGGCTTGCGCCCGCGCAAGGTCATCTCGTTCGACGAGGACGAGCCCGATTTCATCGCCTTTCTCGCCGATATCCATGCCGGCTTCGATCCCGCCGATGCCGTCGAGGAGCATCTCGTGGAACGCATCGCCATTTGCGCTTGGCGCCTCCGGCGCATCTATCGCGTCGAGGTGGAAATGTTCGATGCCTTCCGCGAACCGGAACCGCGGCGGCTCGAAGATTTGGTGCTCGGCAATATCTTCGAGGTCCGGCCCGAGACGATGAGCCGCCTGTCGCGCTATGAGATTTCGGTCGACCGCGCGCTCCATCGTGCCTTTGTCATGCTGGAGCGGCGGCAGGCACGCCGCCGCGGCGAACCAGTGCCCGCGCCCGTCGAGGTTGCGATCACCGGCGCTGTCGAAGGCCTGGCCGCCGTCGAAGCGCTGGAAGAGCGCCGTGATGCGACCCTGGCGGCGCTGCGCGAAACTGAAAATTTCCACACGAAGCCAAATCTTCCTGAAGAATCAGAGCCCCTGCCCACGCCGGTCGGCGCTGACCCCAAAAGTTGACCGGAACGCGTTTAGCGGGCTTAGTAGCGCCAACAGGGAGGCACGTTCCGGGTATGTGGGAAGCCGCGTGGCAGGCGCTGACGCTCGTTTTGGAGCCGGAGCGCCTGGCGATCATGACCGCAGGCGTCATTCTGGGCCTGAGCCTCGGCGTCATTCCGGGGCTCGGCGGCGTCGTCGGCCTGGCGATCCTCATCCCCTTCACCTACCACCTCGACACGTTCTCGGCCTTTGCCCTGCTGCTCGGCATGGCGTCGGTGACGACGATCTCCGATCTCATTCCCGCCGTGCTGTTTGGCGTGCCCGGCACGGTCGGCGCCGCGGCGACCATCCTCGACGGCCATCCGCTTGCCCGCATGGGCCAGGCGGCGCGCGCCTTCGGCGCCGGCTACGGCGCATCGCTGATGGGCGGGCTTTTCGGCGCGCTGCTTCTCGCCCTCGCCATTCCCGTGCTGCGGCCGGTCGTGCTCTATCTCGCCTCGCCCGAGCTCTTGTCGTTCTGCATCTTCGGCCTCTCGATGGTCGCCGTGCTCTCGGGCAAGGCGCCGCTCAAAGGCCTCACCGCCGCCGGCCTCGGGCTGATGCTGGCGATGATCGGCGGCGATGCGCAGACCGGCACGCTGCGCTGGACCTTCGGCTCGCTCTATCTCTGGGACAAGCTGCCGCTGGTGCCGTTCACCCTCGGCATTTTCGCCATCCCCGAGCTTATCGACATGGCGGCGACGCGGACCTCGATCGCCGCCGACGCGCCCACCTCGCGCATCGATTTCCACGGCCAGTGGCAGGGCTGGCATGACGCGCTAAAAAATTGGTGGCTGATCCTGCGTTGCTCGGCCTTGGGCGCGTTCCTCGGCGCGGTGCCGGGGCTGGGCGCAGCGGTGATCGACTGGATCGCCTATGGCCATGCCATCCGCACCGAGAAGAACACAGAGAATTTCGGCAAGGGCGATATCCGCGGCGTGATCGCGGCGATCGCCTCGGACAATTCCAAGGAAGGCGGGCATCTGGTGCCGACCATCGCGTTCGGCGTGCCGGCCGGCGCGTCGATGGCGCTGCTGCTCTCGGCCTTCCTCATCCACGGCCTCGTCCCCGGGCCGGAGATGCTAACCAAGCATCTCGACGTCACCTATTCGATCATCTGGACGCTGACCCTCTCGCATGTCCTCGGTGCGGTGATCTGCATCGCGGCGAGCGGGCTGTTTGCCCGGCTGGCGGTGGTGCGCGCCGGGCTGCTTGTGCCGCTGGTGCTGATGGTGATCTTCCTCGGCGCCTTCGAAGGCTCGCAGGCCTGGGGCGATCTCTATTCGCTGGTGCTCTTCGGCGCGCTCGGCTGGATCATGAAGCATCTCGGCTGGCCGCGCCCGCCGCTGATCTTGGGCTTCGTGCTCGGCGGCATCTTCGAGCGCTATTTCTTCATCTCGACCCAGATCTACGGCGCCGCCTGGGCGCTCCGGCCGGTGGTCCTGGTCGTCTTCGCCCTCTGCCTCTGGGTCGTGCTGCCGCCGATGAAGACGCATCTCGCCGGCACGGTCGCCGCGTTCCGCGATCTGAGCGTCGCCTCGCTGCGCTTCGGCCGCGATGCCTGGTTCAGCGTCGTCCTCATCGCGACCATCCTCGTCGCGATGTGGTTCTCGCGCTTCTGGCCGCCGGCGGCGAAATTCGTGCCCGATGCCGCCTGCTACATCGCGCTGTTCTTCGCCTGTCTCAACATGCTGACCGAGGTGTTCGGCGATCCGGCGCTGAAGCTCGCCGGTCCGGCCGAGGCGCCGTCATCGGCCGGCGCGGCGGCGCACGGCGCGATGCCGGTCTTCACCCGGGCGATCGAGCTGCGCGGCGTGCGCTGCTTCCTCTGGCTGATCGGCTTCCTCGTCCTCGGCGCCGGGATCGGCCTGCTGCCCGCGCTCTGCCTGCTGACCTTCCTCCTGATGCGCTTCGAATTCACCGAGCGCTGGTGGCTTTCCGCCGTCTGCGCCGGTGTCGCGACGATCGCGATCTATCTCGTCTTCGACCGCATCTTCGCCCTGCCCTGGCCGCAATCCCTGATCGGCGATCTGTGGCCGGGCTTGCGCGACGCGACCGGCCTCGTCTAGAGGCTCGGCGCCAGAGAGCTAAAGGACCCGCATGCCCGCCACCGCGCTCGATTCGGCGATCTTCCGCGACATCTTCTCGACCGAGGCGATGCGCCGAATCTTCTCGGACGAGAACCGCGTCCAGAAATATCTCGATATCGAGGCCGCCCTCGCCAAGGTGCAGGCGCGGCTCGGCATCATCCCGAAGGACGCGGCCGCGGAGATCGCCCGTCATTGCAACGCCGCCGAATACGACTTCGCGCTCTTGAAGAAGCAGACCGAGCGCATCGGCTATCCGGTGCTGCCGGTGGTGCAGCAGCTCGTGAAGAAATGCGCGGGCGGTGTCGGCGAATGGTGCCATTGGGGCGCGACGACGCAGGACATCACCGACACCGCGACGGTGCTACAAATCCGCGAGGCGCTCGACCTCGTCGAAGGCGAGCTCAAAGCGATCAGCCACGCGCTCGCCGCCCTCGCCAAGAAATACCGCGACACGCCGATGGCGGGGCGCAGCAATCTGCAGCAGGCGGTGCCGATCACGTTCGGCTTCAAGGCCGCGACCTTGCTCTCGGGCTTCGACCGGCATCTGGCGCGCCTCAAAGAGCTGCGCCCGCGCGTGCTGGTCGGCGAATTCGGCGGCGCCGCCGGCACTCTCGCCTCCTTGGGCACGGACGGGCTCAAGGTCCAAGAGGGCCTTATGAAAGAATTGGGGCTGGGGCAGCCTGCGATCGCCTGGTACACGATGCGCGACGGCATCGCGGAGGTCGGTTGCTTCCTCGGCCTCGTCACCGGCACGCTCGGCAAGATCGCGACCGACGTGAAGCTGATGATGCAGACCGAGGTCGAGGAGGTCTACGAACCCTTCGCCGAAGGCCGCGGCTCGTCCTCGACCATGCCGCAAAAGCGCAACCCGATCTCGTGCAACTACATCGTCGCCTGCACCTCGATGGTGCGGCAGAACGTGGCGGCGCTGCTCGATGCGATGGTCGAGGATCACGAGCGCTCGACCGGCCCGTGGGAGATCGAATGGATCGCGGTGCCGGAGATTTTCTGCCTCGCCGCGGGCGCGCTCAATCAGGCGCGGTTCCTGATGGAAGGGCTGGAAGTCGATCCGGCGCGGATGCGCGCCAATCTCGATCTGACGCGCGGCCTCATCGTCTCGGAAGCGGTGATGATGGGGCTCGGCCCTTATCTCGGCCGCCAGCGCGCGCATGATCTGGTCTACGACATCTGCCGCAAATCGATCACGGCGAAGGAATCCTTCCTCGATCTCCTCGCCGCCGATCCGGATATTTCGAAACACATGAACCGCGACGCGCTGACGAAGCTGGTCGATCCCTCGAACTATCTCGGCGTCGCTGGCGAGATGATCGATCGCGTGCTGCAAGGCCGCGGATGACCCATCGCGTTCCGCTCACCCTCGCCTGCGGCGATTACGAGATCCATCGTGGCTTGAAGGAAGGCGCGGTGCCGGTCGACGGCGTCGATCTTACCGTCCTGACCGATATGGATTCATCGACGCGGCATTGGCGCTTCCTGCGCAACCGCGAATTCGATATCGCCGAATGCTCGGCCTCGTCCTACATCGTCGCCCGCGACCAGGGCCTGCCGTTCCGCGCCATTCCGGTCTTTCCGCATCGCCGCTTCCGCCATGGCTTCGCCTTCATCAACACGGGCAAGGGCATCAAGCAGCCGAGCGATCTGATCGGCCGGAAGATCGGCGTCAAATCCTTCCAGGTGACGGCGATCAACTGGCTGCGCGGCATCCTCGAGAGCGAATACGGCGTGCCGCATCGCTCGATCGATTGGTATGCCGAGATCGACGAGGACGTCGAATTCACGCCGCCGCCCGGCCTCAAGCTGACGCGGCTGCCGCACGACAAGGGCGTCGAGGCGATGCTGGCCGAAGGCGAGCTCGACGCGGTGCTGCATTCCGACCTAATCGAGCCGTTCATCCGGAAGGATAAGCGCGTCGCGCGGCTCTTCCCCGATCACAAGGCGGAAGAGCAGGCCTATTTCAAGAAGACCGGCATCTTCCCGATCATGCATGTCGTCGCGCTGCGCGAGGAGATCGCGACGCAATATCCCTGGGTCGCGATCAATCTCTTCAAGGCGTTCGAGCGCTCGAAGGCCGCGGCGATGAAGCGGATGGAGAATCCGCGCATCGCGCCGCTCGCCTGGTATCGCGAAGCCTGGGAAGAGCAGCAGGAGATTCTCGGCACCGATCCGTGGGCGAACGGCTTGACCGAGCAGAACGCCAAGACGATCGAGACCTTGCTGCGCTATTCGCACGAGCACGGGCTGACCAAGCGCCTGCTCACCCTGGAGGATATGTTCCTCGACGTCTCGCAAGGCCGCAAACGCGGCGGCTTCCGCATCTGATTTCAAATGAGTGAGGATCAATGAAAGTCGGCCTTTTCGATCACGTCGAGCATTCCGACCGGCCGCTCGCGCAAATCTTCGACGAGCGGCTGCAATTCCTCGCCGCCGCAGACGAAGCGGGCTTTTATTGCGCGCATGTCGCCGAGCATCACTGCACGCCGCTCAACATGGTGCCGGCGCCGAGCGTCTATCTCGGCGCGATCGCGCGGCTGACGAAGCGCATCCATTTGGGGCCGCTGGTCTATCTCCTGCCGCTCTATTCGCCGCTGCGCCTGGCCGAAGAGATCTGCATGCTCGATCATCTGAGCAAGGGCCGGCTCGAGGTCGGCGTCGGCCGCGGCGTCTCGCCTTTCGAGCTGCGCTTCAACAACGTCAACGCCGACGATTCGCGCGACATCTTCTTCGATGCGTATGAGTGCCTCACCAAGGCGCTGGCCAACGACTCTTTCTCGCATCAGGGAAAATATTTCACCTATGGCGAGACGCCGATGCCGATGCGGCCTTATCAGAAGCCCTATCCGCCGATCTGGTACGGCTCATCGAATGAGATCGGCTCGAATTGGGCCGGCGAGCACGGTCTGCATTTCACCGCCAACGGACCGACGGCGCAGGCCAAGCCCAACATCGCCGCGTTCAAGACGGCGCTCGCCAAGCGCGGCAGCGCGGCGATGCCGAAGAGCGAATTCAAAGGCGGCGCGGCGATCGGCATTCTGCGCCACATCGTCGTCGCCGAGACCGATGCCGAGGCCCAGCGCATCGCCAAGCCGGCTTTCGAATATCATCTGAAGAGCCTCGAATGGCTGCGCGACCGGGCGCGGGCCGCCGGCGGCTCCGACCTCGTCACCCGCCTGAACGTGCGCCGCGGCTCGACCTTCGAGGAATGCAGCGGCAACGGCATGATCCTCGCCGGCTCGCCCGCGACGGTGCGCGCCGGCATCGAGCGCGAGATGCCCGAGCTCGGCACCAACTACCTGCTCGCCTATCTCTTCTTCGGCACGCTGACCTATGCCGACGCCAAGCGCTCGCTGGATTTGTTCAGCAAGGAAGTGATGCCGCATCTCGAACGTATCTGAGATCTTTAATTATTGTCTTCCCCGCGAAAGCGGGGATCCAGGGCAACAGCTCGATGGCAATTCTGGATTCCCGCTTACGCGGGAATGACGCGATGAGAGAACGAGGTCGACTAATCCCAATCGACCGGCGCGCGCGTCACGGAAACTTCGCCGCTCGGCGAGAGCGTGACGAGATTGACGGTGAGCGCGTAATCGGGCGAGCCGGAGTAATAGGCCGCGACCTGGTCGCCGCCGACGCGGACGTGGCGGTTCCAGTGGCCAAGGGCGACGTAATCGGCCTTTGTCGCCGCGATCTCGTCGTCGCCGATCAGCCAGCCGGGGCGGAGATGGGTCGAGCGATCGGCGACCGGCGCGTAATGGCCGTGCGCGACCGCGATCTGCCAGAAGCTGCGCCGCGGCTGCGGGAAGGCGAGCGGCGCGTTGTCGCCGTAGTCGCGATGCGCATTGCCCCAGATCTCGAGCGCGAGCTCGGGAAACGAAACCGCCACTTCGTCGGTTACGCCAATGACACGGACATTCTCCGGTTGGGCGATCGCGCGGTGAAAGACCGAATCCGCGATCGCCGGATCGTGATTGCCCGGGAGGATCACGACGGGCATGCCCGCATCCGCCAGCAGCCCGGCGGCGCGATCGAGCAGCTCTGCCGAGAGGCGATTATGCTCGAACGTGTCACCGGCGAGGATCACCGCATCGGCCCTTACGGCGCGTGCCGCCGCCAGCACGACGCGCAAGCCGGCCGTGCCGTCGCCTTTATGGACCGCCTCGGTGAATTCGCCGACGTGAACGTCGGAGCTGTGCACGATGCGCAGCGCCGTGCGCGGCGCGGCGAATTGGCTGCGCGAGGTTAACGTGATTTCATGCGCCATGATCGCGCGGCGCTATAGAATAGGAGATGCCGCGGCGTCAAATGCCTGGGATCGAGGCGCCGCTTGTTTCGAGGCTTTGCGCGCCGCGCGGATCGGGGTAGAATCGTCCCGCGCGGGATACGAAGGGATCACGAGACATGCGTTACGTCGTCGATGCGCCCAACGGTAAATCCTGGTTCCGGCTCGAGACCGAGGGCGAAGCCGCGCAGGAATCGCAGCTCATGCGCCACGCGGTCGAGAAGCATTTCCGGCTCGAGCGCGAGAAGGCGATCGCGACCTATCAGCCAGCGTCGAAGAGCTTCATCGAGCAGGACATCGGGCTCAAGGCGCATATCCAGCGCGCCATGCCGCTGTTCCTCACATTGCGCGATCAGGACGGCAAATCGCATGTCACGGCGATGCTGCCGCCGGGCGGCAAGCCCGATGCCGGATCGCGTATCGTCATCGTCGGCCCCGGCAATGCCGATCCCTATCCCGCCGAGGGCGATGCCATCAAGGCGCTGGGCGATCATTTCGGACTGACGCTCGAACGCGAGCGCTGCTATCCCTATCAGCGTGGCTAAGGAGGACATTGATGAGCCTGACACTCGAGCAACTTGCATCCGAATGCCGGCGCGCCTTGAAAGCGCATCCCGGCGTCGAGGGGCGCAAGCAGGTTTGCGCCCTCGTCGAAGAAGCGTGCAAGGATCAGGATTTCGTCGCCGCCAACTTCAGCGCGAAGACGGGCCAGCGCGACATTCTCTACGAGGATCCCGAGCTCGGCTTCTGCATCTGCGCGCATAACTACACCGATGCGCGCGAAGCCCAGCCGCATGATCACGGCTCGGCCTGGGCGATCTACGGCCAGGTCGCGGGCGAGACAGTGATGAGCGACTGGACGCTCTTGGAGCCGGCGGGCGAAGGCAAGATGGGCAAGGTGAAGTTCGCCAGGGACTACACGCTCACCCCCGGCAAGGCGCATCTCTACAACGAGGGCGACCTGCATTCGCCGCGGCGCGATGGACCGACACGGCTCTTGCGCATCGAGGGCAAGAATCTCGACAAGGTGCGCCGCTTCGGCTACCGCGCCGCCTGACGCTGCCGCTTCAGTATTCGAGGTGGATGCGCCCGGCGAAGACCGAGACCGGGCCGCGCGCCGCATTGTAGGCGGGATCGACGACGTATTGATAATCGAGCGACACCGCGAGCGGCTTGAAGAGCTGTGCGCGGTAATAGGTCTCGAGAATGCGCTCCGGCCGATAGGACAGCGTGCCGTCGCCGACGAGAATGCCGGTGCCGCCGACGAAGAAGAAGCCGCGGTGCTGCTGCGTCAGCTCGTTCTGCACCACGCCGAGCCCGAGCGTATCGTCGGGCCGGCGCCAGCGCCCGCCTTTGAGGCTGAGGCCCAGCGATTCGCTCCGGTCGATATCCTCGAAGGCCCAGCTCTCGGTATGGCCGTTGCTGACGCTGAACCGGCCGAAGAAGCCGAGCTCGTCGGCGACCTCCTGCTGCAGGTTGAGCACGAGGCCCGGCTTCCAGCGGGAGCGGCGCGTCGCCGCGATGTCGCCGCCGTTCGAGATCGCCTGGCTGTTGCTGCCCATCGGCGCGCGGTTGGCGAAGACGAGAGTCCGCAGCACGCCCGGGCGCGCGCCGATGCTGAAATGGTTCTCGAGCTCGGCCACGGAGCCGAAACTGTGCCAGAAGCGCGGCTCGAGATCGCGTTGATTGGCGATCTTCGGCTCGAGGAACCAGCCGCCGCGCAAGGTCCAATCGGGATGCACCCATTCGACCGTCGCGCCGTCGGTATAGCCCTTTGAATCGGCGGGATAGTCCCACGCGCCGCCGGCCCAGATCGCGCCGTTCATGAAATCGGTGCGCGGATCGTTGGCGTAATCGTTGGTATCGAAGATATCCGTCGGCGAATATTTGCCGATCGTCACGGTGACGCGGTTCGCATCCTCGATATCGGCGAGCTGGTTCTGATCGGCGGCGATATTCTGCGGATCGCCGCCGAGACCGAAATTCTGCCGCACGAACAGCCGGGCGACATTGGCTTTGGGATTGTCGAAGCCGCCCTTCTGCGCCTCGCCATTGACGTAGCCGGCGACGCCTTCGGTCTTGCTGAGGCCGAAGCCCTGGTTGAACTCGGGATCGAAATAGAGCGCGCCGCCGCCGTCCCATGGCAGTCGGGCGCCGAGGAACAGCGTGCCGGTCCAGCTTTCGCGGCCGCGCGGCGCCGGATCGAGGCTGTTCGGCCCGCGATAGGGCGAATGGAAACGCAGATTGCCTTGCTCGATGAAGGTGGTCTGCGCGTGAAGGCTCCAATCCTCCGGCGTGACGTTCTGTTGCGCGCCGCCCTGATCGCTCGCGGCCTGCCCGCTCTCCTGCTGTGCGCGAAGCGGCAACGGCGCCAGCGCCAGCAGCAGCGCGATCATCGCCGTCGCGGCTTTCCCCGCTTCTCGCCTCATTCGCTTTACCCCATTGGCATCAAGCGCGAGAGGATCGCCGCTCTCTGTTACCGCGATATGACGGCGCGGGCGCTACTCGAACCAGTGATCGCCGAGGATCACCGGCACCGTCTTGTTGGCGGCGGAACTACCGTCCATCGGCTTGCCGTCGATATCGATGCGCGCCAGCGCGTCTTTCGCCGCATCGACCACGGCGCCGATCCGCGCCATCACCAGCGGCTCGTCGCCGACCGCCTTGAACCAATAGAAGGTGCCCCGCGGCAACAGGATGCCGTCATGCTGCTTGACGCGCTTCAGCTCGCCCTTCGGCCCGAAGAACTCGGCTTCGCCTTGCAGCACGAGGAAGACATGATCCTCGTTCGGATGCGCATGCAGCTCGTTCTCGCCATCCGAGGCATAGGTCTTCAAGACGACCCACATCCGATCGGTCGCCGCCATCGGCGTGTCGGTGCGGCCTTGGCGCGGCAACTGCGCGCGCAGATGGAAGAAGGTCGGCTGGTTTTTGACCGCCGCCTGCGCCTCGATCTGCGCGCGCATGTCGTCGGTGCCCTTCGTGATATGGCCAGGCACGATGTGGCCGGTGACCGGCGAATCCATGGTCTCTCCGTTGGTCTAGCGGCGCACGCCGCCGGGCACGGCGGAAGCGCTCGATGAGCCCCAATTGACGATATAGGCCTCGCCGCGCTCGAGGAAGGACGAGACGATGCGCGTCAAGCGCTCCGGCTGATCGGATTCAATGACATGCGCGGCGTCATAGACATAGGCGAGATGCGAGCCCGCGATTGCGCCTTTGAGATAGCGGCCGGTCTCGGGCGGGATGATCTCGTCCTTGGTGCCCATGAGGATCAAGGTCGGCGCCTTGATCTCGGCGACGCGACCGGACAACGAGCCGTCGGCGAGCGAGGTCGCGCCGTAGTGATCGAGCATGCGCCGGTTGCCCTGGATCTGCTCCATCGGCTTGGTCATTGGCGGCGCGCGATCGGGATAGGCGAAGAGCTTGCGGCGCAGCTCGGCCGGATCGCTCGGCAGCCCGCCCTTGCCGCCGGCGGGGACACCGGCCGGCGCTTCGAGCACGAGATGATCGATCTTGTCGTGATGCTTGACCGCAAGCCACAGCGCTTCCCAGCCGCCGAACGACGCGCCGATCACGTCACAGCGCTTGCCGATCGCGACGTTGATGAAGGACGCGGCGACATCGGCCAGCGCCTCCATCGACTTGACCGACGGATGCGGCGCGGTGCCGTCGAAGCCGGGCGTCACCGGCATATAGACGGTGCGGGTTTGCGCCAGCGTCTCGATCGGCTTGCTGACGCCGACGCCGGCGGCGGGGTGGAGATAGAGCAGCGGCTCGCCTTGGCCGGCGACGAAATAGCTGATCGGGCCGGACGCGACGCGGGTTTCCTTGCGTTCGAATGCCATGTCGCGCCCCCTCACAGATCCTTGAGCGCGGGCTGCACCCGCTCGCGGAACAATTCCATGCCGCGGCGCACGACCTTGTCCGGCATGTTGCCGACCTTCATCGTGAACTGCTCGACGCCGTGACCCAGCGCCTTGTGCACGCGCTGAATCTGCTGAACGACCGTCTCCGGGCTGCCGCAATAGATCGAGCCGGATTCGATCTGCTCCTCGAGGCTGCGCGCGCGCAACGTCGCGAGCCGCGCCTCGAACCGGTCGCTCGAGCCTTCGCGCTGGTAGTAGCGCGTCTTCTGGATGACGAGCTGCTGCGCGCTGCGCTGCGGCCGCATCAGGATGTGGTGGAAATATTCGAGGCCTTTGCGCATATGCTCGCGCGCCTCTTCGTCGCTCTCGGCGATGCAGGTGTGATGGCCGATGAGGATGTCCTCGGGCACCGGCTCCCAGCCATAGGCGCGCGCGGTCTTGTAGTAGTGATCGATATTGCCGCGCGCGACGTTGAGATCGGCGATCAGGACAATGCCAAGCTTGGCGCGATGCTCGGCGACGAACTCGACCGATTCCTCGTTCGTCCCCGACATCAAGAGACGCGGATAAGGCTTCTGATAAGGCCGCGGCCAGATCGAGACCGAGGGGAACTGGTAGAACTCGCCCTCCCAGCCGAACGGCTCGGGCTCGGTCCAGGCCTTGATGATGAGCGCCACCGCCTCGCGCAGCCGGCCGCGCGAATCCGACGGCGGCACGTTGTAGGCGATGTATTCGTGCGGGATGCCGCGCATCATGCCGGCGAGCACGCGCCCGCCCGACATCACATCGAGCATCGCATATTCCTCGGCGACGCGGATCGGATTGAGCAGCGGCACGAGATTGCCGAGGATCGCGATATTGACGCGCTTGGTGCGATAGACGAGCGAGGACGCGATCAGGTTCGGGTTCGACATCAGCCCATAAGGGCTGAAATGATGCTCGTTGCAGCCGACGGAATCGAAGCCGCATTCCTCGGCATAGGCCATGGTGTCGATGTAGCTCGCATAGAGCTGGCGGCCGCGCTCGGGATCGAATTCCCGGTTGCTGACGGGCCATTCCTGCGGCTCGCGCGGGTAATCGGGCCAGGGCATGAGATGGAAGAAATTGAACTTCATGGCGCTCCTCGATCTTGTTGGGAGAGTAGGCTTGGCCGTGCCTGCCTTCAACTCAGGGGCCGCACGGACTACATTCTCTTTTCGCCCATTTTCCTCGGTGAAATCCCATGCCCGATGCCTCGCGTGATTTGGCCCCCCATCAGCCGATCCGCCTCGCCGACTACCAGGCGCCCGCGTTCCTGATCGACGAAGTCGATCTCGTCTTCGATCTCGGCGAGGAGAAGACGAGCGTCAAGGCGCGGCTGTCGGTGCGGCGCAATCCGGCCGCCAAGGAGCCCGGCGCGCCGCTGAAGCTTGCCGGGCGCGAGCTGGAGCTGGTCGCGCTCGCCATCGACGGCGAGGCGTTGGGGCCGAACCGCTACGCTGTCGACGACGAAGCCTTGACCATCGCCTCGGTGCCGGACGAATTCACCCTCGATATCGAGACCCGGATCGAGCCGCAGAACAACACGGTGCTTTCGGGTCTCTACAAATCGGGCGGCAATTTCTGCACCCAGTGCGAGCCCGAGGGCTTCCGCCGCATCACCTATTTCCTCGACCGGCCCGACGTGATGGCGCGCTTCACGACGACCATCGTCGCCGACAAGACGCGCTATCCGGTGCTGCTCTCCAACGGCAACCCCGCCGATAAGGGCGAGAGCAGCAACGGACGGCACTGGGCGAAATGGGTCGATCCCTTCCCCAAGCCGTCTTACCTCTTCGCGCTGGTCGCCGGTGACCTCGTGCCGTTCCGCGACAGCTATAAGACCAGTACCGGCAAAACCGTGCCGCTCGCGATCTGGGTCAGGCGCGGCGATGAAGACAAATGCGCGCATGCGATGGAATCGCTGAAGCATGCGATGCGCTGGGACGAAGAAAGATTCGGCCTCGCCTACGATCTCGACGTGTTCAACATCGTCGCCGTCAGCGACTTCAACATGGGGGCGATGGAGAACAAGGGCCTCAACATCTTCAACACGAAATACGTGCTGGCGAAGCCCGAGACGGCGACCGATGTCGATTTCCAGGGCATCGAATCGGTCATCGGCCACGAGTATTTCCACAACTGGACCGGCGACCGCGTCACCTGCCGCGACTGGTTCCAGCTCTCGCTGAAAGAGGGGCTCACCGTCTATCGCGATCAGGAATTCTCCGCCGACATGGGCAGCCGCGCGGTGAAGCGCATCGGCGACGTGCGCCGCCTGCGCGCCGCGCAGTTCCCCGAGGATGCCGGGCCGCTCGCGCATCCGGTGCAGCCGGCGCAATACATCGAGATCGACAATTTCTACACCGCGACCGTCTACAACAAGGGCGCGGAAGTCGTGCGCATGATCGAGACGCAACTCGGCACGGACGGTTTCCGCAAAGGTATGGACCTCTACTTCAAGCGCCACGACGGACAGGCGGTGACGATCGAGGATTTCGTCGCCGCGATGGCCGACGCCAACGGCGTCGATTTCTCGCATTTCCTTGCCTGGTACAAGCAGGCCGGCACGCCGGAGATCACGGTCGAGGATCGCTACGACGCGGCGGCGAAGACCTACGAGCTGACGCTATCGCAATCGACACCGCCGACGCCGGGACAGCCGACGAAGCAGCCGCTGGTCGTCCCGATCGCGATGGGGCTGATCGGCGCCGACGGCAAAGAGCAGGCGACCCGGCTCGAGGGCGAAGCCAAGGCGGCGCCGGGGACGCGCGTTCTGGTGCTCGGCGAGGCCAAGCACTCCTTCCGCTTCGTCGATGTGCCGAGCCAGCCGACGCCCTCGCTCTTGCGCCGCTTCTCGGCGCCGGTGAAGCTGAAGAACATTCCCCTCGAGCGCCAGCAATTCCTCGCGCTCAACGACACCGATCCCTTCGCGCGCTGGGAGGCGGGCCAGCAAGTCTCCACCCACCTGCTGCTCGGCATGGTCGCCGCCTATCGCCGCGGCGACAAGCTCGCGCTCGACGGTGCGCTTGTCGATCAGATGCGGCGTGCGCTCGCCGCTGCCGATGGCGATCCGGCTTTCGCGGCCGAGCAGCTCAGCCTGCCGTCGGAATCCTTCCTCGCCGACCAGATGGATGTGGTCGATGTCGACGCCATCCACGCCGCACGCGATTTCGCCCAGCAGCAAATCGGCTCATCGCTCGCCGGCGATTTCGCCGCGCTTTATGAGCGGCTGGCCGATCGCGGACCTTACAGCGCCGACGGCGCGGCCATCGGCAAGCGCACACTGCGCAATGTCGCGCTCCGCTATCTCGCCTTCGGCAAAGGCGATATTGCGCGCGCCAAGGCACAGTTCGACACCGGCGGCAACATGACCGATGTGCTGGCGGCGTTGTCGGTGCTCAACGAATTCGATCAGCCGGCGCGCGCCGAGGCTCTCACGAGCTTCTACGAGCGCTGGAAAGGCGATGAGCTGGTCGTCGACAAATGGTTCAGCCTGCAGGCGATGTCGTCGCTGCCCGGCACCCTGACGCGGGTCAAGGAGCTGACGGGCCATCCCGCCTTCACCATCAAGAACCCCAACCGCATGCGCTCGCTGGTTGGGGCCTTCACCCAGGCCAATCAACTGCGCTTCCACGATGCGAGCGGCGCCGGCTACGCCTTCCTCGCCGATCAGGTGATCACGCTCGATCCGCTCAATCCGCTGATGGCGTCGCGGCTGATCCAGCCGCTCGGGCAATGGCGGCGGCACGATGCGGCGCGACAGGCATTGATGAAGCGCGAGTTGGCGCGCGTGCTCGCCCTGCCCTCGCTCAGCAAGAACACCTACGAGATGGCGTCGAAGAGCCTGGCCGCTTAAGCGTTGGGCTCGACATCGAGCCGCATCGCGACGCCCTCGAGACCGCCGCGCGCCGCGGGATAGAGTTTAGCCACCAGCGGATCGTGGCCCGGCACGATATGGCGCGGCGAGGACGCCAACCGCCGCAGCGTGGCATGACCGTCGAGCATCTCGGCGACGTTGTAGACGACCGGATAGGCGCGGCCTTGCTCCAAATGCGCGTAAAGATGCGCCGCATCCGAGGCCAGCACCACCGCGCCGCGCCTGGTCATCACGCGCACGCTTTGCAGCCCCATCGTGTGACCGCCGATGAAATGCAGGCTGAGACCCGGCGCGAGCTCTTCATCGCCGTCATGAAAGCGCACGCGGCCGGCGAAGACGCGGCGCACCATGCCGACGACGTCGTCGACGGCGAGCGAATGGCTGAAGGCGCGATGGCACATCGGCCGGCCGGTCGCGAAGCCCATCTCGCGATCCTGGATGTGAAAGGCCGCGTTCGGAAAGAGATCGAGCCCGCCGGCATGGTCGTAATGCATATGGGTGATGATCACGTCCTCGACCGTCGCCGGATCGATGCCGATCGCTTTCAGCCCTTCGACCGGCGAGCGCAGCAGCTCGCGCTTGCGGAGGCGGGCCTGCTCGGCGCCGAAGCCGGTATCGACGATATAGGTCTTGCCGCCGCCGACGATCGCCCAGACGAAGTAATCGAGCGGCATGGGCGCGTCATGCGGATCGCCGCCGAGGAAATTCTCCGCCGCGCGCCGCTCGTGATGCGCATAGCGGATGGCGTAGACCTCGTATTCCATCGCCGCCTCCGCTAGTTCCCCGCCTTCACCTCGACGCCGGCCCAGTCCTCGAGAAGCCGCACGATCTCGGTGAAGTCCGATTGCGGGCCGAGCTCGCTGTTGGCGAGCTGCCACATCATGCGCACGGCGCTGCCGACCCACATCGGCACTTGCAGCGCCTCGGCCTCTTCGAGGCAGAGCCGCACATCCTTGTACATGAGCCCGGTATAGAAGCCCTGGGTGAAGCGGCGCGTGATCACCTCGTTGGGAAATTTCGTCTCGGTCGCGGTGTTGCGCCCGGTGCCGGAATTGATGACCTCGAGCATCAGCTTCGGATCGAGCCCGGCCTTGACGCCCATCACCATCGCCTCGGCGGTCACCGCCATCGAGGTCGCGGAAAGGACGTTGTTGCAGAGCTTCATCGCCTGGCCCATGCCCGGCCGCTCGCCGACATGGAAGACCTTGCCGAAGATCGCGAGCAGCGGCCGCACGCGCTCGATCAGCGCCGACGGGCCCGAGGCCATCACCGCGAGCGTGCCTTTCTTTGCGCCAGCGACGCCGCCCGAGACGGGCGAATCGACGATGGCGATGCCGCGCTCGGCCAGACCCGCGACGACGCGCGCCGTCGTGCGCGGGCCGGTGGTCGAGAGATCGACGAAGATCTTCGCGCGCTGACCCGCGGCAACCCCGGCCGCGCCGAGCGCTTCGCCTTCGACATCCTTCGGCTCGGGCAGGCTGAAGAAAACGATATCCGACGCATCGGCCGCCTCGCGCGTCGAATGCGTGCGCGTCGCGCCGCGTGCGACGAGCGGCGTCATCGCTTCTTCGCGGATGTCATAAACGGCCAGGCGATGGCCGGCATCGATCAGGCGATTGGCCATCGGCCCGCCCATATTGCCGAGGCCGACAAAGCCGATCTCTTCGCCCATCGCTGTCCTCCCGTTCGGGCCCTATTATCGCGGCATGAAGCTTAGGGCTTTCGCCCTCGCCGCCCTACTGATTTTCGCGGGCTCCGCCGCGCGCGCGCAAGCGCCGGCGCCATCGGGATCGGGGCGGCCGGTCGATCTGGCGCTCGTCCTCGCGGTCGATGCCTCGGGCAGCGTCAACCAGACGCGCTTCGAGCTGCAAAAGCACGGCTATGCACAGGCCTTTCGCAGCAAGGAGGTGATCGAGGCGATCGCCGCTGGCGCGGATCACGCCATCGCCGTCGCCATGGTGCAATGGACCGGCCCGAGCCTGCATGTTCAAGTCGTGGAGTGGACGCGTATCTCGGACGCCGCCTCGGCGCAGGCCATCGCCGATACGATCGATGCCAGCCGGCGCCAGCTCTATGGCGGCGGCACCTCGCTCAGCGGCGCGATCGATATCGGGGTGGCAATGCTGGGCGCCAGCCCGTTCCGCGCGACCCGGCATGTGATCGACATCTCGGGCGACGGCTCGAACAATGCCGGGCGCCTCGCCGAAACCGCGCGCGACGAGGCGGTCAAAGCGGGCATCACCATCAACGGCCTGCCCATCACCTGGATCGAGCCCGGGCTCGATGCGTATTACCGCAGCAGCGTCGTCGGCGGACCGGGCGCTTTCGTCATCAGCATCGACAGCTATGACAATTTCGCCGATGCGATCCTCCATAAACTGGTGACTGAAATCTCGGGGCTGGCGCCGCCCAGCCTTGCCTCCAACGCCGCCCGATGAAATAGTGTGATGAGAAGAAAAACGGAGGCCCCGCGTGCAGCGGCAGATGCTGAAACTCGGCGAGATCGAGCTCGAACTCCATGAGAGCGGCGAAGGCGCGCCGCTGCTCTTCCTGCATAGCGGCGCGGGCTTCTCGCCCGACGACGCGTTCGTCGGGCCGCTCGCGGCCCACCGCCGGCTGATCGCGCCCTCGCACCCGGGCTTTGGCTATTCGAGCCTGCCCGATTGGTTCGACAGCATCGACGATGTTGCGCATGTCTATCTCGAGCTGCTCGACCGGCTCGGTTTGCCGCGCGTGACGCTGGTCGGCGCCTCGATCGGCGGCTGGATCGCGGCGGAGATGGCGACGAAAGCCCCGGAGCGCTTCGACAAGATCGCGCTGATCGGGCCGGTCGGCGTGAAGACGGGCGGGCCGAAGCAGCTCGACATCCCCGACATCTTCGCGCATTCGACCGAGGCGCTCGACCGCATGCGGTTCCATGATCCGGCAAAGGCGAAGATCGATCTCAGCAAGCTGTCGGAAGAGCAGATGCGCGTCATCGCACGCAACAACGAGACGCTCGCGCTGCTGATCTGGGAGCCCTACATGCACAATCCGAAGCTCAAGCATCGGCTCCATCGCCTCACCATGCCGGTTCTGTTCATGCGCGGCGCCAGCGACGGGCTGGTCTCGGCCGATTATCTCGAGCGCTATGCGAAGCTGGTGCCCGGCGCGCGGATCGCGACCATCGCCGAGGCCGGCCATCTGCCGCATATTGAGCAGCCGAAGGCTTTCGCCGCCGCGCTCGATGCTTTCCTTGGGCCCATTCCTGGACAGGGAGCCTGATGCGATGCGCGCCTGGCATTTCAGCGAGAACGCCTATCCCTTCCTGCCGGATCAGATCGAATCGATCCGCGTCACTTTGCCGAACCGGCTCTATGACCCGAAGAAGGGCGCCGAGCTCTACGACCGCTTCCTCCGCGAATGGCAGATCGCCGAGGAGGAAGGCGTCAACATCATGCTCAACGAGCATCATCAGACCGCGACCTGCGTCGATCCGGCGGCGCCGCTGGTGCTCGCGGCCCTCGCCCGCCTGACGCACAAATCGCGGCTGCTGATCCTCGGCAATCCGATCGCCAATCGCCGCCAGCCGGTGCGCGTCGCCGAAGAAATGGCGCTGATCGACGTGCTCTCGAAAGGCCGCCTGGAAGCCGGTTTCGTGCGCGGCGTCCCGACTGAGATCCTGCCGGCGAACAGCAATCCGGTGCGCATGAACGAGCGGCATTGGGAAGCGCTCGACCTCATCGTCCAGGCCTGGACCAGCAATGACGGGCCGACGAGCTTCGAGGGCCGGTTCTTCCATCATCGCAACATCAATATCTGGCCGCGGCCCTATCAATCGCCGCATCCGCCGATCTGGGTCTCGACGACGAGCCCGGGCGGCGCGAGCCAGGTCGGCGCGCATGGCTATATCCAGGCGACGTTCCTGACCGGCTTCAAGGGCACGCCGGCGATCTACGACAGCTATCGCAAGGGTTGGCGCGACGCCGGCAAAGGCAAGGACGTACCGGTCAATCGCCTCGCCTACGCGGCGATGGTCTATGTCGGCGACAGCGATGCCAAGGCACGCGCCGGCGCCGAGAAGCTACTGTGGTATATCACTGCGAACAAGGTCTCGCCGTGGTTCCGCAACCCGGCGGGCTACAGCCCGATCGCGGCGAATGTGAAGATGATGCTGGGGGATGCGGCCGGGGGCGGCTTCGGCAATTTCGGCGCCAACACCACGGTCGACGGCGCGGTCGCCAACGGCACGATGTTCTACGGCACGCCCGACAAGGTCTTCGAGCAGATCAAGGCCTTCTATCATCATGTCGGCGGCTTCGGGAATTTGCTGCTGATGGGTCAGGCCGGCCATCTCGATCACGACGAGACCGTCCACGGCATCCGCATGTTCGCGCGCGAGGTCTATCCGCGCCTCAAGGAAGAGTTTCCGGACAACGCCATTTCGGGCCGCGATGTCGCGGCTGCCGAATAACCAGGAGAGGGGAAGATAAAGATGAAACGACTACTGCTCGGTGGCGCGGCGCTCGCGGCGCTGATCGCTTTGGCGCCGCTCGGCGCTCGCGCGGCGACGGATGAACAAAAGAAGGATGCGAACGCGGTCATCGACAAGAACGCGCAGACGATTTGGGACATAGCCGATTCGATCTACTATTTCGGCGAAATGGGCATGCAGGAGTTCGAAGCGACGAAGCTCCTGAAAGACACGATGGACGCCGCCGGCTTCAAGGTCGAACTGGGCGGCGCCGGCATGCCGACAAATTTCTGGGCGACCTACGGCTCGGGCCATCCGTATATCGTGATCGAGAGCGAGATCGACGCCCTGCCCGGTGGCTCGCAAACACCGCTCGATTTCGAGCATAAGCCGCTGGTTCCAGGGGCTCCGGGCCACATGGAGGGCCACAACACGCATGGCGGCGTCGCCACGGCCGCGGCCTTCGCCGTGAAGCAGGTGATGGACAAGTATCACCTGCCCGGCACGATCGCCGTCAATTTCGGCCCGGCGGAAGAAGAAATCGCCAGCCGCCCGTTCATCGTCAAGGCCGGCTATTTCAAGGATGTCGACGCGACGATCTATCTCCATATCGGCGACAATTTCTCGACCGGCTGGGGCTTGCAGAACTACGCGGCGATCGGCGTGCAATTCGCCTTCCACGGCAAGACGGCGCATGCCGCGGTCGATCCGTGGGACGGCAAGAACGCGCTCGATGCGCTCGAATTGATGGATGACGGCGTCGCGTTCCTGCGCCAGCAGATGAAGCCGACCTATCGTATCCACCGCTCGATCATGGCCGGCGGCATCCAGCCGAACGTCATCCCGGACTTCACCAAGGTCTGGTACTTCGTGCGCGACGCCAACATGCCGGACGCGAAGGCGACCTACGACAAGTTGCTCGACATCGCCAAAGGCGCCGATCTGATGGCCGGCACGACGCATGATGTGATCTATCAGGCCTCGGCGTGGCCCGCTTTGTCGAACAAGGCGCTCGCACAGGTCGTGCAGAAAAATTTCAAAGCCGTCGGCCTGCCGAAATGGAGCGACGAAGAAGAGAAATTCGCGCGCGACTTCCAGGCGGCGGAAAAGTATCCGGTCGTCGGTCTCTCCACCGCCGTTCCCGATGTGGCGCAGAAGCCACAATCGACGGCGTCGAACGATAGCGGCGATATCTCCTGGAACGTACCGGCGGTGGTCTATACCTTCCCGGCGAGCGTCCCCGGCATCCCCTATCACAATTGGGTGGCAGGGGTGACGCCGACGAGCACCATCGCCCATAAGGGCGAAGTCGCCGGCGCCAAGGCGTTGGCGGATTCCGTCCTCGACTTCATGACCTCGCCGGATGTGCTGAAGGCGGCGCATGAGGAATTCGAGGACGTGATCAAGAAGACGCCCTACTTCTCGCTGGTGCCGGACGGCGCCAAGCCGGACACCGATCTCGACAAGGAGATCATGGCGCAATACCGTCCGGCGATGAGCAAGTTCTACCTGCACAAGACGCCGCGTTATCAGCCGTAACGCGAACCGGCTGGAGGAGAAGGAAACCCCATGAAGATCTTCAATTTCCATCTCATGCCATATGCCGATGCCGATCTCGAGGCGATTGCCAAGAACGGCACGGCCTGGGTGACCTTCTCCAACAGCCAATACGATCCGAAGAAAGGCGCCGAGCTCTACAACCGCTATCTCGACGAGCTCGAATACGCCGACAAGCTCGGCTTCGACGGCGTGGTGCTCAATGAGCATCATCAGAACGCTTACGGGCTGATGCCGACGCCCGGCGTGCTGGCGGGCGCGCTGGCGCGGTCGGTGAAGAAAGCCAAGGTCGCGATCCTCGGCCGCGCGCTGCCGCTCTTACACAATCCGCTGGCAGTGGCCGAGGAATACGCGATCCTCGACAATCTTACCCGCGGCCGCTTCATCGCCGGCTTCGTGCGCGGCATCGGCGCCGAATATCATTCGATGGGAATCAATCCGACGCTGAGCCAGGCGCGCTTCGATGAGGCGCATGAGTTGATCATCAAAGCCTGGACCGAGCCCGGCCCGTTCCGCTACGCCGGCCGCCATTTCGAGATCAACTACGTCAATCCCTGGCCGCGGCCTTACCAGAACCCGCATCCGCCGATCTGGATTCCGAGCCAAGGCTCCGCGAGCACGATCCAGTGGGCGGCGAAGATGCGCTACACCTATTGCCAGACGCTGTCGCCGATCGCGGTCGTCGCGCGCTTTTTCCAAGCCTATCGCGACGAGGCCGAGAAGAACGGCTACACCGCGACGCCCGAGCAGCTCGCCTGGTCGAATTCGATCTATGTCGCCGAGACCGACGCCAAAGCGATGAAGGAAGCCAAGCCGCATCTCGAAGCGCTGGCCAACAGCTTCCTCGGCATGCCGGTCGAGATGCTGTTGCCGCCCGGCTATTCGACGATCGAATCGATCAAACGCGTCGCCGCCATCAAAGGGCGCCAAGCGGGCAAGATCCAGACCGCCGAGGACCTCGTCGCACAAGGCGTCGTGATCGTCGGCTCGCCCAGCACGGTGCGCGAGAAGCTCGCCGAATATCAGGACCTCGCCGGCTTCGGCACCAGCCTGACCAAGACGCAGTTCGGCACCCTGCCGCGCGACATGACCAAGGCGAATATGGAAGCGATCGCCGAGGAAGTGCTGCCCTATTTCCGCGACCGCACGCCGCAGAAGAAAGAAGAAAAGGTCGCCGAACCGGCGAAGTAACGCGCCGCCTGATCGTTTGCGGGCCGCGCGAGCGGCCGTATCGAGCCCCGGCGCGGGAACCAACGCGCGTCCCCGCGGATATCCCCTAGCGCGAAGGCTACGGATCGGGGAGAGCGCGCATGGGCCCATCGCCCGCGAGGCGGATGAGCCTCGTCCAGCTGACATTCATCGTCGCCGTCAACATGATGGGCTCGGGGATCATCATGCTGCCGGCCAATATGGCGCAGATCGGCGGCATCGCGCTGCTCTCCTGGGTCGTCACCGCGCTGGGGTCGATGGCCATCGCCTATGGTTTCGCCCAGGCCGGGATCTTCAACCAGCGCGACGGCGGCATGGCCGCCTATGCCGAGGATGCCTACGGCAAAGCCGGCTATTTCCTCGTGTTCTTCCTCTATTTCCTGTCGCTCGCGGTGGCCAACGTCGCCATCGCGATCTCAGCGCTCGGCTACATCGCCGCGTTCATCCCGTGGCTCACCTCGACGCCGGTTATCACCTGCGCCGGAATCATCGCGCTGATCTGGCTGACGACCGTGGCGAATTTCGGCGGCGCCAAATGGACCGGTCGCTTCGGCGCGATCACGGTCTGGGGCGTGATCATTCCGGTCGGCGCGATCTCGGTGATCGGCTGGTTCTGGTTCAAGCCCGAGACTTTCGCGGCGGGATGGAACCCGAAAGGGCTGAGCCTGACAGGCGGCATGGGCTCCAGCATCGCGCTCACGCTCTGGGCCTTTCTCGGCATGGAGTCGGCGGCGCAAAACTCGGCCGCTGTCGACGATCCGAAGCGCAACGTGCCCCTCGCCTGCCTCTTCGGCACGCTCGGCGCGGCGGTGATCTATATCCTCTCGACCACGGTCATCGACGGCATCGTGCCGATTGCCGAGCTGGCGAAATCGACCGGCCCGTTCGGTCTCGCTTACGCCCATATGTTCAATCCGGCGATCGGCACGATCATCATGGCGCTGGCGGTCCTCGCTTGCGTCGGATCGCTGCTCGGCTGGCAGTTCACAATCGCGCAAACCGGGAAGTCGGCCGCCGATGCGCGCATGTTTCCCGCGTTTTTCGCGAAGGTGAACCGGCTGGGAGCGCCAGTCGTCGGGATGATCGTGCTCGGTATCGCGCAATCGCTCATGGCGCTGGCGACGATATCGCCGACCCTCAACGAGCAATTCGGCGCCTTGGTGAACCTCGCCGTCGTCACCAATGTCGTTCCCTACGTGATCGCGCTCTCAGCTTTGATGGTCATGATGCGGCAAGCCGGCGTCGCCGAGACAACCTTTCGCGCCAACGCCGCCGTGGCCTTGGTCGCGATGCTCTATTGCGTCTATGCGATCTTCGCCGCGGGAAAAGACGCCGTGCTCGGCGGCATGCTGGTGACCGGAATCGGTTACGTCATCTGGGGCTTCATCGCGCCACGGTTTTCGGCGACGGCGCTCGCTGCTGCCGGGCGGCTCGCCCTCGGTCTTGGCATCGTCTGGTTCGCGGCGAGCGGGGCGACGCAAGCGCGCGCCGATACGCTCGATCGCATCCGCGCGAACGGCCGGATCGTGCTCGGCTACCGCACCGACGCGCGGCCGTTCTCCTATCGAGACGACGCTCAAGGCCCCGCCGGGTTTTCCGTGGCTCTCTGTCAAAAGCTCGCCGAGCAGATCAAAACCGATCTCAAGCTGCCGGCGCTTTCCGTCGCGTGGATCGCCGTCGCCGCCGACACGCGCTTTCAGGCCGTGACGGACGGCACCATCGATCTCTCCTGCGGTTCGGACAGCGCGACCTTGACGCGACGCAGCGAGGTCGCCTTCTCGATTCCGATTTTCCCCGGCGGGATCGGCGTGATGCTCCGCGCTGACGCCCCTCCCGGCCTGCGGGACATTCTTACCCAGGGGCGCCCCGCGAACCGCGCGATCTGGCGGGCGAGTCCGGCGCGCGGCGAGCTTGCGAAGCGGGTGTTTGCCGTGGTCGCGGGGACCACCAGCGAGCGCTGGCTGACCGCGCGCCTCGAAGCGTTCGAGATCGATGCCAGGGTGATTGCCGTCGCCGGATATCAGTCCGGCGCCGAGCGCTTGCTCGACCGGAGCGCCGACGCCTTCTTCGCCGATCGGCCGCTGCTTCTCGACATCGCCAGGCGCAACCCGGCGGTGCTGGTTCTCGATCGGCATTTCACCGACGAACCGCTGGCGCTCGCCCTCGCGCGCGACAACGACGATCTCCGCCTCGAGGTCGATCGCGGCTTAAGCCGGCTCTATCGCGCGGATGAATGGCCGGCCTTCTACGCGGCCTGGTTCGACACGATCGACGACGGCACGCGCGCCTTCTATCGCTGGGCGGCGCTGCCCGAGTAGCGGGGATGCTTAGACGCCGAGGAACGCCGCTTCGAAGGCGGACGCGATCGCGGCCTTGCTCTTGCCGGCTTCGACCGCATCGCCGATCGCCGTCACTTTCTGGCTCGGCTTGGCGAGGTTCTTGAACGCCGGCGCGGTGCCTTCGCGCGCGCGATAGTAAAACCAATCGCGGAATTTCGGCTGCTCGAACAAGCCACGCAAGAGCGGCCAGCGCACCGCGCCGATCGCCAGCATCGCGCGCGCCACCGGCCCGAGACCGAACCGGTACCGCGCGCCGGTCGCGATCACGATGCGATCGAACGGATCGAGCAATAGCGGCCGGGTCGTCACATCGGTATTGAACGCGAAGCGCACGTGCCTCGCGACACACGCGCGATAGAGCTGATCGATATAGCGCGCGAAGGATTGCTCATTCGCGGTGACGCCCTGGAAGAGTGGCGCCTTGCCGGCGTGACGGAACGCGCCGCCCGGCTGGTCGAGGCGCTCGAACACGGTGACGTCGTTGCCGTCCGCGACGAGCGATGCGTAGGTGAGGCCCGCGGGCCCCGCACCGAGCACGGCGATGCGCTCGCCTTGCGGCGCTCTCGCATTCTCGAACAATGCCTCGCGCCCGGCGCGGCCGTTGACGACGCAGCCGATCCGCGCGCCGCCGCGCATCTCGTCGACGCACGTGTTGCAGGCGAGGCACCGCCGCGGCGGCTCGCCGCGCGCCAATTTCTCGACCCATTCGGGCTCGGCAATCTGCGTGCGTCCGAGCGCGACGAAATCGGCTTTGCCGCCTTCGACAGCGGCCGCGGCAAGCGCGGGATCGCCGAGGCGTCCGACCGCGATCACCGGCACGTTCACCGCGGCTTTGACGCCGGCGGCGTAATCGAGGAACACGCCCTCGGGATATTCCATCGGCGGGATCTGCCGCGCCGCCGAAGGCAGCGAGCGGTAATGGCCGGCCGCGATATGGAGCGCATCGGCGCCGGCCTCCGCCGCCCAGATCGCGACCTGGCGGCCTTCGGACCACGGCATGCCGTCGGGGAAATAATCCTCGACCGAGAGGCGGAAGATCACACCGGTGCCCGGCACGGCTTCTTTGACCGCGCGCAGCACTTCGAGACCGAAGCGCGCGCGGTTCTGGAGCGCGCCGCCATATTCGTCGTCGCGCCGGTTCTCGAACGGCGTCAGGAATTGCGAGATGAGGTAGCCATGCGCGGCATGAATTTCGACACAGTCGAAGCCCGCGCGCTGCGCCCGCGCCGCAGCGCCGGCGAAAGCCGCGACGCATTCATCGATGCGCGGCTTGCTCATCGCCTCGGGAATGATCGTCTCGAAGGTGGTTTCGAACACGGGATGTGGGATGGCCGATGGCGCAACCGGCGTCTCGCCGCAGATGTCGCGCCGCGTATGGCCGCCGCCATGGCCGAGCTGGATCGACGCCTTGGCGCCGCCCGCGTGGATCGCGGCGACGAGCTTCTGCAGCCCGGGGAGGAAGCGATCGTCGTAGATGCCGAGTTCGCGGCGGCGATGCCGGCCGGCGCGCTCGGGCGACGCCATCTCGACGGTGATGAGGCCGGTGCCGCCGCGCACCCGTGCCATGTAATAGGCGATGCTCTCGTCGGTGACGAAGCCTTCGTCATCCGCCAGCCGCGTCGTCATGGGCGGCATGACGATGCGATTCTTTATCTCGACCGGCCCGATGCGGGCCGGCGTCAACAGCACATTCACGAATGATTGGCGTTGGAAGCGATCTTGATCTCGACCGGAATCGTGCCGGTGCGGCCCAAGCCGAGCGCTGCCGCCGCAGCCGGCGACAGATCGATCAGGAAGCGTTTCGTGTACGGACCGCGATCGTTGACGCGCACCGTCGCCTTGCGGCCGTTGCGCCGGTTGGTCACCGTCACAACCGTGCCGAGCGGCAGCTTGAGGCTGGCGGCGGTCAAATGCTCCATATCGAGCCGCTCGCCATTGGCCGTGCGATGGCCGACGAGGCTGCGCGCATAGACGGACGCAATGCCGCGCGAGGTATCTTTCGTATCCGCATCTTTCGCGTGCTTGCTCGCGCTCGCGGCGACGCGCGCGTGATGGTGCGTCTCCTTCGCGTGCTTGGTTTCGCCGGCGGAAGCAAGATTCGGCACTGCGAGTGCCCCCACCAACAAGGCTGTGGCGATCGTACGCATCGCGCCCCCTTATTGTTTCGCGCTCGTTGAAGCGCGCCCAAGGTTCGGTTGGTCGCCTTATCGTAGCAACTGTGGAACGAGATGCAAGTCATACACGCAGAACGTTAATGCTTGGCAACCATTCTACCGTGTTTCGGCGACATGGAACTCCACGGGCGCGGTCGCGCGGCGGCCGATGCCTAGCGCTTGCGCTGCGGCGGGCGAGAGATCGAGCAAGATGCGGCGGCGATGCGGGCCACGATCGTTGATGCGCACCATCGCTTTGCGTCCGTTCTCGCGATTGGTCACTTCGATGATCGTGCCGAAGGGCAGGCTGCGATGCGCCGCCGTCAGATGCTCGCGATCGAGCTTCTCGCCGCTGGTGGTGCGATGACCGACCAGCTTCTGTGCGTAGACGGCGGCGACGCCGCGCTCCGTCTTGCCGCCCTCATCCGCCGCCCAGGCCGGCAACGCGATGCCGAGCAGCAGCATGATCGCCATAACCTTCCTCATCGAGCCCCCTCCCCCGCGGTCCGGCCGCGAATGACCGCTGAGGCACATCGTAGCACGGCATTCCCATCATCGGCCCGGATGCTAGAGTAGGCCATAGCGGCAGACCGCGGCCCGGCCCGGATGCCCTGCCAGGAGACGCAAGAGGACGATCGATGCTCACCGCCGAGAACAACAAGGTCTTGACCGAAACGAGCGCCGGAACGCCGATGGGCGATCTGCTGCGCCGCTATTGGTATCCAATCGCCGCCGTCGGCGAGCTCGAGGAGAAGCCGACGAAGCGCGTCCGCCTCCTGGGCGAGAATCTCGTGCTCTACAAGGATCTCGGCGGCCGCTACGGCCTCGTCGACCGCCATTGCCCGCATCGCCGCGCCGATATGTCCTTCGCCTATCCCGAGGAATGCGGGCTGCGCTGCCACTATCACGGCTGGCTCTTCGACGAGACCGGCAAATGCATCGAGCAGCCTTTCGACGACACCGTCGATCCGAAATCGACCTACAAGGACAAGACCCCGATCAAGGCCTATCCGGTCGAGGCCAAGGCCGGGCTGCTCTGGGCCTATATGGGCCCGCAGCCGGTGCCGCTGCTGCCCGATTGGGAGCCGTTCAATTGGAAGAACGGCTTCGTGCAGATCGTGTTCTCGGAAATTCCCTGCAACTGGTTCCAGTGCCAGGAGAACTCGATCGACCCCGTCCATTTCGAATGGACGCACGCGAATTGGTCGACGCGGCTCAAGGGCAAGCGCGGCCCTTACGGCGCCAAGCATCTGAAAGTCGGGTTCGACGAATTCGAATACGGCTTCGTCTATCGCCGCATTCGCGAGGACACCGATGAGAACAATCCGCTGTGGTCGGTCGGCCGCGTCTGTCTTTGGCCCAACTGTCTCTTTACCGGCGGGCATTTCGAGTGGCGCGTGCCGGTCGACGACGAGACGACGCTCTCCGTCGGCTGGTTCTACAACCGCGTGCCGAAGGATCGCGAGCCCTATGTGCAGAACTCGATCCCCTATTGGTACGGGCCGGTGACCGACGCAAAGGGCGACTGGCTGACCGGCGGCGTGATGAATCAGGATTTCGCCGCCTGGGTCGGCCAGGGTCCGATCGCCGATCGCACGCAAGAGCATCTCGCGCGCAGCGATCGCGGCATCGTCATGATCCGCAATCGCTTCTTCGAGGATATCGAGACCATCGCCAAGGGCGGCGATCCGAAAGCCGTCATTCGCGATCCCAAGCTCAACAACGACGTGCCGCTGCCGATCGTCGGCAAGAAGCAGTTCATCGAAGGCTTCACCCGCGAGCAATTGATGAGCGCCAGCGTGTTCGACAATGTCTCGCCGACTCGCTTCGTCTTCCAGCAAGGCCAGCCTGTCGCCGTGAAGCGCGCCTATGAAGAGGCGATGGGCCTGAAGATGGACGACGACTTCGCGCTGTCAGACGCGCTCTCGGGCGTCAACCGCAGCGTGCGGCCCGACGGCCTGCCGCGGAACTAGCGCCGGCTGATCAGCGGGTGGTCGCCGCTTCCTGCAGCCCGACCAGCGACGCAAGCCGCTCGCGATCGGCGGCGAGCGCGCGGCTTTCGCCGCGCCAGACGATCTGGCCCTTATCGAGCACGATGGTCTGCTCGGTCATTTCCAAGGTCACGTCGACGAGCTGCTCGACCAGCAGGATGGCGATCGCGCTCTCGCGCCGCAGCCGCGCCAGCGCCGCGACGATCGTGTCGATGATCACCGGCGCCAGGCCCTCGAACGGTTCGTCGAGCAGCAGGATCTTGGGATTGCCGACCAGGGCGCGGCCGACGGCGAGCATCTGCTGCTCGCCGCCTGAAAGCTGGTTGCCGTAATTGCGCTTGCGCTCGGCGAGCCGCGGGAACAGGTCGTAGACCCGCTCTCTCGTCCATTCGCCCGGCGTCGTCGCGACGCGCAGATTCTCGTCGACCGTGAGCGACGGGAAAATCTCGCGCTCCTGCGGCACGTAGCCGATGCCGGCGCGCGCACGGCGATGCGTGCTGAGGCCGATGATCTCGCGCCCGTCGAATTTGATGCTGCCGCCGCGCATCGCCGTCAGGCCCATGACGGTCATCAGCAAGGTCGATTTGCCGACGCCGTTGCGGCCGAGCACCGCCCAGCATTCCTTCGTGCCGATCGCCGCCGACACGGCCTCGAGCACGACCGTGTCGCGATAGCCGGCGGTGACGTTATCGAGCGTAAGCAGCTCAGCCATGATGGCGGGTGCCCAGATAAATGTCGCGCACCCGCGCGTCGCCGCGGATCTCGGCGACCGTGCCTTCGGTGAGGATGGCTCCTTCGACCAGCACGGTGATGCGCTGCGCGAGGCGGAAGACGAGACTCATATCGTGCTCGATGACGAGGATGCTGAGGCCTTCGGGCATGCGCAGCAGGAGATCGAGCAGCGCGCCGCGCTCGGCCGCGGCCAGCCCCGCCGCCGGCTCGTCGAGCAGCAAGGTCTTGGGCTCGAGCGCCAGCACCAGCGCGATCTCGACCAGCCGCCGCTGGCCGTAGGGCAGATCGACGATGCGCCGCGCCGCAAGCTCGAGGAGGCCGAGCTTTTGCAGCAGCGCCGCGGCGCCGTCGACGATCTCGGCATGATTGGCGGTATTGCCCCAGAGGCGCCGGTCGAGTCCGTGCTTGGCCTCGAAAGCGAGGCCGATATTCTCGGCGACCGTCAGATGGGGGAAGAGCGAGCTGATCTGGAACGTGCGCGCAAGGCCGAGACCGACGCGGCGCTCGGCCGCCATCTGCGTGATGTCGACGCCGCCAAGCCGGATCGTGCCGGCGGACGGCGCCAGCAGGCCGCTGACCATGTGGACGAGCGTCGTCTTGCCGGCACCGTTCGGCCCGATCAGCGCGTGGCGCGCGCCGACCGGCAGGATCAGCGAGACGTCGCGCGCGACCCGCAAACCGCCGAAATTCTTCGAGATATGCTCCAGCGCGAGCGCCGGCGTATCGCTCATGAGCTGCGCCTCGCGCGCTGGCGCTGCACCGCGTCTTCGATCAGCCCGACCACGCCTTTCGGCGCGAAGCGCACGGCGAGGATCAGTACCGCGCCGACGGCAAAGAGCCAGTTGAAGGGATCGATCGCGGCGGCGCGGTCGGAGAGCACGACAAAGATCGTCGCCCCAATGATGGCACCGTAAAGGCTGCCGGTGCCGCCGAGGATCAGCATCACGAGCGCGTTGCCCGAGAGGAGGAAGGCGAGGCTGTCGAGACCGACGAGCCGCGTGATCTGCGCCGAGAGACCGCCGGCGACCGCGGCGAGCGCCCCCGAGATGCAATAGAGCGTGACCAGCCGCGCCGTGACGTTCACCCCGAGCATGCGCATGCGCACCGGATTCTCGCGGATGCCGCGGATCGCGAGGCCGAAAGGCGAATTCACCACCAATTTGCAGATGATGAACACGACGACGACGACGCCGAAGGCGTACCAATAGGCGGTGTGGCCGTAGAGGTCGAAAGGAAAAAGGCCGAAGAGCGGCGCGACCTCGAAGCCGAAGAGCCCGTCGGCGCCGCCGGTGATCGGTTTCATCGCATTGGCATTGGCCAATTGCTGCAGCATGGTCGCGACGGCAAGGGTCAGCATGACGACCGTCAGGCCGCGCGTGCGCAACACCAGCGGGCCGGTTAGCAGCCCGGTCAGCGCGCCGGCGACCGCGGCGACGCAAAGCCCGAGCACGGGCTGCGTCGTCACGTGCATCGCGAACAGCCCGGCGACGTAGGCACCCATCCCGAAGAAGGCGACGTGGCCGAGCGAATCGATGCCGCCGTAACCGAGGGCGAGATCGAGCGACAGGGCGAAGACGATCTGGATCATCACCTGGGTGGCGAGCGGCAGGTAGCGTCCCAAGAAGAAATAGACCAGCACGGCCGCGAGCACGGGGATGAGATCGACCCACGACACCCCGTGCCGCGCAAAGCCGGCGCGCGCGATGGCGACAGCCCGCTCGTCGACGCGCTCGCTCATGTGGAGGCACGCGCGAAGACGCCTTGTGGCCGCCAGAGCAGCAGTCCGACCACGGCGAGGTAGATGACGAAAGCGCCTATGGCCGGCAGATAATAGCGGCCGAAGGTATCGATGATGCCGAGCGTCAGCGCGGCATAGAACGAGCCCTTCAGGCTGCCGAGCCCACCGACCGCGACCACCATCAAGAGCGGCACGAGATATTCGAGCGCATACCACGGCTCGAGCGGCATGATCTGCGTGCCGAGGACGCCAGCCGCGGCGGCGAGGCCGCAGCCGACCGAGAAGGTGATCGAGAAGACGCGCGGCACGTCGATGCCGATGCAGCGCGCCATGCGCGGGTTGTCGACCGCGGCGCGCAGCTTGGCGCCGAAATCGGTGAATTCGAGGATCACCCAGCACACCGCGGCCAGGGCCACGCTGACCAGGATGATGAAGCTGCGATAGGCCGAGATGGCGATCGTGCCCCAGTCCCAATTCTCCGACAGCCAGCCCGGCAGCGCCACCGCATGGAGATCGGAGCCGAAGAGGAGATTGGCGCTCGCCGCGAAGATGAAGACGAGGCCGAGCGTCATCAGGATCTGACCGAGCTGCCCGGTCGTATAGACCCAGCGATAGACGCTGCGCTCAAGCAATGCGCCGAACAGCATGGTCCCGATAATGGCCACCGGCAGAGCAGCGAACAGCCCGATATGCGCCGACGACACCAGCGCGAAAGCGGCATAGCCGCCGATCATCGCGAAACCGCAATGCGCGAGATTGGCGATCCGCATGACGCCGAGCGTGATCGTCAGCCCGACGGACATCAGGAACAGGATCATTCCGTAGGCGATGCCGTCGATGAGCAACGCGACGACCGTCGCGGAAAACCCGGCCATGCGGACTCCCCTCCCCGTGCGCCTGCTTCATCCACCGCCTTCGAGCGAGCAACGAAATTGCAATGCGCGCACCCCTGATATAGCGTGGTCGCCGATGCGGCAACCAAAAACAGGCCGCTACGGAGGGAGGTGTCAGAATGAAGCGTCTTTCCCACTTTACCGCATTCGCGGCGGCTGTGCTGCTGATGGGCAGCATATCCCACGCCGCCAAGGCCGATCCCGTCAAGATCGGCATCCTTGGAACAACATCGGGACCCTACGCCAGCTGGGGAACGGCCTTCCGGCAAGCGATCGACTATTACCTCGAGCTGCACAACGGCAAGGACGGCAACCCGCAGGTCGAGATCATCTTCCGCGACGTCGGCGGCGACAACCCGCCGCGCGCCCGGCAGCTGGCGCAGGAGCTGATCGTCAACGACAACGTGGCGGTCGTGGGCGGGCTCGAATTCACGACGACGATCCTCGCCATGGCCGACATCATCAACCAGGCGAAAATCCCCTTCGTCGCGTTCAACAGCGCGACCTCGATCGTGACGGACAAGTCGCCCTATTTCGTCCGCACCGGCTTCACCCAATGGCAGTC
>Ga0335085_10002083_pt1 | contig 38822 bp, 30 predicted proteins | sample Lox_Sample_45_FD_206712 | JGI IMG/M metagenome (GOLD analysis project Ga0335085, IMG submission 206712) | Soil microbial communities from Loxahatchee National Wildlife Refuge, Florida, United States - Lox_Sample_4.5 | ecosystem: Environmental > Terrestrial > Soil > Wetlands | place: USA...
CGCCGCGTCGCGGGTCATGGCCCCCGGCGTCACGGTGGCCATCATCGGCACCGGTTTCGGCGGCATCGGCATGGCCGCGCGCTTGCGCCGGGCTGGCGTGACCGACATGGTGCTCCTCGAACGCGCAGCTGACCTGGGCGGAACCTGGCGGGATAACGCCTACCCGGGAGCGGCCTGCGACGTGCCGTCCCACCTGTACTCCTTTTCCTTCGCCCCGAACCCGGACTGGAGCCGCAGCTTCTCGGCCCAGCCGGAGATCTGGGCCTACCTGCGCCGGGTGGCCGACCAGGAAGGAGTCACCGGCAAGATCCGGTTCGGCGCGGAACTCCTGTCGGCACGCTGGGATGAAGCCGCCCACCTGTGGCACCTCGACACCACGGACGGCAGGCTGACCGCGCGATTCCTGATCAGCGCGGCGGGGCCACTGGCCAACCCGTTCATCCCCGACCTGCCGGGCCTCGGCGCCTTCGAAGGCGCGGTCTTCCACTCCGCCGACTGGGATCACGGCCGCGACCTGACCGGCCGGAGCGTGGCCGTCATCGGCACCGGTGCGTCAGCCATCCAGATCGTCCCGCAGATCCAGCCGGCCGTGGGCAGGCTCACGGTGTTCCAGCGCACCCCGCCGTGGATCATGCCACGCCGGGACCGCGCCATCACCCGGCCCGAACAGTGGCTGTTCCGGCACCTGCCGGTCACCCAGCGAATCGCCCGGACGGCGATCTACTGGGGACGTGAAGCGTACGTGCTGGGCTTCGTCACCAGCCCCGCCCTGCTGGCCCGGGCCGAGCCAGTGGCGCTGGCTCACCTGCGCCGCCAGGTCCCCGACCCCGGACTGCGGGCGCGGCTGACCCCGGCCTACCGGATGGGCTGCAAGCGGATCCTGCTGTCCAGCGACTACTATCCGGCCCTGGCCCAGCCGAACGTGACCATGGTGACCGAACCCATCGTGGAGATCCGCGAGAAGTCGGTGGTCACCGGCGATGGCACCAGCCATGACGTGGACACGATCATCGTCGCCACCGGCTTCCACGTGACCGACTACCCGATCGCGCAGCGGATCTTCGATTCGGCGGGCCGCAGCCTGGCCGCACACTGGTCCGCCACCACCGCGCCGACCGCGTTCCGTGGCACCACGACCGCGGGCTTCCCGAACCTGTTCGTGCTCACCGGCCCGAACACCGGGCTCGGGCACAGCTCTCAGGTGTTCATGATCGAGGCTCAGCTCAGGTACGTGCTGGGAGCGCTGACCCATGCCCGCGCCCGGCACCTCACCCGGCTGGAGGTCCGGCCCGCCGCGCAGGCGCGCTGGGACCGCGCCGTGCAGCGGAAGATGCCCGGCACCGTGTGGCTCACCGGCGGCTGCCACAGCTGGTACCTGGACGACCGCGGCCGCAACGTCACCCTGTGGCCCGGCTCCACCTGGTCCTTCGCCCGGCGAACCCGCCGCTTCGACCCGGACAGCTACGACCAGGATCCTCCGGTGAGCGGCTAGGGCCGGAATCCCAGCGACGGGAAATTTCCGTGATCTCTGTGTATCTGGACGCGGGCTGCCGTCTCTCTTCTGGTGACCGTACGCAGTCATCAGCTCACTGTTGGTGACATAAATCGCCGGAGGAACGACATGTCAAGATTCATCGCCCGAAGGACCGCCGCCATCCTCGGCGCAGCCGCCGCAGCCACAGCGATCGTCGCAGGCTCGGCCGGCGCCTATGCCTCCACCACCCCGGCCAAGCACCCGGTCGTGGTCCCTCACGTCCCGCGCTCGCTGATCAACCGGGCACTCCCCAGTGCGATCGTCCCGGCCAGCAGGCGTCCGGGCATCATGACGCCCAACGCGTCGCAGGACGGTGTCGTCGACGTCGGCGACCTCGGCCTCTACTACTTCAGCAGCTCCCTTGGGTACGGCAGCGTCTACGACACCGCCCACAACGACAACTACCTGTTCGACAATCACTTCATCTCGGCCGGCGCGGGGCACGGCCAGGTAGTCGGCAACAACGCCGAATTCGCCTGGAACCGGGACCCGCACACCACGGTCATCGTCTGCACCGGAATCAACTACACCGGGTCCTGCGGAACCATCGGACCGAACGTCTACGGGAACTTCACCTCCACCTACTCCAACAGGGTGGAGTCGGTCTACTGGGCGGATTCGGCCAACTAGCGGACCCGGGCCCACAACGTCCGTGAAGCTCCCGGCCCAACCCGGGAGCTTCACGGACAATGGCGGGGATGGCGGCGTGGGCCGAGCGCCGGGCGGCGCACAAGCCGTGCGTTAGGAGTAGAGCTGGCCGGTGAGGTACTTCAGGCCGCTGTCGACCTGGATGGTGACCACCCGGTGGCCAGGGCCGAGCCGGCGGGCGATGCTCACGGCGGCGGCGAGGTTGGCGCCGGTCGAGGGCCCGGAAAATATGCCCTCGGCGCGGGCGGCCTGGCGGGCGGTCTCGAACGCCTGAGCCTCGGCAATGGCCACGACTTCGTCGTAGTCGGCGGGGCTAAGCAGGGGCGGGCGGTGGCCGATGCCGCCGCCCTCGATGTGATGAGTCCCCGGCGGCCCGCCCGACAGCACCGCCGATTCGGCGGGCTCAACCACGACCCGGCGCAGTCCCGGCAGCCCAGCGGCTAGCGCCCGGCTGACCCCCAGGAAACAGCCAGCGGTGCCGACATAGCTGCAGAACGCGCTGATCGCCGGCGGCCCAGGGAGCTGGCCGAGCAGTTCCTCACCGAGGCGGCGGTAGCCCTCCACCATGTCAGTGTTATTGAACTGATCAGTGGCGAACGCGCCCGTCTGGGCCGCGATCTCGGCGGCCCGGCGCATCATCGAAGGGATCAGATCGGGCGTGATGCCATCCGGGCTCGGTATCAGCTCAACCTCGGCCCCGAACGCCCGCATCGTGCGGATCTTCTCGTCGGCGAACGCATCGGAGGACACGATCCGCAACGGGTAACCCTTCACCGCGCAGACGAACGCCAGCGACGAGCCGGTGCTCCCACCGGTGTACTCCACCACCAGCTGGCCCGGCCGCAGGCGGCCGTCGGCCTCCGCCGCCTCGATCATCGCCAGGGCCATCCGGTCCTTGTACGAACCGGTCGGGTTGGCCCCCTCCAGCTTCACCCAGACCTCAGCGCCACCCTCACCGGCCAGCTGCCCCAGCCGGGCCACAGGCGTACCACCGATGGCCGAAATACCCCCCGGACGGTCCACCCGCAACCTCCCATCCAGCGCGACGCAGCCACCGTACAAGACCGCCGCGTGCAGCGCGTTATGCGGCCGGTCCGATGACCGGCTTGACGTCCACCACCGGCGTCCCGTCGATGGCCTCCAGAGCGTCGACTTCGATCCGCAGCCCATCGCGCGCCACGATGCGGGCACGGTGCAGGCCGATGGGGTTGGGCCGGTTGGGCGAACAGGTGCTGAACACGCCGGTAAGCGGCTGGCTCATGTCGCCCTGGGGATGGGTGCTCAGCTCGTCGCGGGGCGACAGGTGGAGCCAGGTGAGCACCACGATCTCGTCGCCCGGCCGCAGGTCCTTGGCCCCCTCGGCGACCTGCTCATCGAAACGGATCCACGCCCCAGGCGCGCCTTCGCGCTGGTTCGGCGCATCGTCGAGGGCCGTCAGGGCCGACTGCACCCATCCGATCGGCGCGAGGCTGTAGCTCGTCTGCACAAGAACAGTCTGCTCGCCGCCCGGGGCACGCCCGCACAGGGCTGCCCCGCACGGCCCGGCGGACACGCTGGCAGCGTAATCCCGCCGGGACCGGCCAGCCTCGAGCGCGAGCACACGCTCGCCACTGCCGTCGCCCGCTATGACGAATTGCGCATGCGGGACCTTCTCGCGGCGGGCGCTGAGGACCTGCCCGCAGACAAGCAAACGGAGCCCGGGCCGCTATCACGGCAAGAAGCCCTGGAACTTCTCGCCCTCAGCGAGGTGATCGCCCGCAAGTCCGCCTACGGCCGCCAGCTTACGGTGCGGTCCGCGCGCGCAGCCGACCAGCAGGCCAGCCAGCGCAGTGTCTACGGCCCCCCGAGCATGGATAGCCAGCAGGCCGCAGCCGCCCGCGCACTAGCAGGTAACCCAGACAGCGAGGAGCCGGCTTAGACCCCGGCGCCCGGCACCCGGTCCGCCGCGGCGATGTAGCGTCGCGTTCGTGGCGGTGAATGCGGAGCAGGCCGAGGACTGGAATGGAGCCAGCGGGCGGGAGTTCCTCCAGCAGCGTGAGCGCCATGAGCGGATGCTGGGCGGGCTGGCAGTGCGCTTGCTGGCCGCGGCGCGGATCCGGGACGGGGAGAATGTACTCGACATCGGGTGCGGCTGCGGTGACACGACCATCCTCGCCGCCCGCGCCACCGCCAGCGGGCAGACTCTGGGCGCTGACTTCTCCCGGATCCAGGTAACCGAAGCGCGCCGGCTCGCCGTCGCGGCTGGTGTTGATAACGCCACGTTCGAGGTCGCCGATGCCCAGGTGCACCCGTTCGGGGCGGGGGCCTTCGACGTGGTGCTGAGCAAGTTCGGTGTGATGTTCTTCGATGACCCGGCGGCGGCGTTCGGCAACCTGAGGAAGGCGCTGCGGCGCGGTGGCAGGCTAGCGTTCCTGTGCTGGCGCACCCGCGAGGAGAACCCCATCTTTACCACCGGGTTCGACGGGGCCGCCGCGGTGCTCGGCCTCCGCGAGCCATCCGGGCCGTCGGCTGCTTTCTCCCTCGCCGACACCGGCCGGGTGGGGGCGCTGCTGAGCGGCGCCGGCTTCGGCGGCATCGAGTTCGCCAAGGCGGACGAGCCGATGCTCATCGGCCGCGACGTAGACGACGTGCTCGAATACGAGCGTGCCTCCCCGTCAGCTACCGAGATCCTTTCCGGGCTCAGCCCAGCGCAAGCCGCCGAGCTGACCGCATGGGTCCGGGACCGCCTGGCGGTGTACGCCTCGCCAGCTGGCCTGACCATGCCCGGCGCGGCCTGGCTGGTCACGGCGCAAGCGGCCAATTGACATTTGTCATGCCGAGCCAGTGAGGCGCGGCACTACGCGGCAGGACGGCGGCGGGCCACGCTGGTTGGCATGGTTCATCACAACGCTCAGGCCGGGGGGATCGTCCTGTCCCGGCTGTCGAAGTCCTTTGGACAGGTGCGCGCGGTGCGGTCGGTCGACCTGACTGTCGCTCCTGGTGAGACGGTCGCGTTGCTTGGCCCGAACGGTGCGGGCAAGTCGACGACGATCGACATGATGCTCGGCCTCACCCACCCGGACGCCGGGACGGTCTCGGTGTTCGGCCGGGCGCCCGCGGCGGCTGTCCGCGCGGGCTGGGTGGGCGGCATGCTGCAGACCGGGTCGCTGCTGGAACACCTCAAGGCCGGCGAGCTGGTCCGGTTGATGGCCTCCTATTATCCGCACCCGCTGGCTGTCGCCGACGTGCTGCGGCTGACCGGCGCGGCGGAGTTCGCGGACCAGCTCACCACGAAGCTGTCGGGCGGGCAGGCCCAGCGGGTGCGCTTTGCCGCCGCGCTGGTCGGCGACCCCGATCTGCTGGTGCTGGACGAGCCCACCGCGGGGATTGACGTCGCGGGCAGGCATGAATTCTGGCAGGCCATGCGCACGGTCGCCGGGCGCGGCAAGACCGTGCTGTTCGCGACCCACTACCTGGAGGAGGCCGACGCCTACGCCGACCGGATCGTGCTGATCGCCCGTGGGCGCATCATCGCCGACGGGCCGGCCACGGAGATTAAAGCGCGGGCGGGTGCCCGCATGATCAGGGCCACGCTGCCCGGCGCCGATCTGGCCGTACTGGGCGCGCTGCCTGGCGTGGTGAGCGCGGAGCGGCACGGCGAGGCGATGCTGCTGTCCTGTTCGGACGCTGACACTGCGCTGCGTGCGCTGCTGGGATCGTTCCCCGCGGCGCGCGACATCGAGGTTCGCGGGGGCAGCCTCGAGGAGGCGTTCCTGGAGCTGACCGCAGACGACGACGAGACGGCGCACGCCGCCACCGCAGACGCGGCCGCGGCTGCCTTAGGAGAAGCACGATGAGCAGCGTCACCCACTTCAGGTATGAGATCGTCCGCACGTTCCGCAACCGCATCTTCTACGCGGTGACCCTGGCCCTGCCGCTGGTGCTGTTCTACGCGGTTGCCTCGGGGCAGCGCACCGCGACCCAGGACGGCATCAGTTTCCCGCTGTACTTCATGACCGCGATGGCCGTGTACGGGGCCATGTTCGCGGCGGTCTCGCCGGGGGCACGCATCGCGCGCGACCGGACCGGGGGGTGGACCCGGCAGGTGCGGATCACACCGCTTCGCGCCCGTACCGACATTGCCGCCAAGGTCATCACCGCGTACCTGATCGCGCTGCCCAGCGTGGTGCTGGTGTTCCTGGCCGGGGTGTCGCTCGGGGTGCGGCTAGACGCGACCCAGTGGCTGGAGCTAGGCGGGCTGCTGCTGGCTGGGCTGACGCCGTTCGTCGCCCTGGGCATCCTGCTCGGGTACCTGCTGCGCGCCGACACCCTGACGCCGGTCATCGGCGGTGTGGTGGTCCTGTTCGCGCTCGTCGGCGGGGTGTACGGGTTCCAGCTCGCGCATTCCGGGCCGCTGTTCGACGTGATGAAGGCGATCCCGTCCTACTGGCTGGTGCAGGCGGGCAAGACCGCGCTCGGCGGGGGCGGCTGGCCTGCCCAGGGCTGGATCGTGATCGCCGCGTGGACCGCCGTGCTCGTCGCGGCGGCGACGCTCGCCTACCGCCGGCCGGCGGCCCGGGGCTGACCGAAATGCGCCAGTCCCCGGTACCGTGTGTGAGTGTGAGCGACGAGGTCGCGCGGCACAATGAGGCCGAGGCCGAGTGGGTGGCGGCTCAGTCCAAGTGGACGCGAAGTTGGCGGCGGGCGGCCATGCTGGCGATCCCGCTCGTCTACCTGGTCTTCGTGGTCGTCTCGGTCGGGCAGAACTCCTCCGGCTCCGCCGCGGTGGCCGGCTATGTGCTGCTGGGCGCCTTTGCCGCGTGCTGGCTCGTGACCCCGGCCGTGCTGCCGCCGGACACGGGCGGACGGCGGTTCTGGGCCTGGTACGCGCTCCTGGTGGCACTGGCCGTGGCGGAACTGCCTTTCGCCCGCGCGGCAGGCTTCGTCCTGTTTGTGTACCTGACCATCCTCACCGTGGCCCGGATGGGTTTCCGCTCGGCCCCGATCGTGGCCGTGATATCCGTCGCGGCGCTGCTGGTCCCGGTCGCGGTCGGGTCCTGGCATGTCAGTCTGGCCAAGTCGTTTGGCGACGTCACCCCCGTCGCGATCCCAGTCGTGGCAGTCGTGACCGCCGCGGTGATCCAGGTTCTGCGGGCCAACCAGGCGCTTACCGAGACCCGTGCCGAGCTGGCCCGGCTGTCCGCGGAGAACGAGCGGATCCGGATCGCCCGTGACTTGCATGATTTGCTTGGTCACTCGCTGACCACGATCACGGTGAAGGCGGGGCTGGCCCGCCGGCTTGGGCCGGCCGATCCCGAGGGGGCGGTGGCCCAGATCACCGAGGTCGAGGGGTTGTGCCGGCGGGTGCTCGCCGATGTGCGGGCTGCGGTGTCCGGCTACCGGGAGGTCACGCTGGCCAGCGAACTGGCCCGTGGCCGGGAACTGCTGCGCGTCTCCGGGATCACCGCTGACTTCCCCACCGCCATCGATGTTGTCGGCCCAGACCACCAGGAGCTGTTCGGCTGGGCCCTGCGGGAAGGACTGACCAACGTGATCCGCCACTCACAGGCACGTTCCTGCGAGGTGCGGGTGTCCCCGTCCTGGGTCGAGATCACCGACGACGGTCACGGATCCGCCGCCCCTCCCGGGAACGGGCTAAGCGGGCTGCGCGAGCGGGCCGCCGCCGCTGGCGGTGGCGTGGACGCCGGCCCGGTGCAGCCCACGGGCTGGCGGCTTCGGGTGTGGGTGCCCGCGGCGGGCGCCCCGCCCGCCGCCGCCGGGCCGGCCGCCGTCGGGACCCCCGCGGGAGCCCGCGGCACCGCCGGGGCCACCCGGGACAGCCGGCTCCCGGCCACGCAGGGACGCTGACGTTGATCCGGCTGCTGCTGGCCGATGACCAGGAGCTCATCCGCAGCGCGCTCGCTGTGCTGCTCGCGATGGAAGAGGACTTCGAGGTCGTCGCGTCGGTCGGCCGCGGGGACGAGGTAGCCGCCGCAGCCAGGGAGCACCACCCGGACGTGGCGCTGCTGGACATCGAGATGCCCGGGCTCGACGGCCTGGCTGCCGCGGGCGTGCTCGCGCACGAAGCGCCGCAGTGCCGGTCGGTCATTCTCACCACGTTCGGCCGGCCCGGCTACCTGCGCCGTGCGATGGAGTCGGGGGCCAGCGGTTTCGTGGTCAAGGACGCCCCGCCCGAGCAGCTAGCCGCCGCGATCCGCCGGGTCGCGGCGGGACAGCGCGTCGTGGACCCAGGACTTGCCGCCGAGTCGCTGGCCGCCGGAGCATCGCCGCTGACCGCCCGTGAGCGTGACGTGCTGGTCGCTGCGAGGCCGGGAGCCACCGTTTCAGACATAGCCCGGAAACTGTTCCTGTCCGAGGGCACGGTCCGCAACTACCTGTCCGCCGCAATCGCCAAGACCGGAACGCGCAACCGTTCCGAGGCAGTGCGGCTAGCCGAGGAGCGAGGCTGGCTCTAACCCCGGGTGCCGGGAATTGTGCGCGTCGGCCGGAGTCAGGCGGCTGCGGTCCGGCCGAGGATCTCCCCATGCAGGACTGAGAGCCAGCCGTCCTCCGCCGCCGCCCAGGAGAGCCAGGCGGCGCTGATAGCGCGCAGGTCGGCGGTGGTCGCGTGCCCGCCGTCGACTAGCTGGCGGGCCAGCGCGGATTCGGTGATCCGGTCGGCCCACATGCGGCCCCAGTGGTCGCGGTCGGCTGGGGTGGCGAAGCACCAGGTGCTGGATGTGGCCGCGATGTCGGTGAGGCCGGCCGCCCGGGCCCACGACAGCAGCCTCCGCCCAGCGTCGGGCTCGCCGCCGTTGGCGCGTGCCGCGGTGCGGTACAGGCGCAGCCATTCATCGAGCCCGGGGAGGCGCGGCCACCAGGTGAAGGCCGCGTAGTCACTGTCGCGAGCCGCGACCAGGCCGCCCGGCCGGGCCACGCGGGCCATCTCGCGCAGGGCCCGCACCGGGTCGGCAACGTGCTGGAGCACCTGGTGGGCGTGGACGACGTCGAAGCAGCCGCTCGGGAACGTCAGGGCGTGCACGTCCTGCACGCTGAAGTCGACGTTGGTGATACCCCGGGCCGCGACGGTCGCACGCGAAAGATCTAGCTCCTCCGGCCCGATTTCGGTGGCGGTGACCCGGCCAACCAGCCCGGCCAGGTCGGCTGTGATGGTGCCTGGGCCGGCCCCGATATCCAGCAGCGAGCCGCCCTCGCGCAGGTGCGGCAGGAGGTATGCGGCGGAGTTCGCCGCAGTGCGCATCCGATGCGACCGCAGAACCGATTCGTGATGGCCGTGGGTGTAGGTGCTCATGGGTCTCCCTCCGGCCACGCAGTCTGCCCGCACTTCGCACCCGAGTCCAGCAAGTGAGAAATATATCTCGTTATATGAGATGACGTAGCCCGCCGCCCAGCGCCAGGGCCACCCATGCGCGTGCATCGGAGATCTCGGCGGAACTTCTGGATGAGCGCTGAATCCGGGGCGACGCGCTCGTCCAACAGGTGAGAGGCTGCCGGAGCAGGCCGCCGAGGCACGAGGAGTCCTGAGATGACGCGGTACCTGATTTCGTTCCCCAGCGACGCGATGGCCCACATTCCCGACGAAGAACAGGCGGAGGTGGGCAGGGCAGCACACGCGGTCATCGCCGAAGCCAAAGAGGCCGGTGTGTATCTCTTCGCCGGCGGGCTGAACGAGGACGTGGAACCCGTCATGGTGGCCGCCGACGGAACGGTCGCCGCCGGCGCCTACCCGCAGACCAAAGAGCTGCGGGGAGGCGTCACCATCGTCGACGTCCCCACCCGGGAGGCGGCCCTCCACTGGGCCGCGAAGATCGCGGCCGCCTGCCGCTGTGCGCAAGAGGTCCGGCAGTTCATGTTCGACCCGCTCGTCTGACCGGCCGGCCAGTGCTTAGCCACGGCCGGGCCTCTCCGCGGCTCACCGGCGGCGCGGTGGGCTTATTGGCGGGTGAACACGGCGTGGACGGTGATGGTGTTGTTCAGCGAGGACATGCGCAGCGGGCTGTATGTCAGGCCGAAGTCCGCGCGGTTGACCGGGACCTCGGCGGCCAGCTGGACTTCGCCTGCCGCGGCGGAAATCTTCGCGTCGAAGGACAGTGGGCGGGTGCGGCCGCGGACGGTCAGGCTGCCGGTGACCCGGACGCCCCCGCTCGCGGGCGCCATGCCCTCGATGGCGTAGGTGATGTCGGGGTGGCTGCCGGCGTCGAAGACCTTGGCTGAGCGCAGGTCCTTGTCGCGCATCTTGTTCTTGGTGTCGATCGACCCGGCGGCGACGGTGACGGTGCCGGTGACCTGGCCTTCCGCGGTGACCGCGGCGTTGCCGGTGACCTGGCGGAAGACGCCGTGGACCGGAAGAAGCCCCCAGGTGTGCCTGCTCTGCAGCCGGACCTGGGACCTGGCTGGATCCAGGATCCACGACCCGGTGAGCGTGCCGTCCTGGACCAGCGCGTGCGGCGCCGAGGTGGCCGGCTGTTCCTGCTGTGTCATGCCATCCTCCACGAACTTTCGTTCTGGGATCAGAATAGTTTTGATAGCAAAAGCGTATAAACTCAAGGCTGGCTGGTCAAGGCGTGACGCCGCACCAACGGAAGCAGGGCCATGGCAGATCAGGCAGGCAGTACCGGGCACTCCGCGTTGTGCCTGCGCCTGATGCAGCTTTTCCCCCGCGTAACCAGGGGAATGCGGCGCTGGCAGGACCGCGCCGCCCCCACGCCCATGCCCACACCGCTGAGCCCGCGGCACGTCGCCGCGCTCGAGCAGATCCGCGGCGGGCCGCTCACCGTCGGGGAACTGGCCTCCCGGCTGGACCTGACCCTCCCCACCGTCAGCGGCGTCCTCGCCGACCTGGACCGGGCCGGCCTGGTCGAGCGGCGCCCCGACCCATCCGACCGGCGGCGCACCATTGTCCAGATCATCCCCGCCCAGGCAACCCTGATCGACGACTGGCTCGATGGCGCCGCCAAACCGCTGGCCCGGGTCCTGGACAAACTCACCCCCAGCGAGCAGCAAACCTTCCTCAAGGCCATGGACCTGCTCGAAACGGAGCTGAACCGGCAGGACACCGGCAGCTAAACGCCCCGCTGACGGTGCTGGCGATAACTTTGGGCCCAGTGGAACGTCCTTACTGGTGGCGGGCCGCGGCACCGGTCCCGGTCGCTGTGAGGCAACTTGTCGAGGAGGTCATCGTGTCGCAGGTCCGGGTGCACAACTTCTCGGTGTCGCTGGATGGGTTCGGCACCGGTGAGGGGCAAAGCCTGGAGGCTCCGTTTGGGCATGCGGGAATGCGGCTGCACGAGTGGTTCTTCCCGACTCGTACCTTCCACGCCATACAGGGCCAGCCTGGCGGCAGCACCGGCATCGACGACACTTTCGCCAGTGCCTGGGACCGGGGCATCGGCGCCGAGATCATGGGCCGGGGCAAATTCGGCCCGCACCACGGCCCCTGGCCGGACCAGGAGTGGACCGGCTGGTGGGGAGACAACCCGCCGTTCCACACCCCGGTCTTTGTTCTCACCCACCATCCCCGGCCCGCCGTCGCGATGGACGGCGGTACCACGTTCGACTTCCTCGACGCCAGCCCCGCCGAGGCGCTTGCGCAGGCGCAAAAGGCCGCCGCTGGCGCCGATGTCCGCATCGGCGGCGGCCCGTCCACTATCCGCGAATTCCTGGCCGCCGGCCTGATCGACTACGCGCACATTGTCGTGGTGCCGATTGTGCTGGGCCGCGGGGAGCGGCTCTGGGACGGGCTGGAGGGGCTCGAAGAACGGTTCCAGATTGAGGCCGCCAGCAGCCCCAGCGGCGTCACCCACGTCACCCTCAGCCGACGGTAACAGCCGGCAGCATGGCCGGGCAGTCTGCAGCGCTGAGCGACCGGTCAGCGCCAAACCGTTAGGGCTCCGGGACCTCGTCGACCTAGGATCGACGTCCGCGAGCACACGCCGATCGTCGAGGAGACCCTGATGCGCCAGGCGTTCACGTCCATCGAGATGGCCTTTGGGTACCGATTCGAGGGGTGTGGCGCGTGCCACGGAAGACGCTCAATCTGGGAATTCTGGCTCATGTAGACGCTGGCAAGACGACGCTTACCGAGCGGCTGCTTTTCACCTCGGGCGTCATCGACAAGCCCGGCAGCGTCGATGCGGGGACGACGCTGACCGATTCTCTCCCGCTGGAGCGGCAGCGCGGCATCACGATCAAGTCGGCCGTCGCCTCGTTCCCGATCGGCGGCATCGACGCCAACCTGGTCGACACGCCAGGCCACCCGGACTTCATCGCTGAGGTCGACCGGGTGCTCAGCGTGCTTGACGGGGTGGTGCTCGTCGTCTCTGCGGTGGAAGGCGTGCAGCCGCAGACCCGGATCCTGATGCGGTCGCTAGAGCGCCTGCGGATGCCCGCCCTGCTGTTCGTCAACAAGATCGACCGCGCGGGAGCACGGCCAGGTGGCGTGGTTGACGAGATCGCGCGCCGGCTGACGCGCGCGGTCATCGCGATGGGGCGTGTGGACGCCGCCGGAACGCGAGGCGCCCGCTTCGTGGCGGCAGTCCCGGATGACGCCTGGTTCACGGCGGGCCTGGCCGACCTCCTGGCCGAGCGAGACGACGGCCTGCTGGCCGCGTACCTGCGCGACGAGGCGGGCCTTCCCTACGCCCGGCTGCGGGCCGCGCTGGCCGCCCAGACCCGGCGGGCCCAGGTGCACCCGGTGTTCTTCGGCTCGGCCATTACCGGCGCAGGCATCGAGCAGCTGATGGGCGGCATCGCCGAGCTGCTGCCAGCTTCCGCCGGTGACCCGGACGGCCCGGTGTCCGGCAGTATCTTCAAGATCGAGCGTGGCGGCAGCGGCGAGAAGGTCGCGTATGCCCGGATGTTCTCGGGGACCGTCAGCGTTCGCGACCGGCTGCGGTTCGGGGCCGGGCTGGAGGCCCGGGTGACCGCGATTGCGGTGTTCGACCGGGGATCGGCCGTCCGGCGGAAGTCGGTCAGGGCTGGCCAGGTCGGCAAGCTCTGGGGCCTGGCCGGAACCAGGATCGCCGACCCGATCGGCGAGCCGGCCCGCCGTGACGCCGGGCACCAGTTCCCGCCGCCCACCCTCGAATCGGCCGTCGTCCCGTGCGATCCCGGCGAACGGCAGAGGCTGCGGGCGGCGCTGGGCCAGCTGGCCGAGCAGGACCCGCTCATCAACCTGCGCCAGGACGACGAACGGCAGGAGATCTATGTGTCGCTCTACGGCGAGGTCCAGAAGGAGGTCATCGGGGCCGTACTCGCCGACGACTTCGGCCTCGCGGTCACGTTCTGCGAGACCACGACGATCTATATCGAGCGGCCAGCTGGCGCCGCGAGCGCGCTCGAGGTCCTTACCTCCGACGACCATCCCTACTCAGCGACGGTTGGGCTGCGCGTCGAGCCAGGGCCGGCCGGTTCCGGACTCGAGTTCCGGCTGCACGTCGACCCGCGGCTCCTCCCCCTGTACATCTACAAGACCTCGGCCAGCTTCAGCCACGCCATGACGCAGTACATCGCGCTCGCGCTCGACCAGGGCCTGCACGGCTGGCGGGTCACCGACTGCATCGTCACGATGAACAAGTGCGGCTACTACATCGGCGACGGCCCGGCCAAGCGCCAGCTGCCCACCCCCAGGACCACGGCCGCCGACTTCCGGAAACTGACGCCACTGGTCCTGATGAGAGCGCTGGGCCAGGCTGGCACGGTCGTCTGCGAGCCCATGGCCAGCGTCCGCGTCGAAGTCCCGGCGGCCAGAACCGGCGCCGTGCTGGCCCGCCTGGCCAGGCTCGGCGCCCACGTGGACACGCCGCTGCCGCAAGGTGACCTGTCGATCCTCTCGACCACGCTGCCGTCCGCCAGGGTGAGGAACCTGCAAGAGCAGCTGCCAGAGCTGACCGGCGGCGAAGGTGTGCTCGAGGCCGGGTTCGGCGGATACCGGCCGGTGCACGGCCGCCTCCCAGCGCGCTAGGACTGTCACCCTTCGGCCGGGAGCATATCCACGCATGCTCCGGGGGAAATCGTGCGGCGCGGGCATCAGCTGCGGTGACCGGCTGCGCGGGCGCGGGGCCACGGCCCAGCGTCCCCTCGATCCGCGCGCTGCTGAGGTGGAGACCGGCGCGCCGCAGGTGGCTGCGCCGACGTAGGCTCTGCAGACGTGGAGCCTGGGCTGAGGTTCGCTGATTTGCTGAGGCAGCTACGGACCGAGGCGCGGCTGACGCAGGAGGAGCTGGCCGAGCAGGCGGGGCTGAGCCCGCGGTCAGTCAGCGACCTGGAACGGGGCATCAATCGGACTGCCCGCAAAGATAGTGCGCTGATGCTGGCCAGTGCGCTCAAGCTGACCGGCCCGGTGCAGGAGGCATTCGTCGCTGCCGCCCGCGGCCGGGCCGAGCCGGCGCGGGTGCTGGCGGTCAGGAGCGAGGCCGCGCCGGAGCCGTCAGCCGCCGCCGCGGCGCGGACTCTGCCGCGTGACATCGGCGGCTTCACCGGCCGCGAACGCGAGCTGACGGGCTTGGAGAGGTCGCTGGCCAAGGTGGTGGGTGGCGGCTTGGTAGGCATCGACGGGATGGCCGGCATTGGCAAGACGACGTTCGCCGTGCACGCCGCGCACCGGCTCGCCGGGCGCTTCCCTGACGGGCAGTTCTTCCTCCCGCTGCACGCGCACACCGCTGGTCAGTCACCCGTCGACCCGGCCGATGCCCTGGCGAGCCTGCTGATGACGGCGGGGGTGGCCGTTCAGCACATCCCGCCTGGCCTGGAAGCGCGGGCAGCGAAGTGGCGAGACCACGTCGCGGGCAAGAAAATTCTGCTGCTCCTCGACGACGTTGCCGGGCACGAGCAAGTGCGGCCGCTGCTGCCCGGCAGCGCCGCCAGCCTGGTGCTGGTCACCAGCCGACGGCGGCTGACCGCACTCGAGGACGCCATCGTGATCAGCATCGACACCTTGTCTCCCGATGAGGCGTGGGCGCTGCTGGTCCGGCTCGCCGACCGCGCCGACCTTGAACTGGACGAGGCCGCCGGCCGGGAGATCACCCGGCTGTGCGGGTTCTTGCCGCTGGCGATCGGAATGCTTGCCCGGCGGCTCAGGCATCACCCGGCCAGGACTGCCGCCGAGCTCGCGGCCGAACTGGCCGCTGCGCGCGACCGGCTGGCGGTCATGCGCGCGGAGAATCTGTCCGTAGCGGCAGCGTTCGATCTGTCCTATCAGGACCTCACGGCGGATCAGCAAAGGCTGTTCCGGCGGCTCGGCCTCACGCTGGGACCAGACATCGACGCGTACGCGGCCGCCGCGCTGGACGACACGAGCCTCGAGGATGCCCGGCGCCAGCTGGACGAGTTCTACGATCATCATCTGCTCACTGAGCCGGCGGCGGGGCGGTACCTGCTGCACGACCTGCTCCGCGAATACGCACGCGCGCTCGTCGCGGCCGACCAGCCGATACCGGCGCGCGCAGCCGTCGAACGGCTGATCAACTTCTACGCTCATGTGGCCGCCGGCGCGTGCCGGCACATCGCGACCTGGACCACGGCCGGCGGACGACTGCCGCCGACCGATCCGCCCGCCAGCGCCCCACAGCTGACCACGTCACAGGAAGCAGCCGACTGGCTGGACGCCGAGCGCCCCAACTTGCATGCGGCGGTCAGCTACGCGGCAGCCGAGGGGATGCCGCTGCACTCGATCGCGATCGCTGCGGCGATGGGCGGTTACCTGCGCGCCCGCGGCCACTGGCCGCAGGCGACGGCCCAGTACCGGACGGCGCTGCGCGCGGCGCAGGCGGCCGGGGACCGGCGCGGCGAGGCCGGCATGCTTGACGAGCTTGGCTTGCTGCAGCAGCTGACCGGGGATTACCCAGCCGCGGCAGCCACCTTGACGCGGGCCGTCGAGCTGTTCGGCGAGCTGGGTGACAAGCCAGGTCAGGCTTATGCGCTCAATCACCTTGGCCTGGTCTACGGGCACACCTCCGACTTTCGGGCCACCATCGACTACCACCAGCAGGCGCTGGAACTTGCCCTGGCGGCGGGCGACAAGCTGGCAGAGGCAGTCTCGCTGACCGGCCTCGGGATGGGGCTGCTGCTGACCGGCGACTACCCGGCTAGTGTCGAGAACTACCAGCAGGCGCTGTCGCTGTTCCGCGATCTTGGGTCAACGTTCGACGAGGCCGACGCGCTCACTTGGCTTGGGCATGCGTGGCGGCTGACCGGGGACCATGTCGCCGCCTTGGCGCACCAGCGCGAGGCGCTTGAGTTGTGGCGTCAGCTCGGCGACCGGCTCGGCCAGGCCTGGGCTCTTGGCGAACTCGGCATGGTGTACCAGGAAACCGGGGAGTATTCAGCGGCCGCCGCTTGCCTTGAACAGGCCCTGGAGTTGCACCGCGACCTGGGCTCGCGGCACGGCGAGATCATGACCCTCAACGAGCTCGGCGAGCTGGCTACCCGGACGTCGGCACCCGAGAAGGCCAGCGAGATTCACCGCGAGGCGCTGGCCAAGGCGATCGGGCTGGGCGCAGCTTCGGAGGAAGCCAGGGCGCTGGCCGGCCTCGGCCGCAGTCAGCTTGCCAGCGATAATGCCGAGGCCACCAGGAACCTGCGCGAGGCGCTCGCCATCTATCAGCGCATCGGAACACCAGAAGCCCGGCTCGTCCAGGACACGCTGGACGAGCACGGCCTCTAGACAGCCACGGGTCACCTTGCCCGCCGGCCAGCCATACGCCGCCAGTCATGTTCGATGCGGCCACGGTTTGCGCCCGTGGCCGGGGCGCTGAGCAGAGCCTCAGCGTGCAGGAGTTGGCGATCGGATCGGCGCCCAACCGCGCCGGACGGCGGCTCGGCGCACGGTAATCCAGTGGCTTCGCGTCGCTGGCCGGGTTCGGGCGGCCAGGGTGCGGCGGCGCCTGCTGTCAGGTGCGGCCTCGCGCCGGGTGCGAACGGTCGTGTTCACCGCGGGGCCAGACCCATACCTGTCTGGCTTCTACGAATGGCCGTGGCGTCGGCTGACCGGGACTGTCGCCGGCCGCTGCGCCTGCCTAGGCTGTGGAGCGATGGCCGAGACGGATCTGATTCGCACGCCCGACCAGCGCCTGCGGGTCTTTGTGAGTTCCACGCTGCAGGAACTGGCCGCTGAGCGGCAGGCAGTACGGAACGCGGTGACCCGTCTGCGGCTGGTGCCGGTGATGTTCGAGCTGGGTGCCCGGCCGCATCCGCCGCGGCAGGTATACCGCTCCTACCTGGAGCAGAGCCAGGTGTTCGTGGGCGTGTACTGGCAGAGCTACGGCTGGGTCGCGCCGGGGGAGCAGATTTCCGGGCTGGAGGATGAGTACCTGCTGTCGGCGGGGCTGCCCAGGCTGATCTATGTGAAGTCGCCGGCGGCGGAGCGTGAGTCGCGGCTGGCGGAGATGCTGACCCGGATCAGGGATGACGGTGACGTGTCCTACCAGCACTTTTCTGCTGCCGCCGAGCTGCAGCTCCTGGTCGAGAACGACCTGGCCGTATTGCTGAGCGAGCGGTTCGAGAGGGCAGTGGCGCGGGACGGCGCCGCGGACGGGGCGTCGCTGGCAGGCGCGGTGCCGGTGCCGGCGACGCCGCTTGTGGGCCGCGGCGATGATGTTGCGGCGGTGAGCGGCCTGGTGCGCGCCGAGGGCGTGCGGCTGGTGACCCTCACCGGGCCGGGCGGAGTCGGGAAAAGCAGGCTCGCGGTGGAGGTCGCGCAGCGGGTGGGTGCGGGTTTCGAGGACGGGGTGCGGTTCGTTGAGCTCGGCTCGGTCCGGGCGGCCGATCTGGTGATGGCGGCGATCGCCGCCGCGCTGGGGCTGAACGCCTCGGGCGGCGCGCTGATCACCGACCTGAAGTCCTACCTGCGCGCCCGGCGGCTGGTGCTCGTGCTGGACAACTTCGAGCAGGTGATGGGGGCGGCTCCGCTGGTGGCTGAGCTGCTGGGCGCCGCTCCGGGGGTGGTGGCGCTGGTGACCAGCCGGATGGTGTTGCGGCTCAGCGGTGAGCACGAGTTCCCGGTGCCACTGCTGCCGGTGCCACCGATCGGGGCCGGCCGGGATGCCGTGGACGTGCAGCGATGCGCGTCGGTGCGCCTGTTCGTGGAGCGGGCGCAAGCCGCGTCCGCGGGTTTCGAGCTGACCAGCGCGAACATCGGGGCCGTCGCTGAGATCTGCCGGCGGCTGGACGGGCTGCCGCTGGCCATCGAGCTAGCCGCTGCCAGGGTCAGGCTGCTCCCGCCGCAGGCCCTGCTGGCCCGGCTTGACGACAGGATGGGGCTGCTGACGGGCGGAGCGCGCGACCTGCCCGAGCGGCAGCAGACACTGCGGAACACCCTGGACTGGAGCTTCGATCTGCTGTCTGGCGGCGAGCGGGCGCTATTCGCCCGCCTGGGCGTGTTCGCGGGAACCTTCGGCCTGCCCGCCGCAGAGGCCGTCGGCGCCGCCGGGCCGGCGGACCCGGGCCGGGCCGGGCACGTCGTGGACACGCTGGGCTCACTGGTGGACAGCAGCCTGGTGCAGCCGCAGACCCGCGACGGCGAGCCGCGCTTCGGACTGCTGGAGACCATCCGGGAGTACGCGCTGGAGCGCCTGCGCGACGGCGCTGACTGGCGGGAGGCGCACGACCGGCACGCGGCCTACTTCCGGGCGCTCGCCGAGCCGGCTCCAGCCGAGCTGCGGGGTCGCGGACAGCTGGCATGGCTGGATCGGCTCGAGACCGAGCACGGCAACCTCGGCGCCGCGATGTCCTGGCTGGGGGAACAGGACCAGCTCGAGCCGGCGATACAGCTGTCCTGGGCGACATGGAGGTTCTGGTGGCTGCGCGGCCACGCCGAGGAACTCGCCTCCTACGTGGACATCCTGCCGAAGAGCCAGCACCTGCCGCCGCGGCAGCGTGCCCTGGCGCTAAGCGGCACCGGCTTCGGCCTGTTCGCGTCCGGGAACCAGGCCGCAGCCCAGCCGCTCCTGGAGCAGAGCCTGCCGCTGTACCGCCAGGCCGGGGACATGCTGGGCGCAGCCACAACCGCAGCCATGCTGGGTCACCTCCTGGCCTTGCAGCACCAGGACGCGCGGGCCAGCGCGCTGCTCGAACAGACGCTCGCCCCGCTGCAGGAGGCCGGCCACGACCGGCTCGCCGGACCCGAGCGTGCACAGCACCTGCTGGACGTGGCACTCGTGTGCAATTTCCTCGGCCAGATCCGGCTCAGCCAGGCAGATCACGCCCGCGCAGCGCAGCTGTTCACCGAGGCCCTGAATGCGGCCCGCAGCGCGCAGGACCGGTTCACCATCCTCATCTCGCTCTACGACCTGGCGCTCAGCAGCCAGGCACAGGGCGATCTGACCGGCGCGGCGGAACGCCTGCAGGAGGGGGTATCGCAGTCGGCCGAGGCCAGGGACGAACCAAGCGTCGCCTACTACCTCGAGGCGCTCGCCGCGGTCGCCATCCAGCAGGACAACCCAGAGCGCGCCGTGCATCTGCTCGCCGCCGCAGGCGCGCTCCTGCAAACCAAAGGCAGCGGCTGGCTGCATGCCCTCGTGCCCCGCGCCGCCCACGACGATGGTCTCCTAGCCGCGCTGCACTCCCGCATGGGAGACGCGGCATTCGAGCAGGCCTGGACGCGGGGCCAGTCCCTTGCAGGCAGCCGCGCCGTTGAGTACGCGCTCGCGGAAGCATGACCGGAACCCACCTGCCCGGCCAGCCCGGCGAGAGTCGGCCATACCGGAGCCATCAGCTAGGCGCCCAATCTCGCCCGCCAAACGCGTCCCCAGGACTGCCAGGCAGCACCGCCACGTGCGCTGGCGCCCTGATCATCTGTGTATGAGCGAGACGCCTGCTCCGGCGAGGCTGAGACGTGCTGTCCGGGCGATCATCCTGGCCGATGATGACCGTGTCCTGCTGTGCCGGTTCGGCTTCCCGCATCCGGCTGTGCCAGCGGGCGCAACGGTCGTATGGGCGGCCCCCGGCGGCGGCATCGAGCCCGGCGAATTGCCGCTGGCGGCCCTGCGCCGGGAGTTGCACGAGGAGACGGGGGTCGTCATTGACGCCGACCCGCCTCACGTCTGGCACCAGGAAGTCGCCGCTCCCGGCCATGCGGACGGCTACGACGGGGTGGTCAACGATGGTGGCGGCACAGAGACATCGCCGAATACAGCGGAACCGACCTGTTCTCACCGCGTGACATCGCTACACCGCTGGCGGCGCTGATCGCCGGTGACATCCCGGGCACGCCAGTGATGCTCGGCCTGTGATCTTCCTCGGCACCTATAGGAAATCAGGAGGACGTCGCGATGAACGCCGGGAATCCGGCTCAGATCGGCCTTTCGGTGTCTCCGCGCCGCTTCCACTCCCGGCTACTGGGGGTGGTCGCACCATCAGTTAAGGCTCGTGACAGCCGTAACTGTCAGCAGGTGGGCAGCATTTCAGGCTGCGGGGCCGGGGAGTTCAGTGTTGCGGAAGAGATAGACGCCGATCGTGACGCCTTTGACGACCGTAGCCTCACCGCTCACGAAGACGCGATCGGTGCTGGTCTGGCCGGTAACCATGAAGTAGTACCCCGCGTGTTCCAGGCGCCAGCCGAGCTTTTCTATCTCGCCCAGTGTGGCGGCAGAACTCGATGCCGTGCGGTGCCCGTCAGCACTGCCAAAACCAGCGCTGCCGCCGTGACCGCCCAGCTCAAGCTGGATCTCGAAGAATGCCTGGCCGTTTCCTTCGCGGTGGTGGCCGCACCGATAGGAGTGGCCAGGAACGCTTCACGCTCGCGCCGCTCCCCGGCCGCCCTTTCCTGCTCCGCGCGAGCAGCCTCCTCACGGGCTTTGGCAGCCTCGCGTTCCCGGCGTGCGGCGTCCCGCTCCTCGGCGCTTTTGAACAACGCATCCTCCGCTTTGCCTGCTCCCCTACGTCAAAATGGAGCCTACCGGGGGGATAGCTCCGACGCCGGATATCTCAGCGTTCCCGGCAAGACCCAAAACGCACCGCCTGCTCAGCCCCGCTCGCCGGCTCAGCGGTCAGGGATTCGCCGCTCGACCAGATCGGCGAGCCCGGGCATGATCGTTCCGTGCTGGTTCCGGTTACCCAGGTCTGTACCACCACCACGGCATCTACATCAGCAATGACCGTCGGCAACCGCTAATCACACAGAGCAGCGGCTCAGCGCGCGTCATTCGCCCGCGCACGGTCTCTGGGGGGAGCACAATACCCGCATGAGCGGGGTGCGGGGGTTTGTCGGGGTGACAGACAACAGCTGGTACCGGCTGCTCGCAGACCGGCCGGAACTGCTCGGCGAGGTCAACTTCTGGCGGCCCGGCGGCGGCGGGTTCCGGGCTTTGCGGCCAGGCGAGCCGTTCTTCTTCAAGACGCACGCACCACACAACCGGGTCGTCGGCGGCGGGTTCTTCGGCGGGGCCGCGCGGCTGGCCGCCTCTGAGGCCTGGGATCTGCTCGGGCCCGCCAACGGAGCCGCCAGCCTGGAGCAGATGCTGAACCGGATCGCGCACTACCGCCGCGAACCCCAGGCTCCCGGCGAGGATCCGGTGATTGGCTGCATCTTCATCCGCGACGTGACCTTCTTCCCCGATGACCTGACCTTTGACCCGCCGCCCGACTTCAGCTCCAACGTCGTCCAGGGCAAGACCTACGACATGGGCGACGAGCGGTACAGCCGGTACTTCGGTGACCTCATGCAGATGGTTCTCGGCGTGGCGGTCGAACTCGATCTCACTCAGCCCTGGCACCGCCCCGGGCCGGTCTTCGGCGACCCGAGGCTTGCGCCCAACCGGCTCGGCCAGCAGGCGTTCAAAGCAGTGGTCGGGGATACCTACCACTGGCGGTGCGCGATAACTGGCGCCACGATCCGCCCCGTGCTCGAGGCCGCCCACATCCGGCCGGTGTCGCCCCTGTATGGCGGGGAAAACCGGCTCGACAACGGACTGCTGCTCAGGTCGGACGTGCACCGCATGTTTGACCTTGGCTACCTAAGCGTGGACACCCAGTACCGGCTGCGGGTCAGCAGCCGGCTGCGCACCGAGTTCGGCAACGGCGAGGCCTTTTACGCGAAGGAAGGCAAGGTCATCACCCTCCCAGACCGGCGAGGCGACCAGCCGAACGTTGACTTCCTCCAATGGCACATGGACACGAAGTTCAAAGCGTCGTAGGCAGCTTGTGAGGCTGGACTCGAGAAACAAATGTCTCGTCTACCCCGCCGATCCGGCAGGTCTCAGCCCCGATTTGCTCGGTTGCCTGGCGTCAGCACATTCCCAGTTCTGGGCGGCATTTACGATCAGGCTGCACCGCGCGCTGGCCGCGCCTAACGGCGGATTAGGAGTGGCCTGGCGTAGCGGATAGTGACATGACCCACGCTCATGTCGAACATCTGCCTGTCCGACTCGCGGGCCGGACGGATGCACTATCAGCCCAGCGACTGGGCGGGCCGGGTGGGCAGGTCTGCGGCTTTCCACGCCTGGAATCCGCCGTCAAGGTATGTCGCCTGGTGTAGCCCGATCTTGCGCAGGCTCGCCGCGGCCAAAGTCGACGCGAAACCCTCGGAACACATCACGATGATGCGGCGGTCGGTACGGGCAAGGGCGGGGATCCGGGCGTCGCTGCGCGGATCCAGCCGCCACTCGAGCACGTTGCGGCCGATGATGATCGCGCCTGGCACCTCCCCTTCGACGATCCGCTGCTCAAGCGGCCGGATGTCGACCAGCGCCGCATCGTCGGTCAGAGCCGCCAACGCTGCCTCCGGGCGCATTCGCTCCAGGCCGCCGCGTGTCTCGGCGAGCAGCTCATCGATGCTCTGCGCACCACCCGGCAGCACTTCGCTGCACAATTCTGCTGCGGACGCGGTCGCGTCCGCCAGCGCGGTTTCCGCCCCGCCCCGGCCCCGCGCGCCCTCAGCGCCCTCGATCGCCACTGTCTCCCTGGCGATCAGCCCGTAGCCAGTCACCTGGTAATAGGTCATCGCGAGCAGCGGCGGCGAGTAGGCGTGGATACTGGTCGCCGAGTCCCCACCGCCGTGCGCCACGTTGTGCACATGCCCCGGCCCAAACGCGACCGCCTGGCCGACTCCAAGCTGGCGGCGGCTGAACCGCCGGCCGCTCGCGGCGCGATACTGCTCCACCAGGCAGCCGTCCGCCACGGCGAACGAGCCCGATGACCCGCCATGGTCATGCCAATCGGTGTCCTGGCCCCGTTCCCAGGCCAGCAGCCACACGTCGCAGCTGTTCGACCTGTGCAGCGGCAGGTACCAGCGCACATCCGGATCATGCACGACCAGGTCCGCCCACAGATCCGGCCGAGCGGCGAGCACTCCCGTGATGGCCTGCAGCCGGGCTGGGGACAAACGGCCGCCGCCAGGCACCAGACCTTGCAGCGCGCGGGCGATCGCCTCCTGCCGGCCAGGGCTGACACCCCACCCGTGCCGCAAGCCCGAGTCGACCGCGCCGGATGGCTCCTGCGCACCAGGGCCGCCATTCCCTACGACGGCAACAGACACCGCGCCTCCTTGGACAGGGCCACATGATACGCCTGCATTATGCAGCCCGCCCATGGCCAAGCCCGATAGCGGGCGACGGTCTGCGGGGTGCCCACCAGCTCCGCCCGCCAGCAGACGCGGGTTCTCCGGCGGCGTGCGGGAAACCGTGGAAGGCCATGCCGTGCGGTCCAGTGCCGCACCGTGACCTGGACCTGGGAGTGGGCGCAACTGGGTTCGAACCAGTGACCCCTCGCTTGTAACGGGTGTCACCACCACTCCCCTGCCTGGTGTTTCGCGCGTCCGCCCAGGTCAGCAAGAGCAGCAGCGAGCACAACTGAGCACCATGGAGCCCCCGCGAGCAAGGCGCGCTCCCATCCGCGCTCCCCATTCCAGGTTCATCTGACTGAGCGTGCGGCAGCTCGGGTGCCCAGGTTGGGCGCACTCCTCACTCTCCGTCACCAGAGCAACGCGGCCATGCCCCAACTCAGGATGGCTGCCGAGCCGCGTGGTTCCATCCTTGGTCATTACAGATCGCCGATACGTACTGTCGGCGGGGTGGCTGGGTGGCTTCGGAGGCGCGGTGCAGATCATCCGTTTCTGGCGTGGGGATTGGTGAGTTCTATCTGTGCGAGGGTGGTGCCGTTCTCGTCGAGGGCTGCTAGGGCGAGTTGGCCTGGCTGGTCTGCGTGGATGACCCAGGCGCCGAAGTGGTTGTCGAGGGGGCGGCGGTCTTCCTGGCCGTCTTGGATGAGGGCGAGGTATTTCACGGCTGGGGATGCGGTGCCGTGGCAGATGATGTCGCCGAGTGCTCCGCTGGCGGCGAGGGGGCGCCCGTCGAGGCCGTAGAGGCCTCCGGGGTCGGTGAAGGGGTCGTGGAAGCTGGTGCCGTACCAGGGGCTGTCGGGCTTCCATTCCCCGTCCTGTCTGGTGAAGGTGGCCATGAGGGCGGCCGGGTGCCAGGTACGGCGGTGGCGGTGGAAAGTCAGGAACAGCACGACTGCGGATTCGGATGCCGCCCAGTAGGCCATCGGGATGGTCATGCGGTGGGTCAGCGGCTGGGGTAGCGGTGGCAGCCCGCTGTCCAGGACGGCGATTCCGGTGCGGGCCATGTTCTGCGGGTCGAATTCTGCTGGCACGTGGGCAGGTTCGCCGTCTTGTTCGTCGTCGGCTGGTGGCGACAATTCCTCCAGCAGGTCATCGGCGTCTTCGTAGCCGGCGTCGATGGCTTGCTGCCAGGCACTGCGCCAGCCGTCGAGGTCGCCGCGGTCTTTGAACAGGCGGCCGATCACCACGAGCGCGTACGGAGCCCACGGATTGCCGGCCGTCATCCCGGCCTGGTGAGCTGCTCGCAGGGCCTCGAGGTCGCCTTCGCTGCCGAGCTGGTTCAGCAGGCCGGCCAGAGATTCCTGTGCCTGGTCGCTGGCTGGCTCGGTGTCCAGGACCTGCCGCCAGGCGTCCTTGGCCCCGCCGTTGTCGCCGCGCCGCTGGAGGAGGCGGGCGAGCTGGTTCAGTGCGCGGGCCCGGCTGCCAGCAGGCCCGGATTCCGCGAGTTGTAGGTAGATGGCCTTCGCGCCGTCGTCATCACCGGTCCGCTGCAGGAGGTGGGCGAGCTGGAACATCGCTTCGGGCCCGGACTGCGGGTGCCCGGTGGCGATCGCTGCCTGGAACATGGCCCGGGCGCCGTCGTAGTCGCCGAGCTGGTGTACCAGCATGCTGCCGAGCATCATCATCGCCCGCGGTGCCCAGTCCCGATGGCCGGTGTCGATGGCCTCCAGCAGGATCTCGCGGGCGGTCTGGTAGTCGCCATGGGCTAGGTGCGCTTGGCCGAGCCCGGTCAGCGCCGCGGCGGCAACACTGGGGTCGGGGGATGCGATTGCTTGCCGGTAGTGCGTCAGCGCACCGTCGAAGTCGTTGAGGACTACCCGCTGGTGCTGGGCCAGGCGGATCAGGGCGCCGGTGTTCCCGGCCCGGTTGGCGCGCTCGAACGCCGTGTGGGCCAGTTGCGGCTCATCCCACCACAGCAAGTCACCGAGCTCAGCGAGAGCCTGGCCGTCACCCGAATCAAGCTGCTGCCGGTAATACCGGCCCAGCATGTCAGCAACCGCGGCCGCCAGGCCCGGATCGGTCTGAAGGAGATTCCCGATACTGGTCTCCAGCGCGCGCTCGGCATCCTCGCGGCCGATCGCCACTGCCAGCGGGGCCGGGATGCCCGCGCCCGCTTCGGGACGGGCGAAAATCAGCCGGGCCAGTTCGCGGCCCACGGCCTGCGGCCCGCGCCCGCCTGGGCCGGCCTCGGCCAGTATATGGTCGCCGTATGCCTCGACCGCCCGTGCGACAAACCATGCCGCCAGATCTGCCCCAGCCACCCCAGCCTCCCGTCCGCGAAGCCCGCTGATCGGCACGCCTGCGTGCGTGCGCCATCCGTGTGGGACCGGTCATCACTCGAGTAGCCGACGTTCCCACAGGTCGATGCTGATCGTGTGGCGCCACGGCCCGGGCGGAATCCAGCTCCCGGCCGGCCGGAAGCGAATGGTCAGCCGCCGCGCCTGCGGCGGGATCTGACCACCGAGGTCCCTCGTGCCGTGTGAGGCAGGCCCCCCGGTACGGCCGTCAAAGGCGCCGCCGTTGCTGTCGCTGTACACGGTGCCCACATCGTCGGTGACGCCGAGCATCCAACACCAGTCAAGACCGTGCTCTTCTGCCAGCCCGGGCACGAACTCGTAGTGCAGTTCCGGCTCGGTGAGCCGCGCTTCCATCGCCACCGGTTCCGGGGCCTTACCCCGGCGGGAGAATCCGCCGCCATTGTTGGGGTCCTCGCCGCGCTGGACCAGGTCGCGCAGCGGGGAAGTGCCGTGGCGGGGAACCCGGGCCAGGCGGCTGAGCATGATCCCGCGCGCGACGACGCGGTGGCCCTTCACGAGTTCGCCCAGGTCCACATCGAAGACAACGTCGAGGTGCTCGCCCCTGCGGGCCAGGTACTGGTCAGTGACCGTACGCGGGGGGATCTTCACGCAGCGATCCTCCCATCAGGCCGCGCTGACGAGCGACCCAGTTTCCGGCCACCTCAAAACTGCGGTCTCCGGCGCGCTTACCGGCATACGCCGAGGTGCCCGGGCGGCTGCGGGTGTCCTTGCGCGGACTGGCCAGACCTGCGCGGATTTCAGGGAGCTCAGTCAGACACGAACTATCGCGCCGAACGGCACTGCGCGCGTTCTCACCGGTCCCACTCTCAGATCGCCCAGCCCGGGACACCCATGATCTGGTCCGGTCGGCACCGGCCGCACCGCCGGAATACCCGCGAACTCGGAACCGCTGCCCTGGGGAACGTCAGCCGGTGTGGTGGCCGCGAAGGCCGTATGCGGTGGAATATGGGCGTGGACTACCAGCAGCGGTGGTCGGCCAGGGACAGCGTCGCTGGCTTCGGCCACGGCCTTTGTGACGCCTGGGCCGCCGAGTACTCCGCTGAAACAGGACTGGACGCTGACGACCTGGTTGTGATCGACCCGGGGAATGGATTCAGCTACCTGTTCGACCTGGCCGGGACGTTGCGGGGTGTTTCATGCTCCCGCGCGCCCCGCGTGGTCGGCGTGTGGGGTCTGTCCCAGCCCGGCGCCCCAGGCCGCGACCACAACCGGATGCGCGGGCACCCCCAGCCCGGGCGATCGGGAGATGACCGTGGCCACCTGATCTCCTGCGCCGCGGGCGGGGGCTACGACATCAACCTCGTCCCGATGGACGCGGCCCTCAATCGCGGCTGGTCGGCTGAGGGATCACGCTTTCGCGCCCTGGAGCGCAAGGCGACGGCCACGCCGGGAACGCTGTTCTTCATCCGGGCGGTATACCAGGACAGCACCGACCGGCCGAGCCGGGCGCGTTGTTTGGCCAGCAAGACGCGGCGGGCATCGTCGTCATGCCCGATGCGGCGGTAGAACGCGGCAAGTTCCTCGTATGGCTGCGGCCGGTAGGCAGTGGTATCACGCTTCAGCCACGCCAGGCGTGCTACTGCATTCGCCGGGCCTTGTGAGGATCGAAGGTGCTCGTAGGTGAGCCCGTCGAGCCCAGCCGCTCTGGCCATGCGCTTGGATCGTCCCGCAGTATTCCAAGCTGAGCGAGCCCGAGGTCAGCGAGACCGTCGACTTTCCGGGGTGTAAGACGCAGTTCACCGGCTTGCAGCCCCTGGCACTGCCCTCCACGTCCTTCAAATCCGCGAGACCGCCGGATGAAAACGCTCACTGTCTGAGCCTGGGTATACCGTGCCAGGCATGGATTGGAAGATCGAACTCGTGGCGATACCGGTGACCGATGTCGACCGCGCCAAGGCCTTCTATGTGGATCAGGTAGGCTTCCACGCCGATCACGACCACCAGGTGAACGAGGCGCTGCGGTTTGTGCAGCTCACCCCGCCCGGGTCGGCGTGCTCCATCGTCATGGGCACCGGCATCACCGACATGGCGCCCGGCTCCCAGAAGGGGGTCCAGGTCGTGGTCGCCGACGTGGAGTCCGCTCGCCAGCAGCTCCTCGAGCATGGCGTCGCGGCCAGCGATGTTGATGTACAGCCCTGGGGCTCCTTCGTCACCTTCAGCGACCCCGATGGAAATACCTGGGCGCTGCAGCAGTTGCCCGCGTGGCGGTAGGAGCCTCGTATCGGCGCAGCGCTGGTCCGCCAGTGTCACGCTCCCGGCACTTTGCCCAAATACCCGGGCACAGAAGATGCTGGCAGCGGCAGAAGAGTGAGAGTCCGCCGGTAGCCTGAAGCCTTCGACTGCTGAAGGAAACCAATCCGTTGCCACTGCCGTGATAATACACGCTAAATTAGCAATCAAATATTGTTAGATAAGCGACCCGCGAATTGCCCGGCCGAGCCAATTCTCTATATCCCGCTTTGATCTCTGCTGACGCAGTCAATATCGTACGCTTGCGCGGTAAGTGAGATGCGCAGCATCTTTGGGGATGCGAGCTTGCCTGGAGTGCTGATCCCAGAAATATTTCTAAGGAGTATCTGATGTATACCGCCTCTTGCATCATTAATAATTAACCGCATGCTGATGAGCGTGCACTCCGACGGGCCAAGCCTGTGGCCTGAGCCATCATAGAACGTTACATACTTCACATTAAACTCTTGAAGCTTTTCTTCTGCTGGGACGCCGGACTGGCCGACGGGCCTGCGAGAAGCTGGCAGCCCCGTGGACTCCCCGCACGAGGCGCAGAAGCGGGCATTAGGCGTCAATTCTTCACCGCACGCACTGCAGTTGGCATACTGGCTTGCCAGCGATTCCGCCGACTCTTGTCGGCCAGCGGTCCCCGCCGCGGGGTATGCGCCGTCCTTGCTGAGACGGTCGCGCGCCCATACTCAGACCCGATCGGGGAAGGCCCCACTCTAGGGCGTGGGCAGCCTCCTGTTCGGGCGACAGCCTTTTCCTGCCACGTGGATCACTCCGCTCAGGTCGAAGGTCAGGCAACAGGCAAGCCACCAACACCCGACACCCCAGACAGCCGACAAAATATTACAAGGTGTCATCGGCTCTGGCTACCGGCTGAGCCGCGACGACCACGATCGGCTGCCGGAGAGAAGTTCACGCTTGGGAGACATTTCCTGCCGACGGCCAGCTCTGGCCCAGGCGGATGCCCTGAGAGTTACAGGTAGCACACGATGCGCATTTTTAGATTGCTAAGTCTGGCATCCGACAACCAGAATCATGCGCATGACGCAGCGGGACAGATCGAGACAACGAGAAAGGCATAGGAGGTCGAGATCACTATTCTTAATCCGCACAGGTGATCATGTCGTCGGAGAATAACATGTGTTGGCGGTCATCCAAACCTGCCCGCTGGCGGCCATGAGGATCTGCCCGGGGAGCGGCCAGTTCAGTCTCTGAGTGTGACTACCGAATGGGTCGCTCTGCTCGCCGACCGGGGACCTGATCTAGCCCATGAGCGCGCATACAGATGATTACCGCGCAGCGCAGCGACGATCTCACCTACCCTGCCAGTGCCGCGCAGCACAGAGGCGATCTTGCTCCACATCGTCCGGGACGAAGTAGCGGGTGAACTCATCATGGCCGCAAGTACGTCCAGCCGCACAACGTGGAGGATGTCCAAGTCTTCGTGTGACAGGAGGACTGGATCCGGGTGCGGCCATGAGACCGGGCTGTTAGCATCGCCTCTTTGATCGGGAAATCAGGATTGGCATATTCCGTGAATGCATCACCGTGGGTCCCGTACGTAGCTGCCTATGCCGCAGTAATCTCCACCGGCCAGCTACTATTGAGCTGGAGAAATTATAGCAGGGGTCGTCCCAGAATCCAGGTAGAAGCACAACCCAAATATTCCGATGGCCAGGCAGCAGTTGCTGATGCTCTAACAGAGCTGTGCTACGTCACGGTCACAAACAGGGGGACCACAGATATAGACATTCTTGCTTTCCGGCTCAAGGGATCCTTCGGGAGGCATTATGAGTTTCATGGATTCGACTTGAAGCCTGAAGAAATCCTAGAGGGCGAGCAACTTCCTTATCGCATGGCAGGGAATCAGCAGAGGACATGGATGATAAGCCTAAGTGGCCAAATCACGGCATTCGAAAAGTACAAGTGGCGTTATGGTCTGGCAAAAAAGAGATTTAGGGTACGAGTTCGAATCGGTACCGGGGCAATGGTTATGTCGAATCGCCATAGGCACTTTCGCTATGAGATTTACGCCGCAAACCGCCAAAGCCGATATGAGCAACCATCATAGTCCGATCCGGGGTGCGCGCCGATCGGGGGCGCGTGCTGCTGCCGGACATCAGACGACTGCTGATCACTGTGTCCTCATCGCAGTTGGCTGAACCCCGAGCCTCAGGAAGGACTGGGTGTGGCCTGAGGCTCGGAGTTGTACCGCAAAGAGAGCCGCCTGCCTGCGCTAGTACGGCAGCGGCCAATTGGGGTGTGACCTGGGGTGACCCCGGTTGCCTGGGGGTACTCCTGGTTTCGGGAGGGTGCAGCCGCCTCGCGATCATGTGGTTTGTGAGGACTACAAAATCGGAGGCGGCTGCGGCTGCCAGGATAGGTGCGCGCCTGGGCGCGCGGAAGCGCAGGGAGTTGCTGTTCCTGCTGAGACCGTGTTTTGCCCGGCCTGAACCGTGGCTGCAGGCGGGGAAGTACCTTGGTGCGCTGGTCAGCGGGCTGCCAAGATGCAACGGGTGGACGATCGCCGGGCATGCCGGTGACCGGGCGCCGGACCGGGCGCAGCGGCTGCTGAACCGCTCGGCGTGGGACACCTTCGCTGCGATGGGCGTGGTGCGCCGGTTCGCGGTGGCTGGGCTGGAGGAGGCCGCGGGCCGGCCCGGGCGGCGCGGCCTGGTGGTTGGGGCGCTGGATGAGACGGGCCAGGAGAAGCAGGGCTGCGCTACAGCTGGTGTCCAAAGGCAGTACCTGGGGTGCGCGGGCCGGGTGGCTAACGGGATCAACACCGTCCACCTGGCCTACGTGCGTGAGCGTGCTGGGCATGCGCTGATCGGCGCCCGGCAGTGGATCCCCCGCGCGCACATCGAGGACCCGGCGAAATCCCTGGCCATGGGCCTGCCGCCAGGGCTGGAGTTCCGCACCAAGGGGCAGCTGGCCATCGACATCGCGGCCGGGGCGCTCGCCGGCGGGATCACCTTCGATTTCTTCTGCGGCGACGAGGTCTACGGCAGCTGCACCGAGTTGCGGGAGTTCTTCCAGGCCCGCGGGCAGGGGTATGTGCTGCGCGTCCAGCGGAACTTCCGCCTCACCCTGCCCGGCGGCCGCAGGTTAACCTGCGCGGACGCCGCCACCATGCTGCAGGCCCGCAAGCACCCCGAGGTCCGCTCCGCCGGCAAAGGCTCCAAAGGTCAGCGCTGGTATGCCTGGTCTTGGCTGGCCACGACGTCACCGGAGCACTGCCTGCTGATCCGCCGCCACCTCAAGACCGGTGAGCTGGCCTTCCACTACTGTTTCGTGCCCGCCGGCCAGCCAATGACGCTGACCCGGCTGATCCGCGCGGCCGGGCTGCGCTGGCCGGTGGAAGAAGGATTCCGGTCCGGGAAAGACACCTTCGGCCTCGATGAGTCCCAGGTCCGGCTCTACACCGCGATCGCCCGGCACACCGTGCTGGTCATGGCCGCCCTGGCCATCTGCGCCATCACCGCCGCCCTGCTCAGGCGCCGCACCGACACCCAGGCGCCACCCCCGGTCCGCCCCGGCCAGCCACCCCCGGCTGACCCGGGCATGATCCCGCTGACCGTCGCCGGGACAGCCCGCCTGCCCGCCCGGCCCAGCCCGCCCGGCCACACCGCGCACTGGCTGGCCTGGCGGCGCCGCCACCAAGCCCGCGCCCGCTGGTATCACCAGCGCACACGACTAACCCCAAACGCGCAGTGATTGCCCTGGTCAGCTAACGAATGGCCGCTGCCGTACTAGCGGGGTGGTGTGCCAGGGGTCGATGATGGGCAATGGTCACCGGTCATCTAGCAGACTGAGAGGAGGGCGGCGGTTGCTGACCTGGCTCGCGCGTTACCGGCCCTGGCTGACCCTGGCCGCGGTCGTCCTGATCCTGGGCATGCTGGTGCCGCCTGTCGGGACTTATGCTCGCCAGTACGCACTCGCCGAGGCGCTCCAGTACGTGGTCTTCGCAGTCGCAGTGCCCGCATTGCTGGTGCTCGGCTCGCCGTGGCGCCTGGCAGGCCTGTTCCGCCGTCCGGGCGCAAACTCTGGCCGCTCGCCTGGCCTCGCCTATGACCTGACCCGGCCACGCCGTCCGGGTGCCGCTCGTGCTGTGGCCGTGCTGGTGGCGTTCGTCGTGCTGGTGATCACCTGGCGGGTTCCGGTGTTGCTGAGCGCGCTGGCCAGCGACCGCGGGCTGGCCGTCGCCGAGATGATGACGCTGGTCGCCGCCGGATCGGCGCTCTGGCTGGAACTCGTGCCCTCCCCGCCGCTGCTGCCTGGACTCTCCCGTCCGCAGCGCGCCGCGATGGCAGCTGCGTCCATGTGGGCAATCTGGGTGCTCGCCTACATCACGGGCATGTCCAAGCTAGCGTGGCCCGCCGCGTATAGCCACGCCACCGGGCACGGCCTGAGTAGTGCTGCCGATCAGCAGTTCGCAGTCGCTGTCATGTGGGCAGTTCCTGCGCTCTGCTTTGCGCCGGTCATCTACGGCGTGATCATCGCCTGGCTGCGCGATAGCAGTGACCCGGACGAGGAGTTGCGCGAAGCCGGCGCGGGCGGCCTGGCGGGCGGCGGGCTTGGCGGCTTGCCGCGTCCGCCGCGAGGCTGGCGCTCACCATCGACCTGACCGCACGTTGGCATGACGAGGCCCCGGCTACTTGGTGCTCGCGGTGGCGGCAGGCGGCTGCGGCTCGCCGCCGCACCCGGATAGTTGTGCCTAGAGCATGCGGGTGCCGCCTGGACATCAACGCCCGCGCCTGCAGCCACGTCCGCAAGTTATGGCGGCCGTTCGTGATGAGCGAGAGGTCAGCCCGGTGGGTTACGGCAAACAGCCCGTCACGATCGTTAACACGAGAACCATTGACATAGGTGCATCGTCAAGACAAGCTAATCTGCGTGCAAACGATTGTTCAAGACGGGGCGGACCGCAGTGGCACGGGCGGCGGCCAGTTGCGGCTGGGCTGGCTAGGGCTTGGCCGGATGGGATCAGCGCTGGTCCGGCGATTGCTCGCAGCAGACTGTGACGTCGCCGTGTACAACCGGACCCGGTCCAAAGCGGAGCCGTTCGCGGCGCTCGGCGCCAAAGTCGTCGGCTCGGCCGCGGACCTGGCGGCCCGGGACGTCGTGTTTGTGACTGTGGGCACCTCGCAGGACCTGGTGGACGTGGTACTCGGCACGGGAGGGCTGATGTCCGCGGAAGCGTCACCATCGGTCGTGGTTGACTGCTCCACAGTCTCGGCGGAGACCTCGCAGGAGGTCCGCGGTCACTTAGCAGAACGCGGGACCGCACTACTGGCCGCGCCGGTGATGGGCAACCCGCGGGTGGCCGACGCCGGTCGGCTGACCCTGGCCGTATCGGGACCCGCCGACACGTTCTTAATGGCGCAACCGTATCTGGACCTGCTGGGGGCCGGGGCCACCTATGTCGGCGGGGGCGAACTCGCCCGCATCGTCAAGCTCTGCCATAACTTGTTCCTCGGCGTCGTGACACAGTCGATGGCCGAGGTGACGATTCTCGCGCAGCGAAGCGGCGTCAGCCGCGAGGCGTTCCTCGACTGCCTCAACAATAGCGTGATGGGTTCGGCGTTTACTCGTTATAAGACGCCGGCTTTTGTGAACCTGGACTTCCATCCCACTTTTACCGCCGAGCTCCTGCGCAAGGACTTCGACCTGGGACTCGCTGCCGCGCGAGAGCGGGAGGTGCCTCTCCCGGTGGCCTCCCTCGTGCATCAGCTCGTGCAGTCGCTGATCGGCCATGGCTACGTTGACCAGGACTTCGCGGCCCTGATCGAGCTCGAGGCGCGGTCTGCCGGGCTGACCCTGGAAAGTGAGGGCGCAGACGTCTCCGACGGACTTGGCCAAGCCGGTAAGAATAACGCAAGTGCTGGCTTATGAGGCTGTACCGAATTCTTCGTCATTGCCAATAAGGCAGGAGGAACCATGCAATGAGGCCTCACCCACCCTGGTTCTTGCCCATCGCTGCTGCCACGGCGGCAGCAGCGACACTTCTTGCCGCCTGCTCGTCCAGCGGGAGCAGCGGTAACTCGGGATCGGGAAGCAAAAGTCCGATCCTCATCGGCGTATCGCTGTCGCTGACCGGAGACTTCTCCGCGGACGGCCAGGCGTTCCAGCGTGGCTACAACCTGTGGGCCAGCGACGTGAACAAAGCCGGTGGGCTGCTCGGCCGCCAGGTCAAGTTCAAGTTCCTCGACGACAAGAGCGACCCGACCCAGGGCAGCACCAACGTCCAGCAGCTCATCTCGTCCGACCATGTAGACATGCTGTTCGGGCCATTCTCATCGCTGATCACCGGGCCGACCGCCTCGGTCGCCGCCCGCTACGGCTTCGCCATGATCGAGGGCGCTGGCGGGGCGCCCGCAGTATTCAACACCCCGTCCAACCAGGCCCGCCACAACGTGTTCGACGTCAGCTACCCGATCGTTGACCAGTACGATCCGCTGACCACCTGGATCAAGTCGCTGCCAGCCGGGCAGCGGCCGAAGACGGCTGCCTACCCGATCGTCAACAACCCGTTCACGATCCCGCCGGAGCAGCGCGCACAGAAGCAACTGGAAGCGCTCGGCGTCAAGACCGTTTACTCCAAGGTCCTGCCCGAAGAGCTGCCCAACGCCAAGTCCGTCGCTGACCAGGTGGCGGCCAGTGGAGCCCAGGCCGTCTTCCTGGGGTCGGTCGACGTGCCGACCGTCGCCGCGTTCATGCAGGCGTTCCAGCAACAGCACTACAACCCCAAACTGATGGCCGCGACGGCGGGCCCGGACCAGGGTGCTGCCTTCCTCAAGGCGGTCGGCAAGGCCAACGCGACCGGGATCATGACCGCCAACGGCTGGTACGGCGGCTATGACAACGCACAGAGCAAGACGATGGTGCAGGAGTACATAGCCAAGTACGGCGGCACCCCGTCAGACATCAACTCTGATGTAGCTGAGGGTTACGGTGTGGGCCAGGTGGCAGCACAGGCGATCAAGGCGACCGGCGGCACCGACCAGTCGAAGATCATTACGTACCTGCACAGTGGAGTGACCCTGCAGAGTGTGCAAGGCCCAGTTCAGTTCAACTCGCTGGGGATGAATACCAAGCCAGTGATCTTCGTCTTCCAGTGGCAGGACGGCAACTATGCGCAGGTACTGCCAGTGGGCGCACCCGGCTCGGGCAAGATGATGTTCCCCAAGCCCAACTGGGCTGGCTGACGGGTACCGGCGGCTGCACGGAGCGGCACGGAGCTTAGATGGGAAGCGACCTCTACCGGGCGATCATCGACGGGATCCTCTACGGCGGTGTTTACGCGCTGATGGCAGTCGGGCTGACGCTGATCTTTGGCGTGCTCGACATCATCAACATCGCCCAGGGCATCCTGGTGGTGCTGGCCGGCTATCTCAGCTACGTGCTCTCCGTGCACCTGCACATCGACTTGTTCCTGGGGCTGCTCGTGACCATCCCGGTGATGTTCCTGATCGGGGTGGGGATCCAGGTCCTGTTCATGCGGCGGCTGCGCGGCCGGGAGCGGACCTCCATGTCCCTGCTGGCCAGCTACGCCGTCATGATCATCATCGAGGGCGTACTGTACCTGGTTTTCGGGCCGGATTACGTGCAGCTCAATGCCTCGTACGTAAACGACAGCGTGCGCGTGCTGGGCTTCTACCTGCCTTACATCTACCTGTATGGTTTCGGGCTGGCCGTCATCCTGGTGACCGCGCTGTACCTGATGCTCTACCGCTCCGGGTTCGGGCGCAGTTTGCGGGCCACCATGCAGGACCAGACGGCGGCCCGGCTGGTCGGGATCGACATCAACCGGGTCGCCGCGCTGGCGTTCGGGATCGGGGTGGCGGTGACCGCCGTCGGCGGCATGGTGTTCGGCGCCACCAACGCGTTCAACCCCAACAGCGGCTATGACCTGATCTCCCGGCTGCTGGCCATCATCATCCTGGGCGGCATGGGCAGCATCGGCGGCGCGCTGGTGGCGGCGGTCTTCATGTCAGTCACCGAGGCGATTGTGGACATTTGGTCACCGACCTGGTCGGTGGTGGTGTTCTATGTGGCGCTGGTGATCGTGCTCACGTTCCGGCCGCAGGGCCTGTTCGGGCAGCGCGAGGCGAGGGCCCAGTGAGCGGGGGCGCGAACTCGGACAGCGGCCGGGTGGTGGGGATCATGCGCTGGCGGCCAGGCCGGCCGGCCCTGTCCGGGTCAGCCCGCAACGGGATCGCTGCGGCGGTGCTGATGGTGCTGGCGGTCATCTTCCCACTGGTCATCACCAACCCGGTGGCCACCCAGATCGGCGTGGACACCATGCTGTTTGTGGCCGCAACCGTCGCCTGGAACCTGTTCTCCGGGTTCACCGGGTACATCTCACTCGGCCACGCGGTGTTCTTCGGCACGGGCGCTTATGTGGTGGGGATCGCGGCCCAGGACTGGCATATCACCGGCGATATGGAGTTCGCCCTGCTGCCACTGGCCGCGCTGGCCGCCGGGGTGGTTGCCGTCCCGTTCGGGCTGATCGCACTGCGGGCGCGAAGGCACACGTTCGTGGTGATCACCATCGCGATCTTCTTCATTTTTCAGTTGATGGCCTTCAACCTCGCCATTACCGGAGGGTCTGTGGGGATCCCCGCCCCGTTCCTGACCTGGGCGCCGGAAACCTTCAATAACCCCTTCTACTACATGGCGCTGGCGCTGGCGGCAGGCGTGGCCGTGCTGTCCTGGCTGATCCGGGGCTCGCGGTTCGGGCTGCAACTACGGGCTATCCGGGACGATGAGGGCCGGGCTCGGGGTCTGGGGGTCCGGGCGATGCATGTAAAGCTGGTTGCGTTCGTCATCTCCGGCGTGGTGACCGGCCTGGTTGGAGCGCTCTGGTTCTTCTTTATCGGTCAGGTGCTCCCGCAGTACGGGTTCGACCCACTGTTCGATTTGTCCGTCGCGCTGATGGCCTTCTTCGGTGGGTTCGGCACGCTGTGGGGGCCAATCCTGGGGGCGCTGATCCTCGAGCCTGGGGAGCAGTATCTGACGCTGCAGGTCAGCAATAGCTACGCCAGTGAGCTCGTCTGGGGCTCGCTATTCCTGCTGGTGATCCTGTTTCTATCACGCGGCGTGACGCATGTTGCCGGGGAGATAGCGACAGCCTGGCGCACTCGCCGCGAGCGTCGCCAAGCTGGTCCGCAGCCGGTGGGCGCATCCCTTGCGGCGGACGTGGCCATACCTAGGCCAGAGCCTGGCGCCCTCAGTGAGGAAGTCCTCGATAAGCGTGCCACTGCGGACTGAGGCACGGTATCTACATAATGACCCGGCTGCCCCGGCCATTACCCGCCCTGGTCAGAACCTGGGCCGGCGCCAACGATCAGTGTTGCCGGCTGCCGACTATCCACGTCCACCACGACGGTCAGATGACGGTCAGGCGATCTTGAGATCCACGGAGCAGGCCCAGACCCGCATCCTGACCTGCTCTTTCTGGTGGGCGCAACTGGGTTCGAACCAGTGACCCCTCGCTTGTAAGGCGAGTGCTCTACCCCTGAGCTATGCGCCCCTGCCTGCCCTCACGGGCTGGCCGGCCCTCAGCGTACCGGTTTCTGGTCATCGCCGAGATGACGGGCGGCCAGCCGGGCTACGGTCTCGCTGACCGCGAGCCGGTTGCGCAGCCGCGCCAGCCGGATGTCCATGGCCGCCCCGCGCACCCCCTCGGCCAGGGCCTGCTCGAAGTGGATGGCGCCGGTGTAAGCCGCGCCGAACCGGATCGCGGGCAGCAGCATCGCCTGCTCCGCCGCCGGCAGCGCCCGCCAGCGCCGGTAGCCCGCGGCCACGGCGGCGATGCGTTCCTCGTCCGGCTGGACGTTCCACGCCTCCAGGCCGGCCCCGCCCGAGCCGGCCCCCGCCGGCACAGAGCCAGGCCTGGCCGCGTCTGAACCGTCCCAGGCCGGCTCCGGGCCAGCCCCGCCCGGTGGCGCGTCCAGCAGGCATTCCAGCAGGCAGTTGCCGAGGTCCAGGACCGGGACGCCGAGGCCGCCAGTCTCCCAGTCGATGAGCACCACCTGCGCCGGGCTGGTCTGCACCGCGTTGGCCGCCCACGCGTCGCCGTGCACCACCCCCCAGGGCAGGCCGCCCGCCGCCTGGACCGCCCGCACCGTCTCACGGAACAGGTCATACATCTCCTGCCAGTCCGGCGGCACCAGGCCCGCGACCCGGTCCAGCCGGGCCAGCGTCACCGGGATGGCCTCCCCCGGCCACCACATCGCCCGCCCCGGCCCGGCATCCCCCGCACCAGCATCCCGAGCATCCCCCGCACCGGCAGAGCCGGCAGCCGCCTGGCCCGGGCCAAGCGAATGCAGCCACCCAAGCGCGCCGCCCAGCATGCGCAACTGGCCCACCGACGGCCGCAGCGCCGCCCCCTCAACGTAGGTGGTGGCCAGTGTCAGCCACACGCCGTTCATCCCCACCACGTCCCCGGACCGGGTGCGCACCACCCGGGGCGCGGGATACCCGCTCTGCTCCAGGTAATCCAGGGTGGCGGCCCGGGCGATCAGCC
>Ga0335085_10002084_pt1 | contig 38784 bp, 21 predicted proteins | sample Lox_Sample_45_FD_206712 | JGI IMG/M metagenome (GOLD analysis project Ga0335085, IMG submission 206712) | Soil microbial communities from Loxahatchee National Wildlife Refuge, Florida, United States - Lox_Sample_4.5 | ecosystem: Environmental > Terrestrial > Soil > Wetlands | place: USA...
TAGTCGTCGGCTGTCAGTTAAAAACGCTGGAACGGAACTGCTTACCATGTTCACCACTGCCTACCTGATGGCTGAGAGCTGAAAGCTGACGGCTCCGCGTGAGAAAAATGAGAATTTCTGCAGCGAATGGGGAAAGAAAATGATGAATGATGAATTCTGAATGATGAACGTCGTCAGGAGTCAGGAGTCAAAAGTCAGAAGCCAGAAGCCAGGAGTCAGAAGTCAGCTCGGCCACCGGCGACGCCGGATTGAACGGAATGTGACGCTCAATTCCTCGCAGGTTTAGAATCAGCAGGTTGACCGAGAGTCACAGGGCGGGAGTCAAAAGTCAGAAGCCAGAAGTCAGAAGTCAGAAGTCAGAACCCAGAACCCAGTTCCCTGTCTTCAGTCTCCCGGACTCGGACTCGAAACTGAAGACAAGCTGACGGCTGAGATCCTGTGACTGACAGCCGACAACTGAGAGCTGAAGGCCGAGGGCTGAAGGCAGGTCCGACGGCTGAAAACTGTCGGCTGAAAGCTGAAAGCTGAAGACTGACGACTGACGACTCCTGCCAGCCCGTATCGGCCGCATCTGCCGCATCGGGACCGAGGAGGCCGGAGAGGGAAGGGAACCGGCTAGGCCTTCTTTTCCATCACCAAGATCCATTGCGCGAAGGTTGGGAGCAGGGGCGCCTGCCATTCGCCCTGAGCATCAGCCGTCACCTCGCCGATAGGGTGCTCGTCGCCGGTGCGGGGATCAAAGAAGAACGTCCGGTAAGTGACACTGGCTTCGAGGGCCTTGATCTTCAGCCGAGTGAACATGACAGGAATAAACACAATTCGGAGCTCGCCGGGAATGCCGGCCGCATAGGGAAGCTCATAGTTTTCTTTACTCCATCGAGGCTCCGCCCACTCCGGATGCGGCTCGAGGCGCCACCAGGGGTAGCGACTAAGCAGCCGCTTTGCAATGCCGAGCTGTTCCGAGCCCGGCAAGTGCGCGGCAACATCCCAGGGTGGTCCGCCCCAGCAGCCGCCGTGCGGCGAAGGTCCATAGGGTTGCCGCGCTGTGTTTACCTGCCAGATTCCGTTGGCCCCGTAAGTATGGCCGCCTGCGCCGCTCAGAATCGACGCCCAGAATACAAACCTCTGAACCTCCTGGCGGCTGCCGTCCAGAATCCCTTCATAGTTCACTTCTCCCGCGAGAACGGGCATGCGAGGGCTGCGGGTGAGCTCCGCGGTGATGGTGTCGAGCGTCCTCGAGTAGCTCTTGCCTCCGCTGTGGCCCGTCTGAAGCATGTCAAAGTCGAGCACGGACGCGTCCTCGACCGTGTCGCGCGCCGTGAGCCCCGGGTGTATCGTGACCGGGTGATGATAGGGATCGATGCTGCGAACATAGCGTGCGATCTCGGTCCAACCGCGCTTTTGATCGGCAGCGTCCTGATCCTTTGTGGTCGAAAGGTAGTAAGGCATGGTGCCTTCTCCGGCGAGGCACCAGAAGACGGGGTACGCTCCCCATCGCGCCACCAGGTAACGCCAATGTTGCTTCAGTTTCGCAACACCCATGAACTTCAGAAAGTAACCCCAGCAGCCGACGATGCAGGGAGCGATGCCGCGCTCCGCAAGCTCCTGAATGCGCACGTCAGCCGCGTCAAAATAGTGGGGATTGATGCGGCTGTAGTCCTTTTCCCAAGGGTAGCCGGCTTCGTTCGCGCCTCGCGGATCAAACGCCGGCATGTCAGGGTACAAGCCGGCGACGATCTGAACCACAGTGAATCCTTTTTCGACGCGATCGGCAGCGAGGGTCTGAAAGTCCTCGGGCCAACGAAGACGACGGCAGAGGCCCATCCACCAGGTGTCTCCCAGCCAGAAGAAGGGTGTGCCGTCCTCGTGCTCGAAATGAAGATGGTCACTGGCCACGCGGACCGGGCCGTGCTGCCGCAGCGCGTTATCTCCCTGATAGGGCGATACTTCCATCGTTCCGCGGCGGTCATGGAGGTCAGGGTTAGAGGCGTCCGTCGAGATGGTGCGATAGGTATATCGGCCCGGAACGCCAGGACTGTAGCGAATTCGCCACACCTGATCTCCGGCCCAGAAAGCAGGTGCGCTGCGCTCTGATCCCTGAGGATCAGTAAAAACTACGTTGAGTTCCAAGTCGTTGAAAGGGTCTGAATAGGCTTTGCCCGAAACGTAAGCCCATTCAACAACACCTCGCGCCGTCGCGTATCGGGTGGGGTCGGCTTCGCGGGTGGCCGACGATTCGTTTCCTGAATTGCCGAGTCCAAGGTTGGGCACGAGAGCTGTGGTAGCGATGCCTGCTTTGCTGAGGAATGAGCGTCTTGAGAGAGGATTCAATTGGCTCCTCGCTTTCTCGCCGTGCGGCAATGGGCCACGATCGCTAAGTAGTGGGTTTGACGTAGGAGCCCTGGGAGCGCGGGCGTCTCGGCCGCCCTTCAGACTTCCTCGTCGCGCCTTAAAGAACCAAGGGCGGGCGAGGACGCCCGCGCTCCCAGGGCCCCTACGTCAAACCCAGCTCGAAACTGACAACTCCAACTTTCGCGAACTGAGTTGTGATATATTTACATCCGAAGTTTGTCAGTAATACTGACAAACTTCAAAACGACTCGGGTATCATATCACTGTTGGTCAATGGGCTGTGCTTAAACTGTCCCACGAGATTCCGGAAACTTAGAACTTAGAGGCAGATAGGCTGGAAGACGGCTGCCGGTTCCGTGCGATTGGCCGTGGCGGAGCGGCGAGCGCAATTACACATACAGTATTACCCCTGCGAGGCATACCGAAGACTATGGCTGACATGCCGAACGAAGGCCTGCGAGACGCGCATCTGGCGGCTGCCCTGAAACCCCTCAAGAAGACCGACGTAACCCAACTCGTAGTGGATCGGCTACGGGACTTGCTAGAGCAGGGTGTTCTCAGACCCGGAAGCAAGCTGCCCACCGAGACCGAGATGTCAAAACTTTTGGCCATTAGCCGGCCGTCCCTCCGTCAAGCGTACAAGGCGCTGAGCATGCTCGGAATTCTTCGAGCGGTGCCCGGAGACGGCACCTACATCAGCGAGTCAACCTCCAAGATCCTTTCGATGCCGCTCACCTTTCTGATGTTGATGAGGCGGATCAGCATGGACGACATCTTTGAGTTCCGCATGATGTTGGAGGCGAACCTGGCCCGGCTGGCAGCGTCGAGGGCTTCCGAAGCAGAGGTGCAAGCCATGACGTCACAGATTGAGCACATGGCTGCCAACCTGGACAACCATAAGAAAGACCAATACCTGGCAGCGGAATACGAGTTTCACAACTGCATTGCCAGGGCCGCGCATAATAACCTGCTGCTGGAGGTTATCTCGATCGTCAGCGGACTGTTATGGGAGACGCGCAAAGCGCTGGTGAATCTTGTTCCGGACCGAGGGAAGGATCTGGCGGAACACAATGCGATATTGGCAGCCATCTCGGGACGCGATGCCGAGGAAGCTGCGGCGGCCATGCGGCGCCATCTGGGCAGCGCTCTGGAGCTTGCGCAACGGAAGGCGGTATTCCGCTCGGACGGGTCTTAGAGTGCGTTTCTCGCCAGGATCCGAAAGGGCGGGGCTTCAGCCGGCTGAAGCCCCGCCCTTTCGGATCCTGGCGAGAAATGTAGGTTAGGCTATCCCGGGCAACGTCGGCAAGAACATGCCGCCATCCCCTGTTTGAAGAAGGACCAGAATGAAGGAGTTTAGGGTGGGACTCACGCGTGATCTCCTCGCGGCGGATGGAAGTCTCGCTTTAGGGGACCTCGGCCTAGGACGGCTCGAAAGCGAACCTCATATCTCTCTGGAGTTCTTCGCCGAGTTTCGCCCGGAAGTGACTCCCGAGCAGATCGCCGGCTACGACGCCGTCATCTCCTTTGCGCCCGCGTACACCCGCAAGACGATGCAAAACACTGACCTGAGGTTGAGCGTTCTTGCTCGAGTTGGTGTCGGTTATGACATGCTCGACCTGGAGGCGCTGTCGGACGGAAACATCATCGTGACGATCACTCCGGATGGCGTGCGCCGCCCGGTGGCGTGTGGAATCGCTGGCCTCATCCTCGCCCTCGCCCACCAGTTGCCACAGAAGGAGAGGCTGGTGCGCCGCGGCGCTTGGAAAGAGAGGAGCAGCATCAAGTCCATCGGGCTTACGGGGAGGACTCTCGGCTCCGTGGGTCTCGGGAATATCGGCCGGGAAATGTTCAGGGTGCTGCAGCCGTTCCACATGATTCATTTGGCCGCGGACCCGTATGTTCACCCGAAGGCGGCCCAGGAAATCGGAGTGCAGTTGGTTGATCTCGAGACGTTGATGAAAGAGAGCGATTTTGTCTCTGTCAATTGTCCGCTAACTCCTGAGACCCGGCACCTGATCGGCGCCCGACAACTTGCCTGGATGAAGCCGACCGCCTTCTTTATTAACACTTCGCGCGGAGCGGTGGTGGACCAAGCCGCGCTCTACGGCGCTCTGAAGGAGAATCGCATCCGCGGCGCGGCTTTGGACGTCTTCGAGGCCGAGCCCATCGCTGCGGATGATCCTTTGCTGGCTCTCGACAATGTGATCGCCACCCCGCATTCGCTGTGCTGGACGGACGAGTGTTTTCGCCTCATGGGAGAGTCCGCCGTGCGTTCCGTGCTGGCCGTGCTGCGGGGCGAGGAGCCTAGCCACGTAGTCAACGACTCTGTGCTGAAAAGACCAGCCATGCAGGCGAAGTTGGATTCCAACCGCCTTCGATGGAAGGCGGCGCTTCAAGAGAACCGCATTGGACACGAAAGCGCTCAAGCAGACCTTGCGTGAAGGGCGAGTGGCGCTCGGCACGTGGGTGTTCGAATTCAATACGCCGGGCATCGCGCGTCTGCTGGCGAGTGCGGGCGCTGACTTTGTTGTCTGCGACATGGAGCACAGTGGTTTTGGGATCGAAACCATCCGGACGCTGGTGTCGCAATCCCGCAGCACCGATCTTGCCGTGTTGGTGCGGCCGCCAGCGGGCGAGTATCATCTCATCGCTCCACTGCTCGACGTAGGCGCCGGTGGAGTGATTGTTCCTAAGGTTGAGACGGCGAGCGAAGCCTCGAGGGTGGTAGACGCTTGCCGTTACTGCCCATCAGGCCATCGGGGCGCGGCATTCTCAATTGCTCATGATGACTTTCAGCCCGGCGATGTGGCAGCCAAGATGAAAGCCGCAAACGAAGCGGTGGTTTGCGGGCTACTGATCGAAACCCGAGCGGGCGTGGAGAACATCAGCTCAATTCTCAACGTTCCGGGTATCGATCTCATATGGGTCGGGTTTCTTGATCTTTCTCTTTCGCTGGGAATTCCCGGCCAGTTCACGCATCCGGAATTCGAGGCGGCGATCTCTCGCATTCTCACCGCTTGTGGGTCGCATGCAGTGCCTGTTGGAATCCTGACAGACCGGCCCGAGAGCGCTTTGGAACGTATACGTCAGGGCTTTCACTGCATCAGTTATTCGGGCGATCTCTGGCTGCTTCAGCGCGCGTTGCGTGAAGGTATTGAGGCGATTCGGCGGGGTCTTCGGGACGCGGTTGAAAAGCGCGTACCCGCATGAGAATTGGTAACGGTCTTGGCTACGTGAGAACTATTCCGGCACGTTCGGTAGCGTTTCTGCGGCGTCCTGCTTCAGATCATCATGCCCAGAGTCCAGGATGTCCACGCGGCCCCTCTCCTCTTCTTCTTTTCTCAGCTTCTCGAATAGAGCGAGCTCCTTCTGTTGATCGTCGGTTCTGCCGAGTTTCTTGTAGTCTTCAGCCAGGAGGTAATGAGTTGTCGAATCGTCCGGAGTCATCTGAACCACGCGCTTCAACTCGTTCACCGATTGTTCGAACTGGCCGGTCTGGAGCAGGGCCCGGCCCAGGTCGCGGCGCGCTTGCGCCAGGTCCGGCTTCTGCTGCAGCGCCTTCCGCAAATGCACGAAGGCCTGATCGTACTGGCGCTGGTTGAGGTAGCAATTTCCGAGTTTCCAAGTCGCCAGGTAGTTCTCAGGAGCGATCTCAAGCTCCTTGCGCAATTCTTCTTCAGCCTGCGGCCATGTACCCTCTTTCCAGTAAAGGTTGCCCAGCGAGTAGTGCAGGCCGGGCATGGTGGGATTTTGGGCGAGCGCTTTCTTGTATTCTTCAAGGGCGAGTTTCGTCTCGTGACGAGCCTCATACGATGCCCCCAAAACTTGGTGAAAGCGATCGGAGTCAGGATCGACATCCGCCATTTGCTTGTAAGTTTTGGTCATCAGTGTTGTGTAAACTCTGCCCAGACTGTAGAGCACCTCGACATTTTTGGGAAAGCGCTTGGCGGCGTCTTGCAGCACGTTGAGGGCGTCTTCGTCGCGGCCTAATTCCGTGTAGCTGAGGGCCAAGTTGAGATAAGCGCGGGTCTCGCCGGGCTGAAGAGAAATAGCCTTGCGCAAAGGCTCGAGCGCCTCTTCATACCGGTTCGTGCGCACGCACGCCATTCCCAAAAACAAATTGGCGCCGAGAATGTCGGGGTCCAGATTCAGGGCCTTGCGGAAGGTCCCGATGGCCTCACCATTCTTGCCTTGAACGTAGTAGACCAGCCCGAGGTTCACGTAAGCCGCTGCGAGATCGGGTCTGAGCCTGAGAACGGCCAGGTATTCCGCTTCAGACTTGGCATAGTCTCCTGCTTTGCTGGCCTCCTCCGCAGCCTGGAAACGCTGCTGAATCTCGGTGTCGGCAGAGGATTGGGTTTGCGCCGTCAGGGCAGAGGGAACCTGAGCAAGTGCCAAAAGCAAGATGAACCTGAAGTACATCGAAAGACTCCTCAGAGACCCAGAAGGCGCGATGGGCTCATGTGATGTCAGCCTAATTGGGCCTCCTGTGGAGGGGCTTCACTCGCGGATCGGGTGCCAGTGAATCGCCTTCTCGGGCCAGGTAGAATTTGTTCGCCGCGACGCCGGAGTATTTGTCCACCTGCCCGCTGGGCCAATGAATTTCGATATCGGCCTTTTTTGAATCTGCGAGTCCAATGTGCACCCTCAGATCGTTGCTTGAGAGATAGCTATCGCTTCCCCGCACTTCGAAGGATTGACGCGCTCCATCGGCGGTAGCCAGAATTCGGGCGCCGATCCCACACCGATTGCTTTTCACGCCCTCGGTTCGGATGGTCATCCAGTTTCGAGCGTTGCCGCCGTCATTTCGCCAAAAGGTAGGAGCGTCGTTTTTGTTAATCACCAGCACGTCGATATCGCCATCATTGTCGAAGTCGCCGAACGCCGTCCCCCGGCCCACGGTGGCAGGAAGCCTTCGGATTCCGGCCGCTTCCGACACATCCACGAATTTCTTCCCCTCAACGTTGCGCAGCACGTAATTGGGCTCGGCAAAGGGATCGCCCGGATAGTGCTGTTCGAGCTGCTCCATGGTGTGACCATTGGTGATCCACAGATCAAGCCATCCATCGTTGTCGAAGTCCTCGAATTTGGTTCCCCAGCCGCTGTAGTGATAGCCGATCGGCCACAGGCCGTAAGCAACCGTCTGATCCGAGAACATGTGGCCACCCTCGTTGATGTAAAGCGTGTTGGGCTGATCCACAAAATGAGTAACGAAGATGTCCGGCAACCCATCATGATTGATATCGCCCACCGTGACGCCCATCGAACCGAGAACATTACCCAACCCATCCACGGCGGTGCCCGAGGAAAAACCGTCCTCAGTGAAGTGGCCCTTGCCGTTGTTCAGGTAGAAAAAATTGGGACCGGAATCATTGGCCTGAAATACGTCCTGACGGCCCTCGTTGTTGAAGTCCGAAAAAACAACCGCGAAGCCACGGCCCGGCACGGGTTGCGTTATCCCCGCGGACTGGGTGACGTCCGTGAAGGTCCCATTTCCGTTGTTGTGGTACAGAAGCGCCTGCGAGCCTTCGTACTGGTCGGGCGCGCACGCAACTGGAACGTCCTTGAGTTTGCAAGGGCTGGTCGCGCTCGGCGCCGGACGGTTGGGTTGGTAGTAGAATTTGGCAAAGTTGGTGACGTAAAGGTCCAGATAACCATCATTGTCGATGTCTCCGAAAGCCGCGCCCATGCTCCACTTGGGAAATGACCAGTTTACGTTGGCCACACCCGCCGCTTCCGCAACATCCGTGAACGTGCCGTCCCCATTATTCCGATACAGCCGATTCGCGCCGTAGTTCGTAACGTAAAGGTCAAGGTAGCCGTCATTATTGTAGTCGCCTACTGCGACACCACCACCCCAGGACGGGGCACCGAGATGAGCCTTGGCCGTGACGTCGGTAAAAGTGCCGTCGCCGTTGTTGTGGAGAAGATACTCGTGGGGAGGCTTTGCTGACTTCTCGAGGGTACGGGAGGATCCGTTCACCAAGTAGATGTCCTGGTAACCGTCGTTATCGTAGTCAAAGAACGCCGCGCCCTCTCCGTTGACGTCAATCAAGAAGTCAGTAACCTTGTCACCGCAAATGATCTTGAATGAAGCGAGGCCCGATTCCTGGGTGATGTCTGTGAACGTGACAAACGGTTTCTCTTTGGTTTGCTCGCTTCGGGGCAGCAGATGCGGATACCCGAGTATGAGCAAGCCCGCCAGCAGCGGAGCGACGGCCTTGGCTGATCTGGGAACAGGAGGCAAATGCCGCCAGCCCGTAAGACTTCCCTCTGCTCCATCGCCCGACCGGCGAGTCGGGGTTCGGACGCCTTGCTTGACCTGCCTCATTTTGGGCCGTGATGAGAATAGCAAAAAACCGCGTCAACCCGAACGCTGGCTCGCCGCTTGCGCCTCCCGGAAATGACCGTCCGCCCCACCCGAAGGAGCCCGCTCAGGGTTGAAAACTTTCAAAAAGCGATTGACATTGATAGAGATACAGGATTATAAACGCAGTTTCGATTTGTTTGTAGATAATCTTTGCAGACAAGCTAACAAAGTCGAAGTGCGCCTAACCAAGCCCTGCTGGATAACCGGAATTGGGATGCGGTCGCCTCTACGCACAAACTCCTTATCGGGCAAGTCATTGGGCAAGACAGGACTCAACTTGCGGTTTAAGAGCACCATGCCAATCCTTCTGTTGATCTCGGCGTGCTTGGGCGCCCTGCCTGTGCCAGCCCAGACACCGCTGCCGGTCTTCAACGTAACGACTTACGGTGCCACCGGTCGGAAAACCGATGACGCGCGCACAGCCATTCAAAAGGCCCTCGATGCTTGCGCCAAGGAGGGTGGAGGCACCGTATATCTGCCGCCCGGTGACTACACTTCGGGGACGCTTCACCTTCGCAGTCACGTCCGCCTCTACATAGCATCCGGCGCCACGCTGTTCGCCGCTAAGGAGGACCGTGACTACGACACCGACGCCCTCCTGCTGGGAGAGGACCTGGAGAACGTCACGATTGAGGGCCGCGGCACCATCAACGGCCAGGCCCAATACGACTGGCGCCTGAACGTGATTGATGACGGCTATATTCGCGACAACCAGAAAGCGGCAGAAGCCGCGGGCGTCCCCTTGATGCGCTCGTTTCCCAGGGGCATGGGCGTGCGAAAGATCTACCCGCACATGATCAAGCTGCTGCGTTGCAAAGACGTCCGCATCGCCGGCCTTTCCATCATTGACTCGCCAAGTTGGACCATCTACCCATACGCCTGCGAGCGGCTGAGGATTGACGGAATCTATGTCCACACCGATCAGAAGCTCGGAGTATGGGCTGATGGTATCGATCCGGACGGCTGCAAGGACGTCATCATCGCCAACAGCGTGATCGAAACCGGCGACGATGCGATCGTTTTCTATTCCTCGGCCGCCTCGGGCGGACCGCCGAAAGCCTGCGAGAACATAACCATCACGAATTGCCGCCTCTCCTCCTCCTCCAGCGCCATAAAGTTTTGCGACGGCAATTCCGTGGCTGTTCGAAACGTGACGATTGACAACGTTGTGATCACTCACTCCAACCGTGGCATTGCTTTCATGGTCTACGACGGAGGCGTGGTTGAGAACGTCGTGATCTCGAACATTGTGGTGAACACTAACCGCTTCGACTGGTTTTGGTGGGGTAACGGGGACCCCATTTACTTCACTGTCCAAAGGCGCAGCGAAAGTCTGGGCCTGCCTCTGAAACCCGATGAGCCTCCAGCCGGTGCGATCCGGCATGTCATCCTGCGCAACATCATCGCGCACGGCCAGGGCTCCTGCCTGATTCTTGGTCATCCGAACAGTTGGCTCGACGACATCAATCTCGAGAATATTAAGCTCTACCAATCGACTGACCCCAAAGCAGCGTACGACCGGTCGGTTCACGCGATGTATTTCCACTATGCCAAAAACATTAAGGTGAAGGATGTTCAGATCCAGTGGGAGAAGCCGGAGTCAGCAAAGTGGCAAAGCCCACTCTATTTTGACGAAGTCAAAGACCTGAAAGTGGAAGGATTCACTGGAGTGCCTGCCAAGTCTGAGTTTCCGGCGGTTGTCCTCGATCAGGTCGAGGGAGCCAGCATCGTCAATTCGCAGGCGCTGCCGGGTACGGATTTGTTCCTTCGCGTGGCCGGCGCGAAGAGCCGCGACATCGTTCTTTTTGGCAATGAGCTGCATGCCGCGGGCTCTGCGTTCAAGGTGGATGATGGCGTGGCGAGCGACGCGGTGAAGGCCGCGAACAACTACTAGCCTAGCGAACGTGGAGGATCGTCTGCCGGCTGCTGGGATGAAACCCGGAAATGCAAAATCGAGCCGGCGGACGTTTCTGAAGATGGCCGGGGCCGGTACAGGCGCCGCGCTGGCCCTTCACGGCTCGTTGACGTCCGGCGCAGCCGACGCGCCCCGAGACTCCGCATATCCTGACCTGGCGCAGTTGCGTGCCGAGCACGCCAGAGCCGGCATCATTTCCCCTCAGAAGACTTATCGCATGATGGAGTGGGAGTTTCACACCCCTCCTGAAGAGCGCTTCAACATTGACATCGAAGGCGCCTTACACGCCGCCCGCGACGCCGGCGCCGAATGCATGATGTTTTACACCCAGGACCACTGGGGCTATGCGTACTACCTCAGCGACGTTGCCGTGCGGCATCCTCACCTCGACCGCGATCTGTTCGGCACTGAGGCCTCACTCGCTCACAAGCTTGGAATGTCGGTCTGCGCGTATTACTCCCTGCAGTTCAACAACCAGAGCATTATCGCGCACCCCGACTGGGGTTGGACGAAGGAAAACGGCGAGCTTGATCGATGGATGATGGGCGACCGCCCCTACTGGTACATTGCCTGCCTCGACGGCCCTTATCGCCAGTACGTGCTGCGCATGGTGGACGAGATCTTCTCGCGCTATGAGGTAGACGAGCTTTTTGTCGATATCTTTGGCATCCAGTTCATCCTCTACAACAGCAACGGCCACAACCCGTTCTGCTTCTGCAAGTACACCGAAGAGGCCTGGAGCCGCGAACACCCCGGAGACGATTACCGCGAGGGGTTCAACACGGCCGAAGGCTGGGAGGCGCGCTACCGTTGGCACCAGAAAAGAAGCATGACCCAGATGCTGGACGAGATTCTCGCCGCCGCCCGCAAGCATCGTCCGAACCTCGTAGTCTCACTGAACGGCGGTCCCGAGTCATTCCCCAATGACGTGATGCAGCGCGTCAGCTTTATCTACGCCGAGCCCATCACCACCCACACCGGTATCTCCGCAGGATCGATTCTGATGCGTGGTTTCGGACGGCCCGACTACCAAGCGGGTACGTTCAGCCGGCAGGGATATCTCGACACTTATCCGGGCGCGATTCCGCGCGTGCAGACGGACGCGCTGATCGTGCAAAATGCGCGCACCTTCTTCGTGGGTAACGCACCCATCGTGAGCGATCTTGACGGCCAGGGATACTCCAAGCGCTGGTTCGCGGTCGCCAAGGAAAACTGGGCCGACGTTCGTAACGTCGACGCTCTGCTGCCGGGTATCGAGCCGGTGTTGAGCACTGCCGTCCTCTACAGCAACTCCACGCGGGCGCTGCTCGACGCCGCCAAGCTGCCGCAGCACTTTCGCAGCTCGAACGTGGGCGCAATCGAATCGTTAACTTTTGCCGGCCGGCCCGTGGAGAGCCTGGCCGAGTTCCGTCTTACGGCGGAGGAACTCAGCAAGTTTGAAACCCTGGTTCTGCCGGAAGTGGAGGTTCTATCGGATGCGCAAGCCGCCGTTATTCGCGATTGCGTGAAGCAAGGTGGAACGCTCGTGGCTAGCTTCAAGTGCGGACTGCGCGACGAGAACCGAAAGCCGAGGCCGAACTTCGCCTTGGCGGACGTGCTGGGCGTTGACTACGATTTCGAGGAACGGAGGTACGCTTACACCGCCGAAGGGACGCTTCGACCCGGAGATTTCACCGCGACGTACCTCGAGTCCTCGGGCCACCCCTTGGCGAAAATGTTATCGGTAAGCACGGTCGGCCTGTCAGGCTCATTCGTGCGGGTAAAGAAAACATCCGCGCAGGAGGTAATGCGTTACCGGCTTCCGTTTATGGTCGAGGATGTGCCGCACAACAAGTGGTTCAACTGGGGCCCACCGCCACCCGGAACCGGGACCGCGGGTACCGCCGTGGCTTACAACCGGTTTGGAAAAGGACAGGCAGTTTACCTCGGCGTCCCGATTTTCTGGGCGATGCAATTCAGGCCGTTCTGGATCAGGAAGTGGATACCTGACTTGATGCAGCAGTTGACCCCCATTCCGATCGCGGAGATCACTCCGCAACCGTTGTCGGAATACGTGCACGGGACCCTGTTTTACACGCGGAATCGCGACTCTATCCTGGTGCAGGTCCTGAACACGATAGAGCTTGCTACCGAGGGCGAGTACAGGGGAATCGACCAAGTACAAATCCAACTCGATCCCAAAAGGCTGAAGGTCAAAGGCGCGCAGGTCGTTTGGCCCGAGAAGAAGGAGCTTGGTCTCAGGGAGGCCGGCGCTCACACCGTGGTGGTCCTGGAGAATCCGGCCCGCTACACTGCTGTGCTACTCAGGACCTAGTGTGGAGCTATCAGGGCATGCTTTGAAAGGGCGGGGCTTTCAGCCCTGCCGCAAGCCTGCCCTAACATTTCGGTAACTTAGAGTGAGGGCTTCGGTGCGGCGGGGCTGGTAGCCCCGCCCTTTCCGGGGCCCGAAACTGACTCTTGCCGCAACATGCCAGAACGGCCATGAACGAAATCCGAAGATGTTCAGACGAATTGGGCCGTGTTCAGGAACGGCGGTCCGCGCGTGCAGAGTTGTTCTGGGTCTGGGCGGCAGGCTCACCGGCACGCCACGCAGCCTCGGAACGTGCAGCGAGGTTAGGCCAGACCGTGCGAGCCCTGCTGGCGGCACTGGCGTTCTGCCTCGCTGCTGAGTCCCTGCAGGCTGAACAGCACACCGGCGTTCTGCTCCCGGATGGCACCGAGTTCGTTTCCTGGGAGCAGCCGCTACGGTTCACGAAAACCTACTACGTTGATAATCGCAACCCTCGCGCGTCCGACTCGAATCCCGGGACCCAGGATTTGCCCTTCGCCACCATCAACCGAGCCGCTCAACTGCTTAAACCTGGCGAGCGCGTTGTGATCATGACTGGAATCTACCGGGAACGTATCGATCCGGCGCGCGGCGGCACTGGTCCTGACGAGATGATCAGCTACGAGGCGGCGCCGGGTGCGAACGTGGTGGTGAAAGGTTCGCGACTGGTGAAGGCGGGGTGGGAACCGTCTGTGGAATACAAGCTGGGCCCGCATCCGCCGGATCGCTCCAGTCTGAAAATCTTTGAGCGCCGCCTGGACGATCTCGACTTCCGCGGCTACAACCCGTTCGGCATGGTCAACATCATGCAGTACCGCACGTACCTGATGCCCAAGCCGGAGGAGTTGAAGCAGCACCTGCTCCGTCGAGGGATGGTGTTCGTGGACGGCCAGCGCTTGGATCAGGTGGAAAGCTACGATGAGCTGGTCCACAAACCCGAGGGCGCCTTCTGGTGCGAGCACGATGGCCTCACGATCCATTTGCGGCTGCCCGGCGATGCCGATCCGTCACAGCACGATGTGGAGCTCGCCATCCAGGAACAGGTCTTCGCTCCCACAAAGCGCGGCCTCGGCTACATTCGGGTGAGAGGCATCACCTTCGAGCACGGCGCCAACGCCTTCCCGGTCCCTCAGCGCGGCCTCGTATCGGCCAGCCGCGGCCATCATTGGATCATCGAGGACTGTGTGATCCGTCATGCCAATGGCGTCGCGCTCGATATCGGCGCACAAGACTGGGCCATGGAGCTGCCGGATCCCGTCGGTTACAGCATCGTGCGCCGCAATCATATCGACGATGCTGGGGTGTGCGGATTGGCAGGGATGGGCGTGCAGAACACGCTCATCGAAGGGAACCTGATCGAGCACGTGGGCTACCAGGACGTGGAGCTGGGCTGGGAGACGGGCGGCATCAAATGCCACGTCACCAAGAATTGCCTGATCCGCAACAACGTGATCCGGCATACGATTCATGCCGAGGCCATCTGGCTGGACTACCAGAACAGCAACACACGCGTGACCTCAAACGTCCTGGGCGACAACCTGCAGACCCTGCGTGGAGGCATTTACCTTGAGGCCTCGCAGTATCCGAACATGATCGACGACAACATCATTTGGAAGGCCACTGTGGGCCACGGCGGAGGTTCATACAACATGCCCGCCCACGGCGGTTGGGGGATCACGGTCGACGGCAGCGACGAGACTGTAATCGCGCACAACTTGATTGGCATGACAGAAGACGCAGGCATCAAGTTCCGGGGAATCGAGGGGCGCATTGTAGGTCCGCGCGGTGGCACGGCTCGACGGAACAAGGTGATCGGCAACATCTTCTACCGCTGTGGCAAGGCGATCGAATTCGCAAATCCGGACAACAGTGCGGACTACAACCTGTTCACGCCTGACTGGGGAGCGGTCACCGACGAAACTCAGGGAGTGGGGCGGGGCTTGAACTGGCTTACCAGCACCAAAGAGCCCTTGATGCTTGACCTGGAGGCCTGGCAGAAGTTTCTGGGGTTTGACAAGCACAGCGCGTATGGCGACATGAAGATCGACGTGGATCTCGACGCACTCGCCATGACGTGGAGCGTCGGCGGAAGTATCTCGCAGGTACCAACAGACACTCACTTCAGGCGGGACCTTCTGGGAGAGGTTGCGGGCGACGCTCGAAAGCCAGGACCGCTTGTGAATCTGCCAAGTTCGTCCACCAGAGTTGCCATCGATCCGCGCGGCTTCCAATAGTAGAGAACACTTCAACTAGACAGGTGACGGAAGCACACAACGTGAACGCGAACTTTGGACTCAGGCGCAAACTTTTGCTTTTTTTGACACTCGCTCTGTGGGAGTGCCCGATAGCCTTTGCCTCGGGCCCTGCAGCGCCCAGTGGTCTCACCTGCGAATACCTCACCGACCCGCTCGGGATCGATGTGCTTCAGCCTCGATTCGCATGGGTTCCAAGCCACAGCCAACGCGGACAGCGGGAGACCGCCTATCAAATTCTGGTGTCAGGGACGCTTGACGCTCTGAACAAGGATCAAGGCGACCAGTGGGATAGCGGCAAGACGGCCTCCAGTGACTCGATTCAAGTCGCCTATCAAGGTGTTGCTCTGAGGAGTGGGCACACCTATTACTGGAAGGTTCGGTTCTGGGACAACCAGGACCAGGCCAGCAGTTACAGCGCACCTGCGATGTTTGAAGTGGGTCTACTTTCACCCCATGACTGGCAGGGTGAGTGGATCACGGGCCACGAGCTTCGGAAAGAGTTTCATCTGGAAGGCAGGGTTGCGCGCGCGCGGCTCTACGTAACGGCGTTGGGGTACTACGAGGTTCATCTGAATGGTGAGAAGGTGGGTGACAACGTTCTTGACCCCGCCTGGACGGATTTTCATAAGCGCGCCCTCTATTCCACCTACGATGTGACGCACCAGCTCCAAACGGGCACCAACGTGATCGGCGCCATGCTGGGCGGCGGCTGGGCCACCCTGGGGACGGGTACGCTCGGAGGAAAGCCTTATTACCCGCAGCCTGCCCTGCTGTTGCAACTGAACGTCGATCTGGACAACGGAAAGAGTGTCAGCGTGGCGAGCAGCACGTCCTGGAAAACAGCGCGCGGACCCGTCGTCAGCGACAGCGTTTATGACGGTGAAGTTTACGACTCGCGCGAGGAAACTCCGGGGTGGGACCGCGCCGGCTTTGACGATTCCGCTTGGCAGTCTGCGCAGACGATGACGGGCTGGAGTGGCTTGCTTTCAGCCCAGATGATGCCGCCCATTCGCGTGGTTGACTCCATGGTGCCGGTGAAACTGCTGAACCCGAAGCCAGGAATCTACGTTTACGACCTGGGGCAGAACATCAGCGGTTGGGCTAAACTGCGCGTCAAAGGTCCGCGCGGGACAGCCGTCACGTTGAGATTTAGCGAGGTCGCCGATCCCGACGGGATGATCGACACCCAAAACCTCCGCGAGGCCAAGCAACGCGACATCTATGTTCTACGGGGTGAAGGCGACGAAACCTATGAGCCGCACTTCACCTATCACGGTTTTCGTTACGTGGAAGTTGCGGGATTCCCAGGCGTTCCCAGTCTGGACTCCATCCGCGGTCGCGTGGTCCACAGTTCGGTACAGACTATCGGCAGCTTCACGGCGTCGAAACCCATCCTTAATGACATTCAACGTCTCATCCGCTGGACGCAGCTTAACAACCTGATGAGCATTCCCACCGACTGCAACCAGCGGGACGAGCGTGAAGGCTGGATGGGCGATGCCCAGCTTTCGGCCGAAGAAGCCATGATGAACTTCGACATGGCTGCTTTCTACACGAACTTCGTCCGCAACATTCGCGACGACCAGGCGGCGGACGGCACTCTTTCGGAAACCGTTCCCGAGAAGTTCGGCAATCGGCCCGCCGACCCCGGATGGGGCACCGCGTATCCGCTCATCTGTTGGTACATGTGGCAGCAGTACGGCGACCGGCGCATTCTGGAGGAGAACTATGAGGGTCTGAAGAAGTACGTAGAATTCCTGCGCAGCCGCGCACCCGACAACGTTCTTCGCTTCGACTTGAACGGCGATTGGGTCGCGACCGTGGAGACGCCGGGCGAGGTGATTTCGGATGCGTACTACTTCTATGACGTCACCGTGCTCGGCAGTATCGCCAGGGTTCTGGGCAGGGCCGACGACGAACGGTCGTATGACGTTCTGGCCGGCCAAATCAAAGATGCGTTCAACAGGAATTTCTTCGACGCCAAAACCGGGCAATACGGTGGCGGCACCCAGACCGCAAATGCGATGGCGCTTTTCCTGGGTCTCGTGCCTGAAAAAGACATCGGCAACGCCTCGTTTTACCTCGAGCGGGATCTGCTTGACCATCACAACAACCATCTCACCACCGGCATCATTGGCACGAAATATCTGATGCCGGCGCTCACCGCTACTGGCCGCAGCGACATGGCCTATGACCTGGCCGTGCAGACCACGTATCCGAGCTGGGGATACATGCTGGAAAAAGGAGCCACGACAATCTGGGAGCTTTGGCAGGATAACAACCGGCCTGCCATGAACTCGCACGACCATCCTGCGCTCGGCAGTGTTGGTGCCTGGTTCTATCGGGCGCTCGGCGGCATCGATCAGCAACCCGGTACACAAGGCTATGAGCACCTGCGGATCGCCCCCCAGATGGTCAAGGATCTCCGGTGGGCGAGTGCCGGCATCAGTACTGAACGAGGTCTCGTATCTTCTTCATGGGCCCATCATGAATCAGAGACTACGCTGGACGTGACGGTTCCCGTAAGCAGCGACGCGGAAATCGTTATTCCTGAAGACCCACAGTGGTCAGAATCTGCGTTACTGGAAAGCAATCATACGATCTTCGACAACGGCAAGTTCGCAGCGGGCGACGAAGGCGTTTTGGGGGCACACAAGCAAGGCCACACGTATATAGTGAGAGTGGGCTCAGGCCACTACAATTTCCAGCTCAAGGGCCAATGGTGATGAGAGGTATCGCGCAGGCAGGGGGCAGGTGATGCGAATGCCGTGTCCCACTCCATTGTTGACAATATTCTGTATTCGCCCCCTCACCCCCGGCCCCTCTCCCCCAAGGGGGCGAGGGGTGGACTTCATCCAACAGAAACTTCGAAGCTTGTTCTCCCCTCGCCCCCTTGGGGGAGAGGGGCCGGGGGTGAGGGGGCATCAACGCTCAGCAATTAGCCGGGACAGGAAACTGGCTGTATGGAGGCGATGTCTTCTGGCGTTTTTCGGTTGCGTTCTCAGCATACCCCTCCAGGCAGGTCAGTTCCCGGATGGCGCCGAGATTTTCAAGCGGCAGTGCGCGCTATGCCACCGCACCGAAAGCGGAACGCGTGCTCCGGCCCCAGCGGTTCTGCGAGCGTTGCCGCAAGATAACATTTTGCGGGCTCTCGAGGACGGGTTGATGAGAGACCAAGGGGATCTCCTCAACGAAGCAGAACGTCAGGCAGTGGCCCGATATTTGGGGAAGCCGACAGCCAACGTCGAGAAGCTCAGCGGATTTTGTTCCGGACAGGATCCGTGGGTCGAGAACGCTGCGGGATGGAACGGATGGAGTACGGGAACGGCCAATCACCGCTTTCAGCCTGCTGAAGTCGCTAGGCTCGAAAAGGCGGACGTACCGCGCCTCAAGCTGAGGTGGGCGTTTGGTTACACAGGAGCGTCGGCCATCAACTCTCAGCCTACCCTCTTCGCCGGCCGCGTATTCACCAGCACCGAGGACGGCACCGTCTATTCGCTCGACGCGCGCAGCGGGTGCATTTATTGGACCTTTAAGGCTCCGGTTGGCGCGCGTGCCGCCGTGGTGATTGATCCTGCCTACGGGCTTGCCTTCGTCGGTGACACCACAGGAACCCTTTGGGCGTTGGAGGCGAAAACTGGGAAGGTGGTGTGGAGCAAGCGCGTCGACAGCCACGTGGGAGCGAAGATTACCGCCGCACCGCTGCTGCTCGAAGGTGCCCTCTATGTTCCGGTTTCATCCGACGAGGAAGGGCGGGCGACAAATCCGCATTATGCGTGCTGTACTTTCAGAGGGAGCGTGGTCGCGCTCGATGCTAAGACCGGGAACTCGATCTGGAAAACTTACACGATTCCGGAAGAGGCCCGTCGGGTGGGTACGAACCCCGTCGGTGTTCCGATTCTCGGTCCTTCCGGCGCCTCCGTCTGGTCGACTCCGACGGCCGACTTGAAGCGTCACGCGATCTACGTTGGAACCGGCAATAGTTACAGCGACGTGGCCGATCCTAACTCGGACGCCGTCATTGCCTTTGACATGGCAACCGGGAGGCGATTGTGGTCGCGCCAACTTACCGCAAGCGACCGCTGGAACTGCGCTTGCCTCATTAAAGATATCCAAAACTGCCCTCCGCAGGCCGGCGATGACTACGACTTTGGGTCTCCTCCCATGCTGATTTCCACGGATGCTGGCCGCGATCTGCTCGTCATAGGGCAGAAGTCGGGCGTGATTCACGCCCTCGATCCAAATCACAGGGGCGAGATCGTTTGGCAAACACGTATTGGAAAGGGCGGGCCACTCGGGGGAATCGAATGGGGCGGCGCTACGGACGGTAAGCTCGCCTACTTTCCGGTTTCAGACTGGCACGATTCGCACCCTGAAGAGGGCGGCGGTCTCTTCGCGCTGCGCGTCGCCACCGGCGAGAAAGCTTGGTACGCACCCCCCGCCAAACCCGCTTGCGTCAAGCTGCCCGGATGTAGCCAGGCGCAGTTCACTCCGCCCACCGCCATCCAAGGGGTGGTCTTCGTGGGCTCGCAGGACGGCCACCTGAGGGCCCATGACACCGCCGACGGAAAGGTCCTTTGGGACTTCGACACCGTTCGGGATTTTGACAGCGTCGACGGTATTAGTGCTCACGGTGGGTCCATCGGCGCGCCGGGTCCCACCATCGCGAATGGTATGGTATTTCTGGATGCAGGGTACGGAGGGCTGCACGGCAATGCACTTCTCGCCTTTTCGGTGGATGGCAGATAGATCTCTCCGACAGGTCGATAACCGTCCGAGCAAAAATGGAACGCCCTTTACTGGCTCAGGTCGCAACGCTCGGTTGCTCAGGGGTCTTCTGATCCCGCTCCTCCCTTTTTTGGTGTCGGCAAGGCTTGCTGGCCCCGCGGCACTTTCCGAAGTGGAATCGCTCGACCCCTGCCTCCGAAGTTCGCAGCTTATCCAACTGGCAAAGTCACTGGCTTCAACTCCTGGCGTCGGAGATTCATATGACGCTGCCGTAGCCCTAGCGCTTGGCGGTGGACAGCGGGGCGTCAGGACTCTCAGCTCCTTCGAAGAAAATCGCTATTTCGTATACGCCAGCGGCAGCGCAGGCCCTGGCGTGATCCGGCGCCTGGTTATTCTGAAGCCGTCAGTCTTTGTGATTGACGACGAAGCGCAACAAGGGTCTCGCACCGTGATGTGCTTACGTTCTGACAACTCGCCTTCAATCTCGGCCGAAGGCGTTCGCCTAATGGAAGACGGTAGTGAAATTTTGTGGGAAAGCCCGCAGCCGCAGCAAGTGACTTACAACGCGGTTCATCAGCAGGAACCCGCGGCTGGAGGATACCGCGTGGAGGCTGCATTTCAAGCAAGCCCGTACGCAAGCCGCTCTCTTAGCGTGTTCCAGGTCTCGGACAAGGGCTCAAACAATCCCACGGTGGATGCGAAGCTCGTGCCCGCTCGGGATGTTTGGGAGCTGACTGTGCCTGCGGACGAGCGAATCATGCGTCTTTGGCTTCCAACCGCATCGGGAGGGGCAGGCGAGATTGCAGTTTCTACAGCAACCGGCAACACGCTTGTGGAACGCGAGCCCCTTCCGTCCGGCATTCTTCCGCATGGACCCGAGGGAAACCCTTTGCTCGAAAGTTGGGACGCCGATTATCGTGGCGCGAAGCCTCCAGCGTGGGACATCGGGCAACCCGCCGATGAGCTTCAGAAAGTGGTGAACCAGGGCACAGTGGCCAAGTGCCGGGCCGTAGACCTGTGCTGTGGCTCGGGAACCGACGCCGTCTTTCTGGCAGCTCACGGATTTGACGTGACCGCGATCGATGTGGCGCCAACCGCGCTCGCGCAGGCTAAGCAGAAGGCTGAAAAAGCCGGGGTCTCAGTGCGATGGGTTTTGGCCGACGTGCTAAACCCGCCCACCCTCGAGCCTTTCGATTTTCTGTACGACCGCGGCTGCTATCACGTGGTTAGGGATCAGAACCTGACCGCATATCTTGAAACGATTCGGCGCATTTCGCGGCCCGGGTCGCAGTTTCTTCTGCTCTCCGCCCGGCGTGAGGAGCAAGCGGCGGCGGGTTCACCGGGCGTAACGGAAGAGGAACTTCGATACGACTTTCTTCCGCTGTTTGACGTTGAGTGGCTTCGGGCGATCAAGCTGCAGAGCAACGAGCCCGGGAGCAGCCCTCTCGGTTGGTGCGCGCTACTGCGAAGGAGTGCCAAGCCGTGAGGTCCGGCAGTCACATCATGCCGCAGGCTCATGGCGGCCTAGTTCTTGCCTTGATTCCCGCCTTGCCTCTTCTCGCGACGCAGCTCGCTTGCGCCCAACTGCAGTCCGGCGCTACTGGCGTGGAGGTTCTCCTCAGCCAAGCAAGCGCCATGGAGCAACGCAAGGATTACGTCGGCGCCGAGAAAGCTTACCGCCAAGCCCTGCAAGCTGCGCCCGACGACCCGGAAATCCTCATGAGGCTAGGCGTCGTATATCAAATGGACCTCAGGTATGACGACTCGCTTGAAGCCTTCCAACAAATTCTGAAACGCGCGCCGCGCTATCCGGGTGCCAACCGTTTGATGGGAATCTCATATTTCGGGTTGAACCGCTTCGCCGAAGCCGAGAAGTCCCTTCGCGGGGAGCTGGTGGCAAATCCCAAGGATCGTGAAGCCCGCTACTACCTGGCGCTTGATCTGAACTCGCTGGGCCGGATCGCCGAAGCCATACACGAACTGGAAACCCTTGTTGCAGACGATCCCAAGGATGCGCCGGTTTTATACCAGCTCACTCTCTATTACAAGGCGGCAGCGGAGCAAGCGGCGCACCGGTTGAACGAACTGAGTCCTGACTCAGAGTGGACGCACGCGCTGAAGGCACAGGTGCTGGAGGACCAGCAACAAACGGACGCAGCGATCCGTGAGTTCGAAGAGGTGTTGCGGAAGAACCCCGGCTTTCCGGGAATACACTTCGGATTGGGCCAGGCCTACTGGATCAAGAAGGACTTGGTACACGCTCAGGAGCAACTCACCCTGGCGTTGCAGGAAGATCCCGAGCAGCCTCTCGCCAACTACTACCTCGCGGATTTGCTCACCGACAACAAGCAATTTCAAGACGCCATTCCTCACCTTCGGATTACGATCGCCGCGTATCCCCAGATGACCCGGGCTTACTTTCTGCTCGGAAAGTGTTACGCCGGCACGGGAAATCCGCAGGCAAGTCTCAAGGCCTTTGACAAAGCCCTCGCGCTTGATCCCAACTCGAAAGACGTTCACTATCAGCTCTATGAGTTGTACGCCCGCCTGGGCGAGAAGACGGAAAGCCAAAAGCACCTGGCACTTTTCGAGCAATTAACAAAACAGGGCCAAGAGAACGACAGGACCTTGCTCCAAAAACTGCAGGAGAAATCAGCGGCGTCAAAGGATGACAAATGAGGGCGGTCAGGAGACGAGGATCATGCTGAAATCTTCGCGGCGCACGTTCTTAGAAATCTCCACAGGCATGCTGAGCCTGGGCTGGGCCCGGATGAAGGGCTTGGCGAGGGCTGCGGGAACTTCACCAGCCGTTTCGCCCGAATCGAAAGGGCCTCGACGGCTGTTTCCGGCTGACTTGCAGGATGCGGCTTGGAGCACGTTCGATGCCTCAGGATACCGCAAACCCGTGACGGGTATTTGCTACCGCACGCACAATGTGTCCTATTTCTCGTCGTACGTTGACCGGCCTCGCCCTGCGTCCGGCATGCCAGTGGGCGGCATTGACACCGGAGCTCTTTACATTGAACCGTCAGGCGTTTTGGGTTACACCTCGATTTTCAATCACCTCACTCCGCTCGGCGGCCCGCTGAATGTGCCTTTCTTGGGAATGAGCATCGGCGGTCACACCTGGGTATTTGCCACCGGCCAGACCAAAAACTACGCCGGCAACAATCGGCCTTCGCTAGGCATCAACTTGAAACTCCTGAACAGCGGCATGATGGGGCGAAGCGACTACTGGGGTCATTACCCGATCGCGGACGTCGAGTATCAGGCTGCTGATTCGCCGATAGAGGTCGGCGTACGAAGCTGGTCACCGTTTATTCCCGGCGACGCAAAAACTTCGAACACGCCTGGTGCGGTGTTTGAAATCCACCTTAGGAACACGTCACCCGAGCGCAAGTCCGGTTGTGTGGCCTTCAGCTTTCCGGGCTTCGCCGATCACCACACAAAGGATGAGGTGATTGGATGGCCTGATCTTGCGGCGAGACCGGTGATGCCCCAACCTGCGATTGAGCGCCAGCCGGCTCCGGAGGGCCTTAGTGGCGTTTGGGTAGAGAACAAGGCTTGGGGTATGAGCTACGTGCTCGCGGCCATTGATGGCGCTCCTGCTCGCACGGGTGGCGCGCTCGGCAGCGACGGCTTGAAATGGGCCGCGATCGAAAAGGAGCTGCCATCGAATGGACCACGTGATGATGGAGGCTCGTCGCTCGCGGTCGACTTCAGCGTTGATGCTGGTGAGGAAACCGTGGTGCGTTTTGTCCTGGCCTGGTATGCGCCGGAATGGGAGGGCAACGGCAATCCAGGCACCGGCGGCGAGCGGATTATCACTGAAGCGCCCGGCTCCGTGCTGGTGCCCTCGACCACCGGCAAGCGGTTCACCCACATGTACGCATTGCGCTACGCGAGCGCCGGTGATGTAGCCAGTTTTCTGGCTCAGCACCACGAGCAGTTGCTGAAACGGGTCATCGCCTGGCAGTCGGCGATTTACGAAGACCCGGCTTTGCCAGGATGGCTCGCGGACGCGTTGGTGAACGCCTTTTACTACTTCGGCCCTTGCAGCATGTGGGCGCAGGCCAAAGACCCGATTGGCAACTGGTGCAATCCTGAGGATGGCATCTTCGCTCTTGAAGAAGCGCCGCGAGCCTGCCCGCACGTCACCACGCTTTCCAACATGGCGATGGCAGGTCCGCTGCTGTCGTTCTTCTTTCCGGAATGCGCCGTTTCCATGCTGAGGGGCTATCGCTGGACCCAGAAGGAAAATGGCGACGTTGCCCAACTCATGGGACGATGGGCTGACCCGGCAAATCCCATGGCCTACGACTACCAGGAGGTGATGTCCGGATTCTGCTTCGTCTCGCCCGCGTATCTGCATTGGAAGATCACGGGCGACGACGCCTTTATGAAGGAGTTCTATCCCGCAGTCAAGAAGGCGCTCGCGTACTCGTTCAGTCAGCGTCCCGATCTTGGGCTTTCGCAGATCATCGCCATGCCTCCCGTGCGCCCGCACACCTGGAATGACTCAGAGTGGTTCGAGGACCGGTCCATGCGAGGCTACGTTACTCATCCAGGCGGTCTGCGCATCGCCGGTGCGGAAATGCTGAAGGAATGGGCGCAGGCTGTTGGCGATGATGACGAAGCGCACAAGCTCGATTCGCTGGTGGCGGCCGGCAAGGACACCTTGCAGAAGTACCTCTGGAAGGGCGACCACTACCTGATTTACAACGACACCGAGACAGGCCAGGTGCTCGACGCGTTCTTCACTCCCCAGTTGAACGGTCAGTATTTCGCCCGCTTCGCCGGCGTGCCGCTGGTCTTCCCGCAAGAAAATGTAGACAGAGTTCTGCGGGTGTTACGGGACAAGGTTTGCAAGCTGAGCAAGCTCGGCATGCCGCCGATCTATTCGATGCCTGATGGCTCGCTCTGGACCGCGGACAAGACGGGATATCTCACCGGCGAGTATATCTACACCAATCACCAGGTCATCTGGAATGCGATCACGTTTATCTACGAAGGCCAAAAGGAATTCGGACTCGACCTGCTGCGCAAGAACCTCGAGCTCGGCTACTGCAAGTGGGGATACTTATGGGACGGCACGAATTGTTGCAGCGCGGGCGGAGACACGGGCGAAGTGAACTACGGATGGGACTATTGGTTCAACTGGTCCATCTGGACCGCGCCCGCCGCACTGCGAGGTCAACACGTTGCGGCGCTGGCGAAACCCGGCGGCCTCGTCCATCGGGTGATCAGCGCCGGCAGGACCGGCACGCTCACGTAGGCTCGCTTTCCGGAAGACCCTGAGCAGCGCCGCTCCGGATGTTCGAGCTGTAGGTCTATTAAACTAGCCTCTTTCTCGAAAGCACCCCTTCAGTAAGTCAACTTCAGCCCAAACTGGATCTCGCGCGGGAAATTGCTCTGCGAGGTAATGTGCCCGAACGAGCCCAAGCCGCCACCCAGGTTGTTGCCTTGCAGAACCGATCCGTATTGGTCGCCGCCCTGGTCGAAGCCGAAGAGCGTGCGGTTAAAGATGTTCAGAAAGTCGGCCCTGAATTCAACACCCACCCGCTCGTTGATAGGGGTTCGCTTCAGGATGGAAATATCCTCGTTGTAATAGGGGAAGCGTCGAATTGCGCCATCGGTTGGAGGGGCAGTCCCGCCCACTCGATCGAAGGTAAAGGGACCGCCGGCACACCCGACGGCGGAGGTCGGCGCTTGCTGCGGATCGCACCAAGCGGAAACGTTGAGCACAGCTCCTTTGTCATAGGCGTTCGCTGCCGTGCACGGGCTTGCAGTCGTGCAGGGGCTGCCATCGTTGTGAAGCACGCCGCCGTTGGGGTCCCACGTTCCGTTACGAATCGCCACAGACTTCTTCACCACACCCGGCACCACATTGGGCCGCATGAGGAAGCTGTTGGGACCCATATACGGATTGAGAGCGTTGCCCCCGGTCACGATCATCTGCGGGGCGCCCGCCTGGTATTGCTGCACTCCGGCGACGCTCCAACCTCCAATCACCCTTCCCGCCACACCCCCCACGTTCCCCCATTTTTTGCCGGGGCCGAAAGGCAACTGGTATTCATAGGAGATTACGAGGTTGCTGGGGTAGTCGTTGAGGCTGAGCGCTCTCTCTGACTTCACATTGTAGAAATCCTGCGTAAAGCCCGAAAACTCGTTAAAGAGGTTTCCCGCATTGGTCAGCGTCTTTGACCAGGTGTAAGACACCAGGAAACTGAGACCCTGGGAGAAATGCTTTCGGGCCTGAAGCTGAAGAGCGTTGTATGAAGACGATCCAACGTTTTCACCAAAGTCTCTCAGTTGAGACAGACCCTCAACCGTGTCAGTGGTGTATTGCGGATAGGGACGCAGGGCCTGCCCCAGAGTGGCCGATCCGCCCCAGAGCGCCTGGAATCCCGGAAACGGGGAGTGCATACCCGTCGCTGGATCCACGGGCATTTTTTGAACGACGCTGAGTGCCTGCACACTTGGGTCGGCAATGCCTGTGAAGAGCGTCTGTCCGTATTGCAAGGCACTGGTATAAGTGGCATTCGTATTCATCAAGCGGCTGGGCAGGTGCGTTCCCCTGGTGCCGACGTAAGCCACATCGAAGAGGATTTGACCCGGAAGGTCACGCTGGATGTCGACGTCCCAAGTCTGGATGTACGGCAAATTGCCGTCTCCCGGGAAGCTCCCGAAAGCGGGCGGCCCCTCTCCGATATCCGTGGAGGGGCTGATGAAGGGCGGCACTGGCAAGAGCGAAGCTGGCCAGCCGTTATTCAAGATCATGTGATAGCCCGGGTTTCCCGGAACCGTGCCGGGAAGCAATCCCGTAGCACCCGGAATGCTGGCATCCTCGTTGACGGCATTCGAGACGCTATAACCTTGCTGCTCGAAGGAATTTCCAATCGAGCGCTCGCCGCCTCCGGCCGTGTACAGGATTCCGTAACCACCCCTCAATACGGTCTTATCGTTAAGAGCATAAGCAAGCCCGATACGGGGACCAAATGCCTTGGTGTCTGTCATCACAGGCGACCGTCGATAGGGCGTGGCGAAGGCCAACGCACCCTTGATTCCGATGGCAGGATTGACGATGGTGGGGTCCATCCACGAGAACTGGTTATGCGCGCTCACGTTGGGCAGAATCAGGTCATACCGTAGGCCAAGGTTCAAAGTAAGCTTTGGCGAAGCCTTAAAATTGTCTTGGACGTAGCCTGCGTATCGCCCCATACGATCGGCCACTTCGGAGGCCGTAATACCGGCCAATCCATGACTAACCTGTCCTAGAAGGAAGCCGGCGGCCCCCATGCCAGCACAGGTGCCTCCAGGGGTGCATCCATCGTTGTACCAGGCTCCTGGCATCGATGTTGTTCCGGCATTGAATGTCAGGTAGCTGGACTGATACGTGGAGCTGAAATTGTTGTTCTGAAGCTTTATGTAGCTGAACCCTCCTTCGATGGAGTGCCTGCCCTTAATCCAAGAAACGTCGTCATTGAAGGTGAAGTTGTTGGCGGCTCCATAGCCTTGGCCTCCCCGACCATAAGTGTTTCCAAGGCCTCCAATGTCCATCTCAATGAAAGTGGAACCCGGGCCGGATTGGGGCACGCCCGAATATCCGAGCATCCCAGGCCAGCCTAGTCCCGCCTGAGGAAAGGAGTCATTCCGGTTACGGTTGAACCCAAACACCCAGTGGTTGATCAAGTCCGGGCGGAGGGTGTAATCCTGGCCGAAGCGCACAATATCCTGCTGAATTGTTGTATTAGCGCCCTCGCTGATCGCTCCCGGCCACTTGGAACCGCTAGGCGCGTAGTTCTTCGACCAGATAAACTCCCCGAAGAGGTGCTGACGATCAGAGACCGCGTGATCAACCTTTGAGCCCCACTGGTTGATGGTGGCTCGATTGGTGTACGAGGAGAGCCAATTCAGCTTGTACCCAAACGCGCAAGTGGAACAAGCGGGGGCGTTGGGAAAGTAAGTGAAGATTTTCGCAGCCAGGGGATCAATCCGCGCCGAAGGGATGATGTTTGCTGCGCCCGTCGGCAACCCGGTGATGGTGTTGAAACCGAAGGCGTCGCGAATGATGGCGGAGCTTCCGCTCTTGTTAATCAGGCCGGTGACGGGATCGACCGCACCCGCACCGACGGTGCGCTGCGTTGCGGGATCATAGATCTCACTCGAATAGACCGGCCGGCCCAGAGCGTCGCTCCCGACTTGAGCGCCGAGAACGTTGCTGAAGTCTCCGCCCCTCATCGCTTCCGTGGGTACGGTATCCAGGGAGTTGGTCGCCTGTTGCACCAGCCGAAAGCCATCGTACCAGCCGAAGAAGAAAGTCTTGTCTTTGCCATTGTAAATCTTGGGAATGATCACCGGTCCCCCGACGGTGACTCCGAACTCGTTTTGTTTAAGGACCGGCGTGGTGGGCGCAAAGAAGCCTCTTGTGTCTAACGCGTTATTGCGGAGGTACTCGTAGGCCGTGCCGTGAAGCAGGTTGGTGCCTGACTTGAGGGAAAAACTTGTGATCCCTAAACCCGTCTGACCGTATTGTGCCGGAGGATTAAGCGTCATCACATTGAACTCTCCTACCGCGTCAGGCGGGAAGGGAAGCTGGCGGAAATCGCCCGCCATCATGTAGCCTTGACCGATCACCGCGCCATCGAGATGAAACTCCGTGCTTCCGCTGGGGCTGCCGTTAACGGTGGTATTCAACTGGCGGCCCGAGCCGCTCGGCGTCGGGTTCGCCGTGCCGCGTCCGGTCACGCCCGGAGCGAGGGTCATGTAGAAACCTGGATTGCGCTGCTCCTGCTGCGCCACAATAGGCAGTTCTTCGACATCCCTGGAGCTCACAACGGTCCCCCGGTCAGACGTGTCTTTTTGGAGAAGCGGAACCGGTGCGGTAACTTGAACCGTCTGGGTGGTCTGCCCGATCTGCATATGCGCGTCAACGCGGATGGTTTGCCCCACTTGCAAGGCGACTCCGGTCTGAACGAATTTTTTCATTCCAGTCTGTTCCACCGTAATCTGGTAGGTGCCTACCCTGAGCAGCGGAATCGTATAGTCGCCGGCCGAGGATGTCACGGCCTGGGTACTGATAGTCGTCGCGGTATTCGTGGCAGTCACGGTAGCGCCCGCAATCAGCGCTCCGCTGGGATCGGTAACGGTTCCTGTGATGGTTCCGCGATCACTCTGGGCCCAGACCAACCCAAGGCTCCCGAAGACTATCCACAAGCTAACAGTGCCAACAACTCCGCGCTTGAGGTATGCCATTTGCGTGCTCCTTGTGAGAACCCGTTTACCCGACGCTTGGGGTGAGTTCGGCGACAAACCCTGGAAACTGGCTCAGGACCTTTCAGTCCGCCTTATTTTTCGCCTGCTCCCCCCTCCATATGTCAATTAGTCTGACAAACTGCAAAGCAAACGATCGTTTTATATTACCGCTGGCATTATTTGTCAATAGATATTTTTTATTTTTCGTTTACAGGCGCAACCGCAGCCGGGAGCATAAGAGAGGCTTGACCGCCTTGTAGGACTGTGCGATTCAGGATCTACAAGGCTCATCCTGGCCTTCAAACGGTGGCTTTGGGCAATTTTTAGAGAATTTGCCTTTACTCATTCTAAAGCACTTCTTGGCTTTGTGTAAATTTTACACAAAGCCACCAAGTTATTGATTGCACGTGGCTTCTTGGCTTTGGCAAAAACGCCGAAATCTTTAATCTATTCATTCTAAATGACCTCTTGGCTTTGGGGGGTATGGGGGTGGGGGGTCCCCTTTTCCGGGGTTGAAAGCTCTCCTTCTTCGGTTTTTACAGACGCCTCCGGTTCCGTCTTTTCAGGGGGCTTGAGCGTTTGCAGCAGCCCCGTGATCACCCACTGCTTGCGATCGACCGCCCGTCTTAACCGGTCGATCTCCAGGTTGAGCCACTCGTCCTGGCGTGTGAACGCCAGCTTCGCCAACCGTGCCTCCGCCGTCTTGGTTCGCTCGTCCAGCTCCAATTCGTAGCCGTCCATCGCGTCCTCGATCTCGCGGTCTACCAGCCGCAACAGCAGTTTCAGGTTTTCGTCGCTGAAAGGCTCGCCGTTCGGGTCCATCAGTTGTTGGCAATCGATGCAGATTAACTGCGCCCGCTCGTAGCCCGGATCGAGCGCATTGCTGTACAACTGGCGCAGCGCCGGCCCCATGGCCTCGAAGTCGCGCCGCTGAAGCTGCGTCTTCAGCACGGCGAGCGCGTCACACTGCATCTTGAACTTGGCCGGCGAGTCCGCAATGCTCCACAGGCCTTTTTCGAAAACGTCCTTGGGGGGCACGCCCAGCTCGCGGTCCATGTCACGATAGAGGCGGCGCACCTTGATGGCCGTCTGCTGCGCGCGATCCTCGAGCTGCGCGTCGCGAATGCGCTCCAACGCCTGGAGCTCAAGCTCAAGCCGCGCCAGATCCTGAAAGTGCAGGGCCAGCAGAGCAGGCGCAGGCTGGTAAGGCGCAATCAGCTCGCGATAGAGCGCCTCGGCAGCCCCCGGCTCCAGCTTCAAGGCTCTGGCCTCCGCCAAGCCCAGCAGACGGTCCACCGCCGGCGCCGGCAGGTTTTTGACGACCTGCGCCAGACCTCGCTCCGTGCGCGGCCCCGTGGACTTCTGAGCGTTGGCGCGATTGGCCTCCGCCCTCCGCGGCGAGACCTTGGAGCTGGCCGCAGCGCCGCCGGTGCTGTCCGCCCCGTTGGCAGACGAACCTTGGTGAGCCCTTTCTTCTTGCTGGGAATGAGTGTTGTGTGGCATGGTTCCCTCCTTAGGAGAACAGTAGTTGGCGGTCGGCAGTTGGCAGTTGGCAGTCGGCAGGCCCCAACCTGTCATTTCGAGCGCCGCCGCGCTGTTCGGCGCCGCGAGAAATCTCGCTCTGAAGTTCCTAAAAGCAGTTGACAGTTGACAGTCGACAGTTGAAAGCCTGTCATTTTCGAGCGCCGCCGCGCTGTTCGGCGCCGCGAGAAATCTCGCTCTGAGGTTCTAAAAGCAGTCGACAGTTGACAGTTGACAGTCGACAGCCTGTCATTTCGAGCGCCGCCGCGCTGTTCGGCGCCGCGAGAAATCTCGCTCTCAAGTTCTAAAAGCAGTCGACGGTTGACAGTCGACAGCTGAAAGCTGTCATTTCGAGCGCCGCCGCACTGTTCGGCGCCGCGAGAAATCTCGTTCTGAAGTTCTAAAAGCAGTCGACAGTTGACAGTCGACAGTTGAAAGCTTGTCATTTCGAGCGCCGCCGCGCTGTTCGGCGCCGCGAGAAATCTCGCTCTCAAGTTCTAAAAGCAGTCGACGGTTGACAGTCGACAGCTGAAAGCCTGTCATTTCGAGCGCCGCCGCACTTTGCCTTCGACCGTGCTCAGCGCCAACGGCCGGCGCCGCGAGAAATCTCGCTCTGAAGTTCTAAAAGCAGTCGACAGTTGACAGTCGACAGTTGAAAGCCTGTCATTTCGAGCGCCGCCGAGAAATCTCGCTCTGAATTTCAGAGCAGTCCACAGTTGACAGTCTAAAGTTGAAAGTTAACGTCAACCGCCCGGCGCTCTAGTTTCCTGTTCCGCCTAATTGGGCTCCTGGCCGATCGGTTGCAAAGGGGCCCTGAGGCCCACAATCTCCGCGATGCGCGCGTAGACCGTCAAAGGGTCCATTTCCTTGCCGGATTCGGCTGCAACCTTCGCATTCTCTAACGCCTGCGCCACTTTCTTGAGGCGCATCTCCGCGTCGGCGGGGCTGGCGCCTTCCCCGCCTTCGCGGTTGCCACCTTCGCCCCCGACCGCTTGGCCCCTGCTTTCGACAGCCGCAACCTCCGCACCCGGCTGTTCAAGGGTCGCGGCCTCGCTGGGGCCCCCCTCCCACCGCTCCTGGATGCGCTTCGCCCGCGCCTGCCGGTACCCCCGGCGCTCACGGGCCAGCCTATCGCCGAAATGGGCATCGTATTCGCCGGATTGCTGATTACTCAGGGCGCTGAGCAGGAGAATTTTCACCATCTGCTCAGCGTCGGAATCGGGATGATTGCGCGCGTCCTGGTAAAGTTCGTCGCGTTGTTGCCGGAGGGTGTCGAAATTGGGGTTCATGGTGGCACTCCCGTCAGTTCAAGAGTTGAAGGTCGAAGAAATCCTGGGAGCGCGCGCGTCCCGCCCGCCCGTGGGGCCTCCTCTCAAGGACCGAGCATCGAGAGCGGGCGAGACGCCCGCGCTCCCAGGATTGTTTGACTCTTCAACCTTTCAACCGCTCTTATAGCACAGTCCCCGGCTGTTGTCAAGTAAAATAGGCTAGGCTAGGCGACAAGCGACATTGAGACACGAAGTTCCAAACAAATAGGCTACGCGGCGGGACAATGGTGCCGACCGGTGTGGGCTACAATAAACGCCGAGTGTCCGGCGGCCCTCAGAAATACTAAGGTCAGGTTGCTCAGCACGTTAGGGGAGTTCAACGTCGTAGCTCAGCGCCGCCGAGCCGCAACCAGAGGGAGAATTTACCAAAGAGACCACCGAGTCCGCGGCGTGGCGTGGCCGCCACAAAACGAGTCAGGAAAAAGTTGTGCAAGCCGCAAACATTTGCACGATTAGCCGGCATTTCTCACCGGGATTTGAAAGGGCGGGGCTTCAGCCCCGCCGATCGCGCGGAACCGCCTTCTTTGTGTCCCGCTCTCGGCGCAGTTTGCTTCTAGCAAGCTGCGCCGAGAGCGGAAGGTAAACAAGTAAGCAACGGACGTTGTACGGCGGGGCTGAAGCCCCGCCCTTTCAAGTCCTGGTGGTCAACGGTCGACTTTCGACCGCTATTGCGGAGTTGTCTTGGCCCGCTCATAGGTTCTGGCTTTCTCAGCTAGGGACAGCTCCTGGAACTTATCCATTTCGCGGCTGGTTGAACTGGTGTCGCCGAGCTCGCGGTAAACCTTTGCCAGCAGGTAGTGGGGTTGCGGATCGGTGGGATCGTCCTGGGCCGCCGCCAGCAGCTCGGTTTTGGCCTTCTCTGTGTCTTTTAGCTCGACGTAACACTCGCCCAGTAAGAAGTGCGGACGGGCCAGCCCGGGCTGGGCGGCGCTGGCCACGCGCAGGTATTCGAGCGCTCCGCTGTAATCGCGCCGGCCCACCGCAAACTCACCGAGGTAGAGATTCACTCGAATGTCATTGGGATCCTGGTTGCGCGCAAAGAGGAATTCCTTCTCCGCCTCGTCGATGCGCCGCAGGTTGCGAAGCGCGGCCCCGACTTCATAGTGGATGCCCGGAGCGTCGGGCCGCTTGGCCATGGCGGCGCGAAACTCCTTTAGGGCGTCTTCGTATCGTTGGTTATTCGAGTAGACCTCGCCCATCAGGGCGTGGAGTTGAAAGGAGTCCGGGTCAAGGTCGGTGAGCTTCTGGATGTCATCGAGCGAAGCGTTCATGTGAAGCCTGGCCAGTTGATAGAGGGCGTCCAAGTCCTTGGGGTTGGCAGCCAGGGACTGGTTGAACTGGGCCACGGCATCGTCTGAGCGCCCAAGAGACTGCAAGGCGATCGCGTAATAGTAATGGGTGCGCGGGTGCGGCTGCGGAGAGGCCAATTCGGCCTGGAAGCTTTCGGCCGCTTTCGAAAACTGATTCAGACCGAGGTAAGAAACACCAGTGAAGAAATTGACCGCCGGATACTGCCGGGACACCGCCAGGGCCCGCTGGAATACCTCGATGGAATCCGTGAACTTCAGCTCGGTTTGGTAGAGGATGCCGCAGCGCTTCAGCACTTCGGGATCATCGGGTGCGAGCGCGAGAGCCTGGCGGTAGACCTGCTCGGCGCCGCGATAGTCTTCGGCCTTTTCGAAGGTGCGTGCCTGCTCAAGAAGAGTTTTCACGTCGTCGGTGGATGCCGCGAGGCGACGCCCGCCGGAGAGCAGCAGCATCGTGAGGCACATCAGCCAAAGTAGAAGTGACCAGTGACGAGTGGCGAGTGTAGGGATAGGGCTTGCCCTACCCCTGGAGTTTGTGCATTTTGAGGCCCGAAGGGCCGTACTAACAAAGCCCTGGGCAACGCCCAGGGTGATCAGCCAAGCCCGGCTGGATCTGGAGCCCTGAAAGGGCGAACCAAGACAAACCCCCTCTGTCCCGCAGATAGCGTTCGTCATATTTAACCTCATCGTGCTCCAGAAACCGTCGATACTGCTCCTGAAATCGGCATGTGCTTGGCCCCCTGGAGCTCCCAGCTAAAGATCCGATGAACGTAGATTTGAAGAGCGATTGACCTGTTCCAATACTTCCTCTTAGTTCGCCCTTTCAGGGCTGGACTGCTCACACGGCGCAATGACTCGCCCTGGGCGTTGCCCGGGCGTTGCCCAGGGCTTTGATAGAGCGGCCCTTCGGGCCTCAGAAACGTAGAAACTCCCTTACAGGCCATTTTCATACTGGGCAACCGCAGGGGATTCGGCCGCCTCGCGCAAATCGTCAAATTCGACACGGACGCGCTGTTCATCAGTTTTCGGCTTTGGGCTCTGTCTTTGCTGCCTGAGAGGAGTCTTCGGTAACCTGTTCCCGTCTCTTCTTTTCTCTCTCTTCGGCGTACAGCTTTTTGAAGGTGTCCATTTCCTCGCGCGACTTGTCCGGCTGCTGGAGGCGCGCGTAGAGCTGGCCGAGCTGATAGTGGGTTGACTTATCGCTGGGGTCCAGCGCTTCAGCTCGCAGCAGGACCTTGAGCGCATCATCAAGCCTGCCTTGCTCGGCGTAGCACTTCCCCAGCTCGAAATACGCCATCGAGAGGTCAGGCTCGCCGGCCACGGCGATTTCGAGCAAGGGAACTGCCTCCGCGGTGCGCTGGCTTTTCACCAGGATGTCGGCCAGGTAGTAGTTCGCCATGGGATGATTGGGGTCTTCGCGCAAGGCCTGCCGCAGCTCGGGCTCAGCCGCTGTGTAATCGACCTTTTTCCAATAGGTCAACCCCAAACCGTAATGCGCACCCGGAAAGTTAGGATTCTTCTTCAGCAGCTCGTTGTACTTCTCGATGGCCTCAGCATATCTCCCCTCTTCGGTGTAGCCTTCGGCCTTGAGAATCAGCATGTATTCGGAGTTGGGGTCGAGATTCCCCAAATGGTTAATCGACTGGATGGTGGCGGCCTTCAGAAAGCGAATCATTTGATAAAGGACGGCGGCGTCATTGGGCTGGTCCTGCAGCAGAATTTCGAACTGGCGCAGAGCATCCGCGTTGCGGTTTAGTGATTGGTAGGCCAGGGCCTCATAGTAGCGGGCCCGCCGGTATTTGGGGTTGGCGGCGAGCTCCTTGTTAAAGGCGTCCACGGCTTTATCAAATTGATTGAGCCCGAACTCGGAGAGTCCCAGATAAAAGTTCACTTCGGGATATTGAGGGGCGTCCTGCAGCACTCGCTGAAAGGTCTCAATGGATTCGGGGAACTTCAATTCGGTCTGATAGACGATGCCAAGCCTTTTGAGGATTTCGGGCTGGTTGGGAAATTCCTTGGCGGCTGCGAGGTAAGTCTTCTCCGCCGCGGAGTAGTCGCCCTTTTTCTCTGAATCCCTTGCCTGGCGGAAGTAGTCGTCGAGCGTTGGCGAGGTTGTTTGGGCAAGAACCCCACGTGCGGACAGGAGCAACATGATGGACAGACCAACAACGCTCCCGACAAGGCTCGTCCGTGACCTGGCGCTTCGCTTGAGGTGGGCGGTCATCGTTCCCATACCATACCACTCTTCAATCGTATGAGTCTTGAAGGCCTGGGGTATCGGGGTCATTTGCCGGGCCCAACCCTCGGAACCGCAGTCATTCCCGCGAAGGCGGGAATCCACGGGTTTCACAGACACTCGTGGAGTCTCAGCGAGCTTCATTCGCCTTTACGATACCGCTCCCTTCCTTGATCCTCAGGATCTGGTTCGCTTCGACGCCCGTAAACTTCTCACTCTTCCGGGTGGTTGGCCATTTCACTTCGATCATATCCGCCACCTTGGCCTGTCCAAGGCCGAAGTGCAGCCTGAGATCGCTTTGCGACATGAGGCTTCCCCCGTTGTGAACTTCGTCCATTTGGGTGTGATTCCCAACCGTGACAAGCACCCGGGCTCCGATTGCCGTGCGGTTACATTGGGTTCCGATTAGCTTGATCTGAATCCAGTTGTTCGCGTTGCCGCCGTCGTTCCGCAACAGTGAAGGCGTATCGTTCATATTGAACACGAGCACATCGACGTCACCGTCGTTGTCATAATCTCCGAAAGCGCAGCCGCGACTCGAGAACTGCTCGGAAATTCCGGGCCCGGCTGAGGCCGAGGTGTCCTGGAACTTCCCATTCCCTAGATTCCGGAAGAGCCTTCGGGGCGACTTAAATACGGAGCCAATCTTGGCTTCGTCCACCTCCGGGTAAGCGTGACCCGTCACGTAGAAGATGTCAGGCCACCCGTCATTGTCATAGTCCATGAAGCCCGCGCCCCAGTTCACGTACGGGCACAGAGCACCCACGCCGGCAAGATAAGCCGTGTCCGTAAACGTGCCGTCACGATTGCTGTGATACAGGTTGCAGGCGTCGCCCTCGAAATTCGTCTTGAAAATGTCAAACCAGCCGTCGCAATCGTAATCGCCCACCGCAATGCCCATGCCGGCTTGCTGGCGGCCGTCATCGCTGCACGCGCATCCGGCCTGCAGAGCGATCTCTTCAAAGGTGCCGTCATGCTTGTTCTTGAATAGGAGACTCCCGTTGGAGTCGACGGCCACGTAGATGTCTGGCCAGCCGTCGTTGTCAAAGTCATACGACACGGCCGAGAGTGAGGGTCGCGGCCCAGGCCTTAGAATTCCCGCCTTCTCCGAAACATCCGTGAAGGTCCGATCTCCGTTGTTGTGATACAGGATGTTCGACCCGCCCGGGAGCCCCTGAGGACCGCAAGCCACCGCCACGCTCTTCCACTGACAGTACCCTCGCTGGCCGGGCAAGGCGACGTGATCGATGTCTAACTCGACGTAGTTGCACACAAACAGGTCGAGGAAACCGTCGAGGTCATAGTCGAACCACGTGCATCCGGAACCCCAGCGAACGCGATTGCCGCGCAGCCCCGCCTTCTCGGTGACATCCGTGAACGTCCCGTCGCCATTGTTGTGGAACAGAACGTTGTAGCCCCAGTAGGTGCAGAACACGTCGTCCCAGCCGTCGTTGTCGTAGTCTCCCACGCACACGCCCGTGCCCCAGCCTGTTCTGGCAATACCTGAGCGAGCCGTGACGTCGGTGAAGGTCCCATCGCGATTGTTCTTGTAGAGACGCGATGTGGGTGCGTTCCGCGAAGTGTAGGTTTCTCCGAAGCGGACACCATTCGTGAGATAGATGTCGAGCCAGCCGTCGTTGTCAAAGTCAAAGAACGCCACGCCACTGCCCTTTACCTCGACGAGGTACTTCTTGGTTTTCACTCCTCCCCAGACGTTGGGCAGGGTCAAGCCCGCTTCCTTTGCCACGTCCACAAACGTGACCGGCGGCCCGGGGGCTGATGCCGGAGAACTGGCAGCATGCAAAACGGGTGTCGACCGCCATTTCCACAACGGCGTGATGAGGAAGTCCAGTAGCCCGGAGCCCAGTGCTAAGAAGGAAGAACCCAAGAGGTGACGGCGGGAATAGCTCATCTCGGCATCCGATCAATGCGGCGCGGCTTGCACATCTTCTACCGGTGTGGAGTGCGTCTGGCGTTGCAATCGCTCGTAAATTGCCGCAGCATCGTTCGCCTGGCCGGCGCGGCCGAGCTGCCGGTAAGCGCGAGCCAGTTGGAAGTAGTAGCCCGCATTGTTCGGGTCCAGTGCAGTTGCCTTCTTCAAGTCGTCAACCGCGCCCGAAGGTTTCCCCAAAGCGAGCAGCGCCCGGCCGCGAATCGCGAGGGCTTCGGCGGTATCTGGCCGCAGTTTCAATGATCGGGTGGCGAGATCGAGAGCATCCTGCGGATTGTCCAGGAGCGCGATTCGCGCGGCCTCCCAGCTTGCCCTGTAGTCATCGGGGTTAAGTTCCAGCACGTGCCTGTATTGCTTGAGGGCGCCTGGAAAATCCCCGCTTGCCCACAAGGCGTGTGCGTAGTCGTAACAGAGGTCCGGCTGGTTGGGAGACTTGGCCAGCGCTCTCTTGTAATGCTCTGCGGCTTCCGCGTAAGCCTGCTTCACCTCAGCATACTTCCCCTGGAGGACGTCGATGAGATAAGAATCAGGATCGGCCTTCTGAATGGCTTCCAGCGTGGAGACCGACAGGTCCGCGTACGCCCAACCCAAAGAGAAAAGTACCTCGACATTGTTCGGATCGGCGTCGTGAAGCTGGTCCAGCAACTTCACTGCGCCCTTCACGTCCCGCAGTTCAAGAAGGCTGCGTGCTAGGAACAACTCAGCCATCCCGTCATTCGGACTCAATTTCAGAGCAGCTTCAAACTCCCGCCGGGCGCCTGCAAAATCCCCGAGCTGAAAGAAGCAGAATCCGAGTTGGGCGTGTGGAGCTTCTAATGTTGGGTCGAGCTCAGCGGCGTGGTTCAAGGGTTCGATCGCGTCGCGGAAACGGCCTGCCTGGTAGTAAAGCCGGCCCAGGTTGTTATATCCAGCCGGCAGCTTTGGATACAACTTGAGAATCTGCTGATACTTTTCAATGGCGACGTCCAGGTGCCCCTGCGCCTCTGCCGTCCGCGCCTCGGCGTCCAGTGCAGCGACGCGATCACCAGCGTCTTGAGCCCGCGATTGACCCGCGACGCCAGTTAGCACAAAGGCTAGAAGTAGGATTTTGAAGCGGGCTGTCATTGATCAAACTAGCCAAGGGCTTCGCCCTTGATATCCCGTGTCCGCCGGGATTCGGGGTTCGGGACTCGGGATTCGGTGGCCAGTAGGCAGTCAGCAGTCAGCAGGTCCGCAACTCGGAGGTGCGAGCGATGTT
>Ga0335085_10002085_pt1 | contig 38764 bp, 36 predicted proteins | sample Lox_Sample_45_FD_206712 | JGI IMG/M metagenome (GOLD analysis project Ga0335085, IMG submission 206712) | Soil microbial communities from Loxahatchee National Wildlife Refuge, Florida, United States - Lox_Sample_4.5 | ecosystem: Environmental > Terrestrial > Soil > Wetlands | place: USA...
ACCGCTCCGCCGCGCCCCGCGATCGGCGTTCTTAAAATTACGGCCGACAACGGTCTATCTTCCACCGATCTCAACCAGAAGCTTCTCGACATGGCGAAGGATCGCGGATTGCAATCTGTTTATTTCGTCCAGACCTTGGGCGGCGGCCTCACGCCTCGCCTGCTCTATCGCGTCAGTCCCGACGGCACGCGCCAACTGGTGCGCGGCGCAGTGCTCGACGATATTGACGAGCGCGCTCTCCGTTCCAGCATTGAAGCGGCGGGCAACGCTCTCTGGGTCGCCAATTATTTCGGTGACCCGCCGTCGACCGTTCTGGCCCCGGCGCTGCTCTTCGGCGATGCCACCGTGCGCCGCGCCAACGCCAAGAACGACAAGCTGCCCTTCTACCCGCCGCCCGACTAGCGATGTATCCTTATCGAGAGCCGGCCCGGCAAATCCGGCTCTCAACCGTCCATTTCCTCCCATGCATCTCACTCTGTGAACTTTCCCGCACCCAGGTCACCCGTTTCAGCATCCATCCTGATAGAAGGCATTTCCCGCCCGGCCGCCGATTTTAATCAACACACAGTTCATCCGGGCCTAACCCACAAAGTACAATCCGAACGAAGGAGATTTTCCCCAATGGCATATGAGTTACCACCGCTTCCCTACGAGTACTCGGCGCTTGAGCCTTTCATCGACATCGATACGATGAAGCTCCACCACGACAAGCATCACCAGGCGTACATCACCAACGTGGACAACGCCCTGGCCAATCACCCCACGCTCGCCGCCAAATCGGTCGACGACTTGATTAGCGATTTGAACGCGGTTCCTGAAGACATTCGCGGCGTGGTCCGCAATAACGGCGGTGGCCATTCCAATCACTCCATGTTCTGGACCATCATGGGACCGGCGAACTCGGCCGGCGTTGGCGGCAGCCCGTCAGGCGATATCGCCAAGCAGATCTCTGCCGACTTCGGCGACTTCGAGGCCTTCAAGAAGACATTCAATGAGACCACGGCCAAGCAGTTCGGTTCCGGCTGGGGATGGCTCGTCTTCACCGGCGGCAAGCTCAAGGTCATCACCACCGCCAATCAGGACTCGCCACTCTCGCAGGGTCTCTATCCCGTCCTCGGCAACGATGTGTGGGAGCATGCGTACTATCTCAAGTACCAGAACCGCCGCCCCGATTACCTCGCGGCATGGTGGAACGTCGTGAATTGGGCCGAAGTCAACAAGCGCTTCGCCAAAGCGAAGAAGTAAACCGAGCCGTCAGCCTTCAGCCCTCGGCTTTCTCAGTGGGGCCATGAAATGACTCCTCTCGCACGATGAGCTGAAGGCTGACGGCTGATGGCTGAAAGTTCCTGTCCCCGCGCCGGAGGTTTATCGCAAATGGCCACCATGCAAATGACTGTGCGCCCCGAGGATCTCTCTCAACTCCCCAAGGGCGCTGAGCGCATCCCCGATCCTGGCATCCTCGTCATCTTTGGCGCCTCCGGCGATCTCACCAAGCGCAAGCTGCTGCCTGCGCTCTTTCATCTCTGGCAATCGAACCTTCTGCCCCAGAAATTCGCGATCGTCGGTGTCGCGCGCCGTCCCCTCGGAGACGAATTTGCCGCCGACATGCGAGAGGGCATTGTCGAATTCGGCGGCGTCGACGCCGCGGACCCCAAGCTGGACGGATTCGTATCCCGGATCAGCTACTTTCCCCTCAACTTCGACGATCCTGCCCACTACGCAAATCTCAAAACCGAACTCGATCGCATCGCAGCGGAGAAGGGAATCGGCCCTGATCGCCTCTTCTATCTCGCCACCGCGCCCGAGTTCTTCACCGGCATCATTGAGAATCTCGGCGCGCAGAAAATGGCGCAACCCGAGAAAGGCCGCGTCGCCATTGTCATCGAAAAACCCTTCGGCCACGATCTCGACTCTGCCCGCGAGCTCAACCATCAGGTGAATGCCGTCTTCCACGAGAGTCAGGTCTTTCGCATCGATCACTACCTGGGCAAGGAGACGGTCCAGAACCTCCTCATCTTTCGCTTCGCGAATGGCATCTTTGAGCCGATCTGGAAACGCAACTACATTGACCACGTTCAGATCACCGTGGCTGAAACCCTCGGTGTCGAGGGCCGCGGCCCGTTTTATGAGAAGGCCGGAGCGCTGCGCGATGTTGTTCAGAACCACATGATGGAGCTACTCGCACTCGTTGCGCTTGAGCCACCTTCCAGCTTCGAGGCCGAAAGCGTCCGCCGCGAAAAGCTTAAGGTCTGGCAGGCCATTCCTGCCATCCCCATCCTCAACACCGTCCGCGGCCAATACGGCCCCGGCATCGTAGCGGGCGAGCACGTTGTCGGCTACCGCGATGAAGGCCGCGTCAATCCTGAGTCAGGCACCGAGACCTACGCTGCCCTCCGCCTCACCATCGAAAATTGGCGCTGGGCTGGCGTACCCTTCTTCCTTCGCGCCGGCAAGCGCATGAAAAAGCGCGCCACCGAAATCAGCATCCAGTTCAAGCAACCCCCGCTGCTCATCTTCAACCGCATGGCCACCACCGGCCCATGCAGCGAAATTCAGCCCAACCTGCTTACCATCCGCATTCAGCCAGACGAGGGCATCGCCCTGCGTTTCGGCGCAAAGGTTCCCACGAGCACAGAGATGGCTGTCTGCCCCGTCAATATGGATTTCGATTACGAGTCCGCCTTCGGCAAGTCCAGCGCCAACGGCTATGAGCGCCTCCTCCTCGACGCGATGCTCGGCGACCAGACGCTCTTTGCACATCGCGATGGCGTCGAAACCAACTGGGCTCTCTATACGCCAATCCTGCAATCCTGGGCCGCCAAAAAACCGCAAGTCTTTCCCAATTATTTCGCCGGCTCCTGGGGTCCCGAGTGCGCCGACCACCTGCTCGAACACTCCGGCCACACTTGGCGCAACGACCTCGGCCGCAACGCATCGTGAGCACGCAGCATAAATTACCAGTCATCCTGAGCGGAGTTTGGCTCGTTTTCTGAGCCAAACTGAGTCGAAGGACCGGCATTTCAACCTTAGACGTATGCAGCGAACTTGAGGGAAACCCCGCTACCCCCGCTGTCTCATTCCCTCGTCCATCGCGTCATTCGCCAGCCGGTCTGCCTCTTTATTCCCGCCCCGCAGCGTATGCCGCATCTCAAACCCGTCCAGCTTGAGCGCCAGCCGCTGCGCCTCTTCCCACAACGGCCGCAGCCCCGGGCTCTTGACCTTGTAGCGGCCCTTCATCTGCCGCACCATCAGTTCCGAGTCCGAGACCACCCGCAGCCGCCTCGCCCCGTTTGCTAGCGCCCATTCCAGCACCGCCAGCAGCCCCTTGTATTCAGCGTAATTATTGGTTTGCCGGCCAAGATATTCGCTCAGTTTCGCCGCAACCCGGCCCTCCGGGTCTTCAATCACCGCCCCATACCCCGCCGGCCCCGGATTGCCCCTCGATCCGCCGTCGCAGTGCGCAGTGAACCACCCGCCGGCGCTTCTATCCCCGGCTGCCTCATGTTCAAACAGGTTTCCGCTCATCGCTTCTCAGTGTAGCGGGAGCCGCCGCCTCAATGGTCCCTTGGTCCCTTGTTCCCTATCGTCTCCTTGCTTCCATTTACCCCCCTTTATTCGTCTACTCATACGCAACGGCTGGATCTTCCTTGAGCGGAGAAGCGATGGCTACCGACGCGATTGGCGTTTCCATATCCCCGACGATGAGTCTGGCCGAGGCAGCCAGCACTTTAGCTTGGCCAGCCTGTGGGAGGTTACAATCCTCTCCAGACGTGGCTGCTTCCAGAGCAATGGGCGGAGCAAGGCGCCAGAACCCTGGCCAGGACGATGCGAGCCGTGCGCAGGGACGCGCGCAAAACCGTGCTCTTGAGATGGACCTCATCCGCGAGGCCCAAGCCGGCTCCCGCGTTGCCTTCGATACTCTGGTTCGCCAGTATGAGCATCAGGTCCTGCGTCTGGCGCTCCATCTCACCGGTTCCGAGCAGGACGCCGAAGATATCTACCAGGACGCTTTCCTCAAGGCCTATCGGTACATCGGTAACTTCCGCTTTGAGTGCTCGTTTTATACCTGGATCTACCGCATCGTCACCAACCTCTGTCTTGACCAGCTACGCCGCCGAAAGACCCGCCGCGAAGACCACGCAGTCGTGGTCGACCGCACCGGCGACGAGATTGACATTCTTGCATCCGTCTCCGACAACCGGTCGTTTTCCAATCCTGCCCGCGAACTCGACCGCAAGGTGCTGGGCGCAAAAATTCAGGCCGCGCTGGGCAAGCTCACCCCGCGCGAGCGCATGGTCTTTGAGCTGAAGCATTACCAGGGCCTTCGCCTGCGCACCATCGGCGAAATGTTGAACACCACGGAAGAGACCGCCAAAAACACCCTCTTCCGCGCAACCAAAAAGTTGCGTGCACAACTGGCGGAGTTGAGATAAACAGAATGCGGCCGGCGTTTAGCCCTTGCAGTGCACAGTGCACAGGAAGAGCTGGAAGCTAGGAGCTAGAAGCTAGTAGCTGTTTTTGGGGCTATAAGGACGTAACCATGAATTGCGAACTTGCACACGAACATATCGTCGCCGCAGCGTATGGAGAGCTGCCTGACGATCAGGTCCATCAGCTCGAGCGCCACCTGATTGCCTGTCCCGATTGCCAGAAAGAACGCGAGCAGATCCTGGCGCTCCGGGTCCTCGCCGACGCGCATCCAGTCATCGAGCCCGATCCGAATCTCATTGCCCGCGCTCACCTGCGCCTCGACGATGCCCTCGACATGCTTCCGCCCCGGCGTTGGTATGAGGTCCTGGGTCAGCGCATCGTCAACAACTTCGCCAGCTTGCAGTCTGCGCCCGTCGCAGCAGTGCTTTTGCTCGTTGCCGGCGCAGGCGCCGGAACCCTCGGTGGCTTCGAATACTCGCAGAATCGTGCTGCGCACGCCGCAACCGTAGCGCGATCCGGTTCTCGCTCAGGGGATCAGGTCCTGCCCGCCTCGGCCGCGCCTTCGCTCGCCAACGTCGCCGGCATCTCCAGCATCGTGCGTCATCCCAACAGCGAGATTGTCGATGTCAGGTTCAACCAGGTGGTCCCGCGCCAAATCGAGGGCTCGCTCGACGACCCCAGCATCCGTCAGTTGCTTATGCTCGCCTCTGAAGATTCCGCATCTCCGGGTGTTCGCGATGATTCAGTGGCCCTGCTTGCCGCAGAGTGCCGCGCCGGCCATAGCTGCCAGCCTTCCGGCATCCGCGATGCGCTCATGTACGCCTTGCGCAACGATCGCAGCCCCAAGGTCCGGCAGAAAGCGCTAGAAGGACTCGAGCCGTACGTGGCCGACGACGTGCGCGTTCGCGACGCAGTTCTTGAGGCAGTTTTGAATGACCGCGACCCTGCTATCCGGACTGCCGCCATCGCTTTGCTCGAGCCTGTTGACGCCGATACCAGCGTCCAGCAGGTTCTCTATTCAGTCTCCAATTCCGACCAGAATCCCCAGATCCGGTATGTTTCCCGGCAGGTTTTGAGCCGTGTTCCTGAAACGCAGTAGCAACCGTGCAATAACCACGGGCAAGAATGTCAATGATCGTTTGAATTCGCTAACCCTTCCGGCCACTGCACCGTCTTGATGAGTGCGGACCGGACGATGAAACCTTGGGAGAAACCGAAATGAAGCACCTTTTGAGGCCGTTCCGTCATTCGTATTTAATCCTTGCTTGCGCCGGGCTTGCCGCCGTCGCAGCCTGCCCGCTCCTCCTGGTTCCCTCCATTCATGCCCAGGCAGGGCAGATTGCGCCGTTCATTGAAGACACCAGCCCGCTACTTGCCCACGCCAGCGTTCCTGGCTACCTCGGCGTTGATGTCTCCGATGTCGATGCCGACAAGGCCCAGTCCCTCAAGCTCAAAGATGTCCGCGGCGCCGTCATTACCCTCATCGACCACGATGCGCCCGCTGGCCAGGTCGGGCTCAAGGTTAACGATGTTGTCGTCGCCATTAATGGCCAGAATATCGACAACGCCGATACACTTCGCCGCATGCTTCGCGATCTTCCGCCCGGCAGCAAAATCAGCCTTGAGATCAGCCGCGACGGCAACATTCAAACCATGGCCGTGCAGTTGGTTGACCGCAAGGCGATGGAGCACGACATCTGGGCCCGGCTCAACATGGGTGTCGATGGGATCGCGCCTCTAGCGCCCCCCATCATGGGGCTCACTGGCTCTGATGCGCCCGTATCCAGCGGCTTCCACATCTCGCTCTTTACCAGCACACTCAACGTGGGTGCGCTGGTTGAGCCGCTCACTTCGCAGATGGCCGACTACCTCGGCGTCCCGGGCGGCCTCATGGTCAAGCAGGTGGCGCGCAAGAGCGAAGCCGCAGCCGCCGGATTCAAGGCCTTTGACGTGATCCTCAAAGTCGGCACGGATTCCATCAATACCTCAGCCGATTGGGATCGCGATCTCCGCTCCAATAAGGGCAAGCCAGTGCAGGTCACCATCCTCCGCGACAGAAAGCAGCAGATCCTCACGCTGCAAGTCGACTCCAAGCATCGCAGTGCTGTCACTGCTCCGGCTGTTGTCCCGCAGGACTCGCCGTCCGGCGCATCCGTCTAACCGATCATCTGCGCTTGAAAATCGAATCCGCATGCACTCGGGCGCCGCAACCTTCGGCGCCCGCTGTGTCTCGGGCTCTAAACTAAAACCATGGAAGTTCTCTACGGCCTGCATCCGGTCTCTGAAGCTCTCAAGGCCGGCCGCCGCCGCTTCGATCACGTTCTCGTGGCGCGCGAGCGCGCGGACGACCGCAGCGATTCGCGTATTGGCCGCCTCATCGCCCAATGCCGTGACGCGGGTATCCGCGTGCTTGAGCAGCCGCGCGAGCATCTCACGCTCACCGCCAAAACGCCCACCCATCAGGGCGTCGTCGCGCTCGTCCGCCCACAGGAATCGCTCGCCCTCGAAGATCTCTTCGCGCCCGATCCCGCTGCCAAGTCTTCCGCTCGTCTCCTGCTTGCGCTCGACGGCGTTGAAGATCCGCAGAACCTCGGTGCTCTACTTCGTGTCGCCGATGGCGCCGGTGTCGACGGCGTTCTTCTCACCGAACGCCGCGCCGCACCGCTCAGTCCCGCTGCCATCAAAGCCAGTGCCGGAGCCGCCGAGCATCTCCGTATCGCTCGCGTCGTCAACCTGGTTCGCTCACTCGAAGAGCTCAAGCGCCGCAATCTCTGGATCGTGGGTCTCGACGAGCGCGGCGCCACCCCATATGACCAATTTGATTTCACTGGTGATCTAGTCATCGTCCTCGGCCGCGAAGGCGCTGGTCTTCACGATCTTGTGCGCCGCACCTGCGACCATCTACTCTCCATCCCCATGGCCGGCGCCGTCAGTTCTCTCAACGTCTCGGCCGCTGGCGCCGTCGTTCTCTATGAGGCAGCTCGCCAGCGGAGGTCCCGTCCAGCTGCCTCTTCTGTCCAAGAGCCTGCCCCACGCAGTGGCGCACCGCGCAGTGGTGCCCCGCCAAAGAAGCAGAAAGGCCTCGGTTCTTGACATCTCATTCAACTGATCGATTGGGGTGCCCCATCCTAAGCGCGGTTTTATCGCGCTTAGGGTGGGATAGCACGAATCACAACTCGCCGCGAGTCGCGCTGATTCTTTCGATAGCGTTCTCATTTCTTGCCGTTACCGCACTCTCCCAAACCACCACACCCTCGTCCACTCCCGCCTCAACACCTGACCAGCAGCCTCACGGCCAAGTCGTCTTCTCTCGCTCTGTCGACGACAACGGCCAAACCACATCTGTTGCTGGCCCTGCCGCAAAAGTGGGCGGTCAGCACGTCACTGCTCCCGTCGCCACGGATGCCGAACGTGAAGCCCTCACCTTCGCGGCCTTCGACATCGACGTTCATCTCCGCCCCGCAGCGCAGCAAATCGCTGTTCGCGCTCTTCTCACCGTGCGCAACGACGGCCATTCCCCGCTTGCTCACATCCCACTTCAAGTCTCTTCCTCGCTCGACTGGGAAACCATTCGCCTCGCTGGCCACGATGTCGCGTTCACCGTAGCCACCCTCAACTCCGACGTCGACCACACCGGCCAGCTTCATGAAGCTGCCATCGCTCTCGCAACTCCGCTCGCTCCCGGCGCAACCCTCGCGCTCGATGTCACATACTCCGGCACCGTTCCGCAATCCGCGCAGCGCCTCATCACCATCGGTACTCCTACGGACGCAGCTCTCCACACCGATTGGGATTCGATCGCCGTCGATTTCACAGGCCTCCGCGGTTTCGGCAACGTCGTCTGGTATCCCGTCTCTAGCGTTCCTGTCATTCTTGGCGATGGCGCTCGCGTCTTTGATGAAATGGGCGAGCACAAGCTCCGCATTGCCGCCGCGCGCTTCCGTCTCACGCTCACTGATGAATTCCCCCACGGCCACGCGCCCACAGTCGCGCTCATCAACGGCCGTCTCGTCCCGATCACTCTCACTGAGCCGCCGGCCGCAGGCGCGGAAGTCCCCGGCATCGCTACCGCCAGCCTCGACTCCGCCTTCCTCGGCTTTGAAGCTCCCAGCCTCTTTCTTGCCGTCCGCACCGCTCACCAGGCCACCAACACCGCGCTCTACACCATTCCCGATGACGACTCCGCCGTTGAAGCCTGGGCCTCCGCCGCTGCCTTCGTCACGCCCTTCCTGCAAGGCTGGCTCGGCCAGGAGCCGCGTTCCCAGCTCACCATCCTCGATCTGCCTGATCCGGAAGATGCGCCCTTCGAAACCGGACCGCTCCTCGTCACCCCCGTTCAACAGGCCACACAGGATGAGCTCGACGACATATTCGCGCATGCTCTTGCCCACGCATGGATGTCGTCGCCTCGCGCCTGGCTCTCGGAGGGTGTTGCTCACTTCATGGGAACTCTTTGGATCGAAAAACAGCAGGGCCGCAAGAAGGCCCTGGAATCGCTCGAGTCCAGCCGCACGGCTCTCGCGCTTGCCGAACCCGCTAGCCCCGGCGAAGGTCCCGGACAGCCGCTCGCCCAGGCCATTTCGCCCGTCTATTACCGCACCAAGGCGACATACGTTTTTTGGATGCTCCGCGATCTTGCTGGCGACGCTGCGCTCTCGGCTGCTTTCCGCAACTACACACCTACGGACGATGCCGCGCGCGGCCTCGGTCCGAATGCCCACGCTGATTATTTCGAAAAACTGATCGAGCGGGCCGCTGCCAATAGCGGTGAGTCTTCGTCGCTTGGGCCGAGTCCCGACTTGCCCCGCGATCTATCCTGGTTCTTTTCCGATTGGGTCAATGCCGACAAGGGCCTTCCCGACATCTCGATCGACAGTGTCTTTCCCTCGCACACCGAAGGCGACAACTGGCTCGTCGCTGTCAATCTCTCCAACTCCGGTTACGCCGCTGCTGAAATCCCGGTCACCGTCAGCAACCCTCAAACCTCGATCACCCAGCGCGTCATCGTCCCTGCCCGTGGCAAGGTCACGCAGCGCATCCTTATGCAGGGCCAACCCACGAAAGTCCAGGCCAACGACGGCACCGTTCCCGAAACCGAAGCCAGCATTCACATTCGCACCCTCGGCGAAGCCGACGGCGCTCCGCCATCATCTCCACCCGCTGTCCAGCAATAAGCAGTCGCACTTCGCCCGTGTAAACCATCCCAAAAGGAAAACGGGCCGCGCAATACGCAGCCCGTCCTACTCCCTTTTTCTACGCCCTACCGCCTATCCGCCGTTCACCGAGCGCTGACCACTGACCGCTGCTCACTGTCCACTGTCTTTTCGCGCCTTTACTTTGAACCAAATGGGCGTCCCCTTGAACCCGAATGCCTCGCGAATCTGGTTCTCCAGAAATCGCTCGAATGCAAAGTGGAGCTTCACCTGGCGATCCGTAAATAAGACAAACGTTGGCGGCGCCACCGCCGCCTGCGTCATATAAAAAATCCGGATCCTTTTCGCCATCGGCACCGGCGCCCTCTGAAAATCGATCTTCTCCAGGAACCGATTCATCGCGCCCGTCGAAACACGCTTCCTTCGCTCCTTGGCCACGGTCACCACTTCGCGCAGCACGCGCGTCATGCCCTTCCGCTCTCGCCCGATCGCTTCCAGAGCCGAAAGGAAAATCACCGGCGCATAATCCAGATACTTCAGCGCCCCGCGCACTTGTTTCTCAAAGATCTCTCGATCGGCCGGCTTTTTCCCATCCGTCCTCGCCGTCGTTACCAGGTCCCACTTGTTAACGATGATGATCACGCTGCGCCCGCTCTCATGCGCATAGCCGCCAATCGTCGCGTCGCTTGCCGTCACGCCTTCCGTTGCGTCGATCAGCACCAGTGCCACGTCGGCCGCCTCAAGATGCCGCCGAGCCATCACCACGCTCAGCTTTTCCGCCATCAATTTTGTCTTGCCCTTGCGCCGGATTCCGGCGGTATCCACAAAGCGCAGCGTCTGGCCCTCGAACTCCACCACCTCGTCCACCGCATCGCGAGTCGTCCCCGCAATTGGCGACACAATTGACCTCGTCGTACCAGTCAGCGCATTCAGCAGCGTGCTCTTGCCTACGTTCGGCCTCCCGATAATCGCCACCGACGTCTCGCGCTGCTCAAACTCTCCATGCGTCCTGACCCGCTTCTCGTCTGTAGCTTCGTCTCGGGCATTGCCCCGTTCAGCGCTTCCTTGCTCACTCGCCGACTCGCTCACTTGCGGATGCCCCACCCTCGGGACGTCTTTGTCGTTAGGGCGGGATCCATCTCTCTGGCCCACTCCTTTGCTGCCGTGCTGGCCGATCTCTGTCCCCTGATCTCTGATCTCTGTCTTTTCCGCAATCGCGTCCAGCAGATCGCCAATCCCTTGCCCATGCTCCGAACTCACCGCAAACACATTGCTGATCCCCAGCTTGCGAAAGTTCTCCGCCTCGGCCGCCAGCCCTTCGCTCTCGACTTTGTTCACCGCCAAAAATAGCGGCTTGCCACCGCGTTTCAGCAACTGCGCCAGGTCGTAATCGGGCCGCGCCAGCTCCGTCCGGGCGTCCACCACCATCACCAGGGCATCTGCCTCTTTCAGTGCCACCTGCGCCTGCGCAAAAATATCCACCGCCATCAGTTCCGGATCGTCGGGCACAATCCCGCCCGTATCCACGAGCCGGTAGTGCCGCCCTGCCCACTCGTACTCGCCGTAGATGCGGTCCCGCGTAATCCCAGGCTCGTCACCTACAATCGACCGCCGGCTCCGCGTAAGCCGGTTGAACAGCGTGCTCTTGCCCACGTTGGGCCGCCCCACAATCGCCACTAGGGGCAACTTCGCTGCCCCTGCTTTCACCGGCACAACCGATCTGCGATACGTAGGCAAGCCAATCTCCACGAGCGAATTCATTGAACATTCGCTGCTTCATCAGTGTACTGTCCGGTTCAGACCTCGAACGCCTGTCCCTCGAGTCTTTCGTAAATGCTCAGCGCTCAATAGACCCGTTGCACGCCTCATTCCTTTGCGATCATGCCCCATGGCACCTGTGCAAAAAACATTTCGCCAGAATGTCCCATCGTTCGGCTACACTATGCCATCTTCAATCGCCGTAAAAAGAGGAAGAGGTCGACGCATGCCAAAGTTCGTGATTGAGCGTGAAATCCCCGGGATCGGTTCCGCGTCAGCGGAGCAGGCTCAAGCCATTGCACAAAAATCCTGTTCGGTGCTTAACAACCTCGGACCGCAGATCCAGTGGCTGCAGAGCTACGTGACCGACGACAAGATTTACTGCGTTTACATCGCACCCAACGAGGAACTGGTGCGCGAGCATGCGCGCCAGGGCGGATTCCCAGCCAACAGCGTCGCCCAGGTCCGCCGCGTCATCGATCCCACCACCTCCGAATCCGCCTGACCCGGCCATCATCCCGCGAAGCCAGCGCTGCTGCTTAGCAGCGCGCGCTTCCGTGTGCCTCGCCGCCGCATGACCCTTTGTTCCGCAGTCCCTTAGTCTCTAGAACCGGCCGCATAAACGGCTTTGTGTCAGGGCACGACTTTAGTCGTGCCGTAGGAGGCGCATAGACAACGGGGCTTTAGCCCCTGAGGGAAGCTTTCAAACCCGGCTTAGTGGATTGATGCAACCATCCCAAGTCCCTCGTCCCTGCGTCCCTGCTCCTATGATGGAAGCAGCGCCCTCATGCCCTCCTCCGACGCCTCAACTCGTGCACTGCCCTCGCTCCACGATTTCTTCTCTCCTGGTGGAATCCTCGCTCGCTCTCCGCTGCCCTTTGAATACCGTCCCGGCCAGTATGAAATGGCCAAAGCCGTCGAGCGTGCTCTTGCCGAGCGCCGCCATCTCATCGTCGAAGCCGGCACTGGCACCGGCAAAACACTCGCATATCTGCTTCCCGCTCTCCGCACCGGACAGCGCGTTATCATCTCCACCGGCACCAAGGCTCTTCAGGACCAGCTCTTCTTTCGCGACGTCCCTTTCCTTGAAACTCTCCTCGGCGAGTTGCGCGTCTGCTACATGAAAGGCCGCGCCAACTACCTCTGCCGCCGCAAGCTTTTTGCACTCCGCGACCAGCCCATTCTCTCGGGCCTCGACGAAATCGACGAATACCGCCAGATCGCCGAGTGGGAGCGGATCACCGAAACCGGCGATCGTGCCGAGCTTTCCGCCTTGCCCGAATCCTCCGCGCTCTGGCACAAGCTTGACGCCCGCTCCGACGCCTGCCTCGGCTCAACCTGCCCCGACTACCGCCGTTGCTTCATCACCGAGATGCGCCGCCGCGCTCTCGAGTCCGACCTTATCATCGTCAATCATCATCTCTTCTTTGCTGACACCGCCGTCCGCCTGGCCGCCGGCAACGCGCCTGATGCCGGCATTCTCCCCGAATCCGCCGCCGTCATCTTCGACGAGGCGCACGAGCTCGAAGAGGTCGCCTCGCAATACTTTGGCCGCTCTCTCTCCAACCTGCGCTTCGAGGACCTCGCCCGCGATACCGATGTCCTTCTTCGCAGCAACTCTGGCTCCACGCAGATCCCCGCGCTCACCCAGCAGCTTCGCGAGCGTGCGCGACTCTTCTTCTCCGCGCTCCCCATGCCCGCCGACGGCCGTCACCCCTTCACCAATCGCGAAGAGTTCCTCGAGTCTTCCGGCGATCTCTACCTCGCCGTCCGATCCACGCTCTCCCTCATTGAAGCCGAGCTCGATCGCATCGCCGATCTCGACGAAATCCCCGGCCTCAAGAATCGTGCAGCCGCCCTTCGCTCCGACCTCGAATTCATGCTCGAATCCAACGCCTCCAACATGGTCTTCTGGCTCGAGCGGCGCGGTGCCTCGCCCTCAGAACGGCGCTCTGGATCTCCCACAGCTCTTGTTCAAAAGGCTTCCGTGCGCAGTACTTTGCAGGCCACACCCATCGATGTCTCCGAGCTGCTCCGCGATCTCGTCTTCGACCAGATCCCCACGGTCGTTCTCACCTCCGCCACGCTTACTGTCCAGGGCGGCTTCGAGCATCTTCGCCGCCGGCTCGGCCTTAACGACACGCGCGAGCTCGTCGTCCCCTCGCACTTCCAGTACGGCAAGCAGGCTCTCCTCTATCTCCCGCCCTCTATGCCCGATCCGCGCGACCCCGAGTTCGTCGCGTCCGCCGCCAAGACCATCGAGCGTGTTCTCCGCATCACTCGCGGCCGCGCCTTCTGCCTCTTCACCAGCTATAACCAGATGCGCACGCTCCACGACATGCTCCTTCCGGTCCTCGATTTCCCGCTCCTCCTTCACGGCACCGCCCCGCGCAAGGCCCTGCTCGAAGAATTTCGCTCCACCCCCAACTCCGTCCTCTTCGGCACTTCCAGTTTTTGGCAAGGCGTCGACGTCCAGGGCGAAGCCCTCAGTTGCGTCATCATCGACCGTCTTCCCTTCGCTGTTCCCTCCGACCCTATCGTCCAGGCCCGCATGAAGGCCATTGAAGAGTCCGGCGGCCGTCCCTTCTTCGACTACCAGGTCCCCGAAGCCGTTCTCACGCTCAAGCAGGGCTTTGGCCGCCTCATCCGCTCTCTTGAAGACCGCGGCGTCCTCGTCCTTCTCGACCCACGCATCACTCGCCAGCGCTACGGCCAGATCTTTCTGCAATCTCTCCCTCCATACCGCATCACCAACACCATCTCCGACGTCGAGGCGTTCTTCGTCCCTAGACCGGCTTAACCTGGCACAACGCGGCCGCTCCTCGATGTAGACCGGGCCAAACAGTCACACACATTCCCGGTCCGCCTGAGCAGACGGATGAATACGCCGCCGCTGAGCGTTTGAGTGGGCGAAATGGTTTTGTCAGAAGACGTTTGCGGTGCGGGTTTGTGGCAGGGCACAAGTTTACTCGTGCCGAAAAGGCTGCTCAAGAAGCGCGGGGCTTCACCGCCTGCGGAAAAACTCGCGGGGCGATAGGTCGGGGTTTTAACCCCGACATGAACGGCACGAAATCTAAGGGGGCCTTTAGGCCCTGAGGTATCTTGGTCGGGAAATTCGCGCGAAATTCTCTCTTTTCCGCAGCACGTTCAGCCCCTGGGGGGATCTTCTCAATAGCGCTCGCCGCCAAATCCTCAGCGGTCTACGAGTTCTCTGCTTCCTCCACCGTGGCGGCGATGGGAATCACCTTGTCCATATTCGTGACCTTGAAGACATCCCGAACTTTCGGGCTCATTCCCGCGACCATCACCTTCACTCCGTGCTTCCGGCAGCGAATATAGTGAGTTGCGATGATTCCCAGGCCAGAAGAATCCATGAATGGACAGTTGGTCAGGTCTAGAATATTCAACTTTGGCGGCGCTTCGCCCGGCGGCATTTCTAGTTCGAGAATCTTGTTCAGAGCCGTGGGCGGCAGACTGCTGTACGCGTCGCGCACAGTAAACGGCCCGCAGAAACGAAGAATTACCGTGCCCGGATCTTTACCCTGGGCGCGTTCGACGTTGAAGGCTGTGCTATTCCAGGTCTGCCAAGAAAATGTCCCCATTCCACGCTCCTTCTCCGCCTCATGGAGCTCCCCGCAGAGTCGGCTGCACAAGGGAAGGCTCTACTCATCTAGACCGCGCTGATTGTTGCAATCCCCAGGGAACTCATCGGCTGGCGCCGAATATTCGAATTCTCGTCGACTCCGCCAGCGATTTGCAAGAACTATTCATGAATTCCAATGAAAACGGGTGTTCGGGCGCCCATCCGAGCTGCCCCGATCCTGACTCGCAAAAATCTGATCGGAGCCGTAAGTCATTAGCTAATACCTAAGAGCTAATGGCTAAGAGCCAAGTGCTAAGAGCTAGAAGCTGCCTTTCCTCCCAGCGCCTCATAGAGCGTTGCTGAATCGGTGAGCCTGCTCGCCGCCGCATTCTCCCGGTCGAGCGCAGTCTGTAACTGCTGCCGCTCTGCGTCCAGCAAGCTCGCCTCGCTGATCCCGCCGGCTTCGTAGCGCTTTGCCGCAATTTCATATGCGCCTTCTGCATCGCTGGCCGCTGCGCTGCGCGCCTTCAGTGTCTCCGCGTCACGCACCGTCGCGTAGAGCGCGTCCGCCACTTCGCGAAAACTCTCCAGCACCGTTCCACGGTACGCACTCGCCGCTTCGTCGTATGCGGCCTGCGCCTTGCGCTTCTCCGCCTGCAAGGCTCCGCCATTAAAGATCGGCGCCCCCAGCGATGCGCCCACGTTCCACACGTCGCCGCCCGAGTTGAAGCGTGTGCCTGTTCCTCCTCCGCTCCCCGTCAGCACAATCTGCGGAAACTCATTCGCCGTCGCCACTCCCACATTCGCGCTCGCCTCGTGCAGCAGCGCCTCCGCCGCGCGAATATCCGGACGATGCCGCACCAGCTCCGATGGCACCGTCAGCGGCATTTCCCCAGGCAGATGTAGCGCCCCCAGCGAGATCTCCGCCACATGCGCCTCCGCCGGGCTCAGTCCCATCAGCACTGCAAGCTGATCGTCGATGATGTCCAGCTGCAACTCAAGCGGCGAAATCGCAGCTTCGGTCTGTGCCACCAGCGTCCGCTGGCTGCGCACATCGAAATCCGAAACTCCGCCCACTTGCTCGCGCGCTTCAGCAATTCTCAACTCCTTCTGCTCCACTGCCAGCAGCTTGTTCGTGATTTCGATCTGCTGGCGAATCTGTGCCTGCCGGATCGCCGCCGCCACCACGTTGCCCGCCATCATCAGGCGCGCGCCCTCCCGCTGCCACGCCTCGTAATCGCGCTGCGCCTTCAGCCCCTCAATCGCCCGTCGATTCGCGCCCCATACATCGAGCGCATACGAAACCGCCACCGATCCATTCAGCAGCGTGAACGGCGACGGGTTAGGGAAGGGAATTCCAAACGCCGCCAGGTTCAGTTGCTCTTCCGTCACGGAAGCATCGCCACTGACCGTTGGATACTTCGTCGCTCCCGTCCGCGCCATCACCTCTTCCTGCGCCTGCTTAAGCCGCGCCGTTGCCTGCTCCAGCGTCGGGCTGTTCTTTAGTGCCTGTTCCACCATCGCGTTTAGCTCAGTCGATTGAAACGCCGTCCACCAATCGGCCGGAATCGCCGCTTGCTCATTGAACCGCTGCGCATTGCCGTTGGTCCCTACGCTGCTCGCTGTCTCTGCCGGCAACGGTTGCGGCGTGTAAGCGGTCACGGTCGGCGGTGCCGGCGCACGATAACGTGGACCCACCGTGCATCCCGCAATCGTCATCAGCGCGGCCAGCCCCGCCGCTCCAATCATCCATTTCGCCAATTGCAGCATAAGCAAACCCTCCTCAGTCGAGAGTTCTCCTGTAAGTCGCCACAGCTACGCCCATCACCACAGCGGTGAACACCATCATGGGCCATACGCTCGGCCACGAATCCGCCCATCCGTTGCCCTTCAGCAGAATCCCGCGCACCAGCCGGTTGAAATACGTCAGCGGCAAGAGATTTCCGATGGCCTGCGCCCATTCCGGCATTCCTTTGAACGGAAACATGAATCCCGACAGAATAATGTTCGGCAGAAAATAGAAGATCGCCAGCTGAACGGCCTGCAGTTGATTCCGTGCCAGCGAAGAAAATGTGATCCCCACGGTCAGGTTTGCCGCGATAAAAAGCAGCGCCGAAAGATACACTGCGAAAACATTGCCGAAAAACGGCACGAAAAACACGTAGCGCGCAGCCGCAAGAATAATCGACGCTTGAATCAGTCCGATCCCGATATAGGGGATCAGCTTGCCCGTCATCACCTCCACCGGCGTCGACGGCATGGCCAGCAGGTTCTCCATCGTGCCCCGCTCGCGCTCGCGAGTCACCGCCAGCCCCGTCATCATCACCATCGTGAGCGTCAGGACCATCCCCATCAGTCCCGGCACAACGTTGTACTGCGTAATCTCGTCCGGGTTGTACAGCGGATGCACGTCCACGTTGAACGGCGCAGGACCGCCCTCGAGGCTCGCCAGCGGTCCCGTCAGTTCTCGCTGAATCACCGATTGCGTAATGCCCCCAACCGCGGCCAGTGCACTCCCCGTTGTCGTTGGATCGGTCGCGTCTGCCTCAATCAAAATCGACGGCCGCTCGCGCCGCAGCACCTGCCGGGTAAATCCTGCGGGAATATTTACTACGAACAAAAGCTTGCCCTGCGCCAGCGCCTCTCGTCCCGCTTCCTCGTTCGGCAGCCGTTCCACAATCTTGAAGTACGACGAGTTCTGCATCGATTCGATGAAGTCGCGCGTAACATCGCTGTCGTCCGCGCTGATGATTCCCGTGTCCAGATGCCGCGGAATCGTGTTAATCGCAAAGCCGAACAGCGCCATCTGCATGATCGGAATTCCCACGATCATCGCAAACGTCAGCCGGTCGCGCCTCAATTGCGTGAACTCCTTCAGCACGACGGCCCACCATCGCGCCCCCGAAAATCGCTGCCGCCCGTTCACGCGCTGCCCCCAGGCTTTTGCTCTGAACGGCTCATCAAATAAATGAACACGTCTTCGAGGCTCGTTTCGATTCGCTCCACGCGCCGCCCGCTGCGCCCAACGGTCTCCTGTATCTCCCATTCAAGCTGCGCGTCGTTCGTTCCGCTCACGTGCAGCACATCGCCGAACGTCACCGTCTGTTCCACACTTTTGTTCTTCCGCAGCTCGTCCTGCAGCTCCGCCAGGTGCTCGCCGTGGATGGCCCAGGTGCTCAGGTGTTGCCCCTCGATGATCTCTTGCGCCGTGCCCTGTGCCAGCAAAGTTCCGTATGAAATGTAAGCCAGCTTGTGGCACCGCACCGCTTCGTCCATATAGTGCGTGCTCACCAGCACTGAAATCCCTTTCGCCGCGAGCGCTTGTATCTCGTCCCAGAAGTCGCGCCTCGCTCGTGGGTCCACGCCCGCCGTCGGCTCATCCAACAGCAGCAGTTGCGGCTCGTGCAGCATGCACGCCGCCAGCGCCATACGCTGCTTCCACCCTCCCGACAGCTCGCCCGCAAGCTGATGCGCCGGCTCGGTGAGCCCGAGATCCGCCAGCGTTTTCCTGACCGTCCTCTTGCGATCGCGAAGCTGATACACCCGCGCCACGAACTCCAGGTTCTCAGCGATGGTCAGGTCCTCCCAAAATGAGAACCGCTGCGTCATGTACCCCACGCGCCGCTTGATCTCCGCGCTCTCCTTGCGAATGTCCAGCCCCAGGCACGAGCCCGTTCCCGAGTCGGGCTTCAGCAGTCCGCACATCATCCGGATTGTCGTGGTCTTTCCGCTTCCGTTCGGCCCGAGAAAGCCAAAAATCTCGCCGCGCCGCACGCACAACGACACGTCCTTCACCACGTGCTTGCCGTCGAAGTGCTTGTTTAGCCCTTCCACGTCGATGGCGTTGTCAGATTGTGCGGCTGCCGTCATTCGACCGTCACCTCAACCGGCTGGCCCGGATGCAACGCCGCCGCTGTCTGCGCCGGTGGATTCGCGATCACCATGTACACCAGCTTCGACCGGTTCTCGTTGCTGTAAATCACCGGCGGCGTGTACTCGCTTTGCGGCGACACAAAACTGATCTTCGCCGCAACATCGCTCGCGCACCCATCGCACGCCACGCGCACGTTGCCTCCCACACGCAGCCCGCCGACAACCGTCTCCGGCACGAAAAACCGAATCTCCAGATTCTCCGGCGGCAGCAGCTGCACCACTGGATTTCCCGCCGCAACCCATTCGCCTTGCCTGTAAAGCGTGTCGAAGACCAGCCCATTGCGCGGCGATGCAATCTGCTTCTGCTTCAAGTGCCACTCTGCATCAGCCAACGTAGCGCGATCCGCGGCTACCTGGTTCTCCTGCGCTTTGATCTGTTGCTCGCGCGCCGGCAATGCGTCGACGGCCAGCTCGGCCTCCAGCTCCTTCACCTTCGCTGCGCTTGTCTCCGCCGCCGCCTGCGCGTTGATCAGCTCAGTCTGCGCAATGCCCCCCGCCTTGAACTGCGCCTCGTCGCTCGCCAGGATCTCGTCCGCCTGCTTCTTCGCCGCCATCGCCTGCGCCAGTTGCGCCCGTGTCACGTCCATTTCCGCCGGCCGCTTGCCCATCTCCATATCGTTCAGCCGTGACTCCGAGCTGCGCAGCACCTGCTCTGCCGTCCGCATCTCTGAAGCTTCCGGCTCATCGTCCAGCGCAAACAGCGGCCGCCCAGCCGTCACCGTGTCGCCGCGCGTGACGTCTACTTGGTCCAGCCTCCCGCTCTCGGGCGATGCCACGTAAACAAACTTGCCTTCGATGTAACCCTGGTAGACATTCGTCGGCTTCTTTGCGCATCCGGCCGTCAACACCAGCGCCGCCGCGGCAGTCGCGCCTGCCCACATCTTTCTCCGGAGAACATGCATCTTCCCCTCCATACTCACTTACGCCTAGAACTTGCCACGCGTTTCATCGGCCCAGCCTCTTGCGCCCCTCCGGCCTGAAGACCGTGAATAAGCAATCCCGTGATGTGCCTGCTGAGCGCCGCGCGGTCCGGAGCTTTCCGCCCGAAGATCTCCGCCCACAGCTTGACCGTTGCCATGTGCATCATCACCAGGCCGATCACCGAAAATACGACGAGTCCCGGGTCGATCTCCGCATTTGCCGCCCCCGCCCGTTGCGCCTTTGCAACGCTCTGGCTCAGAATCCCAATCTTTTCGAACGGCAGATAACGCACGACTCTCCCGCGCAACAAGCCGTCTTCGTTCAGCACCTCGCGCATCCATGTCGACGGAACCCACGGCATCTTCTCGATCCCGGCCAGCATCCGCTCCACCACGCCGCCAATGATCTCCGCCGGATCCGCACCCGCCGTCACCGAGCCCCACACTCCGACGATCAGCGGCGCCAGCCGCTCCGTAACCACCGCATCCAGCAGCTGGTCCCGGTCCTTGAAGTAATAGTGCAGCATCGCCGGAGTCAGTTCGGCCCGTTGCGCGATCATGGCAAATGTCGTCGCCGCCACGCCCTGTTTCGCAAAAAGCTCCGTCGCCGCTTCGATCAGCTTCTCGCGCGCATAAAGCCCCGAGTGCAAAGTTGGTCTTCCCGGTAGCCGCCCGGATTTGCGCCCCCCGCCTTCGCGCCCCGCCTCGCGCCTGCCGCCTTCGCGCCCGCCGCCTTCGCGCCCTGCCTCGCGCCCAAGCTCGCGCCTGGCGCCTTCGCGCCCGGCCCCGCGCCCAAGCTCGCGCCTACCGCCTCCGCGCCCAGGCCTGCGCCTGCTAACTTCGCGCCCCGCCTCGCGCCTGGCGCCTTCGTGCCCGGCCCTACCCTGCGCCATTGGCCCTGCTTTGTCCGCTTCTTCCATATGAAATTAACTAACACATTAATTAAATATTAAATCGCCAAATTCTGTCAATGAATCCAGCCCGATCCCTATCGCACCAACGGGCTTTCCCAAACCCGGCCCAGCAGAGTTTTGAGTCGCGCAAAGTCTCGCGAGCCGATCTCCGCGATCCATTCATTTTCAATCTGGCGCAGGATCTCAATTTCCTTGGCAACCACAGCGTGGCCGCTTTTGGTCAGGCGAACCACGCGCGCGCGGCCTTCGTCCGGAGAGTCGGAGCGCATAAGATAGCCGAGTTCCTCCAGGCTGCCAAGGAGCCGATTCATCGCCTGCTTGCTCATTCCTGCGCGTTCCGCCAGGACGCTCGGCCGCACCCCGTCCGGGCTGGGAAAGCGAAAGACCGCGATGTGCGGTTGGCTAAGTCCCTCGAACCCCGCTGCGCTGAGCTCGCGGATGATGCGCCGGTGAATGGCCTCTGACGGCACGCGCAACATTGCGCCGATGAGCATATCCTTGGTCTTTATCGGCGACGTTTCTTTTGAAAAATTGGTTGACATTGTCGGTAAACTCTGTTTACTATCTTTTCTGGTAAACAAAGTTTACCAGAAGGGCTTCCCCATGACATCGCAAACAAGCGATCGAATCGCCGAATTAAGAGTGAACCCCGCTGATGAGATCATCCGCCTCGGCCCGCTCACCGTATCTTTCCTGGTCACCGGCGGGAACTCAATGGGCACCATCGCTGCATTTGAACTCATCGTGCCCGCCGGCGTGCGTCTCATGGCGCCTGCGCACAGTCACGACCACTACGAGGAGACGATCTACGGTGTCGAGGGCATCCTGACCTGGACGGTGAATGGAACGCGGATCGACGTAGAACCCGGACAGGCGCTCTGCATTCGGCGCGGCGCGATTCACCGCTTCGACAACAACGGAACCCGGGATGCAAAGGTGTTGTGCGTCGTCACGCCCGCGGCCATCGGTCCTGAGTATTTTCGGGAAATGGCGGAGGCTGCGAAGCAGTCTGCAGGCGGGCCGCCTGACAAGACAAAAATGATCGAGATCATGCTGCGCCACGGCCTGACGCCCGCCCCACCTCAAACGCCGGCGTAACGAGTCGCGCGCCAAGCCGTGAAGCACCTCAACAAAGACAGTCAGCTGCTAGAAGCTAGCAGCTAGTGGCTGGAAGCTGTTTCCTACTCCATCCACAGCGCGCTCGTAATAATTCGCGGATAGTACCGGCTCGCCTTGCCTTCGCCCGAAACGATCTGGTCGCAGCACGCCCAGTACGAGCTGCCCTCCGTCTGCCATTTCACGTGCGCCGCGTCGGCCTTGCGGAAAACATCCGCCACCTTGGGATCCTCATCCAGGTGAAATACCTTCCGCGTCACATGCATAAAGATCGAAATCTTGCTCATCCAGGAGTTGTTGCTCGTCGACGAAAGCTTGATTCCGCCATCGGCAAACAAATTACGCCGTTCCCCATCCAGCAGCAGCTTCCGCGTGTGCTCCTTCAGCGCGTCATACATCCGCTTCTCTTCCGCGCTGGCAAACACCTCGTCCAGCGTCCCGCCAGCAAATCCCGTCTTCACAAAGTACAGCGGATACGCGCATCCCTCCACCGCCGGCAAAATCCGCGACGCATACCCAGGGTTCCCTTTCTCGAAAATCGCCGGCAGCACGCCGTCCACAGCCTGATCGGCAACTACCCCAGCCACCTTCACCGCCAGGTCTGTCGCCCGCTTCTCGTCCGCCGCCGCGCCCAGTTCGCGGAACAGCAACGCCAGCGCGCGATAGCTCGCCCAGCTCTTCACCGCGATGTATACGTTATTCCGCGTCTGCGCCAGCGAGTGGTCCAGCGAGTCGTACGTGGTAATCTCCTGTCCGCCAGCAGTCCGCGTGCTGTCGTACTGCGCAAATCCCACGTCCCCGCCGCGGTTGATCATGCTTGCCAGGCACGCTTCTACCACCGCCTTATTCCGTTTCAGCCACTCCACGTCGTGCGTCTTCGCCACGTAGCACCCGGCCACCAGGATCCAATTGCACAGTTGCTCCTGCGTCATGTAGCTGAAGCATCCCGTCAGATTCGCCAGCTCGTAGCTCGACCGCCCCTTTGGCGAAAAATTGTTGTGCGCACCCATGTCGTGGCAAAAGCTCAGCCCGCCCGGCTTCGTGTCGTACGGTCGCGTCAGTTGCGCATCGTCCGGGGCCGGCGGCGGCGCAGACGGATCGGGCTGCCCAAGCGGCGCCGCCATCTTGATCTCCGTCTTGTACACCTTCACTTCGTCGGTGTAGCTGTACCGCTTTACAAACGTGTCCAGCAAATTTCGCACCAGCCACGGATTATTTTCGAGCTCCCAGAACACGTGATCCACCGCCAGGTCCAGCGTGTTCATCATGCAGTATTCGCCTTCGTTCACCACCCACAGCGGCTGCCCGTCCACATCCAGCAGTTGCGTGCTGCCGTAGTAGCTGTGTGTCGCGTGCGCAATCATGAACCGCTGATCGTCCGACAGCTTCGCCGCGTCCAACTTCGCGTCCAGCGCCTCGGCCCGCGCCGCCATCTCGTCCGCGCCGTCCAGCGCCGTCTTCAGCACGTCGCCCAGGCCCTTGTAGTACCGCGCATACAAATACTTTCCATCCAGCCCATTCGTCTGCGCGCCTTCCAGGTACGATCCCAATGCAATCGTCAATCCGTACTTCTTTCCCGCCGGTACTTCAAATCCGAATCCGGGGCACGACCCCAGCAGGTGCACAGGGTTATACCGTTCGCGGACCCCGTCGCTGGCTGACCACCGCATGAACACAAACGGCTCCGTCTCCGCCGCCGCTTTTTTCCCCGACGTCAAGTCCCACAACTCTGCCGCGCCGCCCGCTTCGCGCCTGAAGGCAAACCCCAGCCGTCCCGCTCCCAGATCATCATTCAGAATTCGCTCGCCCGGCCGCGCATGATTCAGCGCAAACATCGCCGTCTTGGTCTCGGTGCCTTTTGTGTTATCCAGCACCAGCCGCGCCACCACCGCCGGCAGCAAACCCTCGCGCATTTTGTCAGCGCTGTCCCGCTCCGGGTCGGGAATCGATCCGAAGGGCGAGTACACCGTAAATGTCAGCCCATCCGCACGCCACTCGTCGGTTGCCCATCCATACGACCGCGCAATCTCGCCGTCCTTGAACGGCTCCGCATCCGGCTTCACGTTCTGCTCCGAAGGGCCCGCCTGTTCCACCAGGAACGCATCTGCCGCGCGATTCACCGCACCAACATAAAACGGCAGACACTTCAGCGTCGCGCTCGAGTACCGGTCGCCCTCTTTGAACCCGACAAAGACCTCCTGGTCACCCGGCTGCCCAATCTGCAAGCCAATCCCGCCGCGAGTCCCGAAGTTCCCGCAGGTAAAGCTCATGAATGCGCCCATCGGTGAGTGTTGTGCGTTAAAGTTCAAGTGGGTTGCGAGCGGTCCACGTTTTGTCACGGTCGTCCTCGGGTAAAGCGATTTTTATGCCACCAAAATACTACCGCATCCCCGCAACTCCGCGTTGTCTCGTGCCATACCCACCGCGACCAAGGGTGCTTCAGGGTCTCGTCCGCCGCGGCGGAAGACCTGGGATAGCGACGCTTCTCCGCCGCGACGACCGGGAATGTCCTTCACTCACCTCGACCAATTGTTGCCTCAACGGGCTTTGCTAGGGTGGGATCGCACGGAGGCCAACTCACATGCCTGCCATCAGGGCATGACCGGTAGGTCAGGGATTCATCCCCGACTGCCGCAGACGTCTCAAAAAAGAATCTAGGCTTCAGCCCCGCCCCTCGCTGCACAATCGTGCGACCCGTCGACAGAATCCGCATCTGATGTGCAGAGGTAAGCCAGAATGTTTCTGATCACGGGAATTACCGGCAAGGTAGGCGGAGCAGCGGCAACGCACCTTCTTAACAAAGGAAAGCAGGTTCGGGCGCTCGTTCGTGATCCCGCCAAAGCTGCCGCATGGAGCGCGAAGGGCGTTGAACTGGTGCAGGGTGACTGGACCGACTCCGTGGCTATGACGCAGGCGCTTAAAGGAGTGGAGGGAGCGTACCTGATGATGCCGCCCATCCAGACGCCTTCGCGCGACTTTCGCGAAGCCAAGGCCATTATTGCCAGCTATACGCAAGCTCTGGCAAAGTCCGCGCCGCCCAAGCTTGTCGTGCTGTCGTCCATGGGATCGGAGAAGTCCTCCGGTCTGGGCCTGATTACTGCAACTCATTTAATTGAACAAGCTCTCAACAGCGAGCCGTTTCCCGTGGCATTTGTGCGCGCTGGGTCATTCTTTGAGAACTACCTCTTCGGCCTTCAGGCGGCGCAAGGCGGCACTTTACCCATCTTCTACGCGCCAACGGATCGCAAGCTGCCCATGATCGCAACCGAGGACATTGGTGCCGAGATTGCGCGCCTGCTCACGACCGAATGGACTGGAAAGCGCATCATCGAGCTCGGCTCCATGGTCAGCGCCGATGATCTCGCAGCCGCAGTGGGCCACGCGCTGGGCCGCGACGTCAAGGCGCAGGCAATCCCGCGGCAGGCCTGGGCCGGGGCGCTCCAACAGATGGGAATGCCCGAAGGGGGCACATGGGCCTTTGAAGAGATGGTCGAGGGCGTGAACTCTGGTTGGATCGGGCTCGGTGTCGAGGGCGCCGAACGAGTCGAAGGCACGACCAGCGCCCGGGATGTATTCACCGCCGCGGCCAGCCCCGCCAAATAGGCTGTCGCGGATTCTCATCGATGGGCACCGGCTGTTTCGTGATTGCCCCATGTTTCGCTTTTTTCCGGCCAGGGGTGGGGCCGCTCGAACCTTGCCTGCGTGGTACGTTGTTACCAGAGTGAGCGGAAAAGGTTTAAGTCCGGCGCGTCTTGAGGCCATCTCCGACGGCGTCATCGCAGTCATCATCACCATTATGGTGCTTGAGCTGAAGGTGCCCGCGTCGGATGGCATGGCAGGTCTGCGCGCTGTTCTGCCTACCATCTTTCTCTATCTGCTCACCTTTGTGCAGATCGGCATTTACTGGGTCAACCACCACTATCTGGTGGATGAGACGGAGACCGTGACTCACGGAATTCTGTGGGCCAATCTGATGTTTCTTTTCTTTCTCTCGCTGTTTCCCTTCGCCACAGACTGGATCGGCGTCAAGGGGCTCTCGTCGTTCACTACGGCGCTCTACGCCGCGGTCAGTATCTTTCCGGGCCTCGGGTATATGGCGCTGTGGGCTCAGATTCGTGCACAGAGTGCAGCGCCCGCGCACGCCAGCTGGGGCAAGCAGATCGCGTCCGTATTGCTCTATCTCGCGGCCATTCCCGTAGCCTACCTCCGGCCTGCCGCCTCTCTTACGCTCATTGCGATCGTCGCGGTTCTTTGGCTGTTTCCGCCCAAGGTCAAGGCTCCTTCCGACTGAGAGTGCCGCCAGCAGTGTCAACCTTCGCAGAGCGAAAGATCTACGGTTGCCTTTTCCATCCCCCGCGCCGAACCACTCCGCCTTCGCGCCTCTCACGTTGGGCCGCTCTTGTCGGCTCGGTACTTTCCAAGCTCCCGCAGGGAGCGCCAGACGTTGGGCCAGGCCAAGTCTGCCGCAGCGGACGCAGTCCGGGGAAAGCACCCCATACACCCAGCCCTTGGGGGCGACAGAACCATGCTGCGAGCCGCGCCAAGACGATTTCCCGGGCAACACAGGCCAACCCTTCAAAGCCACATCGACGCAGACCACCTTGCAGATAGAATTCTGACGATCCGCAGGCGTCTGCTAGACTGTTGACCAAATTTGCTATTGAGGTGACCCATGCGTCTCCGGTATCTGTGCACGGCTTTAATCCTGGGCGGCTGTACGCTGGCAGGCTCTGCGCAAACGGGTTCAACAAATGCGAAGCCGGGCGCCGGCGCCCAAATGTCGCCAGTGCAGGCGCAGGAGGAGTTGCTGAACCTCTTCGAGCATGACTTTATGGGCGTCGCGCAGGCAATGCCCGCGGATAAATATGGCTTTGCGCCCGCTACAGCAATCTTTGCGACTTCGCAGGGCGTGAAGTTTGACGGCGTTCGCACATTTGCGCAGGAAATATCGCACGTCACGACGGCGAACTACTACTTCGCTTCAAAGATTCTCGGGGAAAAGATGCCGGTTGATCCAAAAACAATCGACAGCCTAATGACGAAGGACGAGCTTCTGAAGGCTGCCGCGGATTCTTTCGCCTATGCGCACAAGGCCCTCGCGACAATTACTCCCGAGAATGCCTACGCTACGATTGACGGTGTCGACGGTCTGCACACGCGGTCGGTCATCGCATCCTTTATCTCTGCTCACGGATTTGATCACTATGGGCAGATGGTCGAGTATCTGCGCATGAATGGCATTGTGCCTCCGGGCTCGAAGTAAACTTCGGCTCGATCCACCCTATCCGACTCAACGCCAAGACACTGAGGAAGCGACCGACCGCCGCTCTGTCGCGCCGGGCCCCTGACACCCCAGCAACCTGTTACCTGTCATTCCTTGTCTTACGCCGTCTTACGGCGCGCAGGACACGTCACACGGGCCCAGGCAATGCCGAATCTCGCGTCTTACGGACGCTCTTCGACGCCCTACGCCCCGCAGCCTAGAATGATATTTGAGACTTGAGGGTTGAAAGTGGCCACCAAAAAGAAGAAAAGCGGGCGCACCGAAAGCAAAAGAACCGACGACACCAGTCCGAAACCCGCCGCAACCCGACGCGCGAACCCCGGCGGGCGCGCCACCCGGCACTCTGCTGCGACCGCGATCTTTTCCTCGCCTCAGGCCGAAGCGATCAAAAATGAGATCTGCGCGGCCGGGCGCAAGCTGTGGATGCGCCAGTATGTCGACGGCAACGGCGGTAACATTTCTTTTCGCCTCGGCCCCAATGCCGTGCTCTGCACGCCTACGCTGGTTAGTAAGTTCGACCTCACGCCCGAGGACATTTGCCTCGTCGATCTCGACGGCAATCAGCTCGCAGGCAGCAAGCAGCGCTCGAGCGAACTGCTTCTGCATCTCGAAATCTACAAGGCCGTGCCTGAAGCCAAGGCGGTCGTCCATTGCCATCCGCCGCACGCCACAGCCTACGCCATCACCGGCTGCACACCGCCGAACCTGATCATTCCGGAATTCGAAGTGATCGTGGGCAACGTCGCGGTCGCGCCTTATGAAACGCCCGGCACCAAGGCCTTCGCCGAAACCGTGCTGCCCTACGTGAAGAATCACAACACCATGTTGCTTGCCAATCACGGGATCGTTTGCTGGGCCGACACGGTGACGCGCGCCGAGTGGTGCGCCGAAGTGCTCGATACTTATTGCTGGACTCTAATGCTCGCCGCGCAGTTGGGCGCGCCGATTCTGCGCATCTCCGAGGAGCGCGGCGCCGATCTGCGTGCCTTGAGAAAGAAACTCGGCCTGCCGGAGTTTCCCCTGGATATGCCGCCTCTAAGCGACGCCAGTCTTGAAGTACAAAGCCCTATCGCGCTGCAGCCCGCGCCGCGCGGAGCCGGCAACGGCAACGCTTCAGCAGTCGACAGCGCCGCCAGCCCAGGCAGCAACAGTGGCATTGATATGGGCGCGCTCGCCGAATTCATCACGGCCGCAGTGATGACGGCCATCGGTGAAAAATATACTCTTGCCCCGCGCAAATGAAAACGTGCCGCCGCGATCGATGCCGCCGCATTGAAATCCTGCGGCATCATCGGAAATTGATTGAGGAGTCATGATGCAGATCGATGCCCACGACGTTCTTCTCGTCATCGACGTGCAAAATGATTTTTGCCCCGGCGGCGCGCTCGCAGTTCCCCATGGCGACCAGGTCATCGCGCCCATCCATCGCATCGCGCCGAGCTTCGAGCACATCGTCTTGACTCAAGATTGGCATCCGGCGAATCATTCTTCCTTCGCCCCATCGCATCCCGGAAAAAAGCCCTACGATTCGATTCCGCTCGCGTATGGCACGCAGACGCTTTGGCCCGCGCACTGCGTGCAGGGTACGCGCGGCGCGGAGTTCCACCCGGCGCTCGCGCTCACGCGGGCCGAGCTGATCCTGCGCAAGGGCTTTCGACCGCAAATCGATTCCTATTCGGCCTTCTTTGAGAACGACCGCGCGACTCCGACGGGTCTTGCCAGCTATCTCCGCGAGCGCGGCCTCTCGCGTGTCTTTCTCGCCGGCCTCGCCTACGACTACTGCGTCGGGCACTCCGCCCTTGACGCGCGCCGCCTAGGTTTGCCGGCGTTTGTGTTGCGCGATGCCTGCCGCGCCATCGACCTCAACGGATCTGCTGCCGCGATCGACGCCGAATTCGTCAAGGCCGGCGTTAACGTGATCGAGAGCCATGAGATTCTGTAGCCGGATTAAATACCCTTCAGCATCGAACACATTGATGCGGCGATGCGATATGCTGGAAGCATCGAATAAGGTGCTGCTTCCGGAGGACCCATGCTGAACATCGCGACCGATATTCAATCGTTGACCTCATTCCGCCGCAATTCCGCCGGAATGATGAAACACCTTCGGAAAAGCAAGCGCCCTCTGGTGCTCACGCTGAATGGCAAAGCCGCGGCCGTTGTGCAGGATGCCGAAGCCTATCAGCGCTTGTTGGACATTGCCGCGCGCGCCGATGCAGGGGAAGGCGTCCGCCAGGGCCTGGAGGATGCAAGAGATAAGAGAGTCAGGCCGATAAGGCAGTTCTTCGACGAGTTTGAGTCCCCGCGTGGCCTATCTCGTTAACATTACAGCCCGCGCCGAACGCGACCTCGCCCTTCTTTACGAGGAGATTCATGCCGGTAACTCCAGCGCAGCGCGTCGATGGTATCAGGGGCTGAAGGAAGCAGTTCTCGGCCTGGAAGACGCGCCAAACATCTGGCCCGTCACACACGAAGCGCGCCAGCTACGGCAGATTCTTTATGGCCATCGGCCTCATCCTGTTTATCGCGTGATCTACCGCGTCCGCAAGAAGCACAAGACGGTTGATATCCTTCATATCCGCCACGGGTCGCGCCGCCGGTTCAAAGCGCCGGAGGCGAAGTGAGACGTGGCCGCGTTGCCCTTCGCCGCGTAGAATCGCTTCAGGCCGATCGAGCCGCTCGCTCCTCAGAACGTATGTCCCGCAACTTCTACATCCTCGCCGCCACGCTCGGTTTTTTCGCCCTCATTTCTGGCGTCATGACGCTGGTGCCGTCGAGCTTTCAGCCTGGCCTGCCCGCCAACGGCTCGCTGTGGCGCACCGTGGCGCTGCTTCTTCTGCTCGCTGGGCTTGCTTCGGCTCTCATCGGCGTCCTCAGCAACCTGTTTGAACAAGTCGACCGCCGCAGCGAGGAATCGCGCCGCGCGGCCCGCAGCCGTCGCCGCGGCAATCGCAACCCCTGATTTGTCCCGCCAAATTAGAATAGAGAAGTGCGGACCGCGTGCCCGCGCAGGATCGAGCAGACGCAAATGTACGAAGTGACTGTCGAAGCGGATTTCTCATCCGGCCACTATCTCCGCAACTACAAAGGCAAATGCGAGAACCCGCATGGCCACAACTACAAGGTCCGCGTCACGCTGGCCGGCGCCACGCTGGACGAGGCCGGTCTGCTCCTCGACTTCAAGCTGCTGAAGCACGTGTTGCGCCCCATCGTCGATCGCATCGACCACCAGATGCTCAACGACCTTGAGCCGTTCACCACGCTCAATCCATCCGCCGAAAATATTGCCAAATACTTTTACGAGCAGACTAATCAGCAGCTAGCAGGAATGACCGCGGGCCGCGTCCGCGTGAAGGACTGCACGATCTGGGAGACCGACACCACCACGGCCACTTACTTCGAGTAATCCGCACCGGCGGCCCGCGGCGAATGCTGCGATTCAGTTCGCCCCGGCCTGCTCAATCGGCGGCGTCGCATACCAGTCCTCACGAACCAGCGGCAGCCGGCTCTTGCCGTGATCCGGACGGCTGAGCAGCACCTGATAGATCGCAATATCTCCCCTTGAGAACGCAGCGGCCGATCCCGCCATGTACAAAAGCCAGATGCGGTACGTCTCCTCATCGACATACTTCCGCACCTCGTTTGCATTCTGCTGCAATCCTTCCACCCACTGGCGCAAGGTCAGCTCGTAGTGGTCACGCAGGTTCTCCACGTCGCGCACTTCCAGGCCCACCGACTGCGCCGCATCGATCGTCTCTGTCAGCGTCACAAGTCTTCCGTCGGGGAACACGTATTGCTCGACGAACGAATCTTTGTGCACAGCAGAGCAGGGAAAGCGCGCAATGCCGTGATTGAGAAAAATGCCGCCCGGCTTCAGCAAATCGCGCACAAGTCCGAAATAGCGACGCAGATTTTTCAGGCCCACATGCTCGTACATCCCAATGCTGGCAATCTTGTCGAAGGACTCGCGCAAGTGCTCGCACTGGCGGTAATCGCATAGTTCAACCGCGCAGTTCACTGTCAATCCAGCTTCTTCAATCCGCTGTTTTGTAACTTTCGCCTGCTCCTTGCTCAGAGTGATTCCCAGCGCCTGCGCGCGGTGCGAGCCGGCTGCGCGCAGCACCAGGCTGCCCCATCCGCATCCGATGTCGAGAAAGCGCTCGCCGGGTTGGAGGCGCAGCTTCCGGCAGATCATCGCCAGCTTCTGCGCTTGCGCCAGGTTGAGAGAATCGTCTGCGCTTCGAAAATATGCGCACGAGTATGCGAGCGATTCGCCCAGCCACGGCCTAAAGAACTCCACCGGCTGATCGTAGTGGTATGCAATGGAGGCGCGGTCTCGCGCCATCGAGTTTCGCGCGCCATGCCTGAGCCATTCGCCGGCGCCGGCGATTGTACGCGCCAGCGTCTCTGCAATCTGCTGCTTCAAACGGCGCGGGCGATTCAGCAGGAATTCCGCTACCTGAAAGACCGAAAAGATGTCGCCCTCAATGTCCAGTTCCTTGTGGATGAACGCTTCGCCGAGGGTAATCTCGTTCGGCTCGGCCACCAGCGCCGCCAGCGCTTTCGGCGTCTCCACAGCGATCGTGCAGGCAGGTTTCCCGTCGCGTGAAGGCATCCATTGCCAGCCGTCCCACATGCGAACGGAAAAAAGTGGACCGTGATAGCTCTGAAAGAGAGCCGCCAATAATCCGTCTCGTTGCGATTGAACCAGGGCAGAAGCCATCGTGTGACCTCGCTTATTGTTTGCGCGGTCAGATGCATTCCATTCACCGCGCGAAGTTTGCGGGGGAATTAAACCGGCAGATTTCCGGAGCTCGATCCGGAAGCCCGCCACACTCTCGCAAATATTGTAAGACGAGAGTCTTTGAGCCGGGGATGCTTTTTGACGTGGGCTTTCGCGGGGCCTTCGCCCGAAGGCGCGCAGGAGCAACCCTCGACGAGCGCGATTATCGCGTGAATCTTGCTATGTGCAGCTAATTCATCTGGCTCGATTTCGATTGCAGATATTTGTCGAAGGGAATTTCGAAGTAGAAGAGCTGCTTGCCGTCCGCGTCGCGCAGATCGTGCAAATAGAGCTTGGCTCCCACCAGAGGATTCCTCAATCCCGACACGTCGTAGAACAGAAATCCTGCGCGCGTCGTGTGCGGTTCGACTGCCAGGGCCGAGTACTCAAAGGTATTAAAGTCGTCCTCGATCTCCTGGATGCTGCCCTTGGGCTTTACGTGGATCGACGGTAGTGGCGCGGGCAGCGGAATCTTCGACCCTTGCCGCTCTTTTTGCGTCATCATCCGCTCCACATCCTCCGGTTCGGCGGCGCGAATCCGGTCGCCATCCGCCGTCTCAAACAGAATCCGCGCATCGATGAGAGAAATGGGCCGGTCGCCGAGGTTGGTCACAATCAGCCGGATCGGCATCACGTCGTGGCCCAGGTAATCGACGCGGAAGATCGACTCTTTTTCCCGCGTATCGTAGGGCTCAGCGGCGATGGCCACGTGCTCCTGCTGATGAATCTCCACCGCCGGAAATGAAGTCGCCGGCTGCACCGGGGGCGGCGTGCGATCGCTCGCCGTCGCCGGCAGCGCCAACCAGAGCAACAACAACGGGATTCCCCGCAGAAATTTCATTGCGCTCAACTGTATCATTCTAGGATCAGACGCCCTACGATTAGACCTGCACGACGCTGGTTCGTTTACGCATGATCCTTTTTTTCTATAACCTTGCCTTGTTCGTGGTCCTCGCTGCCGGCACGCCGTGGTGGCTCTGGCGCATGGCCACCACGCGCAAATACCGCGAGGGGCTCATGGAGCGGCTGGGGCGTGTTCCGCGGCGCCTCACCTCAGCATCCTCGGCCGAACGCTCGCTCATCTGGCTCCACGCCGTTTCCGTCGGTGAAGTTCTCGCCATCACGCGCCTGGTCAAGGAATTTGAATCGGCGCTGCCCGGTCATGTCGTCGTAGTCTCCACCACCACGCGCACCGGCCAGGCACTGGCCCGCGAGCGCTTCCAATCGAATCGCGTCTTCTACTGCCCGCTCGATCTGCCGTGGGCCGTCAGCGCTTATCTCACCTCACTGCAGCCGAGCCTGCTCATCCTCGCCGAAACCGAGTTCTGGCCCAATCTGCTTCATGGCTGCTTCAGCCGCAATATTCCCGTCGCAGTGGTCAACGCCCGCATCTCCAACCGCTCCTGGCCGCGCTACCAAAGGCTGCGCTGGCTCTGGCGACCGCTGCTTTCGCGTCTCAGCCGCGTGCTCGCACAAAGCCAGGTCGATGCCGACCGCCTACTTGCGCTCGGTTGCAATCGCGAGCGCATCTCTGTCGTCGGCAATCTCAAGTTCGATGTGCGTGTCGCCCAGGAATCCGAAGCCACGCGCTTATTGAAGTCGCTGTCCGCCGGTCTTCGATTCGTCGTCGCGGGCAGCACGCTCGAGGGCGAGGAGTCCGCGCTCATTGAAGCATGGCCCCGCCTCCTTGCCGCTGACCCGCAGCTTGTCCTCATCCTCGCGCCGCGACATCCTGAGCGGTTCAGCGCCGTCGCAACCCTTCTCGATAAAGCCGGCGCTCTCTGGACCGGGCGCTCCAGTTGGACCTCCGGGTCATCGGCCGCGGCACGCGCACCTCGCGCGCTCCGGCCCGGCGAAATCGTCCTTCTCGATACGATCGGCGAGCTGGCCTCTGTTTATTCGCTGGCGGCGGTTGCATTTGTCGGCGGCAGCCTTGTTCCCGCCGGCGGCCACAACCCTCTTGAACCGGCCCAGTTCGCAGTCCCTATCGTCATGGGTCCGCACTACGCCAACTTCGCCGCCATTACCGACAGCCTGCACAGCAGCGACGCGCTCCGCATTACCGAAAAAGTCGATCTGGCCTCAACCCTCATCGAGCTTCTCAGCCATCGCTCTGAGGCAGAAGCCATGGGCAAGCGCGCCCGCGAAGTCTTCGACCGCCAGGCGGGCGCAACAGATCGGTGCGTTGCCGCAATCCGCGAACTCCTTGCCGAAAGTTCCACCAGGGGGCGCGCGTTATGAAGCATCCATCCGCCGCGCGCCCGCTGCTTTGGCCTCTCGTTCCGGCTTACCGGCTGGCCCTCGGGCTGCGTGACCTTCAATTGCGCACCGGCCTCAAACTGGTTCGCAGGCTGCGCTGGCCCGTCATCAGCATCGGCAATCTCTCCACCGGCGGGGCAGGGAAGACTCCGCTCACGATCGCCCTCGCCAAAGCTCTCACCGCACGCGGCATGCACGTCGATGTACTTTCGCACGGCTATGGCCGGCGGCGCTCCGTGCTTCCACTTTTGGTTGATCCCGGCGGGAGGGCGGAGGACTTTGGCGACGAACCGGTTGAGATTGCGCAGGAGGCAGGCGTTCCCGTCTACGTCGCCGCAGAACGATACGATGCAGGGCTGTTGGCCGAGCGCTCGGCGGAAGCGCAGCCAGAAGCGCCGAACGATGCGGAAGAAAGCCCCAGGCTTAGGGCTCACATCCTCGACGATGGCTTTCAGCATCGCCAGCTTGCCCGCGACGTCGACATTCTTCTGCTCAGCAGCCGCGACCTGAGCGATCATCTTCTTCCCGCAGGAAATCTTCGCGAGGCATTGCATGCGGCGGAGCGGGCACAGGTCATTGCGATTCCCGCGGACGAACCCGAAGTTGAAGCGCAACTCAAATCCATGGGCTGGCAGGGAACTGTCTGGAGCATCCGGCGCCGCATGGAGATCCCGCAACTCGATGGCCCCGTCGCCGCCTTCTGCGGCATCGCGCGGCCGGAGCAGTTTTTCGCGGGGCTCGAACGCGCGGGCGTCAAGCTCGTCGCACGGGCCACCTTCGCCGACCACCACAACTACACTGCCGCCGATCTTGCTCGCATTGAATCCGAAGCCGGCAAGGCCGGTGCAACGGCCCTTTTCACCACGGCAAAGGATCGCGTGCGGCTCGGCACGCCGGCGGCTGCGGCGCCAACGTCGTTGCCACTTCAGGCCGTTCCCTTACGGATCGAAATTGAGAATGAATCGGTGGCCATTGATTGGCTGATGGCTCATATCGAAGGAAAGCTCAGGGGCTAAAGCCCACTTCAATTCTCGACAGCTTTCGGCACGACTGAAGTCGTGCCCTGACACAAAGCTCACCGACGGCGGCACAACTGAAATCGTGCCCTGATACAAAGCTCACCCGCGGCGGCACAACTGAAATCGTGCCCTGACACAAAGCTCACCGACGGCGGCACAACTGAAATCGTGCCCTGACACAAAGCTCATCGGCGGCGGCACAACTGAAATCGTGCCCTGACACAAAGCTCACCCGCGGCGGCGCAATTGAAGTCGTGCCCTAATATAAGACCGCAGCCAACTGATGGATTCAGGAAGCTCTCGACCTGGGCCAGCAACGCAGCGCGCTCTTACAGCCGCTCCGCCACCGGAATCCACGGCGAAGGATACACCGGCCCAATGTACTCGGCGCGTGGGCGAATGAGCCGGTTGTCGTCGAGCTGCTCGATCACGTGCGCGGCCCATCCGGCGATGCGGCTCACTGCGAAGATCGGCGTGTACAGATCGATATCGATGCCCAGCGTGGCATACGTCGAGGCCGAATAGAAATCCACGTTGGCGTTCAGTTTTTTGTCCTTGTTGATGTAGAGCTCGATCGCCCGCGACATCTCGAACCACTTTGGCTGCCCCGCATCCCTGCCCAGTTGCTCGCTCATTTTGCGCAGGTGCGTGGCGCGCGGATCTTCGGTCTTGTACACGCGGTGCCCGAAGCCGGAAATCTTCTGCTTGGCCGCCAGCATGTTCCTCACGTACTCCACCGGATCGGCGCCCTGCTTGTCGATGGTCAGCAGCAGCCGCATCACGCCTTCGTTGGCGCCGCCGTGCAGCGGTCCCTTCAGCGCGCCGATCGCGCCGGTAATTGCGGAGTGGATGTCGGAGAGGGTTGCGGCGATAACGCGGGCGGCGAAGGTGGAGGCGTTCAGTTCGTGGTCGGCATGGAGAATAAGAGCGATATCCAAAGTTCGTGTGGCCGTCTCCGAGGGCTTCTCCCCGTTCAGCATCCACAAAAAATTCCCGGCATGCGTCAGCGAGCGATCGGGCGGCACAATCTCCTTGCCTTTGCGGAGCCGGTCGTAAATCGCCACAATCATGGCAATCTGCGCGGTCAGGTTGTAGGCCTTGCGCACGTTCGCGTCGTGGGAGTTGTCTTTTTCGTCGGCATCGTAAAAGCTCAGCGCCGAAACCGTCGTCCGCAGCACCTCCATCGGCGTGGCCGAAGTGGGAAAGCTGCGCAGCATGTCGATCACCCGCTGATCCAGCGCCCGCGCCAGCGCCAGTTGCGACTGAAACTCACGCAACGCCAGAGCGTTCGGGAGCATTCCGTTCCAGAGCAGGTACGTAGTCTCTTCGAAGGTCGAGTGATCGGCCAGCTCGTGAATGTCGATACCGCGGTACGACAGGATGCCCGCTTCTCCGTCGATCCAGCAGATGCCGGAGTTTGCGGCGACAATGCCTTCCAGGCCCTTTCCTGCGACAGCAGTCGACATAGCCTTTACTTCTCCCTCTATTTCGATGGTCATTTGATCGTTGCGGTGGAGTTCCGGGCCGCTCAAATCGTGCCCGGCGCCGAAATATGCAGTAAAGATGTTTATAACGTAGCTGTTCCATCCTTGTCACGGAGGGTGGGACGCCAACGGCCGCCCGGCAGCGCTACTGATGTGTCCGGAAGCACGCTCTATCGTCGGCCGGCCGATTTATCCTGTAGATTCACCGAGCAAACCGATTGCAAGTCCCCGCTTCTACACGGGCAGTTCAGTCGGTAACATTGTGAATCATGGGGATTTCCGGATCGATTGAGACAAATTCCCCTTTTTGCCGCGTCTAACCGGACTAGACGCTCCACCACGCCGGGCCCGTTAAGCCGGGTATCGCCCGCTCCACGCAGAATGCCCGCGCATGAAAGGTAAAGCATGAGTGATATGGAAGAAGCTCCTCGAACTTACTCAGGTGCGCTGTTGGCGGCAATCGCCATCGCCCTGCTGGCCGCTGTCGGAAGCCTGGTTTGGTGCTTCACTCTGACCAGCAAGCTGAGCACCGCGCAGACCGAGCTGGCCGACGCCAAACAGCAGGACACGCAATTGGCCGCCGATTTGCGCGAAACCAATGCCCGCCTGAAGGTAGCCACCGACGAGCTCGGCAAATCCGTCGGCCTCACCCAGAAGGAACTCGACGAGCGCGCGCAGGCCATCGTCGCGCGTGAAGAAGCGGATGAGACCGCCGAGAAGCAGACGGCGCAGCAGGTCAACGGAATGTCGACCGACCTGACCAACGTAAAGACCGACGTCGGCGGCGTGAAAACCGATCTGACCAAGACGCAGGGCGATCTGGCCCACACCAACAGCGAGCTCGAGTCCGTGAAGGGCGACCTGAGCGGCACCAACAGCGTCATCGCCCGCAATCACGACGAGCTGGTCCAGCTCGAGCACAAGGGCGACCGCAACTTCTATGAGTTCACCCTCGACAAGGGTCAGAGAAAGCCCGTGGGCACAGTCTCGCTTGAATTGAGAAGGACCGACGCCAAACACAACAGGTTCACGCTCGACATCTTTGCCGACGACAAAGTCTACGAGAAGAAAGACCGCAACGTGAACGAGCCTTTGCAGTTCTACAGCGGCAAAGACCAGGCGCTCTACGAGATCGTGGTCAACAACATCAATTCAAGAAATGAGATTGCGGGCTATCTCTCCACGCCGAAGAGCGCGCCGGTTCCGCCTACTGTTCAGTAATCGCAACCTGGGGCGTGACCGTAAGGCTGGGCTGGTAACGGAAACTGAACGTGTAGTCCAGCTTCTTGCGCGCGTCCCAATCCTGTTTCGTCATTTTGAAAGCCGAGACAAATGTGCCCTCGACCGTCTGCCCTGGGTTGATCGTCGTGTCCAGCGGCGACAGCGGAGCGTTGTGGGGCACGGGAATGTTCGGGTAGGCGACAAAGATGCGATCGTAGTCGGCCGTATTCGCGGCGTAGCTTGAGTGGATTCCGTCGGCGAGCGTGGCGTTGGTCAGCACGTTCACCAGGTAGAGCGGATGGTCGGTGTGGTTGGTGAGCTTCACTTCGGTGAAGACCATCACCTGGTCCACTTCTTCCTTGGCCATCGGCGCCCCGCTGGCGTCAAAACCCGAAGTCTCCGTGTGCTGGGGATGCGCCCAAACCGCGACGATCTCTCCCGACGCGATGGGCGGTGTGCGCTCCACGTACACGTAGCTCCCAATGGCGATGCTCACCACAACGGTTGCTGCGATGGTCGCCCACACCACATGACTCGACCCTTTGGTCAACTCTTCGCCGAGCGCGGCGTCGTCCACTTCCGCTCGATCCTGTTGTAGCATGCTCATGGCGACCTCACCTTGGGCCTAATGTTAATCCCAATCGAGCACAACAAGCCAAGCCTTCAGCCGAACCGCCGCAACCCCTTTGTGCTCAAAGGTGGTGACCTTTGGGGGATGGGGCAAAACCCACGGATTGAACAGGGCTACGGTCTCAGGCTCTTGGCCGCAACCCCGCCAGAAACTCCTCCGCTTCTCGCGTATTCAGCACGTCCAACTTCGTCAGCCATGCCCGCCGCAACTGCTTCGCGCCGTAGGTCATCTTTCCCAGGTTGCGGCTGTCGTGCGAGTCAGACGACATGACGATT
>Ga0335085_10002086_pt1 | contig 38749 bp, 34 predicted proteins | sample Lox_Sample_45_FD_206712 | JGI IMG/M metagenome (GOLD analysis project Ga0335085, IMG submission 206712) | Soil microbial communities from Loxahatchee National Wildlife Refuge, Florida, United States - Lox_Sample_4.5 | ecosystem: Environmental > Terrestrial > Soil > Wetlands | place: USA...
AGCTGGCAGACCTGGCGGGAGGATCACCCGCGCAAGCATCCGCCGCGCAAGCCGTGAACGCATGACGCCGCTGCCGCCGCTGGAAGCTCTGCTCTTCTACGTCGCGCCGCCGCTGCTCGTGCTGGGGTTATGGATGAGCTGGCAGACCTGGCGGGAGGATCACCCGCGCAAGCATCCGCCGCGCAAGCCGTGAACGCATGACGCCGCTGCCGCCGCTGGAAGCTCTGCTCTTCTACGTCGCGCCGCCGCTGCTCGTGCTGGGGCTGTGGATGAGCTGGCAGACCTGACGCGAGGATCACCCGCGCAAGCCGCGTCAACCGCAATAGCGGATCTGCTAACTCCCGCCCGATCGTGCACGCCGCTGCGCCAGAAGCGCTTCGGCGTCGGCGAGATTCAGCCCGGTCTGTTCGTGGAAATAGGGCGCGTTGTCGGGACGGCGTTCCTCCAGCGCCGCGCGATAGGCGGTGACGGCCTCCTCAAGCCGCGATGTGCCGCTCTCCCGCTCGCCGAGGGCTTCAAGTTCGGTCCCCGGATTGTTCTGCGTCATCGCCCAGTCGAGCGGCGCGCGTTCGCGGGTGCGTGCGAGCGATTCACAACCATCTTGTGCAAGATTGAGTTTGCATGTTCGTCAAATGTTCTATATGCTCGACCCATCGGAATCCGGCTGTTTGACAGGGTGGGAGAGAGGAAGGCGCGGCGGGGTGTCCCGCCTGGCTTGAGGTGCGTCCGGGGAAGCGGTGGCGTGAGTTAAAACGAATGGGGTGTGTGGAATTGGTTGGCCGTCAGGCACGGAGGAGGGGCCCCTTCCGAAAACCGGAAAACAACCATTTCTGGTTTTGTGAGGCGGAACAAGGGATTGGCGCAGCCCCTGTCGCACCCCCTGTCGCAGGGCGGGCAGAAGCGGGCGGCGTCGAACGGGTGGCCTACCCGCCCCGCGCCACGAAGAACGGGTTGGCGTAGCCCTCCGCCGTCTTGCCGTAGGTGAAGGGCCGGCCGTCGAGCTGGGTCATGGTCCCGCCCGCGGCCAGGAGCACGGCGTGGCCGGCCGCGGTGTCCCATTCCATGGTGCGGCCGTGGCGGGGGTAGATGTCGGCCTCGCCCGCGGCGACGAGGCAGAATTTGAGCGACGAGCCGGCGCTGACGAAGTCCTTGATGCGGTACGCCGCGAGGTATTCGTCGGTCTTGTGGTCGCGGTGGCTGCGGCTGGCCACCGCAATCATGCCGTCCGCCGGCGCGGGTCGCACATGGATCGGGCGCGCGGCGGCGAAGTCCGGCGGCGTGCCGGCGCGGGCGGCCAGTTCGCAGGCGGCGCCGTCGTCGCCGATGAAGAGCCGCTCCTTGGCGGGCGCGAACACCACGCCGCGCAGCGGCGCGCCGTCCCGGATCTCGGCGATGTTCACCGTGAACTCGCCGTTGCGGCTGATGAACTCCTTGGTGCCGTCCAGCGGGTCGACCAGGAAGAAACGGGCGCCGATGGTCTGCACGCGGCCCGCGGCCACTTCCTCCTCCGCGATCACCGCCACGCCGGGCGCCAGCGTGGCGAGCTCGGCCAGGATGAGCGCCTCGGCCTCCTCGTCGGCGGCGGTAACGGGGGAGTGGTCGTCCTTCTTCCGCTGCGCCACGGTTTCGGCCGCGTAGTGGCGCATGATCACCCCGCCCGCGCGCCAGGCGATCATGGCAAGCGATTGCGCGAAGGAGGAAAGCATTGCCAGGTGTCCCGGTGCGTGCCTTCCGCCTCTAATCGAAATCCGGCGGACTGCCTAGGGGCGGGGCGCGTGTCGTCGCGGTCGGTCGCGCGCGGCGGGACGAAAGGCAGGTCTCACATGGAGCCGCGGAGCCGGGGAGGTAGACGACGGCGCAGCCTGCTTGCGGAAGATCGATTCATGCGCCGCCGCGTGAATGCCTTTTCTTTTTCGCGTGCGGGGGATAGTGTCGCCGGCGTTCCGTGGAGACGTTTGAAGCCATGTGCGGGTTCAGGACGCGCGATTGAATGCCGGGCAGCCCAGGGCTGGCCCGCCTTCGCATTTTCCCGTCCTGCCTCGCAAAGGGGTGCGCCCCATGGCTTTCTTCCGCAACAACGCCGTCAATCTCCTCAACCTGCATTATGCCATCCACGCGCTGGCGCTGACCGGCGGCGGCGCGTTCTTCACCGTCTATCTCGTGCGCGCGGGCGTTTCGGTGCCCGGCACGATGCTGTCTCTGGCCGCGATCGTGATGGGCCGCTTCGTCGTGCGTCCCGCGCTGGTGGGCCTGGCCGTGCGCTTCGGCACGCGGCGCATGGTGATGACCGGTTCGTTGCTCAGCGCCTCGCAATACCTGTTCCTGCCCAGCGTCCATGGCGTCGGCCTGCCGCTGATCTCAATGTGCCTGGTGTCGTCGCTGGGCGAGTCCCTCTACTGGACGGCCTATCATGCCTATTTCGCGGCGCTGGGCGATCAGGAGCATCGCGGCCACCAGATCAGCATCCGCGAAGCCATCGCGGCTGTCGTGGGCATCGTGAGCCCGGTGATCGCGGGCTGGCTGCTGGTGAGCTACGGCCCGCGCGTGGCCTTCACCGTCACCGCGCTGATCGTGGCGACGTCCGCCGTGCCGCTGAACTGGACGCCGGAGGTGCCGGTGCCGCGCAACGCGCCGGGCGCCTGGAAGGCGGCGATGAGCGGGCTGCTGCTGTTCCTCGCCGATGGCTGGATCGCGGCGGGCTTCTATTTCGCGTGGCAGATCGCCCTGTTCCTGTCGCTGGGCGAGAATTTCCTCGCTTACGGCGGCGCCCTCGCCATCGCCGCGGTCGTGGGCGCGGTGAGCGGCATGGTGCTGGGGCGGCTGATCGATTCCGGGCATGGCCGGAGGGTGGCCGCGTTCTCCTATGCCGTGTTCGGGTTGATCCTGGTGCTGCGTGCGGTCGCGCTCAAGAGCGCCATGCTCGCCGTCGCCGCCAATGCGCTCGGCTCGTTCGGCGCATGCCTTTACATCCCCACGATGATGACGGCGGTCTACAATCTCGCCAAGCGCTCGCCCTGCACCATGCGCTTCCATGTGGTGACGGAAGCGGGCTGGGATCTGGGCGCGGCTTCCGGCCTCAGTCTGTCGGCCTTGCTGGTCTGGCTGGGCGAGCCCCTGTGGTCGTGCATCCTTCTGTCGCTGGCGGGCGTGATGGCGGGGTTCGCCATGATCTGGCGCTACTATACCAGCCACCCTGGCGCGGCCATCCAGCCCGGGATCCCGCCGGTTGAGAGCCCGGCGGCGCCGGTTTAATCATTCCTTAAGCGGGAATGGGGCAAGTAAGGATCGAGAAACCATGACGGACCATGCCATGACCGAGCTTGATTTCGCCGCCCTTCTCGTCAGCCGCGTCTGCCACGATCTGGTGAGTCCCGTGGGCGCGGTGGTGAACGGCCTCGAAGTGCTCGAAGACGAGCGCGACGCGGCCATGCGCGCGGATGCGCTCAAGCTCGTGGCCTCGAGCGCGGACCAGGCGGCGGCGCGGCTTCAGTTCGCGCGCATCGCGTTCGGCGCGGCGGGCTCGGCCGGCGCGGAACTCGACCTCACCGAGGTGGGGCGCACGGTGATGGGCCTCGCCAGCGGCGGCAAGGTCACCGTCGACTGGCAGGCCGCGCATGTGAACTGGCCGAAGGACTGGGCGAAGCTCCTGATGAACGCGACGCTGCTGGCGTCCGACAGCCTGCCGCGCGGCGGCATGGTCACGGTCGAGACCTCGCAGGACGCATCGGCGCCCAGCTTCACCATCCGCGCCAGCGGCCCCGGCGCGCGGGTGCTGGAGGAAGTGGACAAGGCCGCGCGCGGCGAGCCCAACGGGCCGCTCGACGGGCGCAGCGTGCAGGCGTTTCTCACCCACAAGCTGGCGCGGGGGCTCAACGCCGGCTTCACCATCACGCCGGGCGAGAACCAGGTGCAGCTCGCCGCGGGTTAAGCCGGCAGGGCGCCTCTTCAGATTGCGTTTACCAAGCGGGACTAGCATCGGCTGCGATTCCACCCGGGGCTCGAAGCCGTGAAGCATTGTCTCGTCGTCGACGACAGCCGCGTCATCCGCAAGGTCGCCTGCAAGATCCTGGAGTCGCTGGACTTCGAGACCGACGAGGCGGAAGACGGCGCCTCCGCGCTCGATCGCTGCCGCATGCGCATGCCCGAGCTCATCCTGCTCGACTGGCAGATGCCCAACATGAGCGGTGTGGAGTTCATCCGCACGCTGCGCCGCGAGCTGGGCGGCAGCCGTCCGGTCGTGGTGTTCTGTACCACCGAGAACGACATCGGCCACATCAGCGAGGCGATGGGCGCGGGCGCCAACGACTATGTGATGAAACCCTACGACCGCGACATCCTGAAGGCCAAGCTCACGCAAGTGGGACTGGTCTGATCCGGCCGTGACGCCCGACCGCCTTGCCATGCTCGCTGAGCTGCTCAACCGGCGCTCCGGCCTCGTCATCGGCGCCGACAAGGCGCGGCTGATCGAGAGCAAGCTCGCGCCCGTGGCGCGCCGCTTCGGCTTCCGCAATTGCGCCGAGATGCTGGGCGAATTGCCCTGGCCCCAGGAAGAGCTGGCCGAGGCCATCACCGAGGCGATGACGACCAACGAGTCGTCGTTCTTCCGCGACCGCGTGCCGTTCGACCATTTCCGCGCGCGCATCCTGCCGGAGCTCTGCGCGGCGCGTGCCGGAAAGAAGCGGCTGCGCATCTGGTGCGCGGCCGCGGCGACCGGCCAGGAGGCCTATTCGCTGGCCATGATCCTGGCCGAAACAGGCCTGATCGCCGACGGCTGGAAGGTCGATCTCATCGCCACCGACCTGAGCCGCGCCGCCATCGCGCGCGCCCGCGAGGGCGTCTATTCGCAATACGAGGCCCAGCGGGGGCTTTCGGTTCAGACGCTGGTGGAGAACTTCACCCAGGAAGGCACCAACTGGCGCATCGGCGAGCGGCTGAGGCGCATGGTGAGCTTCCGCAGCTTCAACCTGCTCGATCACTACGGCTGGCTGGGCGACATCGACGTCGTGTTCTGCCGCAACGTGCTGATGTACCTGGACGCACACATCAAGGCGGCGGTGCTGGACCGGATCTCCGCCACGCTCGCGCCGGATGGCTGGCTCATCCTCGGCGCCAAGGAATCCGCGCCCGGCTGGGAAGCGGATGCCGTGCGCGGGGTCTATCGCGGCATGCGCATGGCCGCCGCGAAGGCTTCGGTGGCCTGAGAGATCGCCGCGGCCGCCGGTCTGGCTTCGGCCGCGGCGATCCCGGCCTCGCCTATTCCGTGATGCGGACGCCCACGAAATAGGCCCGCGGCTGGCCGCCATAGCCGAGCTCGGGCTGGTAATCGGCATCGAGTGCGTTCTCGACCCGGCCGAAAAGGCTGATGCGATCGTCGAGGCGATAGCTCGCGGCGAGGTTCACCAGCGTGTAGCCCTCGTCGAGGAACGCCCGTGGCGGCACGACGCCGGTGTCGTACTGGTCGACGCGGCGACCCACATGCAGCACGCTCGCGGTGGCGGAGATAGCTGCGACCGGCGTCCAGGTCAGCACCAGGCTCTCCTGGATGTGCGGGCGGCGGGTCAGCGCACGGTTCTCGAGCGGGTCGCCGGGTGTGGCGTCGGTGGCGATGAGAGCGGTGTAGCTCGCCTGCGCGGTGAGCGTATCGGTGATTTCGCCCGACAGGCTCGCCTCCAGGCCATGCGTGCGCGAGCGGCCGACGTTGAAATAGAACCCGTCAGGCCTCACCGCGCAGTCCGCCGGCGGGCTCGCCACGAAGCAGCTCTGGAAATCGATCAGGTTGCGGGTGTCGCGGCTGAACCAGGTGAGCGAGGCGCGCGCGCGCCCATCGAGGAGGCCCTGATCTGCGCCCACTTCCCAGCCGCGCGCGATCTCCGGCGAGAGCCCGTGCGGGTTGCTGAACTCGGAGAACTGCTCGAACAGGGAGGGCGCCTTGAAGCCGTCGCCGTAGTTCGCCCGCAGCGTCGTGGCGTCCGTCGCCTGCCACGCGCCGGCCAGCTTCAGCGAAGTGCGCGAGCCGAATTGGGAGTCGCGGTCGTAGCGCACGCCGCCGGTCATCGTCACCGCGCCCAGCGTCTTCTGGTACTGGGCGTAAACGCCGTCGATCGTGGAGTGCCCCTTGTCGTGCGAAGCCGGGAAGAAGGAGCTGAAGCTGTCGCCGGTGAAGGACAGCCGCTGGCTCTGGGCGCCGAAGACCAGCTGGTCGCCGGGGGAAATGTCCGCCGTGCCCTGGTATTCGAAGGTCAGGCTATTGCCCATATCTGCGGAATTCTTGTGGATGATGTCGAAGGCGGAATCGAAGAAGTCCCGGGTGCTGCGCGTGGCCGTGACGGCGGCGCGATTGCGCAGCGCGCCGCCAAACAGGTCGAAGTTCACGCCGGCATAGCCCGCCGCGAAGCGCGAGGTGCCATAGGCCGCCGAATCCGACACCAGGAACGGCGGCACGAAGCCCGAATTGTCGTCGAAGTCGTCGCGCGCATTGGTGTAGTAGCCGCGCAGATCGAGGCTCGCGGCGCTTCCCAGCGGCAGGCGCAGGTTCCCCGTGAGGCCGAGGTTGGTGTAGCCGTCCGTCTCCGTGCCGCTCGCCGCAGTGGAGATGCCGTTGGTGTGGTAGAAATTGGCAGCCGCGCCGTATTCCACGCCCGATACGGTCCCGTTGGCGCCGGCATTGACATGATAGGTGTCGAACGAGCCGCCCTCGGCGCTCGCGTCCAGCGCGAAGGGCCCGGCGCCGCCGCGGCGCGTCAGGATGTTCACCACGCCGCCGATGGCGTCGCTGCCATAGAGCGTCGACTGCGGCCCGCGCAGGATCTCCACGCGGTCGACGTTGTTGGCCAGGACATCGGCCAGCACCGCGCCTTCATCGGTCAGGCTGGGATCGTTGAGCCGGATGCCGTCCAGCAGCACCACCGTCTGCCCGGTCTCCGCGCCGCGGATGCCGATGCTGGTGGGCTGGCCGATCTCGCCCGAGCGGTTGACGGTCAGCCCCGGCGTCAGCGCGATGGCGTCGCCGAGCGAAACGGTCTCAAGGTCGCCGAGCTCCGCGCCGGTGATGACCGAAATCGACTCGCCGGTGCGCTCCGCCGGCTGCGGCGTGCGGGTGGCGGTGACGACGACGTTCTCCGGATCGGCCAGCGCGCTCCCGCCTAAAAAAGCGGCAGCGATAGTTGTGGACAGAATGAGCTTGCGCATGAGGTTCTCCTGGTTCGAGGTCCAGGAGCCGGCGCGGATTCACGCTGAATGTCTGTCATTGGCGGCCCCGCGACGACTCCACATGTCGCCGCGACGGTTTCCCCCGCAGTCCCCGGCGCACCCCGGCCGGAAACAGGACGACGGCGCAAGGCAGGTCTCCTGGCTTCCGGCTCTTCGCCGTCATCCGCCTTCCCAAGGCTTTGGGCCTCAGTGGCATTCGGATGACCGCATCTCCGGTCACAGTTGCGGGGGCAGCCGCGGCTTCGAACCGCGTTCCCTGATCCCTTCTCGGGAACCTCACGCTTGTTTGAACGCTAACGGTGGAGAGGGTTTTCGGTCAATGCGGCGTACGGGTGGCCGCCGAATCGCCGTGTTTTCGCCACGAGTGCGTGACAGAACCGTTATGGGTATGAGGAGCCATGGAACGATTCGCCGCATTCTCGGTGTTCCCGAACAATCGGTATCGCTTCGCCGCTCATCGCGCCCGAACGGAATGGACGGAGAAGCATGCGTTCCTTCAATGGCATAGGCATTGTCTTGCAGCGCGGCGAAGTGGCCCTGCATGCGCACAATGGCGTGTACCGCGCGGCGTGCCCGCTTTCCACAGGCATGGCCTTGCGTTTACCATTTGAAAGGCTGGACCGTGCTTGGAACGGTGGGTACGATGTATAGAGTGTTTCAGTGTGTGCGCCGCGCCAGCGGTGTGGGGGAAGGGGGACGCGTGAGCCCGGTAGACAACATCCGGGCCCGGTGCCAATGCGCCGGGTCTCATTATGTTTGGTGCCCTTGAGCCATGGAGCAGCCTAAACACGACCTTCGGCCGATGACGGCCGCACAAGCAACACCCCGCCGCATCGGCACGGTGATTGTCGTCGGACTCATCCACGTCGCCATCATCTGGGCGCTTGCGACGGGTCTGGCCTCGCAGCTGATTCACAAGCAGCTGGAAGACCTGACGACGGAAGTCATCAAGGACAAGCCGCCCGACGTGAACAAGGTGCCGCCGCCGCCGCCGCCTGAGATGGTGAAGCCGCCGCCGCCCTTCGTGCCGCCGCCGGACATCACGGTGAACATCGAGACGCCGAGCGCCAACACGATCACGCAGGTGACGACGCAGCATGAGGCGCCAAAGCCCATGATCTCGTCGCCCGCCGCCGTCGGCCGCCCCCACAACTGCCCACAGGCGAAGTGGTATCCGGCGCTGGCGGTCCGCCTCAATCACGAAGGCACCACCACGCTCGGCTTCACGGTGAACACCGACGGCTCGATCAGCGACGTGCATGTCGTCAATTCGAGCGGTCACGAGGAGCTCGACGAAGCCGCGGTGCAATGCGCGCAGTCCAGCTGGTCCAATTACAAGCCGGCCATGCAGAACGGTCAGCCTGTGGCGGTGCCGTGGAAGGCAACGGTTCAATGGCGCCTGAACGGATAACGAGTCCGGCGGGCGTGAGAGTGCTTGGGTAGAAATTTACGGAGAATGGGACACATGATCTCGAAGCGTTTGGCGATCGCAGTCGCCGTCATTGTTCTGACCGGCGCGACCGTCGGCCAGGCTCTCGCCCAGCAGGGCGGAACCACGCCACCGCCGGCGCCGACCATGGCGTCTCCGACGGCACCCGGCGCCGCGCCGGGCGACCAGGGCGCCGCGGCCCCGGCGGCCATGCCCGCTCCGGCCACGCCCGCGCCGGCGCCCGCCGCTGCCCCGCCAAAGGAAAATCCCTACGGTATCGGTCAGCTCTGGGCCGGCCAGAACGGCAAGCCCGACTGGGTGGCCCGCGGCGTCATGATCATCCTCGCGATCATGTCGGTCGGCACCTGGTACATCTTCTTCATGAAGTACTTCGAGCAGTCGCGCATCCTCGGCCAGGCCAGCCAGGTCGAGCGGCGCTTCTGGTCGTCGAACAACCTCAACGAGGGCATCGACAAGCTCGCCAAGAACAGTGTGTTCCGCACGCTGGCCGAAAGCGGCGTCCGCGCCTCCTCGGGCCAGGGCTCGGGCATCGTGAACCTCAACGACTGGATCGCGATGTCGCTGAACCGCCAGCTCGAAGAGATCAACGCCAAGCTCCAGGGCGGCATCGCCTTCCTGGCCTCGGTCGGCTCGACGGCGCCGTTCGTGGGCCTGTTCGGAACGGTGTGGGGCATCCTGAACGCGCTGATCGCCATCGGCGTGGCCGGCCAGGCCTCCATCGACAAGGTCGCGGGTCCGGTGGGTGAGGCGTTGATCATGACCGCGCTCGGCCTGCTGGTGGCCGTGCCGGGCGTGCTGCTCTACAACTTCCTGGTTCGCCGTAACAAGGTGATCAGCGAGAAGCTGAAGGCCTTCGCGACGGATCTGCAGACGTACCTGGTCACCAAGGGCAAATAAGGGCGCGAAGAACCCTTAGCGGAGTGATTCCCTCATGGCCATGAACGTCACCAACGCGGATTCGGACGAAGCCGAACTGAACACCACCATCAATACCACTCCGCTGGTGGACGTGATGCTGGTGCTTCTCATCATCTTCCTCATCACCGTTCCGGTGGTACTGAAGCAGGTGCCGGTCGAGCTTCCGAACGCGCGCAACATCCCGACGCAGACGAAGCCGGAAAACATCGTGCTGGCGGTGGACAAGAACGAGAACGTCTACTGGAACAACGTCCTTGTCTCCGACAACAACGAGATCATCCGGCGGCTGGAGGAGAAGGCCGTGCTGGTACCACAGCCCGAAGTGCACATCCGCGCCGACCGTAACGTCCGCTTCGAGGCGGTCGGCCGGCTTGTGTACGACTGCCAGCGGGCCAGCATCCTGAAAGTGGGCTTCCTGCTCGAGCCCCGCAACGAACAAGCCCAGTAAGGTATCGCGCCATGGCAATGAATGTCGGAAAAGGCAGCGGCGAAAACGACGTCATGGTCGAGATGAACACGACGCCGTTGATCGACGTCATGCTCGTTCTCCTCGTGATGCTGATCATCACAATCCCGATCCAGACGCATGCGGTGAAGCTGGACATGCCCAACCCGCACAACCCGCCGCCGCAGATCCAGCCCACCGTGCACACCATCGACATCGACTTCGACGGCACCATCCTGTGGGACAACACCCCGGTCGATTTCGCGACGCTGGATTCCTACCTCTACAACGCCGGCCAGCAGGCCACGAGCGACCAGCCGGAATTCCATATCGAGGCCAACCGGCTCGCGCGTTACGACACTGTCGCGAAAGTGATGGCCGACGCGCAGCGGCGCGGCGTGACCAAGATTGGCATCGTCGGCACCGATGCCTATGTTCAATAAGTGAGGGTCGACCGCGCGAGAGGATCATGCGGCCGCGCATGCGCCTCAAACCGCGGACCGGAATGAGGACAAGACTTCCATGACGACGAAATTCCTGCGCGCGGCGGCCGCCGCGATTCTCATCGGCGGCGCCGGTATCGCCGCAGTGGCGGTGGTGATGGCGCCCGTGGCCGCCGAGGCGGCGGGCGTGCGCCCGGCCGTCGGCAATCCCCTCAAGGAGGCGATCGCGCTCGCGGGCGCCGGCAAGGGCAGCGAGGCGCTCGCCAAGGTGCACGAGGCGGAGTCGGTCCCCGGGCTCACGGCGGGCGAGCATCAGCTCATCTCGCAGACCAAGGATTACATCGCCGCCAAGACCGGCCAGGGCGGCGGCACCGCGGCCTGCAAGGCGCGCTTCGCCAACGACTATAACGCCGGCCGCTACCGCGACGTGATCAGCGACGCGGACTGCCTGCAGAAGAGCGGCAATCTCACTAGCCAGGACCATCAGGTCATCGCCCAGGCCTATTACATGCTGGCCGACTATGCCGCCTGCATCCGCGAGGCCCGCGCGGTGGGCGCGCAGGAGCTCATGTTGAGCTGCGCCTACAAGTCCGGCGACCAGGCCACGATGCGCGAAGTGCTCGAGGGGCTGATCTCCACCGGCCATAACCAGTACTGGGCCCAATATCTGCAGAGCGCGGAAAACGCCCACGGCCTCAACGACCGGCAGACGCTGGACATCTACCGCCTGCGTTTCCTGACCGGAAACATGCGCAATGCGGGAGACTACGAGCTCGCCGCCGAGCTCGCGCTCCAGGTCGGCTCGGCGCAGGAAGCCGTCAATGTCGTGCAGAAGGGCTTCGACGCGAAGGTGCTGTCCGACAACCGCGCCCAGCGCCTGCTGGCGCTGGCCAAGGCGACCGCCGCCAAGGACCAGGCCGGCTTCGCCGCGGCGCAGAAGGCCGCCGACGCCGCCAAGAACGGCGAGGCCAACGTCAAGCTGGGCGAGGAATATTGGGGCTTCGGCAAGTACGACGACGCCATCTCCCAGATCCAGGAAGGCCTGCAGAAGGGCGTGGCGGACAAGGACGGCGCCATGGTGCGGCTCGGCGTCGCCCAGATGTCGGCCGGCAAGAAGGACGCCGCCCAGAGCACCTTCGCCAAGGTCTCGCGCGACGGCGGCAGCTGGGCCTTCGTCGCCCATCTGTGGTCGCTCTACGCGCGCACGCACTGAGCGCGCAACAAACGCGAAGGGCCGCCGGGCGACCGGCGGCCTTTTCGTTTCCCCGGTCCCGCTCAGCCGGGATGGCCGCCGATGGCGGAATCCACCGTGACGGATTTGACGATGGCGTAGAGCCTGGTGCCCTCGGCGATGGCGAGCCGCTCCAGCGATCCGCGGGTGATGCGCGCCACGAGCTTCACCCCGCCCACCGCAAGCTGCACGTCCGCCTCGGAATCGTGCGCGTCCACCGCGGTGACGGTCGCGGCGAGCAGGTTGTTGGCGCTGATGGCGCGCGGCTCCTCCAGCGCGAGCATCACGTCCTCCGCCCTGAGCCGCACGCGCAGCTTCGCGCCGACGGGCGCCGCCAGCCGGCCCACGATCACCTCGCCGCCGTCGAAGGCGAGCGCGGTGAGCCCGCCCGCGCGCTTCTCCTTCACCGTCGCGGCGAACACCGCGCCGGGCGCCGGCGCGCGCATGGCGTGCGCGAATTCGAGATCGGACAGAAGATCGAACGCCGCGCCCTGCGCCGTCACGCGGCCGTCCCGGAGCAGGATGAGGTGGTCGGCGAGCCGCATGGCTTCTTCCAGCGCGTGCGTCACATAGATCATCGGCAGCCGCGCCTCGTCGCGCAGCCGCTCCAGCCAGGGCAGGATCTCCGCCTTGCGCGCGGCATCGAGCGCGGCCAGCGGCTCGTCGAGCAGAAGAAGCCGCGGCGAGGAGAGCAGCGCCCGCCCCAGCGCCACCCGGCTCTTCTCGCCGCCGGAAAGCCTGGCCGGGCGCCGCGCCAGCAGGGATTGGAGCCCCAGAAGATCGAGCACGCGGGCGAATTCGTCCGCGCCCGCCTTCGCCGCCGCCCGCCGCCAGCCGAAGCGGAGATTGTTCTCCACGCTCATATGCGGGAAGAGCCGGGCATCCTGGAACACCATCCCCATGCGCCGCGCCCGCGGCGGCACGAAAGTGCCCGACGCGGTGTCGACGAGCACCCGCCCATCCACCGCGATGAACCCCTCGCGCGGGCGCAAGGTGCCGGCGATCGCGTTCACCAGCGTGGACTTGCCCGCGCCGGATGGTCCGAACAGCGCCGTGATGCCCGGCCGCGCCACCGTGAAACGCGCGTCGAGCGCGAAGCCGGGAAATTCGTGGCGGATATCGATCTCGATCATCGCCCGATCGCCGCCTTGAGGCGGCGGTTGGCGAGTTCCGCCAGCGTCACGCCCAGAAGCGCCAGCACGATGGAAAGAACCGACAGCCGCGCGGCTTCCGCCTCGCCGCCGGGCGACTGGATGGCGCTGTAGATCGCCAGCGGCAGCGTGCGCGTCTCGCCGGGGATGTTGGAGACGAAGGTGATGATGGCGCCGAACTCGCCCAGGCTCGCCGCGAAGGCGGTGATGAGGCCGGCCACGATCCCGGGCAGCGCCAGCGGCATGGTGAGATTGACCAGCCGGTCGAACGCGCCCGCGCCCAGCGTCTCCGCCGCTTCGCCCAGTCCGCCGTCGATCGCCTCGATGGCGAGGCGGATCGCGCGCAGCTGGAAAGGAAAGGTGATGATGGCGGAGGCCAGCGCCGCGCCCGTCCAGCTGAAGACGAAACGGACGCCGAGATGCGCGAGAAGCCACCCGCCCAGGGCCGCGCGCGTGCCGAGCAGGATGAGCAGAAGATAGCCCATCACCACCGGCGGCAGCACCAGCGGCAGATGCAGCGCACCGTCGATCAGCGGCTTGCCCGGGAAATTGCGCCGCGCCAGGAGCAGCGCCGCCGCCAGCGCAAAAGGCAGCGCGCAGGTCACGGCGGTCAGCGAGACCTTCAGGCTGAGCAGCAGCGCCTCGATCTCTTCCGGGCTCAATGTCATGCGGCCTTTATACACGTGACACGCGGGCGACAGTCGATGGTTAAGCGCCGCCCGGCGCCCCTCTCGCCTTGACCGCCCGCCCGGGGCCGCTAGCGTTCGAGGGCCTCTGGGGCGGGGCAAGTGGGGGATGGCGATGCGGGCTTGGGGCCTGGCAGTGCTGGCAATGCTCTGCGCCTTCGGCGCACGGGCCGACACGGCCCAGCCGATGGCCACCGCGCCCGTGCCGGTCTCCCCGCAAGCCGCCGCCGCGAGCCCGTCCAGCCTCTACATCGTCCGTTACGACCGCTGGAGCGAGGCCGACGAAAAAGCCTACGGCCAGTTCATCACCGCCATCGGCGAGTCCGGCTGCCACACGGTGAACCAGTGCCTGCACATTCCGCAGAACCCCTACCGCGGCACCGATCCGCCGGGCGTGGAATTCCGCTCGGACTGCGCGGACCTGCCTTATGTGCTGCGCGCCTATTTCGCCTGGAAGCGCGGCCTGCCGTTCTCCTACGAATCCGCGGTCGAGCCCCGCGGCCACACCCGCGACATCCGCTACACGCCCTCCGGCAACGAGGTGGTCGAGCGTAGGGACGTGCTGACGGGCTCGGTCTCAGGCTACGAATTGCTGGACGAGATCCGCGACGCCGTCTCCTCCGCCAGCTATCGCATCCACCCCGATCTCGACGGGCCGCAAGTGCCCGACCTCTATTCGCCCGCCATCGATCCGCGTTCGATCCGCCCCGGCACCATGGTTTACGATCCCAACGGCCACGTCGCCACGATCTACCGCATCGATCCGGACGGGCGGTTGCAATATATCGACGCCCACCCCGATTCCACGGTCTCGCACGGCTTCTACGACGAGCGCTTCGTGCGCGCGCGGCCGGGCATGGGCGCGGGCTTCAAGAACTGGCGGCCCATGCGGCTGGTGGGCTACACGCGCCGGACCGACGGCGTGCTCGTCGGCGGCCATGTGGAGCTCGCCCGCAACAAGGACATCCCCGATTTCTCCGACGTGCAGTTCTTCGGCACGGGGCCCAGGCCCGACAGCGATTCCGACTGGGCCGACGGCAGCTTTGCGCTCAACGGAGAATACATGGACTATTACGACTGGGTGCGCGCCAAGCTGGCCGGCGGGCGCCTGGAATTCGATCCGGTCAAGGAAGTCCGCGACATGGTGGACTCCAACTGCGACGACCTGCATTACCGCTACGACGCGGTGGTCCTGTCGCTGCAGGCGGGCCTGCAGAACCGCGCCGAGCCCGAGCGGCTTCCCGCCAACATCTACGGCACCGAAGGGGACTGGGAGGAGTTCTCCACCCCCTCGCGCGACGCCCGCCTGAAGACGGCGTTCAAGGAACTGCGCGACCAGGCCCAGCGCTTCGTGAAGATGTACCAGGCGGGCGATGCCAAGCTCGTCTACAAGGGCCACGACCTGGTTGGCGATCTCCTGGCGACGTTCGACCGCGAGGCCGGTGCCTGCCATCTCACCTATCAGCGCACCGACGGCTCGCCCGTCGCCCTCGGCTATGAGGACATGCGCAGGCGCCTGTTCCTGATGTCGTTCGATCCCTATCAATGCGTGGAACGGCGCTGGGGCGCCACCGACCCGCGCGAGCTCGCCACCTGCCCGGACGGCGCGGTGAAGCAGGCCTGGTACGCGGCGGAACAGAACCTGCGCAACCAGCTCGACCGCACCTACGACGCCGAGATGGATTTCACGCTCGACGAATTGCGCACGCCCGGCCCCGGCAAGGGTGTCGCAATCCCGCCCGACATCGACGTGCGCGCCTATCTCCTCAGCGTCCGCGGCGCCCAGCCGAAACAGGCGGCGCGGAATTAGCCCATCGTCACGATCACCGCGCCGTTGCCGCGGCGGGATTTGACGTATTCGAAGGCGTTGCGCGCTTCGGCGAGGGGAAACTTCGCTGCCACGCGGGGACGGATTTTCTTCTCCGCCGCCCATTTCGCGGCGTCCTCGAGCGCGGCCCGGGCGAGCGCCGGCCAGCTCTGGAACGTCACCGGCAGGTTGGAGGCGACGAGGTGGAGGTCGCGCGAGAAGAACGACGGCACGTTGATGCGCGGCACCCGCCCGCTTGCGAAGCCGGCGCAGACCACGCGTCCCCCGATCGCGGCGGAGGAGATCGCGGCCTCGAAGGCGTCGCCCCCGACCGGGTCGAAGATCACGTCCACGCCCTTGCCGCCGGTGAGCTCGCGGGCGCGCGTGTCGAGCGGCTCCGCGGCGGAATCGATGGCGTGGTCGGCGCCCATTTCGCTCGCCTGGGTGCCGCGCTCGCCCGCCGCCACGGCGATCACCCTGGCGCCGAGCTGCTTGGCCACCTGCGCGGCGGCGAGCCCGATATGGCCGCCCGCGCCCAGCACCATCACGGTCTCGCCCTTCTCAAGCCTTGCCTTGTCGCGCAGCGCCAGGATGGCGCCGGCATAGGCGATGGGAAGGCTCGCGGCCTCGGCATCGTCGATCGTGTCGTCCACGGCCACGCAGAGTTCGGCGGGCGTCAGGGCCTGCTCGGCAAGCCCGCCCCAGGGCACGAAGGCGGCCACGCGCTGGCCCTTCCTGAGCCCCTTGGCGCCGGCGGTGCCCACCGTGCCCGCCACCTCCAGCCCGGGCGTGAACGGCAACTCCGGCCGCGGCGCCCGGTCGCCCGAGAGCGCGGCGAAATCGGCCAGGTGAAGGCCCGCGGCCCTGACCGCGATGGCGACGGCGCCGGTGGGCGGGGAGGGCGTGGGCACCTCCTCCAGCGCCAGCATCTCCAGCCCCGCCAGCCTCTGCGCCCTGTAAGCCTTCATTGCCAGCCCGTCCGCCCGTTTGTCCGGGCGCGACCCTGACGCGCGCCCGCCCGGGAGGCAAGCCGCTGGCGCGCCATGGGGGAAATGATAGGTTCCGCCGCTCCGAAACCGTCCGGTCGTTCCATGCCGCCCCGTGCCCAACGTCTCGCGCCCCAGGAGTGGCTGTTCCTCGGCGCGCTGACTTTCGGCTGGGGCCTGTTCGTCATCGCCCTCGGCAAGGACATGTCGTGGGATTTCCGGAATTACCACTGGTACATCCCCTACGCCTTCCTGAACGGGCGCATGAACATCGACATTTCGGTGGCGCACCAGGCGACCTACTACAATCCATTCCTCGACATCCCGTTCTACCTCCTGGCCACGCATGCCCCGTCCTGGTTCGCGCTGGGCGTGCTGGGCGCCGCGCAGGGCCTCAACTCCGTGCCGCTCTACCTGATGTCCCGCTCCATCCTGCGCACGGAGCATCCGCAGCTCGCCGCCGCGATCCTGACGCTGCTCTGCATGACGGGCGGGCTCACCGTCACGCTTTCGGGCACGACCTATTACGACCCGGTGATGAGCGTGTTCATGCTGGCGGCGGTCGCGCTGATCGTGGTGAAGCGCGAAGCGCTGCGCGTCGCGTCGCTCCGGCGCGGCGCGGCGATCGCGGCGCTGGCGGGCCTGCTGGTGGGCATTCCCGTCGGGCTGAAGCTGCCGGAAGCGCCGTTCGCGCTGGGGCTGGCGGGAGCGCTGCTGCTTCTGCCGGGCGACTGGAAGCGCCGCACCTCGCGCGTGTTGGCCGCCGGCGCGGGCGGGCTCATCGGCGTGCTGCTGACCGCGGGCTACTGGTACGTGAAGATGTACCGCCTCACCGGCAACCCGCTGTTCCCCTATTTCAACCAGTATTTCCACTCGCCCCTGGCGCTCACCGCCAGCTATCGCGACGTGCGCTTCCTGCCGCACGATGTCTGGCACGCCTTCATCCTGCCGCTGCTCTTCTCCATCGACTGGAAGGTGGCGGACGACCTGCCTTTCCAGGACATCCGCGTGGGCCTGGCCTATGTGCTGGTGCTGGCGACGGTGCCGCTGTGGCTGCTGCGCCACCGCGCGCGCGACCCGCTGATGGCGCCCGAGGCCGTGGCGGCGCTGTTCGGCTTCTTCGCGGTCTCCTATGTCGCCTGGGTCTCGGTCTTCGCCATCTACCGCTACATCGTGCTCCTCGAGATGTTGGGGCCGATCCTGATCGCGGGCGCGGTGGCGATGTGGCCCATCCCGGCGCGGGCGCGGATGATCGTGGCGGGAGCGTTCCTGCTTCTCTGCGCCGTCACCATGCGCACCGGGATCATGGAGCGGGCGCCGCTGGGCGATCCCTACATCCAGGTCTCGATGCCGCCCATCGTCGATCCCGGCCATTCCATGATGCTGATGACCGGCAACGCGCCCATGGGGTTCCTCGCGCCGTCGATACCCCACCAGATGCCCATCATCCGCATCGACGGCTGGATGATCCAGCCCAGGGACGGCTCGAAGCTGACGGCGGAGGCGCGGGCGCGGGTGGATGCCTTCAAGGGCGATCTCTACGTGCTATTCGACACCTACGAGCTTGCCCGCAACAACGACGCCCTGGCCGATTACGGCCTGGAGATCGACCCCAGGGGCTGCACCGACGTTGAAACCAACCTCGCGGGCGATTATCGATTCTGTCCCGTGACGCGAAAGACCACCCCCATGAGCGCACCCCCATGAGCGACGCGCGCATCGCCGTCCTGATCCCCTGCTACAACGAGGAAGCCGCCATCGGAAAGACGGTGCGCGATTTCCGCGCCGCCCTGCCCAGGGCCGCGATCTACGTCTACGACAACAATTCGAAGGACGGGACCGCCGCGCGCGCGCGCGAGGCGGGCGCGGTGGTGCGCAGCGAGCCGCGCCAGGGCAAGGGCAACGTCGTGCGCCGCATGTTCGCCGACATCGAGGCGGACGTGTACGTGCTGGTGGACGGCGACGACACCTACGATGCCTCTGCCGCGCCCAGGCTCATCGCGGAGCTGATAAGCGGCGGCCTCGACATCATCACCGGCCGGCGCGTGCACACCGAGCAGGCGGCCTACCGTCCGGGGCACGTGCTGGGCAACCGGCTTCTCACCGGGCTGACCGCCCTGATGTTCGACGTCGAGCTCAAGGACATGCTGTCGGGCTACCGCATCATGTCGCGGCGGTTCGTCAAATCCTTCCCGTTCACGGCCGAAGGCTTCGGCATCGAGACGGAGATGACGGTCCATTCCGTGCGCATGCTGATGCCGATGTCGGAGGTCGACACCCACTACAAGGAGCGTCCGCCGGGCTCCGTCAGCAAGCTCAGCACCTATCGCGACGGCCTGCGCATCCTCTTCACCATCGCGGCCCTGGTGCGCGAAGAGCGGCCGCTGATCTTCTTCGGCGGGCTGTTCGCGATCTTCGCCGCCGCGTCGCTGGCGCTGGGCATCCCGGTGGTCGTGTACTTCCTCAATCATCACGAGGTGCCGCGGCTGCCCACGGCGGTGCTGTCGGCCGTATTGATGCTGCTCGCGTTCCTGTCGCTGTTCTCCGGCCTGATCCTCGACACTGTGACGCGCGGGCGCTGGGAGCAGAAGCGCATCGCCTACCTGGCCATCGAAGGCCCGCACGACCTGGCGCCGCCGTGACAGCGATCGCGCGCCTCAAGGAGTCGCGCTTCCTGCGCTTCGCCTTCGTGGGCGGGCTGGGCTTCCTCGTCAATGAGGCCGCGCTCTATTTCGCCCTGGCGGTTCTGGGTTTCGGCAAGTATGGCGGCGGGGTGTTCTCCTTCATGGTTGCCGTCACCTTCACCTGGTGGGGCAACCGCATGCTCACCTTCCGCGACGAGGCCGCGCGCGGCGGGGCAGCCATCGCGCGCGAGTGGGCGACCTTCGTCGCCGCCAACAGCATCGGGCTGGCGGTGAACTATGCCGTCTATGCCGGCATGATCGCGCTCGCGCCCGCGCCGCTGAACAGTCCCTACATCGCGCTCGCCTTCGGCACGGTGGCGGGCCTGGCATTCAACTTCGTGATGTCGTCGCGGGTGGTGTTCAGGACGAATCCGGTCAAATCGGAATAGATCAAACCGCCCGTGCCATGGCCTGCAATCGCGGGCCATGGCGCATAGGAGCGATGCGTCAGATTCTCCCGAAATTCCCCGGCACCGTTACGCCCGGCGGGGCGTCGATCTCCACCCGCGTGGTCTCGGTCATGCGGGCCATCGTCATGTAGAAGCCGCAGGTGAGGATGATCTCCACGATCTCCTGCGCCGGGAAATGCGCCTGCGCGGCCTTCACGTTCGCCTTGCTGGCCTTGACGTTCCTGATCACGTCCACCGCCAGCGCCAGGCATGCCTTTTCCCTGGCGTTGAACTCCGCCCCGTCGAAGCGCCCGGCCTCGAGCGCCGCGATCTGGTCCTTGCGGCAGCCCGCCTGCAGCGCGATGGGCACATGCTGCACCCATTCGTAGGCGCCGCCTTCGACGCGCGCCACGGTCAGGATCACCAGCTCGCGGAGATCGGCGGAAAGCTTTTGGCGGGAGAGGATATTGCCGCCGAAACGCATGCCGGAGACGAAGCAGGCCGGCGCATTGGCCCACATGCGGAAGATGTTGAGCTTGCGCGGCAGCGCGTCGAAAGCCTCGCGTGCCTTCTCCGGCAGGGTCTCGACATCGGCAAAGGGAATGAGCGGCATGGCGGCCTCCGGTTCGCTGCCGGAGAGTGTCGCCTAGTGCGGCGGGATGGGCAAATTGGCGACGAACTGCTCGGTGCAGGCGCGCCAGGAGCGGGTGAGCGCGAAGGCGCGGCAGTCGGCGCGGGGGATGCTCAGCGCCTTGAGGCAGGCGGCCCCGAGATCGGTGTCGAGCGCACCCACCGGCGCGTCGCCGATCACGTCCTTGGGCCCCTGCACCGGATAGGCCGCCACCGGCACGCCGCTGGCCAGCGCCTCGAGCACCACCAGCCCGAAGGTGTCGGTGAGGCTGGGGAACACGAAGGCGTCCGCCGCAGCATAGGCGCGCGCCAGCTCTTCGCCGGACTTCGCGCCGAGGAATTTTGCGTCCGGATGACGGGCCTCGAGCTCGGCGCGGGCCGGGCCGTCGCCGACCAGCACCTTGGTGCCCGGCAGGTCGAGCTTGAGGAACGCCTCGAGGTTCTTCTCCACCGCGATGCGCCCGACATAGAGGAAGACCGGCCTGGGGAACGGGAACGTCGCGTCCGGGATGGGCCGGAAAGCCTCCACATCGACCCCGCGCGACCAGATCGCGCAGTTGGTGAAGCCGTGGCTCTGCATCTCCGCCATCAGGCTCGGCGTCGCCACCATCATCGCCGCGGCCTTGCCGTGGAACCAGCGCAGGAAGCCGTAGACCCAGCCGAGCGGCAGGAAGGGAAAGCGCGCCTTCACATATTCCGGAAATCGCGTGTGGAAGGAGGTGGTGAAGGGGATCTTCCGGCGCACGCAGTAATTCCGCGCGCTGAGGCCCAGGGGCCCTTCGGTGGCGATGTGGATGGCGTTGGGGTCGAAATCGCGGATGATCTTCTTGAGGCTCCGCCGCGGGAACAGTGACAGCCTGATCTCCGGATAGGTCGGCATCGGCAGCGTGATCAGGCCTTCGGGTGTCGCGTAGTCCACCAGGTGACCCATGGCTTCAAGGTCGCGCGCCAGCATTTCCAGCGTGCGCACCACGCCGTTGACCTGCGGATGCCAGGCGTCGGTGACGAGCAGGACGCGGAACTGGATCGCCTCAGGCTGCGACGGGGACGGCTGAGCCTGGGACTGTGGCGGGGAGGGAGTCACGTTGCGGCGCGGCCCAGGAGAGAATCTCCAGTCTTCCGCGCGCATCTTCGACAAGGGCGGTGCAGCTTTCAACCCAGTCCCCGTCGTTATGGTAGAGCACCCCGCCGATCTCGCGAATCTGAGCGTGATGGATATGGCCGCACACGGCGCCGTCGAGGCCGCGTTCGCGGACGTGATGGGCCACCGTCTCCTCGAAATGGTCGATGTAGTCGAGGGCATTTTTCACCTTCTGCTTCAGCCATGCCGAAAGCGACCAGTACCCAAGACCCAATGCGCGCCGCCCGGCGCCCCACCATTCGTTCAGCTCGAGCGCGGCCGTGTAGGCCCAGTCGCCCAGATGGGCGAGCCATTTGGCGCAGGCGATGATGCTGTCGAACTGGTCGCCGTGGATGATCAGAAGGCGCTTGCCGTCCGCGGTCTCGTGGACGGCCTCGCGCACGATCTCGATGCCGGCGATGTTGCGCCCGCAATAGGCGCGGAACAGCTCGTCGTGATTGCCCGGCACGAAGACGACGCGGGTGCCGGTATCGACCTTGTGCAGGATCTCGTGCAGCACCCTGTTGTGCGCCTCCGGCCAGAACCAGCGGCGCTTCAGCCGCCAGCCGTCCACGATGTCGCCCACGAGGTAAAGCGTCTGGCACTGGTTGGCGGCGAGAAAGCCGGCCAGCATCTCCGCCTTGCAGCCGCGCGTGCCCAGGTGGGTGTCGGAGATGAAGATGGTGCGGTGCTGGCGGGTGCCGCGGCGGGGCTCCGGCATTTGCGGCCGCTGGCGGAACGAGGGATCGCGGCGCAGCGTCTCGCGCAGGAGAGCATGGGGCTGTCCGGACCATGCGGTCGGGGCGATGTCGGCCATCCGGCGGTACTCCTTGGAACGAATCAGTCGGATGCGGCTAAGCCCTTGGATGCCCGTTCAAAACGACGCCATTGTTGCGTCGCGGTAATGGTTTTGTGAATCCTCGCCTTGCAGCGCACACAAAGGCGCCATGTGCCCCGATATTGGGCGCAACTCACTGAATGAATTTAACGAATTCACACGAATGTCGCAGGACGAGGGGGCAAGTCCATCTTGCGATGCAGCAGAACGCCTGCCACTATGTTGCAGCGCGGTATCTCCGATACCGCCAGCCCTTCCTGGGCGTTTCCTCCCTGAACTTGGCCGCTGCTTCGGCAGCGGCCTTTTTCTTTCCGGGAACGCGTCCTGGAAAAGGAAACACGAAGCTTTCGGTTGACGCCGCCCGGGTGCGCCATCAAACCTTTCGTCCATCAGCCGATGAGGACCACGCCGTGAAATACGAGATCGACTACGTCTTCCTGCCCAAGGGCGAAACCAAGACCGAGGAAATCGGCGGCATCAACGACATGGTGATGGGCGACGACCATGGCTTCGGCATCGTCCCGCAGGTCGGCGACTATGTCGAAATCCCGCGCAGCCGCATGGGCGAGCGCGAGGTGTACAAGGGCAAGGTCTGCCGCCGCCAGTTCCGCCACGTGCTGGGCTACGTCTATGTCCGCATCGTGCTCGCCGAAGTCGACGACGCGGAATGGAACAAGGCCGGCTGATCACTCCGCCGCCAGCGGGACTTCGCGCGCGCCCCCGCCGCGCAGGATCGCCGGATTGACGTCCACCAGCGCGCGGATGGCCTCGTCCAGCCGCGCGCGCAGGCTTTCGTAGCGCGGGCCGGGCTCGATGCGCTCTTCGTCGAGATAGAGCGACCGGTTGATCTCGATCTGCAGCGCATGGACGCCGCGGGCGGGCCGGCCATGGACATGGGTGGTGTAGCCGCCGGCATAGGGCGCGTTGCGCGCCACCGAAAAGCCCAGGCTCTCGAACACACGCTGCGCATGGCGCACCAGCGCCGGCGAAGCCGACATGCCGTAACGGTCGCCCAGCACCACGTCCGGCACCACGGCGGCCGATGGCATCGAATGGCAGTCGATCAGCACGGCCGCGCCATGGCGCGCCACCGTCATCTCGATGAGCCTGGCGAGCGCGGCGTGATAGGGCCGGTGAAGTTTCGCGAGCCGCTCTTCGGCCTCGCGCGGCGCGAGCTTCGCGCGATAGATCTCCGCTCCGTCGCGCACGATGCGGGGGATGACGCCGAGCCCCGCGTTCACCCGGGGGCTCGTGGTGTCGATGGCGCCGGCAAGCCTTCCCTCGAACATGGCGGAATCGAGTTCCGCGGGCGAGCGGTTGGCGTCGCAATAGGCGCGGGGGAAGCGCGCGACGATGAGCGGCGCCCCGAACCCGACCGCGGTCGAGAACAGCCCGTCCACGAAGGCATCCTCGGAGCGCCGCAGGCTGAGCGCGCCGAGCGGGCTCTGGGCGGCGAATTCCGGCGGGTAGACCCGCCCCGAATGGGGCGAGGCGAAGACGAAGGGCGCCGTCTGGTCTTCTGGCCAGGAAATGCGGAAAGGCGCGGCGTAAAGCCCGGCCAGATCGTCGGACGCTGTCATGCGCCAAGTGGAGCACTGCCGGATTGCCCCGGCAAGCCGGTGTTTTGCACCCCCGTTAACCCGCATTTACGCCTTGAGGATTATACGCTTTAGTTCCAGCGGGCGGAGACGAGCGGCGGGCCATGGCGCATATCCTTCTGGCGGAAGACGACGAATCGCTGCGCCGGTTCCTGGCCGCGGCGCTGGTCAAGGCCGGCCACGAAGTCACCGATTTCGGCGACGGCACGGAAGCCTATGAGTGCCTCAAGGGCTTCCGCTTCGACCTGCTGCTCACCGACATCGTCATGCCCGGCATGGACGGCATCGAGCTTGCCAAGCGCGCCGCGGAGATGGACCAGGCGCTCAAGATCATGTTCATCACCGGCTTCGCCGCGGTGGCGCTGCATCCCTCGTCGCAGGCGCCCAAGCAGGCCAAGGTTCTCTCCAAGCCGTTCCACCTGCGCGAGATCGTGGCCGAAGTGGACCGCATGATCGCCGCCTGAGGCGCGCCGGCCTTGCGGGCGTCATCAGCTGCGTCAGCTGGAGAGGAACAACCGTTGAGCATCACCGTGCGGCGCGAGCCCGATCCGGTCCGCAAGCGCGAGCTTCAGTCGCATCTCGCCGGCCTCCTGCCGGACTGGTTCGGCAAGGCCGACGCCAACACCCACTATACCGAGCTGGCGGCAAGCCTCGAGGGCTATGTCGCCGAGATCGACGGTCTTGCGAAGGGCCTGTTGCTCCTGAAATGGACGTCGCCCGCCAGCGCGGAGATCTACTGGATGGGCGTCGATCCCGCGTTCCACCGGCGGGGCCTTGGTCGCGCGCTTGTGCACGCAGCCGCCGCGGATGCCCGCGCGCGCGGCCGGAAATATCTCGCGCTGTTCACCCTGCACCCCGGCGTTCCCTATGAGCCTTACCAGCGCACGCGCCGGTTTTACGAAGGCCTGGGGTTCGATTTCGTCCTCGACGAGCAATTCCCGGCCGACCCCGGCAATCCGCTGGCGATCTACCTCAAAGCGCTTGCGCCCTGATCCGCCACGCCGCGCGGTTAGAACCGGATCGCGCGGCGGACCGCCCGAGGGAACCCTGCGGCCTCGAAAACGCCTCATGCGTTCCCCATATAGGTAGAGAGATTCAAGACCGGTGCGCGGCCGGCGAAGAGTGCGTCCGCATTCGCTTTTCCGGCGTGGCCGGAAGGAGATGATATGCAGCGCATTCAGCCGATGCACGCGCCCGTCGGTTTCAACTTCATCGGCACGCCGCGGCGCATGATCGCGGTGGCGCTTGTGGGCCTGTTCCACATCGCGGTGATCTACGCGCTGGTGACGGGCCTTGCCACTCGCATGGTCGCGCACATTCCCGACGTGCTGCACACCACGATCCTGCCGCCCAGGAAAGAGACGGTGACGCCGCCTGTTCCGCCGCCCGCGAAGCCCAATCTGGTCAAACCCACGCTGCCGCAGATCCCCAAGCCCGAGATCCGCATCCGGATGCCGGCCGCACCGCCGTCGCATACGATCACCGCGATCGCCGTGCCCCATCCGGTGGCGCCGGCGGCTGTGCCCCCCGCGCTGCCGCCCGCGCCGGCGGCCCCGTCTCCGGTTGCCGGCACGCACACGACCCCGCCTTATCCGGTGATGGCGCGCCGGCTCGGCCAGGAAGGCACGGTGCGCCTGCGCATCGCGGTCGCCGCCAGCGGCGCCATCGCCGCGGTGGACGTGGCGCGCTCCAGCGGCAACAGCCTGCTGGACGAGACCGCCGCGCAATGGGTGAAGGCGCACTGGCGCTATCATGCCGCCACCCGCGCCGGAAAGCCCGTCGCCGCCACCACCTGTGCGGAGGTGAAATTCGACCTGAAACAGGCCGCCGGCCGCTTCTTCTGACGCGCCGGAGCGCGGCCCGCCGCGCGCGGCCCCGCGCGGCTTGCTGGCCCCGCCACGGACCGCTATAGAAGCCGCCCCGTCTGGAACGGGCGCGTAGCTCAGCGGGAGAGCACTACCTTGACATGGTAGGGGTCACAGGTTCGATCCCTGTCGCGCCCACCAGCCATAAGATGTTGTTTTGGTTGGATTTTATCTTTCCGCATACAGACGAAATACCGCCCGCTTTCGGGCCGTCCCGCGGCCGGTTCGGGTCTCTGTCTATGTGAACCCGGCTGTCGAAGAGACCAAACCCGGATTTCTATCCGTTTGTCTCCGCCGCCAACGAACTGTTTCCAGAAATCGGTGACGCGGCGTCGTGGAGACGCGGTTCGCATTCGCCGGAGACCGGTTCGATCCTCGAGACGTTGAGGGGCTGGCGGGCGACAAATTGCAACAGAGACCCGTTCGGCCGGGCTGAGCCTGGTTCTTTTATGTGGGGACTGATCTCTGGCCTGCGAGTCGCGGATCGCCCTAAAACCGAGCGGGCAGACCGAGGGCCTCTTTCTGCTCAGCCCAACTCAGCGGCAGGTCGACGAGCCGCGTGACGTCAGTCTGTCCTCGGCAACCATCACTCGCGCCACCAGGGTCTGAATCGCGGTTCGCGGATCATCCGGCGTCGAGTCCGATTCCGCCGTTGCGCTCCTCGCCCTCGTGAGAGCGTCGACCACGCGTGTCTCCACGTCTTCGGCCGAGACTCGCGCGATAGTGCCCGCTTCTGACTTGCGACCCTCCATGAGCGCCCGGCTGGTGTAGTAGCGATAGCGAAGGCCCTGCTTGCGCGAGTGGGTCGGGCTCATGACGTTGCCGGCATCGTCGAAGAACCTGCCCAGCAGCAGGGCGTTGGATGCAGCTTGTTTCGCGCGATGCTTGACGAGGTTTTCAGCCCGCAGATTCTGGACGGCTTCGAACAATGTCCTATCGAGAACGGGCTCATGCTCGCCGGGATAGCTCTGTCCCTGATGGACGATCTCGCCAAGGTAGATGCGGTTGCCGAGGAGGTAGCCCATTTGTCCCTGGGTGAATGGGATGCCGCCGACGGTCCGGCCAGTCATCAGAGTGCGCAGCTTGGTCGTGATCCCCTTGAACCGAAGTTCTTCAAGCAATTGAGCACCGAGTCGAGCGGCAGATAGCGCTCGAAGATCATTTTGACCGTAGCGGCCCTCTTCGATCCGGGTGCATCAGCACGCCGCCAACGGCCAAAAAAAGCCACGCGATCCCGTTGCATGGGTCGCCCGCGAGGCCGACTGACCACCCAAATCCACGCCCTCGTCGATGCCTGTGGCCTGCCCATCCTGCTGAAGATCACCGAAGGTCAGGCCCATGACGGACCCGGTGCTCAGGACATGCTGGGATCGCTCGGTCGCGGCAATGTCCTGCTGGGCGATCGGGGCTACGATTCCGACGCCCTGTGGCTGGAACTGGCGACACGCGGCGCACGCGCCAATGTCCGGCTCATGCCCAACCGCGTGAACTTGCCGCCGTTCAACAAGCGCCATTACCGAAAACGCAATCTCGTCGAGCGCTTCTTCAACAAACTCAGGCATTTCCCGGCCATCGCCACTCGATACGACAAGCGCGATGACAACTATCTCGCCTCCATCAAGCCCGCTTCAGCACGAATTTGGATGCGCTTTAATGAGTCGATGGCCTGGGACTCGGTCTTCTGTTTCTGCACTTCTTCACTGCCTGTGCGACGCAAGCGGCAGCTCTTCTTTTCGGCAATGTGCTTGCAGTGGGCATACCTACTGTCTGGACGCTTCTGGGACTGGGGATCCTCAGCTTGGCTATGCTCGCGTTGGTATCACGGCCGTCAATCTTCGCGAGCTTGCAGCCCGAACCGACCGAGGCCAAAGGCGTTTCGCTGCGGCTCTATTCCAGCGTGTTTCTTGCCTTCGTGGCGCTGACAACAGCAGAATGCGCGCAGGTCGTTGGTGTTTTGCCGGTGTTCACCCTTATGATCGGCCCGGCCGCGGCGGCGCAGGCACTCGCGGCGCGGCTGCGAGACGGATTGCTCCTGGCGGGCGTTCGCGCGCTGATCGAGGCTTGAGGCGGTATCACGCTTGCTTACTATACCGAACTGGCCGAGAAGTTTCTGGGTCGCAACGCTAAGCGCCACGATCTATCTTGTCGCGACCATGTTCCGGTATATACAGTCCAATCGTAAGTCTTTCATACCAGTAACCGCCAAGGGGATCGTCGCATGACCGGTTTTGCGAACAAATGTGTAGGCTTGATGGCAATGGCACTATCGGCCGCGCTGGCGATGGCGGGCACCGCACATGCGACCGACCGCACCTTCATGCGGTTTCCGGCTTTGCACGGCAACACGATCGTCTTCGAAGCGCACGGCAATCTCTGGTCTGTAGGACGCAACGGCGGAACGGCGCGGCGGCTGACCGCCGATCCCGGCTACGACCTGATGCCGCGCTTCTCGCCCGATGGGAAATGGATTGCGTTCACCGGCAGCTATCAGGGCAATCAGGACATCTATGTGATCCCGGCGAACGGCGGCACGGCGCGGCGACTGACCTTCCATTCCGATGTTGTCGATAAGGCGCCCACGCGCTGGGGCCCCGACAACATGGTTGTCACCTGGACACCGGATTCCAGGAACATCGTCTTCCTGTCGCGCCGCATGGCATGGAATGCCGGATATGGCCGGCTGTTCTCCGTGCCGGTGGATGGCGGCCTGCCGGTGCCGCTACCGCTCGACAAGGGCGGGTTGATGACCTACAGCCCCGACGGCAAGTCGATCGCGTACAACCGCATCTTCCGCAATTTCCGCACATGGAAGCGCTACAACGGCGGCATGTCGCAGGACGTCTATACCTACAATTTCGACAGCAAGAAGCTGACCCAGATCACGAATTGGGTCGGCACCGATACCTCGCCGATGTGGTACGGCAACAAGATCTACTTCCTGTCGGACCGCGACCGGCTGCGGCGCGAGAACATCTGGGTCTACGACCTCGGCACCAAGGCATTCGCCGAGGTAACGCACTTCACCAACTACGACATCGACTTCCCCAGCCTCGGCACCGGCGTGCAGGGTCAGGATGGCATCGTCTTCCAACAGGGTGGATATCTGTGGGTCGTCGATCTGCCGTCCGGCAAGGCACACATGCTGCGCGTCAGCGTCCTGGATGACGGCACGCGCACCGGGCCGCGCTTCACTGATGCCAGCAAGTCCATTCGCAACAACGACACCGCGGGCCAGACCGATTTCGCGCTGTCGCCGAACGGCAAGCGCACCTTGTTCTCCGCGCGCGGCGATCTGATCACTGTTCCGACCGAGCACGGCCCCACGCGCGATCTGACCCAGACCAGCAATGCGGACGAGGATCATCCGAGCTGGTCGCCGGATGGAAAGACCGTCGCCTACACGACAGACGTGACGGGTCTGCAGCAGATCGCGATACGCCCGGCACAAGGCGGCGCGGAGAAGATCCTGACGCACTTCCAGACCGGCTTCTACTATACGCCGGCGTGGTCGCCGGACGGAAAGCATCTGGCGTTCAGCGACGGCAATCACCGGCTCTGGCTTTTGAGCGTCGCCGGCGGCGAGCCCAGGCAAGTGGCGCAGAATCTGTACAACGAAATCCACGACCAGAGCTTCTCGCCCGACGGCCGCTGGCTCGCCTACTCCATGCCGGCATCGAACCAGCAGAGCCACATCTGGCTCTATGATATCGCGTCAGGCAAAGCGACACAGGTATCCCAGACACTGGCGAATGATTCCGGGCCGATGTTCTCGCCCGACGGCAAATATCTCTATTTCATCTCCTCGCGGCATGAGAACCCGACTCTCAGCCAGACGGAATTCAACATGGCGACCGTCGAGATGGATGGGATCTATGTCGCCACGCTGCGCAAGGACGAAGCCTCGCCGTTCGCGCCGCGCATGGACGAAGGCGCCGTCGAAGGCAAGAAGGACGATGCATCCGCCGACAAGCCCAAGGCTTGGAAGCCCGGCGCGATCGCGCCCATCACCATCGACCTGGACGGCTTGATGAATCGCGCCGTGCCGCTACCCATCCCCGCGGCAAACATCGTCGGCCTCGATGCGCGCGACGACAAGGTGTTCTACGAGATTGCGCCCCCGGACATGATCGACGGGCCGCTGCCGCGCATCAAGACCGAGCTGCACGTCTATGATATGTCCAAGCGCAAGGACGCGAAAGTCACCGATGACATCGACGCCTACAGCCTGTCCGCCGATGGCACCAAGGTGCTCTATGAAAAGGACAAGAAGTATTATGTCGCCGACGCCAAGCCCGCGAAATCGGGCGACGACGACGACAAGCCTGACGCTCTCGATCTTTCGCACATGAAGATCCGGATCGAGCCGGAGCGCGAATGGTATGAAATGTTCAACAACGCCTGGCGGCTGGAACGCGACCTGTTCGTCAATCCGAAGATGAACGGCGTGAACTGGGACACCGTGCGGATACAGTACGGAAAGCTCCTGCCGCTGGTGGGTTCGCGCGAGGACCTGAACTATCTGATCGGGGAAGTGCAGGCCGAGCTTTCGAACTCGCACACCTATGTCGGCGGCGGCGACGACGCCGATCCGACGGAGACGGTAGCCACGGGCCTTCTGGGCGTGGACTTCGCGCTCGATCCTGCTTCGGGGCGCTATTACCTCAAGAAGATCTATCCCGGCGACAACAGCCGCGACGGTTATCGCAGCCCGCTCACCGAGCCCGGCGTGAACGTGCATGAAGGCGATTACCTGCTCGCCGTGAACGGCCAGGACCTGAAGGCGCCGGCCAATCCCTACAGCTTGTTCGTGGGACTGACCGACGATCCGGTGACCCTGACCGTGGCCAGCAGCGCGTCCGGCGCGGGGCACGAGGTCACCGTCAAGCCGATCAAAAGCGAATTGTCGGTACGTGAGAAGGACTGGATCGACACCAATCGCGCGGCCATCGACAAGATGAGCGGCGGCAAGATCGGCTATGTTTACTTGTCCGACATGGAAGCGCTGGGCATGGATCAGTTCATCCGCCAGTTCTACGGACAACTCGACAAGCGCGCGCTCATCATGGACGACCGCTGGAACGGCGGCGGCTTCATCGATCAGATCGTGCTGGAGCGGTTGCGGCGCATCCTGATCGGCATGTCGACTAACCGCGAGGGCGCGGCCATGTCGATCCCGCAGCAATTGATCGATGGACCGAAAGCGTGCCTGCTCAACCAAAACTCCGCCTCCGACGGAGACATCTTCCCGTACTATTTCCGCAAATACGGGCTGGGTCCCCTGATCGGCATGCGCAGTTGGGGCGGCGTGCGCGGTATCCGCGGATACTGGTCGCTGCTCGATGGCGGCTACATCACCGTGCCGGAGGACAGCCTCTACGATGTCGATTCCCACTGGAACATCGAGAACCATGGCGTCGATCCCGACATGGTCGTGGACACCGATCCGGCCGGCATGCTCTCAGGGCACGACGCGCAGATCGAGACGGCCGTGAACTACCTGTTGAAGATGATGGCCAAGCGCCCCGCAGGCCTGCCGCAACCGCCGCAGCCGTTGCCCGCCTATCCGCCGAGAGGACAAGTACCGCCGCCGAACTTCTGAGGGAGTGGCTTATGCTGCTTTTGCCGCGAGCAAATCTCGTTGCCATTTGGCGAGAGTCTTGGATTGGGCCAGCAGGTCGAGGTGGTGATCAATGAGATCGGGTCCGTGTACAGCTGACCAATGGCCCGCAAGGACCATCCGGATATGATTCTGATTAGCGACAACCTGCGCCAGCGTCACCTCGCCAATGGCTCGCCCTATTTTTCACCTTCCGACTTGAGCCGAGCGCCCAAGCTTTCGAGGATTTGCTTATCCAGCTGCTTCCATGTCTCCAATGTTGTGGCGAGCGTCTTCGACAGCGCCGCATATGACGCGCGGCTATCCGCGCTGGGATCGGCGTCGGCGCCGTCCACGGCCTGTTTGAGCTTGGCGAAATCGTCCGCGAGGCTCTGCAGGGAGTCTGTGCGCGCCGACGGGCTCTGCCGGGCAAGGCGTTTGCCGGCCGGAAGCGGAAGGCCGGACAAAGCGGATATATCGCTCATGGCTAGCGCGATTTGCGGCTGAAGCTTGGTTTGCTGCGCTTCGCGATCTCCCAGAGTTTTGAGCAGGCCGGATGCTTCCTTTAACGCCCTCGAGATTTGCGTCGATGCATCCTGCACCTTCATCGCGAGAGAAAACTCGCGCTCATAGGCACCAGGAGGGATCTTCACGCGCGGATCGGGTTCGACGACGAGCGGCTGGCGCAATGTCTGGCCGCCGGCGCTCAATTCGATTGTGTATTTGCCGGGGGGTGCCCAAATGCCAGCGGATTCGAACGGGTTCTCCGGATTGCCGGCGCCGGGATAGTGAATGTCCCAAACGAAGCGATGCATCCCTGGCGCGGCGGACAAAATCCGCTGCGGCGGGACCCATTCAAGGGCGAAGGTAAGGGTGGCCGCATCGGGAGTAACCACCTTCGCCGCGCTCGTGATGCGTTTCACTTTTCTATTCTTCGCATCGAAGATCGTCAGCGTAACGGGCCCTTTGATCGCCGGTGGCAGGACGTAATCGATGTCGGCGCCAAAGGGCGGATTAGCCGCCATCGGCTCGTCCTTGGGCAAGGGCGTGCCGGTGAAACCCGACGGTCGTTCGCGCACCGCTATTGCGGGCTTGATCAGGACAGCGCCGTGCGCGGCCTCGACCAGATTCATCTGCCGCAGCGCGGTGACGTTGTCCATGATCCAGAATCCGCGGCCATGCGTGGCAATCACAAGATCGTCACCATGCACATCGATGTCACGCACCGACGTCATTGGCAGGTTTTGTTGCAGCGATTGCCAGTTTGCACCGTCGTCGAACGACACGAACATGCCGCGCTCGGTACCGGTATAGAGCAGGCCGCGCTGCGCCGGGTCTTCGCGCACAACATTGACGAACGCATTCTGCGGCAGGCCGCCGTCAATGAGCGTCCAGCTCCTGCCGCCGTCGGTCGTTCGGTAGATGTAAGGCGTATCATCGTCGAGCCGGTGGCGGTCCACCGCGAGATAAGCGGTGTTGGCGTCGAAATGCGACAACTCAATCCCAGCAATCTTCGACCAGGGCGTGAGGACGGGCGGCGTCACCTGCGTCCAGTGGGCGCCATTGTCGGATGTCTTCCACACAAGCCCGTCATCGGTGCCGACCCAGAGCGATGCCGCCTTCAGCGGCGAGGGCGCGATCGAATATATTACGCCTCGCCGCTTATCGACATGATCGTCGTCCGCTGCCGTCGGTGCATCGAGGGTCTTCGGGACGCCGGCGTCGCGACGCGTAAGGTCCGGGCTGATCGGCATCCAATGGTTGCCGCCGTCGCCGGTGCGGAAGAGGCGCTGGTTCGCGAAATAGAGAACCTTCTTGCCGCGTTTGGAAAAGGCCAGCGGCAATGTCCATGCGGCGCGGTAGTGCAATGTCGGATAAGCCAATGTCGGATCGACGATGCGGACTTGATCTGTCCGCCGGTCAAGCTTATCGACCCTGCCGCCATAGATGATGTCCGGATCGTCGGGATCGGGTGCGATCATGTCGCTTTCGCCGCCCGGCGTGATCTCATGGAATTGCTCCATGGTGATGCCGTCATACCCGCTGGTGCGGCTTGGCAACGCCACGGCGCCGGAATCCTGTTGTGCGCCATAGACCCAGTAAGGAAAGCGGTTGTCTGTGCTCACATGATAGATTTGCGCCGTGGGCTGATTGAGCCAGCTGCTCCAGGTCTTGCCACCGTTCAGCGTGATTAGCGTGCCCTGATCGACGCCGAGAATCTGCCGGTCGGGATTGGTGGGATCGATCCACATCTGGTGGAAATCGTCGCCCGTGGGATCGCCCTTGAGCGCGATGAAGTGCTTTCCGGCGTCGTCAGAACGCAGAACGATGGTATCCATCACATAAACGCGGTCGGCGTTTTTCGGGTCGACCGTGATGCCGGAGAAATACCAGCCACGATCCCAGATGCGCTTGTCGCCGGTCGCATGGCTCCAATGGCGGCCGTTGTCATCGGACACGTAAAGTCCCGCTTCATCCGGTGGCCCGTCCGCCAGAACATAGACGCGCGATGGCTGCGCGGGCGAAAGCGCGATGCCCATACGCGCGGGATGCGCCGGAAATCCATTGCCGGTTATCTGGCTCCAGTGAACGCCATTGTCGTGCGAAACATAGAGCCCGCTGCCGGGGCCGTTGGAGGGCGGATAGACGCTCCACGGCGGGCGCCTTGTCTGCCACAGCGCGGCGTAGATCGTGTCCGGATCGCCGGGCTTAAACGCCAGATCGATCGCGCCGGTGTTGTCGTCCTTGAACAGCACCTTGCTCCAATGCGCGCCGCCATCGCGGGAGCGGAACACGCCGCGTTCGGCATTGGGCCCATAGGCATGTCCCAGCGCGGCGACGAGCACGACATTGGGATCGCGCGGGTCCACCAGAATGCGGCCCACCTGCCGGCTATCGGCAAGTCCGACAAAGCGCCAATGCTTGCCCGCGTCCGTCGTCCTATAGACGCCGTTTCCGTGGGCGATGTCCGATCGCATATCGGCTTCGCCCGTGCCGACATAGATCGTGTTCGGGTCGGACGGCGCGAGTGCCAGCGCACCGATCGAACCGACCGGCTCGCTGTCGAAGATCGGCTGCCAGGTGCGTCCCGCGTCGTCCGTCTTCCAGACGCCGCCATCCACGGCGCCAAAATAGAAGTGCCGGTTGTCGCCGGGTATTCCGGAGACTGCGAGTACGCGCCCACCGCGGAACGGACCGATCAGCCGCCAATGCAGATCCTGGAACCACGAAGGGGCGACAGCCGCCTGTGCGCTGATCGCAGTGAACGCCACCGCAACAGCGGCAATGAGAATACCGGTTCGCGACGGCGTTTTCACGGCAGGTCCTCCCCGGGATCGGGTGAATCCACCTTGCGCAAGTCGGCGGCGGAGACCGCTATTGGCTTTTCACCGGCGCGCGCCAGCGCGGTGTTCAATTCGGCCAGCGGACCGGCCTTGGCGGCGGCCCAATCGCTCTTCGCCTGGTCGAGCTTTGCGAGCGCATCCAGAACCCATTGCTGCTGGACGGGTGTTGGCGCCACGTCCGCCGATTCAAGCGCCGTTTCGATGTTGGTGAGGGCGCTAGCTCCGGACTCGAAGGTGGGATGGCCGGTCGCCGGTTCTTCGCGCAGATGGTCGGCCAGCGCACGCGTCGCGGCATCGTGCTTGTCGCCGCTCTTCGGGAAGCGGGCCGCGATCAGCTTGATAATCGCCGATCGTTCGCGATAGCCGGCACTGGCCTCGACGAGCGCGGCATCGATCTTTTGGGACAGCGCCAGCGATGCCTTCAGATCGTCCGCGCTGGCTGTTACGCGTGGATCTTCGTTGACATGCAATGGCGCGGTAAAGTGCTGACCGCCAACGTCCAGCACGACCGTATAGTCGCCCGGCAAGGCATAGGGGCCTTCGGGTTCGATGGGCGTGCCGTGTTTCCAGACGGCGGCGATGCTGTATCCATATTGAAGCGCTTGCGGCCGTGCGTAGTGGAGGTTCCAGATGAATCTGTGCATGCCTGCTTCTGCAGAAAGGCTTTGCGGTGGGTTGATCCAGGCCTGGGCGAAATAGCGCTCGGCGTCCGGTTGCTCAACTTTTTCCGCGCTGGAGAAACGGCGCACGACATGCCCATCGCCATCGCGGATTTCGAGCGTGACGGGACCGCTGACGTCGGCGCCGAGCCAGTAATCGATGATTGCGCCCGCCGGCGGATTCTCGCCCGCGGGCGTTTCCGGCGGCAGCGGCGTGTCCTTGTTGTTGTCGGGATGCACGCGCCAGGCGTCGGACGGTTTGAAGAGATAGGCGGTGGCTGGTGCGGTTACGCCGGCCGCGATCTGTCGCAGCGGCGCGACATCGTCCATCACCCAGATGGCGCGGCCTTCGGTTGCTGCAATCAGGTCGCCGTCATGGACGAGCAGATCGGTAACCCATGCTGTCGGCAAATTCTGTTGCAGTGGTTGCCAGTGAACACCATCGTCGAACGAGACAAAGACGCCTTCGTCGGTTCCGGCGTAGAGAAGGCCACTCTGCGCCGGATCGGCACGCACAACGCCGACGAAGTGATCGCGGGGCAAACCGTTGTCGATTTCCTGCCAGCTCTTCCCGTAGTCATTGGTGCGCAGAACATGCGGCTGGAAATCATCGATCCGATGTCCGTCGACCGCGGCATAGGCCACACCGTCGCTCAGATCTGAAACATCGAGCGAGGCGATTTTCGCCCACAGCGCGACGTTTGGCGGCGTGATATCGCTCCAATGCGCGCCATTGTCGCGCGTCAGGTGGATCAGGCCGTCATCCGCGCCCACCCAGATTTCATCGGCGTGGCGCGGCGATGGCGCGATGGCGGAGATCACGCCATAGCCGCAGGGCTTGGCTTCCTTGAGTGAAACATCGCCGTCGCAGTTTTTTGCGTCCGTCGTCTTTCCCGTCAGATCGCCGCTGATGACTTGCCAGCTATTTCCTTGATCCTGAGTGCGGAACAGAACCTGGGCGCCCAGAAAGAGAGACGCCGGTCCCTTGCGCGAGCCTTCGAGCGGCGTCATCCACATATAACGATACTTGGTCGTCGTAGGACGCTTGCCGTAATTGCTTTCCGGCCAGGGCGTGACGTCGGCCACTTGTCCGGTGTGTCCATTCCATTTGCTTATATGGCCGCCCAGACCGGAGCCATAGACGATCAAGGGATCTTCAGGATCGGGAATGTCGTAGTCGCGTTCTTCGCCGCCCACCGGATGCCAGTCGCGCAACGTCAGTTGTCCGTAATCGCTGCGGCTGGCAATTCCCACGGTGCCGCTATCCTGCTGACCCGAATAGATCCAATAGGGAAATCGATTGTCGGCGGCGAGATGATAGAACTGGCCCGTCGGCTCGTTGTACCAGCTACTCCAGGTTTCTCCGCCGTTCACGCTGATCACCGCGCCCTGATCGGAGCCGGTGATCATGTGGTCGGGATGCAGCGGATTGATCCAGATGTGATGGTAGTCGTCGCCGCCGGGCGCGCCCTTGATGATCTTGCAGGTCTTGCCGCCCTGCGTGCAGCGCCGGATCGACTGGCCGACGGTGTAGACGACGCCGGGATCGTCCGGCGCGACAGCGATCCGGCTGAAATACCAATTCGTCACCGCTTTGGCGTCGTTCACTTTCAACCAGTGCGCGCCGCCATCGTCGGAGCGATACATTCCGCCTGACGATTTCGAATCGATAGTCGCGTAAACGCGCGCGGCTTTGCCGGTGTGCGTGACGGCGAGGCCGATGCGCCCCAAAGCGCCTTCGGGCCATCCGCCGCCCGTTAGCCTATGCCATGTCACGCCGCCATCCGCCGATTTGTAGATGGCGCTGCCCGGACCCGAGACCGGCGTGAAATAGCTCAACCACGGATATTGATGCGCTTCCCACGCGGCGGCGAAAATGATCTTCGAATTGGTGGGATCGCTGGCGATGTCGACGACGCCGGTCCAGTTGTCCAGTTTCAGGACGTGCGACCACGTCTTTCCGCCGTCGGTCGACCGATAAAGGCCGCGATCTGCACTCGGTCCGAAGAAATGTCCCTGTGCGCCGACGAGCACCACATTCGCATTCTTGGGATCGACCCAGATGCGGCCGATATAGCGCGTGCTCTCCAACCCGAGCGGAATCCAGCGCTCGCCGCCATCGGTGGACTTGAAGACGCCGAGGCCGGCGGCGATATCGTAGCGCGGTTCGGGCTGACCGGTGCCAATATAGACAACGTCGGGGTTTGACGGCGCCACGGCGAGTGCGCCGATCGCCGCCGCCGGCCCGTGCTCGAATTGCGGCTGCCACGTGCGTCCCGCATCATCGGTTCTCCAGATGCCGCTGCCCGCAGCGCCGAAGTAGAAACGATCCGGTTTGGTCGGCACGCCTTCGACCACGGTTGCCCAGCCGCCGCGAAACGGACCGATCTGACGCCAGTGCAAGTCGCCATAGGTCGAGGGATCGACTGTCGATGCCAGAACAGCCTGTGCGCTCACAAACATTGCCACGAAAACGAATGCCGCGGCGCGGCTCCAGTGCATAGCGCTCAAGCTGTTTGCCCAATTCTATTTGTGCCGGCTCGAAGACTAGCCTGTCCAGGATTGGCGAATCCAGCGTTTGAGGCAGAATGGCGTCATTGCGCGTCGGTCGTAGCTCACGCCAGGAGCCAAATGGCTCCCCTGGATTTTCCAATGCTCTTTCGACAATTTGATACACATTGCCGCCGCGGTCTGGGCTATCGTCTGTGGGAGACTGCCGGTCGGCGGAGGGGACATCTATGCATATCCATTGGGTGAATTCGCGTCGCGCATTTGCGATCGTTCAATTGCTTTCGCCGCATTGGCCACCGCAGGCGCAGGAGCAAAGTTTTGGGCAATGCGGGCGCAGCTCGACCGACTAGGGCTCGCCAGCGCAACTGCAGGCCATCGAGGCCATGATCGCACAGACGCTCGATCTCGGCCTCAACGTCGTCACTCTTGTCCGAGGACATGGCCTCAGCCCGTGACCGCGTAGCGGCGCCCGCCGTCCTTCGATATGGACGATTGCAGTTTCAGACCGAGGCACTTCTTCACTATGCCTGACAGAAAGCCGCGCACACTATGCGTCTGCCATCCCGTTGCCTTCTGCATCTCCTCCAATGATGCGCCCTGTTTGCGGCGCAACAGGGCCGGAATTTGGTCATGCTTCGAGCCCGGCAACGATGCGGACTGGCCGGAGGTTTTCCTGCTCTTTCGTTGCTGTGCGGCAGGCTTTTGGCCCGGGCTCTTCGGCCCAACCTTCTTTGCGGTCTTGGACATGCTCATCTCCGTGACGTTCGTGCCGGCCAATCCGGCGCTGTCACTGAGAAAAGCCCGGGTCGCTATCCGGGTATGGCCGCGAGCCTATTGAGGCCTGCACTCGCCAAGTATGCATGCTCCATTGTCGGCGGAAGTCGAGCCCAATGTAAGCAACAATCTGGCGAGGTTCCTGCAGAACGCGCCATCGTGTAATTGCGCCAGGTCCAGGCGTCATCCCAGCCATTCCACCTAGCAAACCGCCGGTCATGTCTGCCTGGGCGATTCAGCGGTGGGTTGCCCGGTACGGATGGCCGGTTGCCAGACCCCACACGCGACCTAACAGGCTGTTGAAAAAGTCCCTAGCGGGCGGCTTTGGATCGTGATTCCTTTAGCGATGCGTTGCTGGGGGATTTGCGATGCGAGGAAGCGACGAACGGTCTGGAGCGCTGTTCAGTTACGTGGA